>Ga0208181_1001291_pt1 | contig 9805 bp, 21 predicted proteins | sample MalvirDeepMed_s6_FD_184244 | JGI IMG/M metagenome (GOLD analysis project Ga0208181, IMG submission 184244) | Marine viral communities from the Global Malaspina Expedition - Malaspina viral metaG DeepMed_s6 (SPAdes) (version 2) | ecosystem: Environmental > Aquatic > Marine > Oceanic | place... | reverse complement strand
ACATCGTTGATACGGTCGAAAAGATCGGCATGAAGGTGTGGGTCTTCCGTGACCGTGATGCCTTCATCATCGCCGATAAGACAGCAGTCTCGCACTTCTCGCAATAGGCCCCGCGCCTCCCGTAGCTGGGCCTCGGCGGCGTCGGCTCGGGCGTTCGCATCCTTGGTCTTCTGCACATGAAGCCGGGCCTTGTCAGACCAGAAACGCCACAGGCTGCCGGCCTCGGAATAACCAGCCTCGATTTCCTGTGCATCGATCGCGGCTTCAAGTTCTGCCACGCGGCCGGCGCAGGAGAAATCGCAGTCGGCCACCGCAAAATCCCGCTCTGCATCCTTTTCGTGATCGTGCGCCGTCATCAGCCAACCCGGTTCGGGGTGCCAGTCGGTCGAACCCCACCAGATGCGCTTGGGCGTCGCGGTGCGAACGGCAGTCTCGCCGCGCCAGTTCGTGTATCGGAACGTCAGTGCTTTCGCGTAGTCCATCTCCACCTCCTTCGGTGTATCGGTCATGTCGGGCACTCGGATCACGTCGTCTTCCACGAACGCGCGGAATAGGGGATCATCATCTGGCCGGGGTGTATCGGTCATGGTCGCCACCCGTGCAGCCAAGCTGTGATAAGGGCGATGGTGGCAACCGTGACAACCATCGCGGCGATGAGCGCGACCCACAGCCACGGCGGCGCCGGTTCGTATTGGCACCCATCGGTATCGAGGCGGCAGTCCGGGTTTGAGCATGTGCCGTCAGCCTCGAACCAGTAGGGGCACAGTCGCGTCTCTCGGTCGATCATGTGCGTGTCTCCGAAAAGGCGGGGGACAGCGGGACGTGAGCCGTCCCCCGCAATGGTCCGCCAGCCAGGGAGGAACGAAACCGGCGGAATGGGGTGGGGTGGGTCATGGCGTCAGCGTCCCGAAATGGGCGTAGACGAGCCATTGTGTTCGACGGATCGCGTCATAGAGTTCGCGGTCCTCGATCTTGTCTTCGTGCCGGTGGCAGCCGTCGCATCCATGGTATCCCCAGAAGTCATGAGGCTTTTGGCCCATGCCAGCGGTCGCGCGGCGGCGGGAGTGGCAGAGGACGGCGGGGCCGTTCGTGCACCATTCGCTGCGCATCTGGCAGTCCCGCCCACGGGCAAAGGCGCGAAGGGTTTCGGAAACGAACATCACTTCCTTGGTCGGGTTGAACTCGGTGCGCTTCGGCTTGTTGCTCTTGGCGCGGGGCTTGGCGGTGCGGGCCAGTTGCGACGTGCCGGAGGCGAGGGGCGTCTTGCGGGTCAGCATTGCGCACCCCCGTGCACCCGGACGACTTTCATCACGTCGCCGCGCCGGACCTTGCCGCGGAACTGGAACTTCTTTCGGGAGGGCCAGTAATCCAACCGCTGGCCGTTCACGTCGCGGGACCAGTGAAATTCGGTGTGCTTCGTCCAGCCGCCGTCGTCGGCGCTCTCGGCATCTGCCTTGAAGCGGGCACGGTCGGCGTCAAACTTCTCTTTGCTGTGTTCCTTGAGGGCATCCCATATCGGGTCACGGTTGTTCATGCCGCCGCCCTCCGCAGGTCTTCCGGGGCCACGCCGATCTGCGCTGCGATCCATTCCAAAATGGCGGTCTTCGATGCCTGAAATTGCTCGGCGCCCATTGCACGGTAGGATTGGCTCAGGGGCGTCCAGACGGTCACGACGGGGCCGGTGACGCGGCCAAGGGCGTATCCCTCTGCCTTCGCCTCGGCGGCTACCAGCGCGGCCTTCACGCGGCCGGCTGCCGCCTTGCTCCCGCAGTCGATAACTGTGGTGGTCGAATAGCCTGTGGCGATCAGGGCGTGCTTGCGCAAGGTCTCAGGCGTCTCGGACCACGGCATCATTGCAAGATGCTCAGGCAGGTTTGCCCATGCGTCCTTCACCCATGCAAACTGGTGCTTGTGCGTGGCTGGGCTGCGCATCCGTTCGATGGACACGATGACCGCCTCGCCTTCGTCAAGATCGGGCGACTGGTTCGTCAGCAGGCGCAGAACGCCGTCCTGCCAGCGGGCGCGATATTCGGTCATGCTGCGACCTCCTTCCTCAAGGTATCGGCAATCTGTTTTGCGGCTTCCCGCACGGTCTCGTCTCACTTGGCGTCGATGCCGAGGGTTCCCCACGCTTGGCGCAGGGCTTCCTCGCTTGTGGAGCGGGCCAGCCGTAGGATTACGAAGGCGCGGCCCGCCGGGGTCATGCGGCTTCCTTCGTCCGAAGCTTGGCGATCACGGCATCCACGTCGGCCAAGAAGGCTTCGACAGCGGCGGCGATCTCCGCTTGCAGCTTGGCATCCGCTTCTACGCGCTGGATGCTGACCTGAAGGTCGTCGGGAAGGTCAGGGTTAAAGCTGACAAAATCGCACCAGCCGCGCCCCGTGCAGGCCATCTGCCATTGCATCTGCAAAACGTAGCCGCGTTTGATGTCGCCCCCGGTCAGCACCCGAATGTGTTCGGTCGGCTGCGGACACTTGATCTCGACCAGACCGTCATCCCCAACCAGCCCGTCAGGTGATGCTCCGCTCATGGCGATGGATGGGTGCGGGATGAAGCCCGTTTCCTCGACCATCAATCCGGTCTGCATCGTGTAGACCGCGCGCGCCTGGGGTTCGGTATCGGTGCCGTGCTGCATCGCCGCGCTGACGTGCATCTCGGTCGGACGCCCCGTCAGGCGTTCGCAGACCAGCTGGGACCGATAGTTCTGATAACCGGCAGTGGTCGCCTTCATCATCACGTCTCCGATCCGGGACGCGGTGACGCGGCCAAGGCGTTCTTCCAGCCATTCCTGTGTGCCCTGTTCAGCCATTGGCTTCCTCCCGGCGCTTGATGTTGATTTCAAGGTTATTCTTGACCTTGGCGAAGGACGCGGCGGGAAGATCGGTGAGGTCCGTGATGCGTTCGGCTTTACAGACGACCTCTGCGGGCAAGCCCGCCCGTTCGATCATGTCGCGAAGTTCCCGGTATTGGCTTTCGGTGATGGTTTCGCCCCGGCCGGCTGCCTGGCCGTCGTCGTCGGTGTCATCGCCAAGAGATAAGCCAAGAATTGCCTGCGCCGTGTAACGCTGGCCGTAGGTCTGGGTAGAGCCGACAGCTTGCACCGCGTTCTTGCTGCCGCTGTTGTCGGCGGGAAGGTCAATGCTTGTGCTTTCGCTGTGCCCGTCTTTGTGCATCAGCTTGGCAGTGACGACGATCTTGTTCCCGCTGGTGTCGATGGCGAAAGTCAAAGCCAAACCGTTTTCCGACAGGATCGGACGGGTGTGGCTGATGATATCCTTGAGTGTGGCATACGGCTTATTGTTGTGGCCCTTGCCGTTCAGGGGGATCGTCGGGAACTGCGCCGATGCGCAAGCAAAGGCGGACGCAAATGCAGCCTTTGCCTGCGCAGTTTCGTGACGCTCCTTCATGTCGAGCATCTTCTCGAGCTTCGCGAGGTCCGACTGCGGATCCATGGCGATGCGTTCGATCATCGATATCATTGGGTCGTGGGGAGCGATGTTCTCTGTGGGCATCTGCTCTACGCGTGTTGCGAGTTCAGCGTTCATGCGGGTTGTCCTCCAAAGTTGGTTTTGGCGTACTCGCCGTGGCGCTCGATGGCGGCGGCGTCATAGGCTCGCGCGGCCTCGATCTCGGTGGGGAAGCTGCCGATGTACCGGCTTTGGCTTGGCGCACCGCTGCATTGGGCGATCCACTTGTGGTAGCGAGGTTCGTAGCTGACCCCGCAATACTTGCTGCGCCCGCCTCGGCTGGCTGCGTTGTGGCCGTTCTGGGCTCGTGTAGCTTCGCGGAGATTGGCGATGCGGTTGTCAGAAGGATCGCCGTTCGCGTGGTCGACGAGGCGGGGCCAGTAGCCATGGTGGATAGCAAAGGCGACCCTGTGTGCTTGGACGCGCCGCCCCATCAGTTTCCCGAACCTACGACCAGTTTTGTCGGAAGCGGTGAACGCCTCGGTGTCCGCGTCTCGGGCGTTCCACATCTTCGCGGCGACTTCGCGAGGACGCTTGGCGCTGTCCGCGAACATGCTGGCCGGACGAGGCCGCCAGAAGAGCTTTCCGGTCCCGGGATCATACCGCAGCAACTCGCGCAGGACGGAGATGGCGGGCAGGTGGCGTTCCTGTTCTTCGATCTTGGTGACTGCGGTCATCGTGCATACTCCATCATGGCCCCGGCATCGGAGCCGTAGGCGTGGACAAGGGCGGCGTCGTGGGATGCGCTGGCGAGGGCGTGGGCGATCATGCCGCCGATAAAGGCCAGCATGAGGGCAGCCACGATGCCGAGAAACGACAGCCAGGGCAGGGCGAAGGCATCACGGTCGGGCAGGGCCTCAAAACAGTGGGCGGACCGGCCGGGGTCGGTGGGGCGGGTCATGTGTCACCGCCCACGGTAATAGTCCCAAGGAGCGTGTGGCCCTGAAACTGCTCGGACAGCTTGATGTCCAAGAGCCGCAGCGCCTGCTGGGCTTTCGCCACGCTCTCGATGGTGACAGTCTCGGCCTTGGGGTCGCTGCCTGTGGCTTGCAGCGCGGCCTCTAAGATCGGCATCAGGTCCATGCTATGCCACCTCACGCGCATGTGCCACCGTGGAGCCTTCCTCAGCCATCTGGCGGGCGAGGGCGGTTGCAGGGGGCAGGGCTGCGTCGAAGACGGCCGGCGCGTCGGTCTTCGCGTCTTCCAGCGCGCGCATCACGTCGGTCAGGGTGGCTTCGGGGTTGGCCTCGATGAACGCCGAGACGGTGGCGTTGACGGCTTGGTTCAGTTCGGTCTGCATGGTCAGTCTTCTTTCGCCTTGTCCTAGGTGGGTTCAGGTGGGGGAGAGGCAGAAAGCCACGCGCTCGCAGAAAGCCGCCAAGGTGGCCTTCTGCTCGTCATCCAAGCCTTGGGCGCAATCCATGAAATCGTCGAAATTCACGGTCCCCGGCTGAATGTCGGCGGCCATCTCGGCGAGGACGTGCGGGGTATTCTCGATACCATCGACCAATTGCTCAGCGACAGCGTCCCGCAGGACAGAGATATGGAAGTGGTAATCGCTCATAGTCAGGCTCCTTTCGCCTTGCGTTCCTCGCGCTCGTTCAGGCATCTGGCCCAAGGCGCGCCGTGGTGATCGAAGCCCCGACCGGCGCAGTTTTCCCCTGTGTGCTGCCGGTCGGGGGTGCCCGCTTCGCCGGGGAGGATCGGCGCGCGGGTGTTCATGTGCCGCTGGGCGGCGCGGGTGATCAGTGAGCCGATCTCGGCGGGAGGGGTCGCCATAGCGTCAGCCCTCCCCGCGTTCGGAGGCGAGGGTGGCTATCTTGTTTAGCGTGGTCTCCGCTTTCTTCGCCCGTTCGCACCAGCGATGAAGCGTGCCGGATTGGCACGGAATGCAGACCCACACAGGACCCGTCTCCAGAAGTGTGAAGGGTTTTCCGGCGTCGGGGTGCGGGTTCTTGGACATCGCCAATCCGCAGAAGCATTCTGGGGCTTTGTCGGTCATCCGCACGCCTCCACGGCTTGCCGCTCCAGCGCCTCGATCTGCCCTTCCGTGAACACGTCCTCGGGCTTGACGTAGGCGCGTTCTATGCGGACAGACGACAGGTAGCAGTGCCAGTCGTGGTCGTTCGTGTAGAGGCCAGGGCGATCAAGAACGCGCTGGAAAATGCACTCGACGTCCATGTCGCCGCAGTCCTCGTAGGGGATGCGGAGAACCTCGTCCGGGTGGATGGTGGGGGCCTGCATGTTCATGGCGTGGCTCCTTTCTGTGACGGCATGGGGCAACCGCCCGCGCGGGGCGGCTGGAAATGGCGTCAGGCGGGGTTAGGGATTTCGACGGGCTTACCGTCTTTGAGCGAATACCAAGTGAGGGGCTTGATCCCGTCGCGGCCAGCTATTCCGGCCCAGGCGTGCAGGATGTTGTCGTCGTCATCACGCTCGCAAAGGAATAGGGCGCAGCCTTCCGCCCCCATCGCCTGGCCTTTCCACCCCGAGGACATGGCCGCGCCGCTGTCGCCCGTCGCACTGGCCGCGCCGCTGGTGCCCGTCGCACTGGCCGCGCCGCTGGTGCCCGTCGCACTGGCCGCGCCGCTGGTGCCCGTCGCACTGGCCGCGCCGCTGTAGCCCGTCGCACTGGCCGCGCCGCTGGTGCCCGTCGCACTGGCCGCGCCGCTGGTGCCCGTCGCACTGGCCGCGCCGCTGTCGCCCGTCGCACTGGCCGCGCCTCTGTAGCCCGTCGCACTGGCCGCGCCGCTGGTGCCCGTCGCACTGGCCGCGCCTCTGTAGCCCGTCGCACTGGCCGCGCCGCTGGTGCCCGTCGCACTGGCCGCGCCGCTGTCGCCCGTCGCACTGGCCGCGCCGCTGTCGCCCGTCGCACTGGCCGCGCCGCTGGTGCCGGTTGCCTTCGCAGCTTCACGGTCATTGGTGGCGGTGGACTTCTTGAGCCACTTTGCCGCGTCGAATACCGTCTTGACCGCCGCCTCAATCATTTCGTGGAGCGTCAACTCGACCTTGACCGTGATCTCCGCGCCGCAGACCTTGGTGTCACCGTCGTGCGCATCCGTCGTCTCGGGGTACTCCACCAAGGCAAAGCGCGATCCGGCAGCGGGGTAGTAATTTAAACAGTCGAGCGGATGCAGGCAGGCGTGGAAGCCCGATCCGCAGATTTCGACCTCGCCCTCGTGCTTGAAGGTTTCGCCCACGGCATACTGATAGCCGCGACACGTCCAGTCGCTGTTGAATGCCTTGTAGGCGATGACGGTCATGTTCTCTCTCCTATGTCTGGCCCTATGGGCCGGGGGTGGGGGTCAGGTGGCTTCGGCGTCGGCCAGCCGCTTCATGTCTGCGAGGGCATCGGAATTGCTGGCGTAGAAGTTCGGCACACGCTCAAGCTTCGGGTCGCTCTTTGCGTAGATCAGAGCAGCGGCGGCGGAGGTGCCCATAAGCGCGTCCATGACCCGGCCAGCATCCCCCGCAAGGTGTGTCACCCAGCCAGCGCGGCAGTGCGTCGTTCCGCAAAAGCCGTTGGTGTGCCAGTTTCCCATGTCGAGTGCGCCGTCCTGAGACGCGGCGGCGTATACGGCGGTGTGAATGTTTGGGATAACGGGTATCCAGTCGGCACCGCGCAGGACGGCACCGCTCAGGACGGCACCGCGCAGGACGGCACCGCTCAGGTCGGCATCGCGCAGGACGGCACCGCTCAGGTCGGCACCGCGCAGGACGGCACCGCGCAGGTCGGCACCGCGCAGGTCGGCACCGCTCAGGTCGGCACCGCTCAGGTCGGCACCGCGCAGGTCGGCACCTGTCCGTCGCGCCCATTTGACAGCAAGGCCGATCTTCACGCGCCGCGGCGTGTCGTATGTAGCGTCGATCTCAGCCGTGAACTGCACGGCCCCCGTCCATCTGTTGCGGATCTCGAATTGCATAGTCTCTCCCTTCGTGGTGGCGTGTGGGTGTCAGGCGGCGCGGGCCAATTCGGCGTGCAGGGCATCGACGCGGGCCAAGCCAGCGGTGCCCATGCGGTCGGCGCTCTCGATCACGGCGATCTGGTCGCGGATTTCAGCGGCGGTGCGGGTGGCGGGCTGACGCGCGGCGCGGCTGGCCTCCATCATCTTCACTGTGGCCCATGCCTTGCGCAGCGCGGCGGCGAACACGGCCCGCTTCTCAGCCGCCGTGGTGGCGCGCTGGCGCCCGTAGGAGGGTCCGGGGGTCCAGTCCTGAACCAGACGATACTCGCGCTGCATGGTGCCCCGGATCATGCCCCAGGCCATCTGCATCACGTCGCGGCGGGTGGTGTTCTGCGTGGTCATCGTCGGGGTCCTCCGGGTTGCCGGTTATGCGATAACCAGCGCCTTCCGGTGAAACTACTGGCCCCGCTTGATCGTGAGTGCGGTAGTCAGCGCGTTGCCGTGGTGGCTGGTATGGTGAGAAGGTAATGACCAGTTTGGTCATCGTCAAGACAAAAGATGACCTCTATGGTCACTTCCATAGTGAGTCAAAAATATATCTAGCCAAGCGCGTGCCGCCGGTTCACTTTGTGTTCTTGGGCTCGCGGGGGAGGAGATTCGGCTTTGGGATATTGGATGGAAGGCAGCCGCCTATATATGCTCGCAGCGCGTGCGCTTGAGACCGGCGAAAGCTTGGACGATATCTACTTCGACGATTCCGTCAAAGACGCTTCAACTGCGCGCATCTTCTGCGCCAAGTCGAGCGGCAAACTGTCCCACCTGCCAAGTATCAGGAAATCGAGCGTTACGCCGAACCTATCTACCAGCAGAACGGCGGCCGCTTCAGTAATCGGGCGTTTGCCACCCTCCCAGCGAGACCAATAAGTTCGCTCGAGACCCAGCAAGTCGGATATTTCTGCGGGGCGCAAGCCTAGTGCTTCACGGAGCAACATCATCCGGTAGCCTATGCGCTCGGGGCGCATTTCGCTGGATAGGCGTGTTGGAATCATCTGGTTTACGCTTGCTGGCATAGCCGGACGATGCGCCGTGACCGTATTGGTCGCAATCACCGTTCTGGCCCCTTGCGCCGATGACCGTTTTGGTCATAGTATGCCGCATGGTCGAGCAAATCATCACAGCGAAGGCGATACTTGATCGCTGGCCGGATCGTCAGGCGGTAGCCGACGACGCCGGTGTCGAACCCATCGCGGTTTACCGATGGGAGAAGCGCAACCGCATCCCCGGTCATCACGACCGCGCCCTTATCGCTGGCGCTCGACGTCGCCGCATCCGGCTGTCGCTGTCGGAACTTGCCGAGCATCGCTCCAAGGCAAGGAGCGCCGCCTGATGCCCACACAATATCCGACAATTTCCGCCAAGCCGTCTGTTCCATGCCCCCAACATGGGGCGGAACGCCGCAGCCCGCAAAACAAAGAGGTTGTTCATGTCTAACCGCCGTTCAAAGTTGAGCGCCCTCATGCGCGGCATGATTGAGCGCACCTATCCCGGCAAACACGGCCTAGCTGCCGCCGAGATGGAGTCGTGGATCGCAGGCCACGAGGTGGAACTTGAGCAAGCCGACAAGGGCGCGTTCAGCCGCAAATTCCACGGGTCGCGTGACTGGTCCTATCTCGACGTCATGGCGATGCAAACGCTGGCCGGGTCCAGCCGCATCAACGACGCCTTTACCGATGATGTGCAGGCCAGTCCGGCGTCTACCCTTAGCACGCTACAGCACGCCTCGCACCTGCTGAAGGAAAGCGGGGAAGCGGTCAACGCGCTGATGACGCTGGAAAGCGGCGACGGAGACATCTCCAAAACTCGCGCCGAACTTATCGAGGCCCGCGAGGCGATCAATCTCGCCCTCGCCAGTTTGGAAGCCAAGGCAGCGGAACCGCAGTCCCCCGCCACCGACTTGCGGAGGGCCGGATGATGGATGACCTCGACGCCCGCCTCAGCGCCGTTGGCGATGGCTTTCTCTGGGCCGTCCATGTGATAGGGCCCGACGATCTGCACCCGGCTGTCAGCTATATCGAAGCGGTCACGGCCGCCCGCGAGCACAACGCATTCTTCGTCCCTCTGATGGAAGAGACCGGCGTTGCCGCGATAGCCGTGCCGACGGTCTGGACCGGCTCCGCAGAGGACCACGCGCGCCAGCTTTCCGCCCCCACGCCTATCGGTCGGAGGGCGTCGTGATGGATCCCGACAGCATCGTCATCCGTCAGCTACGCGAAGGCTACGGCGCCGAAGACATCGAGTGCCACACGGCGGGCCATATCAGCGCCGCCCGCGCGCGCCGCACCATCCAGCGCCTGCGCGATATGGGCAAGCTGGCCGGGCTGTATCGCATGTGGGCCAAGGAAGCCGCCCCCGCCCCCATGCAGGGAGAGGCGT
>Ga0208181_1001290_pt1 | contig 9807 bp, 8 predicted proteins | sample MalvirDeepMed_s6_FD_184244 | JGI IMG/M metagenome (GOLD analysis project Ga0208181, IMG submission 184244) | Marine viral communities from the Global Malaspina Expedition - Malaspina viral metaG DeepMed_s6 (SPAdes) (version 2) | ecosystem: Environmental > Aquatic > Marine > Oceanic | place... | reverse complement strand
GTTCTTCATCTGATTAAGGTCATGTTCGTTGGCGGCGGTGGTCACCAGCGTATGAGTCAGGCCACTCTTGGCATCCACACCAATATGAGCTTTCATGCCGAAGTGCCATTCATTGCCCTTCTTGGTCTGATGCATCTCCGGGTCACGTTCATTCTTTTTATTTTTAGTAGAGCTGGGCGCTTCAATAATCGTGGCATCCACCAGTGTGCCCTGCGTCATCATCACACCGCAGTCCGTCAGCCATTGGTTAACCGTTTTGAATAATTGGCGAGTCAGCTTATGCTTTTCCAGCAAGTGACGGAAGTTCATAATGGTGGTACGGTCTGGAATCGCTTTATCCAGTGACAGTTGCGCAAACTGACGCATCGAAGCAATTTCATATAATGCATCTTCCATTGCTTCATCACCGAGGCTATACCATTGCTGCATACAATGAATGCGAAACATGGTCTCAAGCGCGTACGGACGTCTGCCATTGCCAGCTTTAGGATAAAAGGGTTCAATCACTTCCAGCAGTTGAGGCCACGGCAGCAGTTTATCCATTCTGGATAAGAATATCTCTTTACGGGTCTGGCGGCGCTTGCTGGAAAACTCACTATCGGCGAAGGTAAACTGTTGGTTCATGAGCGGTAATGGCTGTGATTTACTATGCAGCTATGATCTCACATTAGAGACTTATTCGCATCTTCCTTAGTACCACGCAGGAACAGCGCTAACGGAGCATGAAGTGCCTCACAAATAATCGAAAAGTTCGGCTATTTGGGGGCACTTTAGCAAGGCTAAGCTAATACAAATAAAGCCAAGCGTTTTTTCTGATAAGCTTGCCCTTACCCTTTACTCTCAAGCGATTAGAGGCCAATTTGAGTTTATGCCGAGCCAATACATTTAGCATTCTGTTGATGCCGAGTAGGGCTATTTAACTTCAAGCAATTCCACTTCGAATATCAGCGTCGAGCCTGGCGCTATTTTCCCAGCTGCGCTGTCGCCATAGGCTAGGTGCGATGGAATGAAAAACTTATATTTATCTCCCTCAACCATAAGCTGAACACCTTCCGTCCAGCCTGCAATAACACGGTTTAGTGGAAAGCTAATGGGCTCACCACGTGCCACCGAGCTGTCAAATACAGTGCCGTCTAGCAACGTGCCGTGGTAATGCACTTTTACTGTTGATGATGCAGTTGGGTGTTGTGTACCTTGCCCTTCTTGAAGTACTTCGTACTGAAGGCCTGAAGATGTCTCATTTACAGCAATATTGGCTTTATTTTCTGCTAGAAACACCTCGCCTGCTTCAATGTTTTCAGTCGCGATTTTCTTATTTGATGTGTGGCGGGTAAATAAGAAAATGGATAAACCAATTACGATAGCTAAAATAATAAACTTCATTAGCCCCCTGTGTCAGGATAGTTGTTGTAAAGAGGCGTTACAACAAGAGGTGTTAAATAGTGTCACACTCGATTTCGTTAACGCGTGTAATTTCTTATGAAGTGGAAAAAAAGCCCGTAGCATCGGCCTGTGGGGCAGTTTTTATCGAAGCTCACTGAGAACACCCCGTGATCAGAACGAAGTGATGTCGCGGGGATAAATCGGTGTCACCCTTGCTCTTGAATATATTTTCGTATTGTCTCTGCACTTTCATTTCCTACAGAACACACAAAGTATCCATCAGACCAAAATGTTTTCTCTATCCAAAATTGGTTTTTGAGATAAGGAAATGATTTCCAGATTTTAATTGTTGTAACTTGCTTAATCCTCCTTGCGTGCTGACCTACTGAATATCGAGTGCCGATTGCCTAGCGTCGTCAAAACCAATGGTAATTGTCTTTGAAGCATGCAGTACATCAAACTATTGGAAGCAAAAAGCGTTGGAATACGGGCACGATGCTCGATTAATTTCAGCGAAATTGGTTGCCAGTGTGAGACAAAACCAAAAAACTGATAAAAACGATGCTTTAGCGGTTGCACAGGCAGCGCAACTCACCGATGTTTCCTTCATCAAAGGCAAATCAAAAGAGCAGCAAGAGTTACAAACCTTAGTTCGTTTGCGTGAGTTGGCGCTTAAACATAAAGTCGCCATGCAACAACAAATCAAATCATTATTGTTAGAGTTTAATATCCGGGTGTCATCCAATCAGGGTGGGTTGAGCGCAGGGGTAAACGCTGTACAGCGGTTGCATTAGCTAATTAAACAGTCAGAACGGCATTCGCGATGTTAGCGCATGGAACAGAGTATAAAGCAGAACTATTACCTGCTTAATCGAGGTTTTGGTAACAACAAAAATGCTCAATAAAATTTAAAAATCAGCTTGTTAAGTCAGTGCTTCGCTCAGAGCTTCGAGCTCGCTATCGAGATTTGACAACAAGTCCGCGTAAATATCATAGAGCCTGGGATAGCTCCCCTATTAGAGCTCGTACATAAGCACGCATTTATTCTTTAATTGACGGTTAATGTTGTTGACAAAGGGGGAGTCCACATAAGCGAAGCGATGTCGCTGGGTAGTTCACAAACCCCAAGCTAAGAGCTAGAAACATAATTGGCATTACCGGGATGGCGAGCTTGCCCCGCCAGTCTCTCGTCAGACGTTGCAAAAGTGTGTTGTCCATCTCTAAGCATAAAAACCAAAGCGTTATTATTGTAAGAGATAGCAGCCAGAAAAAGGCACTGGTATTTTCTGTCCAACTTTTTGCTACCGTAAATTCAGAAGACGTTGAGATGATAACGGCAAGTAGCAAGGTCAAAAACGATATAAACATTACTCGTGTTATGAGTAGATGTTCTGACCACTTTACTTTTGTGTGGGATGAACTTACTTCGTCATCATAAACAGCTTGGTTCCGCTCAGGCTGTGAAAGCAGTTTTTCAGAGCGTGCAGCATGCGCCGCTTTGTAGCGCTCAGGAAAGCCGGTGCATCGATATTCGCAATAACGTCTTCGAGTTCTTCCACAGAATAAGAAGCGTAGTTTGGTGCGTTGTCGTGCATGTTGGTATATCCCTATCCTTGGGATCTACAGTCATTTTTCACAATTTTAAGCTCCCATTTCCTAAGGCACTTGTTAACAGTGAAGAACCTAGAGTTTAGTACTTACAAAACATAGCCAATACCCAGATGGAGCATTAAGAGACTTTATGAGTTTGAATAGTACGTTGGTCGCCTGTTACTAAGTTTGCAAATGCGCTTTTTCGGTTACAAATGTGAGAGAATATTAGGAAGTTGGCTGCGTTGGCAAAAGGCCAGAATCATAAATTATGAAAAATAGGCCTAGGTATACGCAGAATTCCGCATACCTAGGCTCGGTACTCTCATGTAGTAGAGGTTAAAATACTTATAAAGACGTGGTTATTGAATGATTCTACTCTAATCATCCTCTAGCTCCGCTTCATATGCATTAATGACATTGTTTGATGACCAAGTGCCTTCAACTTCAACAACATCATTTATTTGCAAAGCAGCTATAAACTCATCAACAGAAACACGCCTATCGTCAATTTCAAGTTTGGTTGCATTTTTAATGTCCACGGTATAAGAACCCAGCGTAAATGACGTAGCGGAAAGTATATCGGTGATGCGGCCTTCCAATTCTACATAACCACTGCCACCTTCGCGATCATCATCACCGTCATCATCATTGTCTTGAATCTCAAGCTCAAACTTCGCAGGGGAGAATATGCCGTCTGTATCGAACGTCCCGTTTATCTCAACATAAAGCCCGCTAGCGAGTTGGTTGATAAATTCGGTCAATGCAACTCGGGTATCATCAACAACATAAATTGCTTGTTGTGATAGCGGTATTAGTAGTCCTGATACTTCAATTTCCGAATTAGAAAAGGCGATAATTTGCCCTTTAATTTCAGATTCTTCGTAACGTTCTTCTTCACGCTCCCGCTCGATTTTTAAAATGGTAAAGCGTTCCTCTTTCTTGGCGTAAACCACTTCCACAAAATCATTGAGCTGCAGAGAAGTAAATGAAAAATATTGATCATTTTCGGCCTCATAGCGTGTCTGTGAATTCGCAAAGTATGTGTTGCCTCCAACGGTGAGAGTCATTGCTTCATAGTCGATTGCGGTAATTGCGCCTTTGAGCACGCCATCATTACTATACTCATTCTCAAACTCGATATGGTTGATAACAAAGCTCCCATTTACAAAAGATCCCTTTAGTTCAACCAAGACTCCAACTTTCAGGTCTGTAGATGAGCCATTAGAGAAAGTAACTGAGTCACTTAATTCAAATTGTTGCCCATTAACGTCCAATGTATTGGCGATATTGTCGTAACCAGTAATAACGCCCTCTATTTCCGCCTCTTCATATTTGTCGTGGTTATCATAGTTTTCTACTTCAACTTCAATAGCAACAAAATCATTGTCGTTAAAAGTGCCTTCAACTTTTACAAGTACTTGATTTGCCAGGGCTCCTTCAACTCGGGAATTAGAGTAATCAACCGAGACACTCCCAATCGAAAACCGCATATTATCTAGATCCAAATTCTGAATGAGGCCGGTAATATACTCGTTTTCTCCGTTATCGGTATCAGATTCTTTTTCAATATAAGTTGCCTGAAACTGTCCGTCTACCAGTGCATATCCACTTACTTCTACCCGGTCTCCAACGCTTAAAGATGCCAGCGAAATGGCAATGAAATGAGTTAAGTCGTCGTAGAAAACTTCGACACCTGAGACAGTAATAAATTGGTTTACACGGTCAATAGACTGCACAAAACCTTTCAGTCCTGAGTCATACTCAATCTGCTGTGCCGAGAGTGTTTCGCCGCCTTCATCGCTAACTAGGTTGATGTTCATTCCTACTCTTAGGCTTTCAATACTCTGACCTTCTCGTCCATTAATAACAATATTTGTACTATCGGTATTATAGCGCTCTCCATCAAGGAACACGCTGCCAAACCCAGTGATGATACCTCGTTTAGCAGTGCCGGTAGTCGTTGTTGTGCCTTCAGGGGGCGGCGCCGTTTCTGGGGGCGGAGCAGATGAGTTGCTCGTTTCGTTGAGTTCGGTGCTGTCACCACCGCCGCAGCCGATGAGAGCTAATGGCAAAATAATTAAGGCAATAATTTTATTCATAGAGGAAACCCGTTGTTAATCCAAATTCGAGAGTAGTATTTACGAAAATTTCTAAACATTAAATAGGTCATTAGTAACAAATAGAGTGGGTCAAATGACCTATATTCGAAGTTTTAACCTGTTTTTTAAACATTATTTAGTGTGACGAACAACCGGCATATTTCTAATGGCATGAGCTCGGAAACTTGTGAAATCATGAATATAATACTGAAGAGATCTAAAGGACTTTTAGTTTCTAGTCGATTCTGAGATTTTCTCTGATAAAGTAATGTTATTTTTTCCAATTCCCTTTGACTATCTCCGGCACTAGACGTTCATCTACTGATTTTTATAGTCTAAACTAAGGTCTGTAAACCAAAGCAATGTTGAATATCAATTAATTAAGACTTGCGGGTCTGTGCAAGGATACAGGTGTAATGAAAAAGCTGGGTGCTTTTAGATTTTGGTCGTTGTTTAAGAGAAAGCGAGCATTTTAGACCGTCTTTCCCGAGCTGACTCAACGCTTAACATAGGCTCCCTGGATTTAACAGTCAGAGATTAGTGTACGAGTGAGAACATTACAGTTTCGGGCTTTTATCTTTGGGGCAAAAAGCTGTCAGCTATTCCCCATTCCGTTGATGAGCCTCAGGAGTGGTTATCACTTACGCCTTCGGTTTCTCGGGAGTCTGAACAGTGGTAGATTGAATTGGCTCTGTCTGGTGGTGTGGTCCTGCGAATGAACAGCACGAGCTGATGTTACCCATTAACCAATGGGCGAATTTGGTTGTATACTGCCGGCACTGGTGCAAAACCAGTTGGGTATGCAAGCGCATTGTGGTGAATGGTTTGTGTTTATCAATAAGCGCCGGACACAGATAAAACCGCTGTATTACTACCAGGGGCGTTACTGCTTGTGGAGCAAACGACTGCTCAAGCACAAAAAGAAAAAGTTCTCAGATGATATTCGTGCGGTAGGTGAGCATTTGATCAGGGAGAAGCAAGAGGAGTATATCTTTGGATGCGAAGCGCGGCTGGACATGGAAAAAATGCCCATGCACGAGGATAACCCCAAACACTAAATGGATGAATACGGTCTAAAATGGTCGCTTACATAGCAAGAGTGCACAAGCTAGCCGGCGGACACGGTTTTCGATGCAGCCATCAGGGCCTGCGCTAATACTTGGCCGCCAAAAACGCGACCGGTAGATGATGGCAACCTATGCCCTAAAAACTCATCATTTTCCGATACACTAACATCTAATGCTTTTACATCTAGCAGTTCGGTTAACCAATACGTTGCCGGCAATTCCTTCATATTGTTCCTTTATCGCGAGCTATTCACAGCGATTGATGGCACAACCCACGACTTGTATTCACCTAATAAACATCATGCGTCAGCGCCAATCTGCACCTAAATACCTTATTAACTATAAAGTGAAACGCCTTTTATTTGTGGCTATTTTTGAGGAATTCCCATCATAAATTTGATTACTCAACTATAAGTTAATCAGAAGCTATTGAGCTTAGGTGTTCAGCAAAAATCGATAGCCCCTTACATTCGCAGCGTCTGGCAATTGCGGTATCAGTTTTTATGCGGGTTAAAAGAAGGTTAAATATGCCCGTGTGAAATTACTGGCGATAACACATAACGCATAGGGTTATGTGTGTTAACACTTTGCAGTGCGCTAATAATAGCATTGGTGTCTTTATCGCTATGCAGAATATCAAGTTTCCAAAGCTGCCGCCCGCCAGCCACTTGTTCAGCAAGGTCTAATTTTGCATTGTCACGACTGTAACCAAAGCATGGCGATATCGAAAAGCCAGAAATACAGGTAAGTGGTAATAAGCAATCTATTACATCCTCTTTGCGCTTTTGTTCAACATAAACAGTAAGGTTAACCGTGTCAGGCATGTTTCCCTCGCTCCCAGTAATAGTAGCCAATGGGCAATAAATACAGCGTTATAAACGTAGAGGTAATTAATCCGCCAATTACTACAATAGCTAAAGGCCTTTGTATTTCAGCGCCCGGGCCACTGGCAAATGCGAGGGGAAGTAAGCCAAACATTGCCGTTGTTGCCGTCATTAGAATGGGCCGTAGTCTCGCTACTGCGCCGCTTTTCACTAATTCGTAAAGCGGCATCGCTTTACCCTTTAAATCTTCATAATATGAAATCATCACTACGCCATTGAGTACGGCTACACCTAAAAGTGCAATAAACCCAACTGAGGCGGGTACCGAAAGGTATTCACCGGTCACAAACAACCCAAATACACCGCCCATCAAAGCAAACGGCACGTTAGCCAGAATAAGCAACGCTAGTGACCACCTTCCAAATATGGTAAATAGAATAAGGATAATGATGACTATTACGATGGGAATAACAGTCATCAGGTTTTTACTGGCCCGTATTTGATTTTCAAATTCGCCACCATATTCTACTGAGTAACCTGCGGGCAAATTGATGGTGCTAGCTACCGCATTGCGCACTGAGTCAACAAACCCTACCAAGTCGCGGCCTTCAACATTCGATGTCACTACCGAAAAGCGAAGTGCTTTTTCGCGCTCTATAATGGCCGGGCCTTGGGTGCGCTTTATATCAGCAAGGGTAGATAGGGGCAGCAATTCGTTATTTGGCATCAATACCATCATATTATTTAATTGCGCGGGCGAGGAGAGCCTAGCTTCCCCGCGTTGAAGGTTGCCAAAATAAATAGGTGTTCTTACGCGCCCTTGTATAACGTCTCCCACGTGAAGCCCCGATATTTGCATCTTTAAATATTGAGACAAAGAAGATGTACTCATGCCATAGGTTAAAGCTACGCCTGGTTTGGGAACTACGCTAAGAAAGTCACCGCCTTCAATTAGCGTGGCGTTTACATCTACAGCGCCGTCTTGGTTGCGAACTACGTCAGCAATGTCGTTGGCTATGGCTGATAACTGCGTAAAGTCGCTACCGAAAATTTTAATTGCCAGAGTACCTGTTGTCCCGGTAAGCATTTCTGACACGCGCATTTGTATAGGCTGGGTAAACCCAATATTCATACCTGGAAAGTGCGCAAGAGCATCGCGAATAGCTGTTTCAAGTTCGCTCTTGTTTTTAAAACGCCATGTGTCGGGCGGTGATAGCTGCAAAAATATATCGGTTTCATTAAGCCCCATTGGATCTAACCCTAATTCGTCAGACCCTGTTCTTGCAACAATATGCTTTATCTCAGGAAATTCAGACAGCAAAGCAAGCTCTACCTGCTTATCTAATGCTAGCGAAGAGGCCAATGAAATAGTGGGCGATTTTTCTAATTGCACAATAATGTCGCCTTCGTCCATCACCGGCATAAAGGTTTTACCTAAATGGCCGAACAACACGCCACTTAACAACAAAAGGCATAGCACACCAGCTACCAGCAATTTACTGTGGGTTAACAGTACGCCTAGCGAATGGCGATAAAGTGCTTGAAGTTTAGTTAAGTAACCTGGGGTAGTGCCATCCTTACTGGTAAGCACATAAGATGCAACAACGGGAATAAGCGTTAGCGCAGTTAGCACAGATGCCAGCATGGCGTACACAATGGTCATTGCCACTGGCGAGAAGAGCTTTCCTTCTAAACCGGTAAGCGTAAGTAGAGGCACAAACACAACAATTACAATAGCTGTTCCCGCTATGACCGGGACGGCAACGGCACGTGTTGCTCTGTAAATAAGGTGCAGCCGGGGTAAATTTTGCGCCTTACCAAGTTGAGATACGGTGTTTTCTACTACCACTACGGCGCCGTCGACCAACATGCCTATTGCAATAACCAGCCCACCTAAACTCATTAAGTTTGCGGTTAAACCAGTTACTTTCATGGCCAAAAAGGTGAGTAGCACCACCACAGGTATAACAAGTGCCACAACGAAAGACGCGCGTACGTTACCTAAAAATAACCCAAGCACTAATATAACAATAATCACTGCTTGCCCAAGCGCACTTGTAATAGTACCCACCGCAGTATCAATTAGGGTTTTGCGATTGTAAAAAACGTCAAGGGTTGTGCCCGCGGGTAAGGTTTGTTCAATGGCCTCTAACTTTGTCATAACATCGCTGACAACCTCTGCGGTATTACTGTCTTTTAAGGCAACAATAAGGGCCTGCGTGGTTTCTTTTCCATCGCGTGTTACACCACCGTAACGGGTTAAACTGCCAAGTGAAATGGCACCCAATTGCTTAAGGGCTATAGGTTCATTTTGATAGTTGCCTACAATAATGTTACCCAGTGTGTCGATAGACGTAGCACGGCCTTCGGTGCGGATCACTAATGAATCTACACCTGCCTTAATTCGCCCTACACTGCCATTTACATTGGCTTGCTGAAGTGCACCCGACAGTTGGTCAATATTAAATTCAAAAGCGTTTAATTTGGCAATGTCGGGGGCAAACTGAAATGTTTTGGTGTAACCACCCAATACGTTTACATCGGCCACACCCGCAACGGTGCGAAGTGCTGGTCTTATCTCCCAGTCGAGGATCGATTTGCGTTCTTGTAGAGATAATGAAGGGTTTTCAATGGTAAACATAAACATTTCAGATAGCGGCGTGCTCATTGGCGCAATGCCGCCTTCAGCAATGCTGGGCAATATTGAGCTAACGGGGGTTCTAGGGATTTTCCCCTCTAAAAAGACATAATCCTCTGTAGACCACACCAATAAATGGCTGCGGAGGTGGGTTACTACTTATAAGTGTGGCAAATTAGGTAAATATCGTACATTTAATACGG
>Ga0208181_1001287_pt1 | contig 9834 bp, 25 predicted proteins | sample MalvirDeepMed_s6_FD_184244 | JGI IMG/M metagenome (GOLD analysis project Ga0208181, IMG submission 184244) | Marine viral communities from the Global Malaspina Expedition - Malaspina viral metaG DeepMed_s6 (SPAdes) (version 2) | ecosystem: Environmental > Aquatic > Marine > Oceanic | place... | reverse complement strand
GCCCACATGGGAATTGCGAAACATGGTAAGAGCGCTGTCGATGCATTCCTGGCTGAATACTCCGGCAGAAAGTCAACGCCTGGCCTTGGCCAAGCATGAATTGGATCGTCGAAACAAAAACGGTTTCGTTGTGGGGGTAAATTCAAATGATTAGAATATTCTTAACTTTTATATTCTTTGGCATAGGTGGCCTGGGCGTACTGCTCTCAGGAATGTCCTGGTATGCAATGGCTACCACGCCACCTGAAATAGCCCTGGCAGTTGCAAAAATAGTCCTGGGCATAGTACTACTCTACGCAATGGCTACAATTATTTACTACGTAACCCTGACATGTGAGGATTTGAATCAATGAAAATTTTTATATATGAAAGCGATTTTTCAAACGGGCGTCCTAATTTCCTGGACCTGGTTTGTGCTGAGACATCCACGGATGCAGAAGATATTGCAACGCAGATTTGCAGGGGAATATCCGACAGTTTTTCATGTGATGAATGGGCAGCAGTCACAATACTTGGTGAACCAGCCACCGAAATTAACAGCATTCGGCAGGATATAGATGCGGCCCTGATAACCGGGAGACTGAGCAAATGAGCAAAGGTACTTATTTTCCAATCGATTGTGATTATTTTCCAATCGATGACGAGTGGACAACAGTGAAAATACTGGGGGAAACTGAACACCAGGCAACCTGGAGGAAATCCCGTGCATCACTGGATGAACTGCCCACGCCTGTCAGCAAAAAGGAATGCCCCTGTGAGGGTTGCCCACAGGCTGATAGATGTGCCACCCAGGGTCTGCAATGTTCGGCATTCCTGAACTGGGCAGAGAAAGGAGACTACAAACCACACACAGTTGCACTACGTCTTAAACCAATCCAGCAGAGGAACAGAACATGACATACGAAACCGGATATGCACAGTGCCGTGATGAAAAAGTGGATAAGCTTGTATATACACACATTCCATTCGGATACATTGTGGAAACAGAAAACAATATAATAAGAAAACGTGCAGCTACACGTCATCCCACGATAACGCTTAAACTTTCAATGCGTATGGAATGGCTAAAATATATTCGGGAACTGAGCAATATGACAGGTGTTGACACCCCTGGATATTTGTGATAATGTTCTACCAACAACTGGAGAAGAAGATGAAAAAGAAAACAGCAGCAAGATTCATAACACAACTCAAAGAGAGTGGTGATCAGCACCTTGTGGAAATTGGGAACGAGATGACAACCTCCCAGGCTGAGAGGGTGATGCTGATCCTTCAGGAGGTGGACAAGATATTGGAAAGGAAGAAAAATGAGTAGACCAGCACACATAGAAGCCCAGAGAGAAAACATATACCTTGAATTTCTGGATGAAGGTATGACTGAGAAGGAAGCAGAGGAAGCTATGGAAAAGAGGATGGAGGAACTGGAACCATGAAAGTTCTAAGCCTATTCGATGGTATGTCCTGTGGACAGATAGCACTAGACAGACTAGGAATAGAGGTGGAATCCTACCATGCCAGTGAGATAGACAGGTATGCAATAGCTGTTGCCAAGGCAAACTATCCTGATACAATACACCTTGGAGATGTAAGGGATGTAAATGTCAGAGAACATTTTGATTTGATCATGTTCGGCAGCCCGTGCCAAGGATTCAGTTTCTCTGGCAAGCATCTGAACTTTGATGATCCAAGATCAGCGCTGTTCTTTGAGGCTGTTCGCATACTGGGTGAAGCTAGAAAGATAAATCCTGATGTGAAATTCCTGATGGAAAATGTCCGAATGAAAAAGGAAAGTATGGAGGTAATCACAGATGCTCTGGGTGTGTCCCCTGTAGCTATCAACTCCAACCTGGTTTCTGCACAGAACAGGTACCGACTCTACTGGACTAACCTCAAGGTAGATGGTCTTCCACAAGATAAAGGAATAAAACTCAAAGATATTATTGAGGATTCCTTCCTGACAGATCGAGATAAGTCACACTGTCTGGATGCGAATTATTTTAAGGGAGGCAATTTGAAATCCTACTTTGAGAAACATCGCAGACAGTTGGTGTTTAGCAAGAGTGGTAATACAAACCCTAAAATACGTCAGATACCCCGTGGTTGGAATAAAGGTGGATTAAAAGCACTTGATGGTAAAGTTCCATCTTTAACCACAAGTGGATGGGAACATAATAATCATTTAACTTTTGATGAAGGACTCACATACAGAAAACTTACTCCCCTCGAATGCGAACGATTACAGACAGTGCCAGAGGGTTACACCAACCATGTTAGCAACACTCAGAGATACAAGATGCTGGGCAATGGATGGACAATAGATGTAATTACACACCTATTGAATGAACTGGAAAGAAAGGATTAATAATGCTGACCAAGTATGAATGGGAACAGGAACAGCGGCTCCGCTATGAGGTAATGCCATCCTGGTGGTGGTCTGTTCTCAACAGACATGAAGCATACAAGAATTATGTTGAGGAGGAGGAAAAATGGGAAGAAAAAAGAAAGGCAGGATGGGGAAGCAACACCGTAGATATGGAATAAAAAGAAACCCATATGGAAAGGTCTTGACATCACGTCTGTTTCGTAGTAAAGTAATACCCAATAAGAAAAAGAATATTAAACCTGAGATTGGAGAAGTTTAAAAATGTGGAAGGTCCGGTAGAGTGAACGCTGCAAGCCTGAGACGGCATGAGAAATTGTGCTAGAGGTCTGTACTATGCAAAATGCAGCGAGGTGGGTACAGACATCTAACGGGAGGTTCGACTCCTCCCCCTTCCAGCTACTCATTAGGAGTGATTTACAATGAGGCATTATGAGGAAATAACAGAGAGGCTGGCAAGCGAACTCAAGTTCCTTGATGAGGAAGGAAAGCAGCCTCTGGAAATAGCAGAACTATCTCTAAAGACAGCGATGTGTTATACTATAACAAAAGCGCCAACTACCCTTATGGGTATTCAGTTAATTTGTAAGGCATTCAATGATGTAATGTGTGGCGTAGTCACAGAATCTTTAACCAAGGAGAAGTAATATGGAAATGAGCATACACAACGTCACGGAAATCAAAAGTGAAACAGTTCATCACAAGGGTAGTTCAGGTGATGGCTGGTTTTCCTGTGTAACTGTATCAGTTACGTCAACTGACAAGTGGACTGACGAAACTTCCAGGAACGATCTCAAATTGTTCCTTCCATATGGGCAGACACTTGAGACAATCACAACAGAGGCAAAAGAAAAGGAAATTGACTGATGTTCATCCCAGAATTTCGTAGTGAAGAGGAAGTCTGGCAGTTCGTCGATCTGTCGGATGACTCATGGTGCCTCCCAATGGTGGAGGAATATCTCGAACTGATTCATATTAATGATGATCCGATTGATCTTGAAGACCTCAATGGATGGATTGAAAACGAAATGAAGTCAGCCACAGAGGGTTACGACGATTGGATAGAGTGTGTAGAGTATGACATCCACTGAAGCCCTTGAAGAAGCACTTGAGATATTGTCTAACCTGCAACTTAATGGGCAGGTTAGACTTTATGATGGCGACATATTGTCACAGTGTATTAAGAAGTTACATGCTTTACAGACAACCCTGAAGGAAGGAGTTGATTGCGGCATGAATATGAAATCTTATAAGATCTATACCTATAAAGGTCTTGGTAATCTGCTTGAGTTTGCAGAGAGCCAAGGCTGGGTAGAACCAGTTAATTCAGGGGAAATCTGTGAGTGTGTTCTCCCAGTTGCAAATCCAATCTCTTGTCCCATTCACGGTAATTCGGAGGAGAGAATTGATGCAGCAGATTGCATTGAAGCTGATGCAATAGACTACCTAACCCAGAAGGGTTGGGAGATTTCACTGGATATGGAATGAGTGTGGTCATGAAACAACTTCGGGATATTTTTCAATTCAATATCTCGGAGTACCACGCCTCGACATCTATGAAACGACCTAGAAGTGGAGCTAATAAATAAACATTATGGGAAGTCTGGTGAATGAATGCTGTAAACCTGCGAAGGTACAAGTAGTTGTGCTGGAGGTCTGTACAATGCAGCAAGGTAGGTACAGCTACCTAATGGGGGGTTCAATTCCCCCCCTTCCTAACCCAAAAGTGGAGAAAAATAATGAGCTATATAATTGTTCAGCTTGATAAAGAAGCAGGCTTCGAGGGTGTTGATGCCATGATAAACCAGGAAGGTACTGCCCTTCAAACCTTTCAGACAAGGGAGGAAGCAGCTATCTTCCTGGCTGAGTCTGGACTACGGGAACTGGAGTTTGGTTTTCCTTTTGAAATAGAGATACAGAGGATACACTAATGAGAAAAATATTATTGTTAATGGCACTCATCTATCTAACAATTTGTGTATTGTTTTCAACGGTTAAGGCCAGTGAACTTAACTGTCTGGTTGAAGCTATATATTATGAAGCAAGATCCGAACCCGTGATAGCACAACTCTCGGTTGCAAATGTTGTACTTCAGAGAGTGAGAGATGAGAGGTTTCCCAACACCATTTGTGGTGTAGTGCATCAGGGAATATATAACAGGAGAGGACAACCAGTAAGACATCAGTGTATGTTCTCCTATTGGTGTGATGGAAAGCCCGAAAGAATGAAAGAGATACATGCTCTGAAGAAGTCTATCTCCATAGCTGAGATGGCAATCAATGGGGTCTCAGTTGAAGCTACGCTAGGTGCTACCCACTATCATGCAACCTATGTCAACCCCCATTGGAGACATGCCGAAAACTTCATGGAGCTAGGTCAGATAGGTAAACATATTTTTTACATTGACATGAGATACAAATAGGTGTATACTAAATAACTTATTAGGAGTTACTTATGAATGAACTTGAAGTACTGAGAAAACAGGTTAAACAATTAAGAAAAATAAATGATGAACAGTCTGAAACTATCAAGAAACAACTTAAAGAAATATCTAAAGTAAAACAGGAAGCCCAACATAAATCCCAGTGGATAGAACTTTATGAAAAAGATATATAACTTTCAGAAGTATGTGGAAAGAAAAGAAGATCAGAACAGAATAGCTTATGGTTATTCAAAGGAACTTTGGAACCTAATGAAAGATCAGGGTTATAATGTTAATGATCCTAAAGATATTGATACTTTTTTTGAGGACTTAGAGGAAGAATAATGGCTAAGAATTTATGGCAGAGGGAGAGAAGCACACTGTTTCGAGATCTCTTTCGACAGTATTCTGAAGAAGGATACGATCCAAAAGAGTCTCGTAAGCTCGCCAAGCTGGAGGTGGATGAGATCATGCAGGACAAGGAAGACTTCATAGAAAACCTGTTGTCTGATACTTTTGATGACTGTTAAACTTATCACTCATATGGGAAGTGATTTGACTGTTGTCAATGCAGCAAGGGTGTCCTTTGACAAGGAATCAGAATGGGAGGCTATCCCTTTTGGTGGTGTCCTGGAAGGCAACCTGTCAGAGAAGGATGAAAAGCTGATAGGATATCTGGCAAGACATAATCACTGGACGCCCTTCGGTCACTGCTTTGCACAGTTCAGGATCGAAGCACCTGTATTTGTAGCAAGACAGTTAATGAAACACCAGGTTGGTCTGGTATGGAATGAGATTAGCAGACGTTATGTCGATTACGATCCAGACTTCTGGACCCCACTGGTATGGAGAGGTAAGGCAGACAACAAAAAGCAGGGATCAAGTGAGGAACCTGTGGACAAACAGGAGAGTATGCAGCATGTCTATGCTGATGCAGTACGCCACGCAAGAGATGCCTATAACTTCATGTTGAAATCTGGTGTGTGTCCTGAGCAGGCCCGCAGTGTACTCCCTCAGTCTATGAATACTGAGTGGTTCTGGTCTGGATCTCTTGCTGCCTTTGCAAGGGTGTGTAAATTAAGAATGAGCGATGATGCCCAGAAAGAAACAAGAGACATAGCCACTGACATACATAATGAGATGAAAAATTTATTTGATGTATCATGGAGGGCTTTATGTGGAACCTGATGTTAAAGAAAGATTTTGGTGATGTGGTTATCAAGCGTTTTAAAACTCGCAGAGAAGCTGAAGAGGAAATCAAAAACAGAGAGCGCCTCACTCAGCACCTGGGAGCCAGCAGTGATAAAATTTATTCAATCAAAAGAGGGAATGAAAATGGACGTACTCTTAGAAATCTATAGCAGTGGAGAGAGGGTTCAACCCACCTTATCTTTTAAGGCTGCGTGGAGAAAGATGGACAGAATAGACAAGATCGAAACACTTGTATCAATGGAAAAGGAGATCATGGGTTACAGAAAAGAACTATGCAAGGAACTCCTTGACATGAGTAAAGGAAAATGGTAAAATATTTAGATAATACTTTTATAAAACATATACCCTGCAAAAAATGTGGGTCAAGCAATGCCAATGCATTGTATGATGATGGGCATGAATACTGTCACAAATGTAACACCGTTATACCCGGAGATAAAATGGCAACCCAAAACACTGTAGTTCCAATCCAGACCAGAAACATCTCTGACAATTCTTATGTGTGGTCTGACATACCCGACCGAAAGATAACACTGGATACCTGTAAAAGATATGGTGTCATGGTCGCCAGACAGAACCAGACCATTACGGAACACAGGTATCCTTACTATGATGGGGATGGAAACAATCTTGCCAACAAGTATCGCAAGACACAAACCAAAGACTTCTGGTCTGAGGGTACTCTCGGTCAGTGTGGTCTGTTTGGTGAACACATGTTCAATCAGCCTGGAAAGTACATCACAGTTTGTGAGGGTGAGATAGATGCCATGAGTGCCTTCCAGCTTCTTGGTTCCAAGTATGCTTCAGTATCCATCAAGAATGGTGCTACAGGTGCGCTCAAGAATTGCAAGCAGTCGCTTGAATATCTTAACAGGTTTGAAAATATTGTTCTGTGTTTTGACAATGATGCAGCAGGTAAGGCAGCAGCTACGGAGGTGGCTAGGTTATTCGAACCAAACAAATGCAAGATAATAAATCTTGAACACAAGGATGCCAATGAGTATCTCAAGATGGGACAACGTGAGAAGTTTACTCAAGCCTGGTGGAATGCAAAGACTTATACACCAGCAGGTATAATAAATCTTGCCGACCTTGGTGAAAGTCTCTATGAAGAAACGTACAGCGAGACGTGTCTGTATCCGTGGCCGAAGCTTAATGAAAAGACCTATGGCATGAGGACAGGTGAGCTTGTCTGCTTCACCAGTGGTGCAGGGATGGGCAAGTCATCCGCAATGCGGGAGCTTATGCACCACATCCTTCGCAGCACAGAGGACAACATAGGTGTCCTTGCAATGGAGGAGAACGTAAAGAATACTGCATTCAATATCATGTCAGTTGAAGCTGATGCCAGGTTGTACATCAGGGAGATACGAAAGAAGTTTAGTGACGAGCAGCTAAGAGATTGGCAGAACAAGACAGTAGACAGCGGGAGGTTCTTTGCCTTTGATCATTTTGGATCGATCAACAACGATGAGATTCTTGATCGTGTACGGTACATGGCAAAGGCTCTTGACTGCAAGTGGGTAATCCTTGACCACCTCAGTATTCTTGTCAGTGGACAGGAAGACAACGGTGATGAGCGTAAGTCTATTGACATTCTTATGACCAAGCTTCGATCACTGGTGGAGGAAACAGGTATAGGTCTTATGCTTGTCTCCCACCTACGCAGACCATCAGGTGACAGAGGACATGAGGATGGCAAGGAAGTATCGCTCTCACATCTTAGAGGTTCAGCAAGTATCGCACATCTCTCTGATAGTGTCATAGCCCTTGAAAGAAACCAGCAGGCAGACGATGAGATAGAAGCCAACACAACTACGGTTAGGATATTAAAGAACAGATACACTGGAGACACAGGAGTAGCTTGCTACCTGCACTACAATAAAGATACGGGTCGTATGACACAGATCGACAACCCCTTTCTGGAAGATACTGACTGATGTCTAGAGCGGAATACCAGAAAGAATATTATCAAAAAAATAAAGAGCGTCTAAAAGAATATAGACAGAAAAATAAAGAGCGTATAGCAGAGTGTGGTAAAGAATATAGAAAGGAAAATAAAGAGCGTATAGCAGAGTATGATAAAGAATATAAACAGAAAAATAAAGAGCGTATAGCAGAGTATGATAAAGAATATAAACAGAAAAATAAAGAGCGTAAAGCAGAGTATATGAAAGAATATTATCAAAAAAATAAAGAGCGTCTAACAGAGTATCAAAAAGAATATGATAAGAGCAGAGCCAAACCAACTACTGAGGTGTATAGGTATTTTGGAGAAAGAGCAAGTAAATTAAAAATTAAATCCAGAAAAAACAAAATACTCTATGATCTGGATGGAAAGTATTTACAAAGTATTTATCCTGAAGATGGTAAGTGTCCTGCATTAAATGTAGAAATGAAAGCGGGATATGATTCGGATTGGAGATTGTCACCATCTGTTGATAGAATAGACCCATCAGGAGGATACGTAAGAGGCAATGTTATTTGGATTAGTTGGTTAGCAAATTGTATTAAAACATCAGCAACACCTAAACAAATTATTACAGTAGGTGAATTTTATAAACAGTTGGAAGAGGAAAGTTTAACCCAATGATCGATAAAGACCACATAATTGCTAATCTAAGAGAGGTATTTGATCCTGAGATTAGTATAAATGTATATGATCTGGGGTTGATCTACGATGTTGAAACCTGTACCGCTGAATATAGTGTAGATATTACACATACCCTTACGTCTGCTTTCTGTCCCTTTGCGGATGAAATTATTAGCAATATTCGCCAAGCAGGATTAGTTGATAATGTACGAATTGTTAATGTTATAACTACATTTGAACCACCGTTTACAGTTGATTCAGTACCAGAAGAAACAAGAGCCATGATGGGTTGGTAAAAGTTAATGTACTTTGGATATCACAGGAGAAAACTTACATGAATAGTCCCGGAATAAAGAAAAGTTTTGACAAGGCACTCTATGATGTAGCAGATTCCAAAGCCAAGGAGTGTATGATTGGCTGGCTCAAAGAAAAAGATCATGCCAATATAAGCAGTAATGAAACAACTTTCTTTGATATAATATCTTTTGTTGATCATGGTCTACCCAGACATCTATATGAAGTGGAAATAAAATATTCCTGGAGGAGTGACTGGCCTGACAGTTGGAAGGAAATAAGAATACCCTATCGAAAACTTAGGCTGCTTAACAAATGGAAAGATACTTGCCCGGAAGATCTTCTGACTTTCGTTGTATTCAATCATGATTGTACACGGGCATGGCACATAGACGGCAACACACTGCTTGAAGCAGAAGTAAAGGAAGCCTCCAATCGAAACATAAGAAAAGGTGAAAAGTTTTTCCATGTAAATGTAGGTGATGCTTACGAAGTGGATATGACATATGAAAGCAGTAGTTGATATAGAGACTGACGCACTCAACGCAACAAAGATACACTGTATAGTAGCACAGAATTATTATACAGGTCAGACATGGCAGTGGGTTGGGGATGGATGTAAAAGATTTCCTGAGTGGGCTAGAGGAGTAGACGAATTCATAATGCACAACGGGTTAAGCTTTGACGCACCTGTTCTCAACCGACTTCTAAATACCAGAATAAGACGTGAACAGGTAAGGGATACTTTAATTGAATCACAATTGTACAACCCTGTTCGTGACGGTGGACACTCTCTTGAGTCGTGGGGCAAGAGACTAAGCTTTAAAAAGGGAGACTTTAATGATTTCAAAGAGTATAGTCAGGACATGCTTCTCTATTGTCTGCGTGATACGCAACTTACAAGGAGGCTTGCTGCCCAGCTTGAGACAGAAG
>Ga0208181_1001283_pt1 | contig 9866 bp, 16 predicted proteins | sample MalvirDeepMed_s6_FD_184244 | JGI IMG/M metagenome (GOLD analysis project Ga0208181, IMG submission 184244) | Marine viral communities from the Global Malaspina Expedition - Malaspina viral metaG DeepMed_s6 (SPAdes) (version 2) | ecosystem: Environmental > Aquatic > Marine > Oceanic | place... | reverse complement strand
CGATATGAAGCTCGAGCGCGTTATTAATCCGGCATTCAAAAAATGGGACCGGGAAAGCGCTCAACTGCGCGAAGCGTACAGCGACGGGCCCGGGCAGGATCTGCCGAGCCGTCGGGATACCTTGCTGGGCGCGTGGTCCGCGGTGACCGACTTTTGTGATCATCGCCGCAGATCGACCGACGCGGGCCGGGGAGCTCAGGCCTTAATCGGGTCGGGGCCGGATTCGATCCGGTCCATCAAGCGCCGCGCATTGGCCGCCGTTTACCAATTGGCGGCTTAGGTGTGCATTGGTTGCATGTATTGGGACATTGGGCGTTTATCGCCGTCGCGCTGCTGGCGCTGGTTATTCTCGGCTTATTAGTTCTCGCCTATAACCTTATTTTATCGCTAATTTCTAAAGACTAACCGCCGCGCCCGAGGGCGGTAATGCTCGGGACCTCCAATTAGCCCCGCTTCGGCGGGGCCTTTTTTTGGCCCTAGGTTAAGGGCCTAGAAAGCGCCCATGTTGGCCTTGTAGGGTCCTGTAGTGCGATCTAAGCGCGTTATAATCTAGGGCACCCCGTAGCACTACCCTGTTGATTGCGTTCGATCTGGGCGATCCTAGGGCGTTGTAGTATCCCCACTATTTTATAAGGTATTTGTGGATAACTTTTGCCCGATCTTGACCTGTGGATAACTTTTTGGCGAAGTGTTGTAAAAAAACAACAGTGGATCCGGTCGAGTATATTAGAATTTAATTATATTCGAACATTAGAAAAGTCTAATATTATTAAATGCTTATTCTTTTTTTCACGATCCCTCCCGCCAGCGCTTCTGGGGTGCTCACAAAAAAACATATAAAAAAACAGCGTCACGACAAAAAAAGCCGTGTCACGATTCAAAATCCACCGGGTACTTTTCTTTTCTACGAAAAATTTTCTCTGGCTTGTGAACAAAGCCGCTGTACTTGCTCTGTTTAGCGACTAGATTCCTCGCACGTTTGCGTGCTCTCTTACTCTTGGAGTCCTGTCGATCTTCCATAAGTGTCTCTTTGACCCCCTCTGTGAAGGGGCCCTCCGTACAGGTAAGCACTTACGTGCTTACAGTTGGTACTCTAACTCAGTATTCCGGCGTAGATTACATCGTGGGCTCTACGGGACCCTCACCTTCACATTAACCCGGATTCATCCTCGGGGTCATACAGTCGAGTCGAGTCACACCTTTCCACCTGATCCATCCAGCGCTAAGGATGATATTGTCTGTCAGGCAACAGTTCTGGTTACATATATATACCAATAAGGCGTAAGCCTTTGATTATAAAGGCGTAATATGGAGCTTTACTTTTTGGGCAAGCTCCTGTAAACTACCAAGGTTTCAATGACATAGGAGCTATTGGTAGTTATATGTATGGTCGTGACAAAAATAACAAGGCAAACGACATTTTGGGGAAGATCAAGGGACTAACTAAGAAAGCCATCTACGAGCAAATAAAGACTGGTTCCATGCCTAAGGAAACTCTCCTTAACCGGTGCCTGACACTCATAGAGGCTATTCAAGCCATCACTAGTGTAACAGCTAGGCAGAGGAACAAAGCACTAAAAGAAGCATGGGAGGTGTATCTGACACTTACCGACTTCACAGGCCCTGAGAGGCCGGACTATGATTCTACTCGAGAAGTAGGCTTGCATATGGTAGACAAGACTAGTATAGTAGTTGACTATGAGCTTCCTCCAGTCTTTAGGGGAGGCCTAGGCTACGCACAAGTAAGCTGGGAACATAGCTTTCACGGGAAGGAAGGGAAAGGTACAGTTTGGGGAAACCAATATTGGCAACCAGAGAGGGCTAAGAGAAATGGTAAGAAATCACTTGCAGACACTGACTACTGGGCAGTCAAGAAAAGATGAGGGCATAGTCCAACTACTTCACCCGGATGATCCTGTTGCTAAGATCTATAAGTCTTATTTAAAGAGGAGACGGTTTATGGCAGAGAAAGAGAATATCGAGCATGTTGAGCGGTATTTCGGCTTGATTAACGATGAATGCACAGATATTATTGATTATATAGCTGAATGGAGGCGTGATGGTAGGGATCGTTCTGATCTGGACTACCACACTGACCTTATCAAGGGCTGTATTGGGTATCTGAACGATCATCTGGAGGATTTGGAGAATGAAATTGGTAAGTTGAGTAAGTCTGAGTTGTAACCCCTTATGGGAGGGAGTTGTATCCGCTTATACAGCGGCTACATCTCAGATTGCCCCGCAAACCTTTTTTCAGCCAATCTTCTGTCCTCTTGAGGGAAAGTCGAATAAACCGACATATAGAAGAGAGGTCTATACGGACGGAAGTTGTTTTAACTAGTAGTAGACGGTTATAGGAGAAACGCTGTGGACGTGTTAAGTTCTGAAGTATTGGCTCCCTACTATCAAATAGAGGATGAGCAATGTATAAAGCCTGCTAATGAGTTTACTAAGGAGGTTCTTGATTACTATCTGGTTGGTGAGGACGTTGCTGGTGTTGCCTTACCTTGGGGCAACATAGAGGATAAGTTTAGACTCAGAAATGGGGAATGTACCATCGTAGGGGGTATTAACTCGAGTGGTAAGTCCCTGGCCTGTGGTCAAATACTCTTGAACGCTATGGAGCAGGGTATAAACTGCCTCTCTGTCTCCTTAGAGATGAGCCCTAAATCCCAGTTGGCGAGAATGTGGAGACAGGCCTCTCTCTTGTTGCAGCCGACTATAGACTTCGGCCTAGGGTTTAATGCTTGGGCTCGGAACAAACTCTACTTCTTCGACAAGCAAGGTAGCGTTGGCCTGGACATGCTTCTTGCAGTTATAAGTTATAGCCGGGACAGGTACAACACGCAGCTTATCCTCGTAGATTCTCTGATGACTATAGGGGGTATAGCTAATGATGATTATACAGCCCAGAAGAATGTGGTCTGTCGTCTAACTGACGCCTGCAGAGACTTGGACTGCCACGTCATACTTGTCTGTCATGCCAGGAAATCTATGAGCATACGAGATAAGATAGATCGCTTCTCAATCAGAGGTGCGGGGGAACTCACAGATAGGGTTGACAACGTAATACTCCTTGGGCGATACTACAACGATGATCCCACTGAGGCTGATGCGTACATGGCAATCTCTAAAGCAAGGCACTGGGACATGGCGGAGTGTGAATTTGATCTCTGGTTACATCTGGAGTCTCTAAATCTCACTACGGAACACCAACTTCCACGGAAAATAGACATGGATGACAAGGAGCTAGACAGTTAAATGCCTATAACTAAACTCTCAAAGCAAGCCGTTGAGGAAATATACATAGAGTTGCGAGAAGGAACTCAGATGAAAGATATAGCCCCTATGTTCGGCGTCTCCAGAACTTTAATATCTAAGGTGAACGTGGGCTCACTCTGGAGGAATCCGTACATGACCTATCCAATAAGGCGCGAAAAGTAATGGATAAGACCTGGAAAGCATTTGAAAGGCGCGTTGCTCAACGCACTGGAGGCGAGCGGATTCCCGTCTCAGACAGGAGAACTCCTTTAGATGTAAAGCATCCCTATCTTGGGATAGAGTGTAAGTACCGTAAGAAGATTTCTAAGTTCATCAAGGATGCAATGGCCCAAGCAGTAAGGGGCTCGGGAGAGGATTTGATACCCACTGTTATCCTTGGGGAGTACAACAATCCTGAGATGTTAGCACTAGTCCGCCTCCCGGACTTATTAAACTTACTGTCAGCGGCTCTGGGAGACTCTACGCCACCGCTTGGCGAAGGGGACGACTATGACGTTCCCTCTAACTACGGAGGAACAGACCCAGAATGACATCCCTATACCAAGATTACATTGCTATCTCTCGTTACGCAAGATATCTACCCGAGAAACAAAGGAGGGAGTCATGGCCCGAGACAGTAGACAGGTATATACAGTTCTTCTCAGACCATACAGGACAGAATCTATCCTTCTTGCGTAAGGCTATCGTTGAGAAGGACGTACTTCCTTCTATGAGGGCAGTTATGACCAGCGGGAGAGCTCTGGAAAGGGACCACGTAGCGGGCTACAACTGTGCCTACGTTGCCGTAGACCATGTTAGGGTGTTTGATGAAGCGCTCTATATTATGCTGTGTGGCACTGGCCTTGGCTTCTCTGTGGAGAGGCAGTATATAGCCAAGCTCCCTGAAGTAGCGGAGGAATTCTACCATACCGATACGACCATTATAGTTAGTGACTCCAAGCTAGGATGGGCAAAAGCCCTAAAGGAACTGGTTGGAATGCTGTATTCTGGGCTGATTCCCAAGATAGATACCTCAAATATAAGGCCCTCAGGTGCTCCGTTAAAGACTTTCGGGGGTAGAGCGTCCGGACCAGAGCCTCTGGAGAGGATGTTTCGGCACTTTATAAGGGTTTTCGAGAACGCTGCAGGCAGAAAGCTCACCTCTATGGAGGTTCATGACCTCATTTGCCATGAGGGAGAGGCTGTCTTAGTAGGTGGTGTGCGCCGGACTGCGCTAATCAGTCTTTCCAATCACTCTGACGAGAGGATGCGTAATGCGAAAAGTGGACAGTGGTGGACAGAGAATCCGCAAAGAGCACTTGCTAATAACTCGATATGCTTTACCGAGCAGCCCGAGGTGGGTGCTTTCATGCGTGAATGGTTATCTATATACGAAAGTAGGTCAGGTGAACGTGGGGTCTTCAACCGTCAGGCTTGTAGAGATATGCTCCCCGAGCGGAGAGACGCAAACCATGACTTCGGCACAAATCCCTGCAGCGAGATAGTACTTCGCAGTGCAGAATTCTGCAACCTTTCTGAACTAGTTGCTAGGCCAGATGATACTATTGCTACCCTAAAGAAAAAGGTGGAGTATGCAACCATACTGGGGACGATACAGTCTACTTTGACTGACTTTAGGTACTTGCGTACTATCTGGAAGCGTAACTGCGAGGAGGAAAGACTGTTAGGGGTATCCTTTACTGGGATATATGATTGTCCTGCCCTCTACAATGCTGCGCCTAAAGAGCTCGAGTCGCTGCGTAACCATGCTGTATCGACTAACGAGAAGTGGGCTGCCCGCTTAGGGATATCTCCCTCTGTGGCCGTTACCTGCGTGAAACCGTCTGGTACGGTGAGTCAGTTGGCAGGCTGTAGCTCGGGAATCCATCCCGCTTACAACAATTTCTACAAAAGGGCAGTGCGTAATGATAAGAAGGACCCGTTAGCACAAGTTATGATTGATGCTGGTGTGGCTTATGAAGAGGATAAGCAAAACCCAGAGGCATGGGTGTTTTACTTTCCAATGAAGTCTGACGGGCTTACACGTAAAGACATAAGCCCTATTTCCCAATTGAACACCTGGAGACGGTTTGCATTGCATTGGTGTGAGCATAAACCAAGCATGACCTGTTACGTGGGGGAGAAGGATTGGCCCTCTGTCGGGTCTTGGGTATGGGAGAACTTCAGGATGGTGAATGGCATATCCTTCCTTCCCTCTGCAGACGATGACCACATCTATGAACAGGCCCCTTATCAGGATATTAGTAAATTAGAATATACTAATATAGTAAAAGAGATGCCAAAAGAAATAGACTTCAATTTTGAGGAAAACGTAGATAATACTACAGCCAGCCAGGAGCTGGCCTGCACAGCAGGAGTGTGCGAGATATGAAAAAACTTTCAGAGTATTTTAAAGATAGAAAATGGTATAGTAATGACGAGCCAAAGCCAATGCCTATAGATGCCTCCCCAGAGGGGATTGACATTACGATACGGAATATCAATCGGGTAACGATGCCACGAAGTGATGATTCTGGAACCGACAGGGGAGAGTATTACGAGTTCTTGGCAAAGTGTAGGTTACATGAGGCTTTATGTGGTATCGGGGGTTTCAAGGAATTCCGTAGACAAGATGAAGATGATAATTCATGGACGGTAGAGGCAGACATAAGACCCACTTACGATTACCGTGATGGTGGGAAATGGGATATCAAGAAATTTGGTTGGCTGGTGATGTGTGATGGAGAACTATATTTTATGTCCAAAAGAAAGCAGGACTGTATAGATTGGTTAAGGGAAAATGTTCCTCCCTATGTTCATAGAGAACCTTGGTACTCAGACCTACCGGGGTATGGTACGGAACAGGGGGTTTACTTAGGTGACGGGGTATATGGACATTGATATCTAAAGATAAACGATGGCAAAACAAGGACTACATTAAGTTTGTCAGTGAGATGCCCTGTTCTAACTGCAGCGTCATTGACGGGACTGTAGTTGCCCACCACCTGAAGCATCGGTACTCCCCGTGGGGAGGCGGAGGCATGGGGCTTAAAGCATCTGACATACTTACGATGCCTTTGTGCTATGACTGCCATGACAGGGCTCATAATGGCGATGGTGAGGTGCTAGACTTCCAGGCACCTTTTATCTTCAAAACGCTTGACACAGCTACCAAACAGGGTGTAATATCCATTACGTACAAACCTTACGAGTATTACAGGCTATGACTCTAAAGTACGGAAGCAGGAGGTACAAGCAAGTCTTGAAAGAGCTCGGGCTAACAGTGTATAAGCGCATTGATCCGGAGGGCTCTAAGTGGGGGTTATATGCGGAGTATTTAGTGGCTCCTCTTATAGAGAATAACAGGAAGATAGGGTGGCAGATATACTACTACAACTCTGAATTTGGGAATACCAGGGAAACAATGAAAAGCTACAAGACGAAAAAGGAGGCTATAAATGTTGTAAGAAAGGAGATAAAGCACGTTCCCTGGTATGCTGGTTTGCCTGGTTACGGTTCAGCGCGGGGGGTTTATCTTTCGGATGGAGTGTACATAGGAGGTAATCCACGTTTTGATAGATGAAGTATCGGCAGAAAAGGCTCGAGACTGGATGAGGGATAATGCAGCGGCACATGGGCAAGCATTGTCAGATAAGCTGCACTTGGAGGACTTTAGGAAGGTTAAGTTCTCTATACTGTTCCAGCAGTCGCCAGAGGATACTGTGGCTGCTAAAGAAGCGTGGGCGTATGCTCACCCCGAGTATCGGGAGCTACTGGACGGGCTGAAGGTAGCTCGAGAAAAGGAGATAGCCCTTAGACATAAATACACAGCAGCAGAGGCGACGATAGCAGTATGGCAAACAAGCTCAGCCAACAACAGAAAGACGGGGTTTTAATGGACGCAGAAGAGCTGGCGCAGTGGCAGGAAGACTACAACAACGCCCAAGGGTGGGCGAATGAAGATCAACTCAATCAACAGCAACGAGAGGAAACTAAGATGGAGTATGAAGTGAAGGACAACGAGGTTACGTTGTGGCCCCAGGAGAAGAAGAGTGAGAAGTCTCCGCCCTACTCTGGGAAGGGTCTTGTCAATGGCAAAGAGGTCCGGGTAGCTATGTGGAAGAACAAGAGCAGGAATGGTAAAATCTACCTCAAGCTGAAGTTCAGCGACCCACAGGACATGGGGGCCCGTGAGGCCCCACCAAGGGACGAAGACTTTGACTTCTAATGGCGTAGACCATGAAATAGAATACCACGACGGAAGTGTGGTTATTCTTAATTTCGATCCGAAAAAACATTACTACAATGTGGAGGGCGCTTACGCCCCATCGGTAACTACGATACTCGACTCCATAGCAAAGCCTGCACTTGTGCCGTGGGCAGCTAACGAAGGAGCCAAGTTTTTTAGAGAGAACTGTAGTGCTTATAGCCAAGCGGAGATGTCCTCCGAGGACATGGCTAAAGGGATACGCTCTGCGTACAAGACCTCTTCTGGACAGGCTCTTAACGTAGGGCTCATGGTTCATAAGTGGTGTGAAGAAGCCATCTTATGGAAGCTGGGTAAGGGGCCCGCTCCTGGTATGCCTGAGAACCCTCAGGCTGCGCTTGCTATTAACGCGTTCAGGGAGTGGGTAAAGACTAACGAGATAGAGTGGCACACAGTAGAGGAGAAGGTGTACCATAGAGGCCACAAGTATGCAGGGACTGTTGACGCGACAGCCACCATTAACGATGAGTATTGCGTCATAGACTTCAAAACATCGAAGTCTATATACTCGTCGTACCACCTACAGTGTGCAGCCTATGCCAAGGCGATAGAGGACATGAGAGGTAAGGAAGTAGACAAGGCTTACGTGCTACGCTTTGACAAAGCCACGGGAGAGTTTGAAAGCGCTGCCTCAGTAGAGGTTAGGGAAAACTTCATAGCTTTCCTAGGGTTCCTAGAGGGCTACAGCAGGCTAAGGTCTTTGGAGAACAGACATGGGAAATGATACAGCGCAAACATTAGCAGGGCTCATGGCCTTTCATCTTACTGCAGCTATAGGTATAGCTGAGAGTTTAATAGAGCCTGCAATGAAAGAGGAGGAGTTGTACATCTACATACATGAGGTCATCAACGAGGCTATCAGGGAGGGAAGAGGACAGAACGACCACGCTCTGTGGGAGACTATGAGAGACTACTTTGATCCCGGGGCTTGTCCAATGGCGCTTGAGATGCACAACAAGTATGCTGGCCCTGACCAGCAGATAGAAACAAAGGCTTCCATAAACTACAGGAGCGGACAGATGGGAGGTAGGTCCCTAGAAGGGGGAGATGTTATAGAGCTCGTTAAGAAATCAAGGAAGGATCATTGAACCTATTAATCATAGGGGACCCACATGCTCATCCTGACTATGATAACAGTCGGTTCACTACCCTAGGGAAGTTTATAGCTCGGGAGAAGCCTCAGATTATAGTCTGCATAGGAGACATGGCTGACATGCCTAGCCTGTCCTCCTACGATAGAGGAACTAAGGGGTTTGAGGGGAGGAGGTACAAGAAGGATGTCTCTGCGGTCATAGACGCGCAGAAGAAACTGTTTACGCCTATAAACAGGGTGAGAGGGTACAAACCTAAGCTGCACATGTGCATGGGGAACCATGAAGACAGGATAGTTCGTGCGGTGAACACTACCCCTGAATTAGACGGGGCTATCGGATTACATGACCTGAAGTATGAAGACTTCGGGTGGAAGGTCACTCCTTTCAAAAGGAGCGTAGCTATACAGGGAATCTCCTTCAGCCACTACTTCACGTCCGGTGTGGCGGGAAGGCCTATCAGTTCAGTCCACATAGGCCATGCTTTGGTAACAAAGCTCCACTGCTCTGCAGTGCAAGGACATTCCCACTTATTTAATCACTCTGAGCAGACTCGTCCTGATGGACAGAAGATATTTGGCTTGTCTGTCGGGTGCTTCTCTCACCCTAAGTATACTGAGTCTTGGTGCCAGGACACTGAATACCAGTGGTGGCGTGGGGTTATTATTCTGGAAGGACTAGACGGAGAGGGGTACTACAATACCATTCGTGCGATAACACAACGAAGTATCCTTAAATAAATTTAACCTCCATTACACAGCCCTTAGGAAAGGCGGTAATGCCATAAGGTATTGGTTTAGCCTCATCCTTGGTTTCGTCAGAGAAGTTATCGAGATCAAGGGTGCTGGCTATTTTTAGTGTGCCCCCATCGTCAGATACAAACCAACCTACACTACATATTGTTGGGCAATTTACATCCTTAGCTAACGTCCAGCCATCATCAGCTAATACGTCCCGCCACTTTACGAGAACAAGTTTCTTTGCCTTTTCTTCCTCTCCAGCGGACCCGGGAGTATCCAGCCTAAAATCATTGGTACTACAAATATTAAGATCAGTAACCATCCGCCCATCTCCACAAGTGATCCAAGTAAAGTCCAGAAATTATCTGGGGCGCAACTACTCATAGTTTCCTTTCCTTTCGCTCCAATCGGTATCGCTTCCGTCACCACATCTGCCACAAAGGCAGTTGTCGTGGCTCCCAGTATCGGCGCAATCGCACCCGAACTGAATACAGTCCCCGCAAGTGC
>Ga0208181_1001279_pt1 | contig 9882 bp, 8 predicted proteins | sample MalvirDeepMed_s6_FD_184244 | JGI IMG/M metagenome (GOLD analysis project Ga0208181, IMG submission 184244) | Marine viral communities from the Global Malaspina Expedition - Malaspina viral metaG DeepMed_s6 (SPAdes) (version 2) | ecosystem: Environmental > Aquatic > Marine > Oceanic | place... | reverse complement strand
GCCCGACCGGCTTCACCCTGTCCGAGGCCGCAAAGCGCGCCGGCGTGACGCCAGCCGCGGTCTACCGCCACTTCGACGGGCGCGAGGACCTGATCGCCGAGGCCGCCCGCCAAGGCTACGAGATCTTCGCCGACCTGATGGCCTTTGCCTATGATGACGGCCGCCCGTCTGCGCTGGCCGCCTTCGAGGCCACCGGCCGCGCCTACCTGGCCTTCGCGCGCAAGCATCCCGGGCACTACATCGCGATGTTCGAAAGCGGCATTTCGGTCAACCACTCGCCCGAGCTTGCCGCGCTCTCGGCCCGCGCCCGCGGCATCCCCGAGCGCGCCGCCGCCGAGCTGTCGCAGCACATCCCACCCGAGAAGCGCCCGCCGCCCTCGATGGTCTCGGCCCATGTCTGGGCGTTCTCGCACGGTGTTGTGGAGCTCTTCGCGCGCAACTCGCCGGGCACACAGTCGCCCTTCCCGCCCGAGGCCCTGCTCGAGACCGGTATCGGCATCTACCTGCGCGGGCTCGGGCTGATCCCGCCGGACGACTGAGCCGGCGCCCTAGAGCCGTGCCAGGGTCGAGGCGATCTCCTGCTCGAGGCGGATGAGAAGCTCGGCATTGTCGAAACGCGCCATCGCGACCTCGCGCGCCTTGCGGGCCATCTCGGTCTTCGGCGCGGCGCCGAGCGTCAGCGCGTCCCGCAGGGCGCGGGTGTAGCCCTCGGCATCTTGCTCCGGCACGAGATAGCCGGTCTCGTCCTGCGTCACCGCCTCGGGGATGCCGGCATGTTGCGTCGAGACGATCACGCAGCCCGTCGCCATCGCTTCCTGGATCGAGGTCGGAAGGCCCTCGGTGTTGCCGTTGTTCGCGGTCACCGAGTGCTGGGCATAGATCTCGGCCTTGGCCAGATGCGCGCGCACCTCCTCGTGCGGCAAGGCGCCGGGCAGCGAAACCTGCTCGCCGAGGCCCAGCTCGGCCACCAGCGCGCGGGCCGGCTCGAGCAGCTCGCCATCCCCGATCATCGTCAGATGCGCCTCGGGCAGGCCCTTGGCCGCCTCCGCGAAAGCCCGGATGGTCAGCAGCGGGCTTTTCTTTTCGACAAAGCGCCCGATGCCCAGCACGCTGCCCGGGATCTTGTCGCCCGGCACGAAACGGCGCACATCGACGCCCGAGGGGATGACATGCGCATTCGGGTGCGTCACGCCAACCGAGGCGAGGTTGTCGAGCAGGAACTGGCTGACCGCGAACACCCCTGCAAGGCGCGGCATCATCTTGCGATAGGCGCGCTGCACATGGTCATGGCGCAGCCGCGACGACGCGTCCGAGCCGCGGAAATAGCAGAACATCGGGATGCCTGCGGCGTTGGCGATCGGCGCCAGCGCAACACCCTGCGGGCCGAACTCGGCAAGGATGACGTCGGGCTGATGATGCTTCAGGAAGTCCAGCGCCGCCCGCTTTGACGCGCCCCACGGCATCCGGCTCGACCCGTGGCGCAGGTGATTGAGCCCGCGTGCAAACGGGCGCAAGGCGCGTTCGACCCCGCCCCGCTCGGTCGCGTCGTCCCCCACCGCGAGGAACCGCCCGTTCTCCGGCGCCTCTGCCGTGAGCTTGTCGGCGATCACGCAAACCGCCCCGCCATAGAGGTGATCGATGTGCCGATTTACAAAGGTCTGGCCGGGGGAGTAGTAGGTTCCGACGACGATCGCTGCTTTCATGCCTGGGCTTTCCATGGTCCGATACTGGCCGTTAACCGAGTTCATTTACAACGTCCAGCAGCTGCTTTGCCACGACGACTGGTCGCGCGACCTCGGACATGGACAGCATACGATCCCGCGCTCGGTTCCAGATCGGGCCGCCGAAATCGGCCCTCGCGCGGCGAAACGCAGAGACCGGCCCTTCGTCTTCGTCGTAGAAATACGGGTAATCCGGCCCAAGATAGTGCGCGGCATCCTCTACGTCGCGCGGCAGCAGGATGTTCGCGCCCAGTCGCGCCGCGGTAAAGCCCTTGAGAAAGGGTTTCGCGGCACCGCTTTGGCCAGCCCGGAAGGCCCTTGCCGCGAAATGCAGGTTGAACTCGGGCAGTCGCGGGATCTGCACGGCAAACTCGTCCCGGTCGCGCGCGCTCAGCACCTCGACCTCGGACCGCAGCGCATCTGGGATCGCGGTGTTCTCCGGGTCGCCAAGGTAGACCGGCGCGAACCGGCTCTGCTGGGCCGGCGCCGTCTGTTCAAGACGCAGGTCGGTGGCGTGGAGCACCAAGCGGGCTCTGCTCGCGATGTCCGGCGCCATGGCACGAAAGCTCAGGAATTGCGCGTGCGAGCAGCATATATGCCGGTCCGCCAGTTCCAGCCGAAGCCTGTCAGCAGGTTCGTCGACATGATCAAAAAGAATGCCCCGCGCCCGGAGCTTGAGCAGTCGGGCGGCAAAGCTGGTCAGCGCGCGCACCGATGTCTTGGAGAAGAGGTAGACGCCCCCGCCGGGTTGGCTCAGGGCCCAGCGTTCCTGTGCCGCGAATCCGTCTCGCCGCTCTGGCATCGCCAGCAGCCGCGCATCGATCTTGTCGGGGAATGCCTGCTTGAGAGCGTCGCGCATCTGCACGCAGCGCATGTACGTGCTGCCGGTGGCCAGCTTCCGTTCCGTGTAGACGAAATGCAGGATGGGGATGGGCAACCGAGGCCCCCTACGCACCGCTCAGGAATGCCGCGCGCCGGGGCGCGCGGCATAAAATCGTAAACAGGAAGCGATTAGCGCTTCGAGAACTGGAAGCTGCGGCGCGCCTTGCGCTTACCGAACTTCTTACGCTCGACGACGCGGCTGTCGCGGGTCAGGAAGCCTGCGGCTTTCAGAGCCGAACGCAGCGACGGATCGTAGAGCTGAAGCGCCTTCGAGATGCCGTGCTTGACCGCGCCGGCCTGACCGGAGAGGCCACCACCCTTGACGGTGGCGTAGACGTCGAACTGGTCTTCGACACCGGCAACCGAGAACGGCTGGCGCAGGATCATCTGCAGCACCGGACGGGCGAAGTAGATGTTCAGCTCTTTGCCGTTGACCGACACCTTGCCGGAACCCGGCTTCAGCCAGACACGGGCAACCGCGTCCTTCCGCTTGCCGGTGGCGTAGGAGCGGCCGAACTCGTCACGGACGGGCTCGCGCGGCGCTTCTTCGATTTCCGGGGCTGCGTCCACACCGGCTGCGGCGCCCAGTTCTTCCAGGGAATTGATCTGTTCAGCCATGATTACACCCGGGTGTTCTTCTTGTTCATCGACTTGACGTCGAGCGCTTCGGGCGATTGCGCCTCGTGCGGATGCTCGGCGCCGGCGTAAATGCGCAGGTTGGTCAGCTGCGCGCGCGACAGGCGGTTGCCCGGCAGCATGCGCTTGACGGCCTGGAACACCACGCGCTCGGGGTGTGCACCCTCGAGGATCTGCGCCTTGGTGCGCGACTTGATGCCGCCCGGGTGGCCGGTGTGCCAGTAGAAGTTCTCTTCACGCTTCTTGCCGGTCATCTGCACCTTGTCGGCGTTGATGACGATGACATTGTCGCCCATATCCATGTGCGGCGTGAAGGTTGCCTTGTGCTTGCCACGAAGGCGCATGGCGACGATCGATGCGAGACGGCCGAGAACGACGCCTTCCGCGTCGATCACGATCCAGCTCTTCTCGATGTCTGCCGGAGTTGCAGAGAAGGTTTTCATCGTGTTGCCCTTGAGCTTGTCTTGGAGCTTGTCTTGAGTGGACCCCGTGGAGGGTCCGAATTCCGATTGCCGGGTTATACGCGTCCGGAAATCGCAGTCAAGCGGGCAAAACCCAAATTTATCAAGCAAAAACATGCGCTTGAAATTATGGTATAATAATACCCCATAACTTCACACCAGAATCTGCTCCGGCGGATCATCGAGCAGCCGGCGCAGCCGCGCCAGCGCGGCCTCGAAATCCGGCATCGCCACCTGTGCGTTCATACCGATGCGCACCGCGTGCGGCGCAAAGCCGTTGCGCGGCGCGAAATCCTCCGCCGGGCGCACCTGCACCCCCTGCTGCTCGGCGGCAAGACAGAAGGCGGCGGCGCGCCAGCCCGCGGGCAGTTGCAGCCAGGCGAAGGGCGAGTCCTCGTGCCAGCTCAGGTCGAACCCACCAAGCGCGTTCACCGTGCTGCGCACATAGGCCCCGTTGCGCTGGCGCACCGCGCGCACGACCTCGCGGGTTTCCTTGCGACCGAGCAGGTCGCGCGTCAGATCCGCCAGGGGCCGTGCCAGACCGAAAAAGCCGTTCTCGGCCACTCTGCGCAGCGCGACCCGGCTGCGCTGCGGCGCGACGGCAAACCCGATGCGCAGCGCCGGGGTCAGGGTCTTCGAGATCGAGGACACGTACCAGCCCTGCTCTGGCAGCAGCGCCCGGTAGCTCTCGGCGCGGCTCTCGCCGAGGAAGGTGCTGTCGTCCTCGAGAATGTCGAAGCCGCAGCTTCGCGCCACCGCGGCGATCTCGCGCCGGCGGGCTTGTGGGGTGATCGTCGCGGTCGGATTGTGCAGCTCGGGAGAGGTACAAAGCAGCTGCGCCTCGTGCTTGCGGGCCAGATCGGCAAGAGCGGATGGTACAATCCCATGCGCGTCCATCGGAACCGACACAATCTCGGCCCGCATCAGCTCGGCGGCGCGCCGAAAGCCGGGATAGGCCAGCTCCTCGACCAGCACCACCGGGCGCCGCCCGCGCAGCACTGCCTGCATCACCAGAGAGATTCCGCTCTGGGCGCCATGCGACAGCACCACGTCCTCGTGATGCAGCGCCCCGAGCGGCACCCCGGCCAGCCAGTCGACCACCGCCTGCCGCGCCGGGGCGAAGGACCGCGCCGAGGGATAATCCAGAAGCTCCCGCCCCTCCTGCTCGGCAATTCGCTGGAAACCCTCGCGGATCAGCGCCAATTGCCCGAGGTCCGGAAGCCGCGCGGTGAACAGGCTGACCAGTTCGCCGCCTTCGGACGTCGCCTCCTGCGGGAGGGTGATGTAGAGCGGCGGACGCGGTTCCGGTGCGCCGCTGACAAAGGTGCCGCGACCCACCTCCGCCACCAGCAACCCTTCATCGGTCAGCAGGGTATAGGCCCGGGCCACGGTGCCCGGCGTCATGCCGAGCCGCCAGGCCAGGTCACGCACCGGCGGCAGCTGCGTGCCGCTGCCAAGCTGCTTGCCAGAGATGCCCTGCCGCAGCGCCGCAGACAGCGCGCGATATTTCGGTCCTCCGGGCTGCGCTTCGAACAGCCCGGATATTGTATCGGTCACAATGTTTTTCTCGACGCCCATATTGGCACAATGTATCAAATCATCAAGTCAATCAAGGGTATTGTATCAATACAAATTACGGAGGCATCCCATGACCAACACCGCCCACGCCCCGCTCATTGCCTATCTCGACGCGCAGCGCCCGCTGCCGCTGCTCTCGGCAATCGCGCTGCGCATTGCGGTGGTGCTGGCCAAATGGTCCGAGCGCCGGCGCACACGACTGGCCCTGCGTCAACTCGACGATCATTTGCTGCAGGATGTCGGCCTGGAACGGCACGTCGCCTACAAGGAGGCACGCCGCATGTTCTGGCAGGGCTGATCCCCGGACCTGCCGGAACCTCTTCCCCTGGGCGCGAGGCATTCCTCGCGCCTTTTTTGTTGCGAAATCGCGGCGCTTGAAAGCCCGGACGCGTCAGCCGCACAGCACGCGCTTGGGCCCTATCCCACGGGCGCCGGAGGGATCGAGTAGGTCAGCGATGCATGCGCCACCGGCCTGTCCGAGCCTTCGGAGAACAGCAGCACATCGGTGACGCTCAGGCTGCGCCCGAGCTTCAGCAGCCGCGCCTCGGCCAGCAGGTCCTTGCCCGCCTCCGGCTTGCGCATGAAGTCGATCGAGCAATGGGTTGTCACCGTCAGCGCCTGCCGCCCGATCCGTGCCAGCGTCGCCACGTAAGCCGCCACATCGGCGAGCGCGAACATCGACGGCCCCGACACCGTCCCGCCGGGGCGCAGGTGACTGTCGGAGACATGCAGCCGCATCACCAGAAGGTCCTCGTCCAGCCGGTCGATCCCGAACATCCCGTCGACCTGCGGAAACACCTCCGCGAGGTAGCTCTCGACCTCCTCAACCGTCATTGCCAGCGCCATGCTTGTCCTCCCTCTCGCAGCAGGGCTAACCTCAGCGCAAACAAAGGGAGAGGACAAGATGGCTCTGCTGGAACGTCACGACACCGGGGCGGTCGCGCACCTGCGCATGACCGCGCCCGAACGGCTGAACGCGCTTTCCGACGAGATGCTCGCTGCGCTCAAGGCGCAGATCGACGCGCTGACGGAGGATCGCACGATCCGCGCGGTGGTGATCTCGGGCGAGGGCAAGGCGTTCTGCGCCGGCCATGATCTCAAGCAGATGCAGCAGGGTCGGCAGGCCGAGGATGGCGGCAGGGCCTATTTCGCCGACCTCTTTGCGCGCTGCACCGAGGTGATGACCGGATTGCAGCGCCTGCCCCAGCCGGTCATCGCGCAGGTGCACGGGATCGCCACCGCCGCCGGCTGCCAGCTCGTCGCCTCCTGCGATCTCGCGGTGGCGGCCGAGGGCACGCGGTTCGGCGTCAATGGCGTGAATATCGGCCTGTTCTGCTCCACGCCGATGGTGGCGCTGACCCGCAACATCCCCCGCAAGCAGGCCTTCGAAATGCTCTCGACCGGGCGTTTCGCCGAGGCCGCGGAGGCGCGGCAGATGGGTCTGATCAACCGCGTGGTGCCGGGCGCGCAACTGGCCGAGGCCACGGCAGAGCTTGCCGACACCGTCGCCGGCAAGCTCGGCGCGGCGGTGAAGATCGGTAAGGAGGCGTTCTACGCGCAGGCGCAGATGGGGATCGACGAGGCCTATGCCTATGCCGGTCAGGTGATGGTCGACAACATGCTCTGGCGCGACACCGAGGAAGGCATCGCGGCCTTCCTCGAGAAACGCGCCCCGGACTGGACGCAATAGCCGGCGTTTCAGGATCATGCCCGATCGCGGGAGAGGACCGCATGGCTCAATGATGAACGCGCAGAGCTGACCCGAAACATGATCGCGCGCCGCAGGGCTGTGGGCATTTCGCGCCAAACGGCATTGACGCCCTCCCCCCTCGACCGGGCGACATCGCCCTGCCCCGAACAGCAGAAAACCGCGCCCTTCGAGGCGCGGTTTCTTAATTTCTTTCAAAGCTTTGCGCCCCAAACTTGCAGCTTCACCCCAAGACAAGACCAACGCCTCGCAAGCGCAAAACGCTCACTCGGCGGCGACCGCCCCCTTGCCGGGCTTCAGCATCGGCTTGAGGTAGTAGCCGGTGTGCGAGCGCTCGACCTCGGCCACCTGCTCGGGCGTGCCCGTGGCGACGATCTCGCCGCCGCCATCGCCGCCCTCAGGACCAATATCGATGATGTGGTCGGCGGTCTTGATGACGTCGAGATTGTGCTCGATCACCACCACCGTATTGCCCGCATCAACGAGTTCATGCAGCACTTCCAACAGCTTGCGCACATCCTCGAAATGCAGGCCGGTGGTCGGCTCGTCGAGGATATAGAGCGTGCGCCCGGTCGAGCGCTTCGCCAGCTCCTTCGACAGCTTCACCCGCTGCGCCTCGCCGCCCGAGAGCGTCGTGGCCTGCTGGCCGACCTTGACGTAGCCCAGACCGACGCGCATCAGCGCATCCATCTTCTCGCGGATCGACGGCACCGCAGTAAAGAACTCCTGCGCCTCTTCCACAGTCATATCAAGCACATCGGCGATGCTCTTGCCCTTGAACTTGATCTCCAGAGTTTCGCGATTGTAGCGCTTGCCCTTGCAGGTCTCGCACTCGACATAAACGTCCGGCAGGAAGTGCATCTCGATCTTGATCACGCCGTCGCCCTGACAGGCCTCGCAACGCCCGCCCTTGACGTTGAACGAGAAGCGCCCCGGCTTGTAGCCGCGCGCCTTGGCCTCGGGGAGCCCGGCGAACCAGTCGCGGATCGGGGTGAAGGCGCCGGTATAGGTGGCCGGGTTTGAGCGCGGCGTGCGCCCGATCGGGCGCTGGTCGATGTCGATGACCTTGTCGAGATGCTCGAACCCCTTGATGGTTTCGCAGGGTGCCGGGGTCTCGCGCGCGCCGTTGAGCTTCATCGCGGCGTTCTTGTAGAGCGTCTCGATGGTCAGGGTCGACTTGCCGCCGCCCGAAACGCCGGTCACGCAGACGAACTTGCCCAGCGGGAACTCGGCGGTGACCTCCTTGAGGTTGTTGCCGGTCGCCTTGACCACCTTGAGCTTCTTCTTGTTGCCCTTGCGGCGCTTCTCGGGCACCGCGATCTCGCGCGTGCCGGCAAGGTACTGGCCGGTGAGGCTGCCGGCATCGGCGGCGATCGCCTCGGGCTTGCCGTGGCTCACCACCTGCCCGCCATGCACCCCGGCACCGGGGCCGATGTCGAAGACGTAGTCGGCCTGACGGATCATGTCCTCGTCATGCTCGACCACGATCACCGTGTTGCCCTGATCGCGCAGCGATTTCAGGGTGCCGATCAGCCGGTCATTGTCGCGCTGGTGCAAACCGATGGACGGCTCGTCGAGCACGTAAAGCACCCCCGTCAGCCCGCTGCCGATCTGGCTCGCAAGCCGGATGCGCTGGCTCTCCCCACCCGAGAGCGTGCCCGCGGCGCGGCTCATGGTCAGGTACTCGAGCCCGACGTTGTTGAGAAAGCCGAGCCGCTCGCGGATCTCCTTGAGGATGGCGCGGGCGATCTCGTTCTTCTGGCCGGTGAGGTTGCCCGGGACGGTCTCGATCCAGGCATGGGCCTCCTTGATCGACATCTCGACCACGTGGCCAATATGCAGAAGGTTGTCCGGGCTGCCGATCTTCACCGCCAGCGCCTCCTCGCGCAGCCGGTAGCCGCCGCAGCTGCCGCAGGGACGGTTGTTCTGGTAGCGCTCGAATTCCTCGCGCACCCAGTTGCTGTCGGTCTCGCGGTAGCGGCGCTCCATGTTGGGGATGACGCCCTCGAACACGCGGGAGACCTGGTAGACGCGGCCGCCCTCGTCATAGCGGAACTGGATTTCCTCGTCGCCCGAGCCGTGCAGGAAAACCTGCTGCACATGCGCCGGAAGGTCCTTCCAGCGCTCGTTCTTGTTGAACTCGTAATGCTTGGCGATCGACTCGATGGTTTGCAGGAAATAGGGCGACTTGCCCTTGCGCCACGGCGCGATGGCCCCGTCCGAGACCTTCAGCGTGGCATCGGGAACCACCAGCCGCTCGTCGAAGAACAGCTCGACCCCAAGCCCGTCGCATTCCGGGCAGGCCCCGAAGGGCGCGTTGAAGGAGAACAGCCGCGGTTCGATCTCGGGGATGGTGAAGCCGCTCACCGGGCAGGCGAAATTCTCCGAGAAGGTGATACGCTCGGGCTCGCCCTCCTTCGGCGCGGTCTCGAGGATGGCGATGCCGGAGGCCAGATCGAGCGCGGTGCGGAAGCTGTCGGCGAGCCGGGTCTCGAGCCCCTCGCGCACCACGATGCGGTCGACGACCACGTCGATGTCGTGGCGGAACTTCTTGTCGAGCGTCGGCGGCTCGTCGAGCTCGTAGAACTGGCCGTCGACCTTGACGCGCTGGAAGCCCTGCTTGCGCAGCTCGAGGAATTCCTTGCGGTACTCACCCTTGCGGTCGCGGATGATCGGCGCGAGCAGGTAGCCGCGGGTGCCCTCTTCCATGCCCATGACACGGTCGACCATGTCCTGCACCTGCTGCGCCTCGATGGGCATTCCGGTGGCGGGCGAATAGGGCGTGCCGACGCGGGCGAAGAGCAGGCGGAGATAGTCGTAGATCTCGGTCACCGTGCCGACGGTGGAGCGCGGGTTCTTCGACGTGGTCTTCTGCTCGATGGAGATCGCCGGGCTC
>Ga0208181_1001277_pt1 | contig 9885 bp, 15 predicted proteins | sample MalvirDeepMed_s6_FD_184244 | JGI IMG/M metagenome (GOLD analysis project Ga0208181, IMG submission 184244) | Marine viral communities from the Global Malaspina Expedition - Malaspina viral metaG DeepMed_s6 (SPAdes) (version 2) | ecosystem: Environmental > Aquatic > Marine > Oceanic | place... | reverse complement strand
GTAGTATGGAAGATTGGAAAGAGTCAAATACAATTGAAGAACTTTATGATCGGGTATTAAAACTGAAGCAATGGGAGCATGGGATTACTTTCACAGAATTCCAAGCCTATGTTATTACCGTTTTTAGAGACAAGGAAGACAACATTAAGGATTACCTGACAGCGGAAGACCAGAGGATGGGATCGCAAATGCGGTTGTTAGAAGAAGGGAAATTTAGAAAATCCCCAAGACTAGATAGCAAAGGTAGAGCGTGGTTTCCGAAAGACGTTATTTAAGGAGAGTGAGTAACTATGCCTCAGTACACCGTGACCAGTACCAGGACGTTCAAGCAGATCGTAACCTACAGGGTCAATTCAGAGGATGAGGATACAGCATTTAGCCTACCAATCTACGGTGGGCCGGACCATCCTGATGTCCTTGAGATCCTGGAAGGCACAACTGAGTTCTACGATGAATTCGTAGATGCAGTCATACCAGTAATTTGATATCTGGGGTGAAGTTCTCCCAACTGGAGGTTCCAACATCAGGCTTCTAGTACGGGCATACAAGGACTTTAATGGCGGTCACTGATCCTATCAGGATGGCCGTCAGCCCCTCTAAAAAGGAGAGAGAATATGAGATATCGTAATTTTCAAAGTGTATTCATGCATGAAACAACTGATGGGTTCTCGATCAGTGAGGACGGGACAGTTATTAATGGAGTTACATCTTTCACCGCCCCATCAGTTGCTTTAGCGAGTAGGTGGGACAGTACCACATTTTTCTGGACAAAAGAAAATGTGGCTAGACATCCGCACGATTGCCAGCTTTTTTACAGAGGGCTAGCCCCAATAAAGGCACTTAGGACGCTAACATCCACTGATCTCAGGAAGTCTGAACACTACCATGTTAACGCTGTACTACAGGGGAAATCCCCCACCCATACGTGTTTTCTTGAGGATGGGCATAGCCCAGCAACGAACCAGCAAACCGTTGCTGAAGACCCCAATGAAATACCAATTTATATCTATGATGGGTTCATTGATCGTATGCATAAGATACACGATATCGCTATATGGACCGCGGCAATAGACAAAACCGGCTACAGACAATACGTTTCCGATGAACAACGGGAACTATTTCAAACAAGAGTGAAAAACCAGTTGGCATACGATGGGCTACTCATACACAATTCCCTAGGGATGGCTGGCAGTTCCTATAATCCATATAACCCCGTAAAAGAGATGCCAACGGATGCCCAGCCTGTTGGGCGTATTCTTCTGGACTCTGATCAAGTGCGAAAGTTCGCTGAAGCACCGGAACCACCGCCAAGAGAGTTTCTTGTGGACCTGGTCCCACCCTACTACCATTTTTTCCTTGAATTTACAGAGCCGATATTGATAGGAGAGCAGACTATACTAAGCGAAAGCAGCTCTGCCATCAAGCTAGGCAATGATTATCTAAGAGCCATTATATATAGAAGCAGTAGCAGTGCCGATTGTGGGGCATCAATTCTAGCGATCTTTGAAGATGACGGGGGGCTACTAACCTATCTGGCATTCAGACATACTGGAGCAACCAGCCAGGCTCTGCTTAACTTATCGCAGACCTTGCATATGCCTGGATGTTTGCCTGATGAGGCTGTCAATGATAACACCGAATGGCCGGAAGAGTTCATTGGCGTTGGAGAAGATGCGGATACTGAGAGGTGGATTCCAGCCTGTCATACAAGCCTCAAACTCCCTCAAGGTGTCCGAAAATTCATGGATGCATTGGAGAGCGGTCATCCACAAACAACGAAAGGAATGATGGGCGATATTGCCCTTGGCCCAGACGGCCTCTACCATTTCCCAGAACGGCATTACGGTACTACCGAAAGGAATGCCAACCGTCTTGCCATCTTGGTATCGTGGTTACTTACCTACATGACCGCCAAGGGGATAGTGCTGGAAGAGAAGCCCGTTAGCCGTGCGGAACGTAGAAGAACTGAGAGGGCCGAGGAGAAGGGCGAATCCCTACCAGAACCGTGGCACATAGTAAACGTGGAGCCTCGCACTGCGTACTGGACAGGGCGTAACAGCGGAGAGAAGGGGGAATCCTACGGTAAACATAGCTACCGTTACATAGTACGAGGCCATCTCCGGTTAGGTAAACACAAGCTGAAGGACGGCAGCTACAGGAGAACACGGGAATGGATCAAACCCCATGAACGTGGTCTTGCTAACACTACATTTATACCCAATATCTCAAGCTACAAAGGTGATATGGACGAGAAGTTCATCCCTGACATGATGGAAGTCGATTAACCCTTTACAGTATTAGGTAATATGGAATATACTGAAATATATTTTATAAGGAGGCAAAAAATGGTAACTACCCAGGAGAAACTCGGCAACGTGGACTTTACGATGGAGTGCCCAAAGTGTCATGGTCAATGGATACCACGGGTGCGATATCCACTGGCCTGTAGTAGATGCAAGGTCACCAGGGCCACTATCCAGAGGCACTATCATACTGATTGGATCATCCATGAGAAGGAAAATATATGATGACCCCGAGGGAAGTGGCCGAACACTACGGTAAACATCCTGAGACTATTCGCAGGGATCTACGGCTGGGCCGTATCAAGGGCCAGAAACATCGCAACGGCAAACACTGGGAAATCTCGGAGCTACCAGAGGTTAGACCTCTCAGGGGCATGGTCGAGAAGCGGTGTGAAATCTGTCATGAGGTTATAGAGAATAATCGGAAAGTCCTAACTACCGTAGAGGAAAAGGAACAGGGTGGTGGTGGCAAGGTGGTAGATCGACATCGGTTCTGCTCGTTGCTATGCATCAAGAGCTATGTTGACCTCATAGTTATCCGGGATGTTGCAGTGGAACCGGAGCCTGAGACAGGGTTTATCAGTAGCATAAGGAGAGTCTTCAGTGGCAGAACTAGTTAGTGCGGAGCAACTATCCATGAGCGTGGCGGTAGATAAGTTCGATCCACCTGAGCCACGGGATCACTCCAAGGTTCACGTTTCGGAGTTGATCAATCGGGCTGCCAAGCTCACTGGCATGGCTCCATCCTATGATGACGAGCCAACCCAGGAGGGGTGGAATATCATGGCTCTTGGCAGGGGAGTGGAAGCCCTGTTAAGGCCGATGCTGATCCATGAGGCCGGTAAGAAAGAGTGGCTCTTCAAGCCTCAAATTGTCCATACCGTAGATGATATAATCGGCTCTCTTGACGGTGAACTTCATTCCTATCAGGGTATCGAGGCCATCGTAGAGATGAAGTCCAAGCACTCCAGCCCCAGTGATCCTACAGAGAACTGGAGATACATGGCTCAGTGCCAGGCGTACTGCAAAATGGCCGGAGCTACCGTGGCATGGATGCCGGTACTCTATCTACCCCGGCGTGGGCCACCGAATGCAGAACTCCACCTGTATCAGATATCATTCTCGGAATCAGAAATCGCAGACCTATGGTTGACATTAAAAAATTGTAAGTAAGGAGATAACTATGGTAGCCGTACTAGGAAAAATACTGGCAACAGACCAACAAAGCGGTACAACAAACGGGAGAGACTGGACTTTTTATAGATACCAGATCAAGCACCCTGAAGGAACCGATTGGATGTCTACCAGTGACCTGCTCTCACGCGAAATGAAAGTAGATGACATCTATAACATCGAATACGAGACCAATGCCAAAGGATACAAGGACTTGAAGTCATGGAAAAAGACCAAGTTTGGGGATGAAGTGGCAACTACAGAAGCTAATGCACCCCAGGAAGTTACCGTACCCGCTCATCTGAAGACTGATCCCAACGATCTTGTTGGCATTGTGGGACAAGAGAAGGGCCATGCTGAAACTATGGCATGGGATGCTTACTTACAACTAGAGGGCATCCACCTGACTGACATTGAAGAGATAGATATCTGGAAGATTCGCAAAATGAGAGACCGTATCCTGAATGAACTCACCCAGATTGCGCCCAAGAAATCCAGTTGGTGGAAATTCCACTTCTGCGAACAACATCAACAGCACCTGACAGAACAAAGTCCGAGGTCTGGCAAGTGGTATCACAAGGTTGATGATGATTACTGCATGGAAGACGGGACATTAGTAACCAGTGCCAAGGCCGTTACCAAGCCAAAGCCGGAACCTGAGCCGGAACCCGAACCGGAACCAGTTCCAGCCGTCATTGATGAAGAGGAACTCCCCTAATGGAAGTCTCGGACATCATTAAATACGCTAATCGGGGGTGGCCCGTGCTACCCCTTCATAATATCACCGAGGATAACGTATGTTCTTGCACTAGGGGGAAGGATTGTTCTTCCCCTGCCAAGCATCCTCGGATAGATAGATGGACCGAAGAAGCGTCCACAGACCCTGAGACTATCGAGGGCTGGTGGAAGACCGAAGGATGGGAAAACAGTAATGTCGGGATACTTACTGGATCAGTCTCAGGCTTAGTTGTGGTCGATGTCGATACCAAGCACAACGGGAAGGAAAACTGGGAAGAGCTATGCGATTTACATGGAGCCGTTGAAACTCTTGTAGCAATGACAGGAAGTGGCGGTAGCCACTACGTTTTCCAGGTTAACGGTGAAAAGATGCAGACCACCGCTGGAAAGATCGCACCGGGAATTGACACAAGGGGTGAGGGTGGGATGATCGTAGTAAGCCCATCGATCCACGCTAGCGGAAATCAGTATGAATGGGATAACTCGGTGCGTGATCTTGCCCCGATGCCTAAATGGCTGAAGGATCTGTGGGGGCCGGATAACAATGAGCTTACTCCTGTCCAGCAGAGTGCCAACGAGAAGGGATGGGCTGAGGAATTACTCCGCACTGGAGTAGGTGAGGGCAACCGTAACGCTACGATTGCCAAGCTGGCAGGTTACTTCCACCGTAACGGTACTAACGAGGGCGTTATCAAGGCTCTCATGGAAGACTTCAACGAGAAATGCTCTCCACCGCTACCGTTACAGGAAGTATATCGAACAGTAGAGTCAGTTCTCAGGTACGAAAACCAGGTGGTAGCAGCGAGAGTTGCCCATCCACCGGATTTCAGAGAGCAACTCAATACCCTGACCTACACGTTCAGAGACCTTGGGCTGGTAGCCACGGTGGATAACCCCCACCGAAAGGGAGATGATGAACTAAGAGCGGAGTTGTCCTTTGACCTGATGGTCGAGGGAATGGACAATGCCACCATATCAGTGGCAGGGCCGTTGGGATGGGGCGTAACTTCTCCTTCCGCGAGGAACACGCTGGTCACTCTCTTGAATAAACGGCATACCCTCGACTGGCATAGTGTCCTGCAGGACCTCTCAAGGCTCGTAGTGGAGCATAACAAGGCTGGCAGAGACCTAGTAGACCTGAGACACTTTATGGAGCGTCCCTGGGCCCAGTTCTGTCTTGAGCCATTCATCCTAGATGAACTGCCAACGATCCTCTTTGGTTTCGGTGGCCTTGGAAAGAGCTTATTCGGGCTGATAGCTATGGCATCTCTCAACACGGGAGTTGAAATCCTGCCGGGGTTCAGACCGGAACCAGGACATAAGGGTCTTTATTGTGACTGGGAATCGAGTTCATATGAACACGGGATACGCTACGGCCAGATTATGAGAGGTGTTGGGCTTGATCCTAACGAACATGAGATGCTCCATTTACCCCTCTCGGCATCGTTTGATCAGTCCAAGCACACAATAGCGAGGCACATGGAAGAGAACGGGGTAACCTTCTTGATTATTGACTCGGCTGCAATGGCAGCAGGGGGTGATCCTACAAATTTAGAGAAGACAAACGGCTTCTTTGCTACCCTGCGTAGCCTTCGGGTCCCTTCCCTGATCATTGCCCACCAGACAAAGGGGAATGAAAGGGAGACCACCCCGTTTGGCAGTGTTTTCTGGCATAACCAGGCAAGAGCCACTCACCAGATAGCCAAACAGCAGTCACCGGGTGAGAACACTCTGAATATTGCCATTCTTAACCAGAAGATGAACAACGGGCCGGAGAGGCATCCCTTGAGCTTCCAACTAGACTTCTCCGATGACATGATCAAGATTACCCAGACTGACATACAGGAGAACCCTGTCCTGAGCAAGAGGACAACGGTCATGTCACAAGTCAGAGATGCCCTATGGAAGAACATAGACAGGGAGACCAAGGAACTCAAGCCAATGACACTGGAAGAAATAGCACTGGAAAAGGATATCGACAACCGTGACAGCCTGAGATCAACTCTTAACAGGTGGAAGAACAAGGCACGAGGAGTGAAACTTCTTGAGCCAGGAGATAATGGCTACAGGACAGGAGACCCACTTTATACTATTCCAGATATAGAGCGTAACATTGTTTCGTAACACTTCAGAACACCCCAGAACTGTTACGCATAGCCGTAACAGATCATCTCTCCCCCTTATAGGGGAGATGTTATGACGGTGTTACGCTGAGTAATATGGCTAAGAAAATAAAGACAGTTGACCCCGCACTGACTATTACCATTCCACGGCTCCCATCAGCCGTGTTTGGTGGGAACTCAAGACAGCACTGGAGCATGAGGTACAAAGAAAGCCTCGTGGTTTACGATGAAGTGCTGGCACTGGTCAAGGAAGCAGGTTACAACGAGGGGCTGTTAATCCAACCAAGGATGGAGATCAGATGGGGGCTGCCAGATAAACGCCGAAGAGATTTTGACAATCTCGTAGCACGGACCAAGCCATTTATCGATGGGCTGGTGAGGGCTGGAGTGGTAGGGGATGACAGCATCAGGGATTTTGTATCAGACTATGGCTGGTTTGAGTCACCAAGAAAACCAATGACATTAATCAAAGTTTACAGGAACGAGATAGAGAAGATCCTGGAGTAAGGTTGACACCTATATCAGGATACTATATCATACTATATATTCTAACAGGGAGAGTAAGAATTATGGAGACAAGACAAGTGGTAGAGGTTGTTGCAATGAGCCAGAGGTGCGAGAAGGCCCTGGTGGACATCGCTACAGAGTTGAGGGAACAACGCTACACGATGAGGGAAACCAACTGCCATATCATGGAAACCAACCGCCAGCTTGGGATACTGGTGGAAGTTATCAAATTAGCATCAGGTAAGGTATTTTAAAGGGTTAACTATGAATCATATCTCATTGTTTACAGGCTACGGTGGGATGGAACTGGGCCTACGGTTGGCCGGAATTGAATTAAGGACGGTGCTGTACGTTGAAATCGAACCCTACTGCCAGTCAGTCTTACGAGCAAGAATCCGAGATGGACACCTCGATGACTGTCCAATCTGGCCTGATATCAGAACGCTTCCTGGATCACTCTTCGCTGGAAAAGTGGGCATCATCTCTGGCGGTTTCCCCTGCCAGCCATTCTCAGTTGCAGGAAAACAACTCGGAGAGTCTGATGAACGCAATCTCTGGCCGGAAACGAGGCGAATTATTTCTGAAGTGGGACCGGAGTACTGCCTCCTGGAGAACGTGCCAAACATCACTACTGGAAATGGACGAGACAGGCCAGCATATGGGGGAACCGTTCTTGGAGACCTTGCCGAAATGGGCTACGATATCAAATATGGAGTTACGAGTGCTTCCGATGCCGGAGCCCCCCATCTCAGGAAACGGCTCTGGATCCTGGCCCACGCCAACGGCTACGGAGAGGTCAGGGACTAATCCTAATACAGGCAGAGGAGCGGGGCTATGGAAAGAAGTGAAACAGTGGCCTACCCCGAGGGCAATATACGGGGAGCATCCGGGGATGACTGATCCAAGACACCTTACTGGAGCCGTACAGCGGCAGTACCCCACGCCTGATGCACCTGATAACTCAGGGGTACTGTCTCCCGATTGGACAACCTGGCTGATGGGACTACCTCAGAACTGGGTGACGCTGGAACCGGTATCGGAAGAATCCTTTGCAGAGTGGGAGACAAGGATGGCCGATGGAAGCTGGTGGGAAGATGAGCATGACCTACCCCGAACAGTTCCCAGCCGTAAGGGACGAGTCAATATGCTCAAGGCTCTAGGAAACGGCATAGTGCCGAGGACAATACCCACATTCTTAAATTATGCGAGGAGTAACTAATGGTACAGGTAATAAAGGACGAGAAAGAAGTAAAACGTGACCCCGTGCCGGATCATCCACGATTCAAAGAGATAATCTCAAAGATCCGCGAACTCAAAGACACAGCCGATAAGACCAAGAACGAACATGATCCACTGGTCAAGGAAGCCAAGACTATCCTACAGGACATCTACGGCAACAACTGCTCCCTGGAAGGGGACGGCCTTACCGTAACCATGTATCCATCCGGTGGGGGAGAGACCCTTGTACTGTCCCAGTTCAAGAAGAACCTGCTGAAACATATCAGTGCCGATGTTCTTGAACAGTGCCTCAAGGAATCTTCCAAGCAGTCTGATCCAACAATCGGTCTCAGGGTGGAGTATGCCAAGGAGAAGAGTGAGTAAGATGAAGCATTTAATTTTAGGGGTCTGGTTGGCATACATCGGGACCATACTGGCAGCCAATTACCTCATCTCTCACGTTGGGACGCATTGCATACCAGACGGGCCATGCCTGATCCCTGTGTTTCCGGGGCTAGACGCTCCATCAGGCGTGTTAATGATCGGCATCGCCCTGGTGCTGAGGGACATTATCCATGATATCTACGGGCGTTGGTGGGTGCTGGGTGGTATCGCTGTAGGTGCGGCTTTATCAGCAACCCTGTCTCCATCGCTGGCATTAGCCAGCGGTGTAGCATTCGGTATATCCGAACTGGCTGACATGGGAGTTTACGAACCGTTGCGAAAATACAGTAGGCCACTGAGCGTGGCCCTGAGTGGGACCGTGGGAGCTGTTGTAGATTCCGCATTGTTCCTGTACATAGCATTCGGGTCATTTGACCATATCACTGGTCAGATCGTAGGCAAAACCGAGATGGCTGTACTCGGTGCATTGGTAATAATCATTTGTCGGAGCATAAAAAAGCGTGATTTATCTTTCCGGTAAGTGGACTCAAACGCTGGCACAGAACCACCAGATCGGTATGTTGTGCCAGCCTAACTATCCCGTACCCCCGCAGGATGGGATAGTCTGGGCCGCTGATACAGGTATCTACGGGAAAGTACCGTTTAGTCTGGACAGGTATCTAACGTGGCTGGCGAAACATACGGCCCATCTAGACCGCAACCTGTTTGGAACAGCACCGGATGTCGTGGGTGATTGGCACGGGACGTTAGAACGATCACTGCCAGTTATCCCTGCAATCAAAAATCTTGGTTATCCTGTGGCATTAGTGTTGCAAGATGGTGCAACAGCAGACAGTGTTCCCTGGGATGATATTGATGCTGTTTTCACAGGTGGATCAACTGAATGGAAACTGTCCGAGCCAGCCTACGAACTGGCGAAAACAGCACAATCACGGGGTATCTGGACTCACATGGGTAGGGTGAACTCACTACGTAGGTTACGAGCTGCTGTTACAGGCGGGTACGATAGTGCTGATGGCACATATGTGAGGTTTGGGCCAGATACTAACAGTAAGGATGTCCTGAACTGGATGGCTAATTTATCAATCGAACCATCAATGAAAATATAGGAGAGTGAGTAAGATGATTAGATATGCACCATGTCATTTTTGCCCCTGGCCAACACAAGGCAGATGCCCACGGTGCGGTAGGCCCATGTGTGAGAAACATTACACGCTGAAGAACAGTAACGAGATATCCGAGGAGAAGCTGTCATACTGCCAGGTCCCAGCCAAGCACATCGGCGTGGTAGCCATGTTAGCACTGGGCATTGAGGCGTGATATACTGATCATGGCAACGGGTGAAGTGGAAGAGGATAAGGGTCTTCGTAAGAAGGCCCTTTTTTATGTTATACTGAGGAAGTCCACTACCCACATAG
>Ga0208181_1001273_pt1 | contig 9900 bp, 9 predicted proteins | sample MalvirDeepMed_s6_FD_184244 | JGI IMG/M metagenome (GOLD analysis project Ga0208181, IMG submission 184244) | Marine viral communities from the Global Malaspina Expedition - Malaspina viral metaG DeepMed_s6 (SPAdes) (version 2) | ecosystem: Environmental > Aquatic > Marine > Oceanic | place... | reverse complement strand
GGCGAAGCTGGCGATGGCCGGGCTTGCGACGGGCGTGGTCGCTGTCGGTGCGGCCATCCTCAAGGTGACGCGGGACGTGGCCCGCCACAACGACGAGATCGCCAAGATGTCGCTGCGGATCGGCGCCAGCACCGAGGCGCTGTCCCAGTATGAGTTCGTCGCCAAACGCTCAGGGATTGAGTTCCGCACGCTGACGATGGGCTGGCAGCGCATGACCCGCCGCATCAGCGAGGCGGCGAAGGGCATGGGCGAAGCGCGGGGCGCGTTGAAGGAGTTGAATCTCAGCGCCGCCGCCCTCAACGGCCTGGCTCCCGAGGATCAGTTCGAGGCTATCGCAGACGCCATGCAGGGCGTTAGCGGGCAGGCCGACAAGGTTCGGCTTGCGATGAAGCTGTTTGACTCCGAGGGCGTGGCCCTTGTCCAGACGATGGAAGGCGGCGCTGCGGGCATCCGTGCCGTGAGGGAGGAGGGCCACGCCCTCGGAGTAACCCTTACCGGCGAGGCTGCAGCCGCTGCTGTGGCGTTTCAAGACCAGATTACCAATCTGACAGAGAGAGTCAACGCGCTCAAGAAGGCGTTTGCCGAAGAGCTGATAGTAGAACTCGGCAACTTTGAGGGTGCCATCGGCGGGCAGGGGATGAAGGAGGCTTTCGGCAATCTTGGCGGGTGGATGGGGCACTTGATGAAGCGGACTGCCACGTTTGTGAATATGCTGCAGGCCATATCTGATGGTCGATTGGGCGATGCGGTACAAGCAAACATGGCCGCGATGGAAGCCGAGGGGGAAAGTAGAGGGGAGCAGATTTCTAAACCGGGTGGAGGCACGTCGCCGTGGTTCGCGTGGTCGCCGATAGACACACCACGTCCACCCGGACCCGACCCCAGCCGCACCCCGACAGGCGACTTCACGCCCACATCCTCGCCGACGCTCTTCGGCATGGATGCAGTCGATCCGGGCAGCCTTATTCGGCCGGCACAGCAGCGCCGCATCGAAAGACCCCTGTCTCCCCTGCGTAGTATCGGCATGAGCCGCGTGTCATCGGGCGATATTCGTGCCGGCGAGGTAAGCGGAAAAGGCTACGGTCTCGGCTTTCGGCGGGGCCTTGAGGGCACCGCGGGAGAACGCGCCGGGGCACAGGGCGGGACGATCCTGGGCATGTTGGCCTTCGGCAGGACCGGCGACTCCCAGGCCGTTATCGACCGCCTGTCCGACAAGACCGGCGACCAAGCAGGTAAGAAGGCGCTGCAGGGCTGGCGAACTCGCATAGCGAAAGACGGCGATCAGGACATCGTCTCGCCGTTTGGCGACGTTGCCGGGGATGCGGGCGACCTGTTCGTCGAGAACCTCGAGGTCGCTCTGACTATGGGCCTGGCTGAGTTCATCCTCGAGGGTGATCTCGGGGGCGCGACAAAGACGTTCGGGGCAACGCTGGCAGCCGGTATGGTGGTGGACGCCGCCGCCGTATTGTCAGAGGGGATCACCAGAAGGCTGGGCGATGCTTTCAAGGAGGGCGGCTTCGCTCAGGAAGGTCTGGTTTCCGTTGGTCGAGACATCGGCGGAGGCTTGAAAACCGGAGCAAACTTCGCCCTCGAGACGCTGGAGATGCCGGCCAGCTTCGCAGAGATGTTTGGCCCAGAGGGATCGGTGGGCAGGGGTGTGATGACCAGCCTCGGCAATGCGCTGACAGGAGCAGTGACGGGCTTTGCTATCGGCACCATGCTCGGCGACGAGATCACCGCACATGCGACAGCCATCGGTGGGGCTTTGGGTGGGGCGTTCGCCGGGCCTGTCGGTGCTGTCATCGGGCAGATTGTCGGTGCCCTGTCGTCAAAAATGCCTGTTGTGGGTGAGGTGTTTTCTGACCTCTTCGGCCTCACCTCAGATAAAGAAAAAGACCTCACCCGGGATCTCGGCATGGACATCCAGGCTTTCGGCGGCCTGGAAGGATTCTTCAAGCGTATCGGGGGGATTTCCGGTATCAAGGGTGCTCGGGCCAAGGCCGTCGTAAGCGAGTCGGGATCAGAGGCTTTGCAGAGGCTTATGCGCCTGCAATTCGGTGCGACGCAGGAGCAGGCGTTCGATGTTGCCCGCGTCTTGGACATTATCGCGCTCAACAAAGGCCAGATGGGGGCGATTGGCGAAATAGACATCCCGGGAACCCTTGCCGCAGAAGGGGTAGGCGGTATCAGGTCGTCAAGGTCTGAGATCCGCAACGTGCTCGCCAGTATTGGGATCAGCGAGGATGATATCAATACGATCTTTGCCGGGAGGGTAAGCACTCCAGTCGTCGATTCTGGGGATATTGTACGTAGTCCCACAGAGGGGCCAGGAGGTACCGCAACTCAAAACCTTATTGCTGGCGAGGATGGCTGGTGGTACAACATGCTCGGCCAGCGTGTAAGGCGTATAGAAGAGCCCGACCCACATCCCAGCGGCGGCACTACATTCGAGGATTTTTTCCGCGAGTCAGATGTCGCACCGCAACGACGACGACTCAGCATCAGCGAGGGCCGGGACGCTCGATCCGCCGGGTATATGTCGATTTGGGCCGAGAACCTGGGCGCGACTCTCGGCAGCACCAAGGCCCGCAACATCTTCAACCTGATCGACTCTGCCGGGCAGGATCAGGGCGCCCGGCAGTATCTCAGCGAGTTCTACGACATCGTAGCGGCTCGAGGTTATCACGGGACGGTCAACCGCCCGACGACGATCCTGGCCGGCGACCGTGGCCCCGAGCGGGTGGACATCACGCCCGGAGGTGCGGGCTTCATGGGCGGCGCCAGCGGCAGCCGGGGCACGGTGGTGCATTTCAACGTCAACATACATGCGCTCGACCCTCGAGGCGTGCGCGAACTGATGGAGGGTGAAGTCGGCGACATGCTGATCGAGCGCATCCGCGCATCGTCTGAGCGTGGAGAGACGGTGATTTATTCTACCGGCGTAACCACGCCCCCGAGCGTGTAATTATGGCTTTCCGCATCCTCTACGACCCGGCTTCAGACCTTTCGACGGTCAGTATTTCGTCGAGGAGCGACGGCTCAAACCACCCCGACGACAACGCCGTCAAGGCGAGCGTCGGCAAGGTATGGCGCACCGATGGAGATCAGGCGGAGTGGATCAAGTTTGATCTCAACGACACGACGAAAAAGGTAGACTGTGTTTCGATCCTGGCGCACAACCTGACCGCCGCCGCCACGGTGACGTTTGAGGGCAACGCGTCCGACTCGTGGGGGTCTCCTACGGTTGATGAAACGCTGGCCGTGACGACAGACAGCGACGGCAGCGTGATCGACCGCATCACCCACTACTTCACGCAGGCCACGCTGCGGTACTGGCGGGTGGTCATCGACGATCCGGACAATCCCGACACCCACATACAGGTGGGCCGCATCATGTTCGGGGAGTATTACGACACGACCCGCGACATCACGGCGGATCTGCGCGTCGAGACGCTCGACCCGAGCGAGGGGGAGAAGGCGCCGGGCACGGTCCATGACATCACCGAAAAAGCGGCATTCCGGCGCATCCGCACTTCGTTCGCCTTCGTCTCGCAGACGGAGACGGACAAGTGGGCGGCGATCTTCAAGCGCATCGGCAACAACGATCCGGCCTTGATCTGCTGGGATACGACCAGGGCGACGAAGGACTCGGCCTACGTCTATATGATCACGCCCCTCAATCTCGCCCACCAGTTCAGCTTTTTCTACGACATTGCTGCCATTGTGTGGGAGGAAAAAACGAGGTAGGTCGTGGCTCTCGACATTACCAGATCGACCCGCGATTGGCACGTCCTGCTCGAGATCACCCTCGACAGCGGCACGGTGCGGTATGCCGACGACAGTCTGGCGATGAGCGACGGCACGGCATACGACGGCAGGATCGCCTCTATCCCCGTCCTGCGGCTCTCTACGGGCGCCCTGCTCGATCCGCGGCTTATATCCCCCTCGCTGACGATTGCCCTCTACGACGCCGACAGCACCGTCAGAGACAGCACTGACAGCGAGGAATGGGGCAACCGGGTCGTCGCCATCAAGATCGGCCAGGGCACCACCATCGGCGACTATGAAACGGTGTTCACGGGCGTGGTGCGGTTTCCCGGCGGCATTGTGTGGGATGCCACCACCCTGCGGTTCGGCGTGGACGATATTCGCAGCAAGGACAAGATCGCGCTGCCGGCCAATCGGCTCGACCCGGCTACCTACGCCAACATGGAGAGCAAGAGCCAGTATCTGCCCATCCCGCTGGTGTACGGCGACTTCCAGACCGCGGCAGGGGGCGGGGAAAAACTGCCGGCGTATCAGATCGACTCGACAGCTGGCACGGGCGGCAAGTTCAAGATCGCAAGTCACGCCCTCAAGAGCATCCAGAAGGTGTGGAACGACACGACCGACATCACCAGCAACTGCTCCCTCGATGCCGCCAACGGGGAGTTTACGATCACGACCGGCACCTACGATACAGCAGCGAATACGGTCACTGTCAACGTCCAGGGCGCCACCGACAACGGCACCACTGGCGGCACGCTGCTGCAGTCGCTCCCTGACATCCTCGACGACGTGCTGCAGACGCACATGAGCGTGGCTTCCGGCAATATCGACTCGACGGCGTTTGCAGCATGGGAGGCCGAGCTGGGCACGGGTGATTACGGCCGGCGATGGATCGGCGCAGAGGTCAGCAGTGACGACCTGATCCGCGACCTGCTGCTGGAGGGGTTCGCGGACATCACCATTGAGGACGGCAAGTACAAACCGGTGTATCGCATCGTCAACGCCGCCAGCGGCTCGGACGCCTACCTGTCAGCGCATATCAGGGAGCGCGGCGATACGACCAAAGACTTCACCGTGCAGCGAGATCCCGAGCGGATCTTCGCCAACGAGATCGTCGGCGACTACCGCTACGATCCTGCTGGCAGTGCTTACGCTGTGACGTACGCGAAAAAGAACGCCGCCAGCATCGCCAACCTGGGCACGACGAAGCGGCGCCGAATGCAGTTCTCCTGGCTGTACGTGACGGCCGGCGCGGAGACGCGGATCGACCGGGAGGTGTTTCTGTTCTCGACGGAGCCGGAGGTGCCCACTATCGGCCTCAATGTCTCTGCAATGATGAAGGGCACGACAGACCAGTTTCTGCTGACGCACGACAAGTTCACCGATGCGCCTATGCAGATCCGCACCATCAGCCTCGACCTGTTGCAGAAGCGGGTGACGGCGACGTGCTGGAACATGGCCCGCCTGGCTCCGGGGCGGTGGATGGGCAGCACAGCACCGACATGGTCAGCTGCAACAAACACAGAAAGGCAAGAAAGTGGATTCTGGACAAACTCCGCAGGAAGGGCAGATGCAGCAAATGCCAACTCGACCGGATCTGTCTATTTCTGACGCTGTAGAACGGCCGCGCCTGGTGTCCGTCGCGTTCGACGTGGACAGCGTAGACGTGGAGGACATCACGCCCTACGCCGACGCTCCGAGCGACGTGCAGCTCGAAATCCTGGCGGTGCGCCGCACGGTGGGGTCGCTGTTGTCGGCCCGCGAGGAGATGGATGCAATGGCCGACATCCACGAAGCGGACGCCGAGGAAGCCGAGAGCAAGGTTGAAAGCGACGAGCGGCTGACGCCGATCCAGCGCAAGGCCACGGCAGCGCAGGCTCGACGGTCGCACATCATGGCAGACCGGTGCCGTTTCCAGAAGCGGCAGAACGAACTCGAGATCATGGCCCACCTGGCGAGAAAACAGGGATAGGTAACACCGATGGCTTGGACAGCTTCACTTGACGTTTCGGTGGGTGACGCCACCAAAGAAACAGACTACGACCAACTCGTTGCTAACGTGGAATATCTGCAGACGCTGTCCAACGCGGAGCACAATTTCCATATCAGCACCGGCACGGGCTACCACAAGGCGATGACGGTGGCTGGCACCATGACGGTCGGCGTCAATGACGCCGGCTATGACGTGAAGTTCTGGGGCGACACTGCCGACAAGTCCATGCTGTGGGACACGTCTGCCGACAAGCTCATCATCACCGGGGACGCCCAGTGTACGGGCACGGCTACGGGGTTTGGTGGAGGAGTTATCACCGCCCTGAATAATGCTACCGCGAATGAATTGGTTACAGTCGGCGCGACCACGACTGAACTTGATGCGGAGGCCAATCTGATATTTGATGGCAATATGATGTTTATAGGCGAGGCGGCTGCAAGTGGAACGCAGACCAACGCCAACATGACCACCGGCCTGACGATCAATCAGGAAGGGGCTGATGATAAGTTGATAACCTTTAAGTCCAGCGATGTTGCCCACGGGTTCACCGGGGTCGCGGAGACTGATAGTTATTTGACCATCGGCAAATACAACGCGACCACGGGTGGAACTTACATAAATTCCCTCATGGAAGACACTTCGGTTAATACCTGTTTTGCTATTGACGCCTATGGGGGCGTTGCTTCCACCACGCACAGTTCTGCGGCTGTTGGTCTATTCGATTGTTATGTGTCAGAACATGATGGCGCTAATGGAAGTGTCGATATTGCCGCCAATGGAATGGTCTACACCTTCCGGGGCCGCGTGGGCAGCGGCAACCGCGCCTTGTTTGGCATTGACGAAGACGGCGACTTCCAGTACGACGGCGCAGACGGCGGCGCATGGGACTTATTCGACGATGCCCAGATTTGCCGAGCCATGCAGAACCAGACCGCACAGCCCGAGACTCTCGTCCGCAGCAAGTGGGACGACATGGTCACGTACAACCGGGAGACACTGGAAGAGATCGGCGTTCTTGGATCAGTGACCCCCGAGGATCGCGCAGAGGGTCACGCTGGCCTTGTGAACGGCTCACAACTTCAGCGCGTTTTCATGGGAGCGCATTGGCAGGCATACTGCGACCGACAGGAACTTCGCATACTGATCGAGAATAAAGATTTGCGGATTACCGCACTTGAAGCGCAAGTACAGAATCTGTTGGAGAACTGACATGGCACTCATCGTAAGTGTACCCCTGCAAGGGGATTTCGTGGCCGCAGGGTGCTATGTCCGCATCGGTGTGGTCGATGTGGTGAAAAAAAATCGCAGTGACGGCACGTTCTACGCTTGTGCTGATTTAGCGGTGTATAAAGATGCTGCGGAAGCCGCCAGAGTGGCTGATGGGCAGTTAATCGGCCAGACGTTAGTCAGCCCACAAGTAGACCGCGTCAAAGCGACCGGCGTAAACATCGACAACAACATCCATCAGCAGTTATACGCCAAACTCAAAACCGACTTGACCGCGGCTTCAATCACCTGGGCAGAGGAATAACGAACACCGAAGAGATCCAGGCCGCGGCCGAGATTACAATGGGAGTAAATTAATAATGGATTTTCTAACGACAGCATTCGACGCCGGCAAGGAGCTGGTCGCCGGCAACTACATCACCACGGGGTTAATTGTGGCTCCGTTTGCAATGCCCAACGCTCTGCTTGAGAAGGTGTTTCACGGCCTTGGAGTTGCCCTGTCTACGGTCTTGCGGCAGAAGGCCGGACCTGACGCGGAGCGGCGCATCGAGGGATACCTCACCGGCACCATCGACGCGATGACGACCGGCCTGAAGAAGGGTATGGCGGAGGGCGAGTGACGAAAGAAGCAAAGGCGGGCATCGGCAGCGCCGCCGGGTTGGGCGTCGCGGCCAGCGGGACGAAAGAGGTGCTCGATTGGCTCTGGGAAATCATGCGATACGAAGACCCGTTTCTCTATGATTTCCTCCACCTCGATCCCGTTGACGCCGGAATCATGGCGATGATCACGTCCTTTTTTGTCTGGATCGGCGGCCGAAAAAAATGACGGAGGCGGTGACGTTCACCCAGGCGATTGCCGCCTCCGGCATCCTTGTCACCGCGATCGGCACGTTCGTGGGCGCCAGTCACCGCAGCCTGGCCGTCAGGCTGGATCGGCACAGGCAGGGACAGGACCGGCTGCGTGATGACCTCTTCATCATACGGGGCGAGGTTAGTGCTCTGAAAGATCACGTGCACATGCAGAACGGGCGCACGGACCGCGCAGAGGCCGACCTGCGCGATCTGCGGGTCAATCTGCATACTGAGGTGCACGATCTTACACAGGCGACCACGGAGGCTCTGAGGCGGCTTGACGGGATGCAGTGAGATTCTGCGGCGTTAAATAAGGAGCGCCGCAGTGGCCGGCCCTTGCGGGCTGGGGAGAGGAGGGGCTGCCAAGAGGGAGTGGCAGCCCCTCCATTTTTAGGTTGTCCCCCGAAGATGGGGGACAATTCCCCCGAAGATGGGGCCGCAGGCAAAGTGCGGGGCTCTACGTGGGGTGCAACGCGGGCTTTTTGCGGGGTGTGTGGGCTCTATGTGGGGTGCAATGCGGGCTTTTTACGGGGTGCAGCGCCAGAAAGCGTCGGGCTTCCTGGGGCCTCCCGGGGCGTATCCAGATGAATAATCGAAGAACACCGCGCAGGGCTGCCGAGGTAGCATCTTTTGGGGAGCTACGTGGGCATTATGATACGCTGGTCAAACAGCTGGACGAAACCAGCGCCGCGCTGCGCCTGGCGCGTACGAGCCACCGGGGGGATCGGAGGGAGCTGGAGGACTCTCGAACCAAGGTGGAAAAGGCTGAACAAATCGCCATTACCCTGACCGCAAAACAAAAAGCTGCTGACGAAGCGAAAAGCGCGGGGCTGTGGAGTGGGATGGCAGGCGTGGCGGTTACCTTGTTATACGAAACGTGGAAAGTTATCGGTTTTCCGGGTGGGTATAAATGGATGGCGTGGTGGAATCACGAGGCGGTTTTCGGAATCTTGATGTGGATCAGCACGTATTGCTTTGCAATGGCGTACAAATTATCTCGGGAGCACAATACCTGAACGGGGGGTCAGACAGTGAGAATTACGTTCGAGGAGTTTGACCCCCCCCTTCTACAACTGGGCCGGCCATCCCCCCTGGGAATATATCCATCCTGGGCTCGAGATACCCTTTCCTGTGTTATTGACCCACAGAAGCGCAGGAAAGGTTATCTTTTTGAGTCCGGGGCGTTTGCGTAGACACTGAGTAGATGGCCTTGGCTGAATATCGCCGTAAACCTATAATGGCGCTGCACTTTTCAGGTGAGGCGTCCAGTACATCATGAACTGCGACCGGGCATACGCAGGAGTGCGCTCAGTCGAGCAGGAGGTGCCCGCCCGGGCAGGCTGTGTACTCACCAGACCTCCCTCGTTGTCTCGTTTGCGTAGACGCTGAGTAGATGCGACTTATCGCAGCCACCAGATGGTTCCACAGTGCCACCGTCGGCGGCGAGTAGAAAAGCCGATGCGCCATTTCCGTGATTCTTCTGTTGTGCCGAGAAAGAAGAAGAAATTTAGCTTCAAGATGTAGAGATCCCACATTCGGACATCCCCCATGTTGGCATATTCGGCACGGCCGAACCACCACTCCCAGCAGATGTCTTCTCCGTCGTAATTGTTCGCATATACGTGTTTCACAGTATACAATCCTTTCACCGGCCCCGTGGTCGCCCTCGAGTCTCATCCTTGTTGACCATCCGGCGCAGCCGTTGCAGGTTGCGCGGCGAGTATCGCCGGCCGTTGCCCTCGATGTGTCCGATCGAGTTTCGCTTTGCCTGCTGCTGCACCCACCGGACTGACATATCGAGCAGCACTGCGATCTGCTCGGTGCTGTAGGTTGGGGCGAGGTTCATATCATCACCTTCGCCGCTGCTTTGACTTCGGCCCGGTTAATCTCTGCCGCTTTGCGGTTAGCCCACCGTAAGGCGTGGGCGATGGCGTCTGAGTAGACAGCGTAGAAGGTGTGCCGGCGCGATCCCTTGCCACCCGTTGACTGCGTGGAGAGGACGTACCCAGTACTGCGAGCGTATGTGTTCGGGACGTCCGACAGGCCAGCCCAGCGAACTT
>Ga0208181_1001266_pt1 | contig 9952 bp, 14 predicted proteins | sample MalvirDeepMed_s6_FD_184244 | JGI IMG/M metagenome (GOLD analysis project Ga0208181, IMG submission 184244) | Marine viral communities from the Global Malaspina Expedition - Malaspina viral metaG DeepMed_s6 (SPAdes) (version 2) | ecosystem: Environmental > Aquatic > Marine > Oceanic | place... | reverse complement strand
TGATTTAGACAATATGTACATGACGGGTGAAGTAGGTTTTATTAAGGTAGTAATATCATGAATTATGCAGGATTAAAGACAGCTATACAGAATTATCTTCAGAATACTGAAACTACTTTTACAGATAGTTTAGATACTATTATTCAACAGGCAGAAGAAAGGATATTAAATGTAGTACAACTGCCTGATTTCAGAAGAAATCAATCGGGTACAACATCTGCTGATAATCAATATTTATCAATACCAACTGATTTTTTGTCTCCTTATTCTTTATCGGTAACGGATGGTAATAGCAAACAGCAATTTTTACTGAATAAGGATGTAAATTGGATTAGAGAAATCTATCCGACAGCAACAGCAACAGGATCGGGATCATTGCCTAAATACTATGGGATATTCAGTGATCAGTTTTTTATCATGGCTCCAACACCAGGAGCAGCATTTACCACAGAAATACATTATTTTTATAAGCCAGCTTCTTTAACGTCTGGAGCTACGGGTGGAACGACATGGCTTTCTGCCAATGCAGAAACTGCATTACTCTATGGGTCTTTGATTGAAGGTTATACCTTCATGAAAGGTGAAGCCGATATGTTTCAGATATATCAAGCCAGATATGAGGAAGCTTTAGCACGACTTAAAGTTCTTGGTGATGGTAGGGATCGTAAAGATGCTTATCGATCAGGACAATTGAGGATACCAGTAACATAAAAACATAAGGAGCAGATATGTTAAAAAAACCTATAAAAGCCTTGAAAGGCAAAAATATAGCTATTGTGGCGATGGGAAACAGTCAATTGGATTATCACATGGCTATAACGCATAGTCAGGAGTTTGACGAAGTTTGGGTCATTAATGCGATGATCAGTGTAATTCCTAATCCAGATCGTGCTTTTGTAATGGACCCTGTATCCAGATTTTTTGAGTCTGATGATGCAGGAGATATGTCAGAAGTAATGAGACAAACTTTACCAAAGATGAAATGTCCTATTTATACTTGTCAGTTAGATGAAAGGGTTCCTGCTTTAGAGTTGTATCCGATAGAAACTTTAATTAAAGATACGGAGTGTGGATACATAAACAATACAGTCGCTTATGCCATTGCATTTGCCTGTTGGAATAAAGTGGGAAATGTTAATTTATTTGGAGCAGACTTTACCTATAAAGGTAATTTATATTTTGCTGAAATGGGCAGAGCTTGTTGTGAATTCTGGTTAGCAAAATGTATGGAAAGAGGTGTAGAAGTACAAATAGCAGTCCGTTCAAACCTATTGGATGCTAATGTGGATGTTAAAGATAAGCTGTATGGTTATCATAGATTAGCTGATCCAGTTATTTCTTATCTTCAAGATGGTAAAATGAATGTTTGTAAGTGGTCTGAAGTAGTTAAGGAACAATCGGTTCCATTTGGCGTTGCTGGAAGATACGACACGAATATTACATGGTTAGATAGAGCCAATACACCTGCAACCACTCCTCCTGAACCGACTAAATATTGATATGGAAACTGAGCAATTTGAAACAACATTGGGTGATTTAGGGGTAACAACAACAGATTACAGAGGTCACTCTATTGAAGAAGTGGCTAAAATGGCTACAGATAAATTGATTTCTGTAAGTGACTCGGCTCCTGATCCGATACGGCTACAAGCTAATGCGTTTAAGGAAAGGTGTCAAAAGGTTATTACATATTATATGAAAGAAGCGGTGAATAACCACATTTGTACAGTATGTAATATTTTAGAAAAACAAGGTCAGAAAGACCTAGCTAATATTATTAGGAGACTATAATGGCGATAACACAGGCAATGTGCACCAGCTTTAAGAAAGAACTCTTACAAGCCAAGCACAATTTCTCAACAGGAGGAAACACTTTTAAACTGGCTCTTTATACCAGTTCAGCTACGATGAGTGCTTCTACTACAGCTTATTCAACCAGTCAGGAAGCAACAGGAACCAATTACACAGCAAAAGGGGGTACTTTAACTAAAGTTGAACCTAATACTTCTGGAACCACTGCGTTTACAGACTTTGCTGATTTAACCTTTGGTACTTGTACGATCACAGCTAGAGGCTGTATGATTTTCAATGAAACAGCTTCAGGTGATCCTTCGGTTGCTGTCTTTGATTTCGGTGGAGATAAAACAAGTACAGCAGGTAGCTTTACTATTACTTTTCCCACCGCAGACGCAAGTAACGCTGTTATTAGAATAGCGTAGGATAGCCGATGGCTGGCTGGGGTCGAAGTACCTGGGGTTCAGGCACCTGGGGTGAGCCCGTTGAAGTTGATGTTACTGTAACCCTTACGGGTCTTGCAGGAACTTCTGCTTTAGGTACAGAAAGTGTTAGTGCTGGTGCAACAGTTGCCGTCACAGGACTGGCTGGCACAGGCTCAGTTGGTACAGTTGTTGCAACGGGTATTGCAAATGTAACTGTAACAGGACTCGCAGGAACCACTGCTTTAGGCACAGAAACAGCAACTGGAGACGCTAATGTAGCGGAAACAGGCGTTGCTGGTACGGGTGCTGTCGGAACGGTAGTAGCAACTGGTATTGCCAATGTAACAGTCACAGGACTGGCTGGAACTACTGCACTCGGTACAGAGACAGTTAGTGGTGATGCTAATGTAACCGAAACGGGACTTGCAGGAACGGGTGCCGTAGGCACAGTGATCGCAGCAGGTTTTGCCATCACAGGAGTTAGCGGTACTGCTTCTACAGTATCTCTAGGTGATGAAACAGTTACTGGTGACGCTAATGTTTATCCTACGGGAGTAGCAGGAACTTCGGCATTAGGTACTTTAACTTTAGTAACCAATAATATTATAGCGGTTACTACTGATACTTTAACCTCAGGACTTGGATCAATAACTGCTGCTGGACATGCTAATATTTATCCTACAGGAGTTTATGGAACAGGAGCAGTTGGAGATTTAGCTGTTTGGGGAGAATTAAATCCCGATCAAGATGCAGAATGGTCTGCAGTTAGTCCTTCGCAAGATGCTTCTTGGGAAGATGTGGCAGCTTAATAATTTAACAATAATCAGGAAACAATTATGGCAAGTACATATGTAAATAATCTAAGGCTCAACGAGATGGCTACTGGTGACGGTAGCGGAACGTGGGGTACAACAACAAATACGAATTTAACGCTGATAGCGGATGCTTTCGGTAGTTCTTCAACAGGAATTACGGGAACTACACACACCATTACTATACCTGATGGTAGTGAAACAGATTCGGAATCAAGAAGAATGGCATTAACGCTAACGGGGTCTATTACCGCACTCAACACAGTTACTTTAGCACCCAACACAGTTAGTAAAGTCTGGATAATTCAGAACTCAGCAGGTTACGCAGTTAGTCTTACCCAAGGCACAGGAGCCAATGTCGTAATACCAAATGGCGGTATTAAGATGATTGTCACTGACGGAGCAGGGAGTGGTGCTGCCGTTACTGATGTTTTAGACATGACAGGTGGCACAGGCAACGTAGGACTCGGTAGCGGTAATTTAGGCACAGCCCTAACCACAGGAACAGACAACGTAGCCATTGGGGAAGCGTCACTCGATGCGGTCACTACTGGTTCCGACAACACTGCAGTCGGTGATAATGCTGGTGGTGCTTTAACCACAGGCGGCAATAACGTAGCTATTGGTTCAGGAGCCTTATTAGTAGCGACAACGGCTGCTGATAACACCGCAGTAGGAACTTTAGCCTTAACCGCTAATAGTTCTGGGACAGACAATACTGCTGTGGGCTATGCCGCAGGGGATGCAGTAACCACAGGTTCTGACAATACTTTAATTGGTGATAATTCAGGTGGTGCTTTAACCACTGGAGCAGAAAACGTAGCTATCGGGTCTAGTGCCCTTCTTACAGAAGATGGTAATGGTAAAAATGTTGCGGTTGGTTTTGAAGCACTTAAAGTTCAAAATGCGGGAGCAGAAGGATATAGCGTAGCTGTTGGATATCAAGCTGGCGTAGCAGTGACTACAGGTGTTCAAAACGTAGCTGTTGGTGCTTTGGCTTTAGATGCTGTAACAACAGCAAGTTATTTAACGGCAGTAGGCTATGGTGCTTTAGGAGCAAATACGTCAGGAACAGGTAACACAGGAGTAGGGTATTCAGCAGGAGGTGCTTTAACAACAGGTGCTGATAATACTGCTGTTGGTCAAAATGCTTTACTGTATGTTACTACTGCTTCTCGAAATACAGCAATCGGTACTGCTTCTTTAGACGCTTCCAGTAATGCAGGTGATGATAACACAGCAGTTGGATATAACACTTTGACTGCAAACACGACAGGTACTGATAACACTGTTGTAGGTTCTTATTGTATGGGATCAAACACCACAGGTGCTTCAAATACAGGTCTTGGTTATAATACTTTGAATGCAAATACTACAGCTTCTAACAATACAGGTCTTGGTTATAACGCTTTAGCAGCTAACACCACAGGTGCAAGTAATGTTGCCGTGGGTGCTTTAGCTTTAGACGCTAATACTACAGCATCTTTTAATACAGCAGTTGGTACAAGTTCTTTAGGAGCAAACACTGACGGAGCATATAATACAGCCGTTGGTGAAGGTTCACTAGAAGCAAATACCACAGCAGATTACAATACAGCACTTGGCTGGAATGCGGGTAAGCTAATCACAACAGGAGAACATAATACTCTGGTAGGTAGAGACGCAGGACAAGCAGGGAATCTTTCACAAGCTACTTTGATAGGTGCAGCAGCAGGATATGCGATGACTACCGCAACACAAAGTGTTGGAGTCGGTTATGCTGCTTTACTATCAACCACCACAGGTTCTTCAAATACATCAGTAGGTTGGTTCTCTATGTATGCAAATACCACAGGAGCAAATAACACAGCCGTTGGTACAAGGGCTTTAGACGCTAATACGACAGCATCAGATAATGTAGCAGTTGGTTCTGCTGCTCTAGGAGCAAACACGACAGGAGCAGGAAATACAGCAGTAGGAAAAGCTTCTGGTACTAATTTAACTACAGGTGATTCCAATGTAGCTATTGGAATGAATGCTTTAGAAACTGCAACTACAACTGATAATAGCGTTGCCATTGGCTATGCTGCTTTGGCATCCTCTGTTGCTGGTGGTAATGTAGCTATTGGATATACTGCTTTAACTGCGAATACGACAGGCACAGATAATGTAGCCGTTGGTCAGAATGCTTTAGATTCAAACACGACAGGTACTGTAAATACAGCAGTTGGTTTTAATGCTTTAGCTGCTAATACCACGGCAAACGGAAATACAGGTCTAGGTAGAAAGGCTCTGGAAGCTAATACTTCGGGAGCAAATAATACTGCTGTGGGTGCTGATGCTTTATTATCAAACACAACGGCTAGTTATAACACAGCCGTAGGTACAGGTGCTTTAGATGCCAATACCACAGCTTCTAACAATACAGCCGTTGGTTATGCTGCTTTAGGAGCAAACACGACAGGAGTTTCTGGTGTTGCTATTGGAACTAATGCTGGAGATTTAATTACTACAGGAAACGATAATATTTGTATAGGTGTTCAATCAGGTTCTAATACTGTTAATCTTACTACTGGCTCACAAAATATTCTAATAGGAACTTTTGCTCACACATCTGCTGCAGGTTCAGGTTATCAATATGTTATTGGGTATGACGCTGTAGGTTCAGGTAATGATACGGCTACTTTTGGTCATGGTGCTACAGATTCAACCTTGTCATTAGGTGGAACATCTTGGTCAGCACCTTCGGATATAAGATACAAAGAAGATATACAAGATGAAGTAGTTGGATTAAATTTTATAAATGAATTAAGACCTGTTACTTTCCTTTGGAAAAAAGAAAAAGACTTACCCAAAGATCATACAGCCTATGTAAAAGATTCCGAAGAAAGAACTATGAATGGAAAATATAATCATGGCTTTATAGCACAAGAAGTTAAAGAAGTAATTGATAGATATGATTTAAAAGAAGGCTTTGATATGTGGAAAGAAGATGATGCTGATGGTAGACAGAGAATAGGTGAAGGAGCCTTAGTTCCTATGCTTACCAAAGCAATACAAGAACTCTCGGCAAAAGTCGAAGATTTAGAAAAACAACTTAATAATAAGGAGTAAAAAATGGCAATAACTAAAACCCTAACCACAGCCGTGCCCTACAATTTAAACAGTAAGGTACAACAGTGGGATTTAGGCATGACGTACAATCAAGGCAGTAAAAGTGCAAGTCCCTCAACTTACTACGAAAGTAGCTTTAGAGAAACTATTCCTGCGACTGATCCAGTATCAGGCGATATTAACTTCACGCCCAAAGCGGAAGGTAGTTGGACTTTAGCTGAATTGACGGCTTTATGCCCTACGTCAACGTGGGATGACGTATTTGCGAGTCAGTACGACAGCGTGATTACCAATCCCCCTGACGATCCAGTCCCTGACCCAAGTTACGTTATCCCAGAGTAAGCATGGCTTACGCAAGGGCAGAAGGTCAAGGCGAGGTTGACATCTATACGATGCCCGCTTTGTTTATGTTAAAGGCAGAAATACCAGAAAAACTGGTAGACGGCTTGAACGATTATCTGGATGAATTACGGGAAGACGAGGACAGGGAATCATTGGCGAAAACCCTAGTGGGACAAATCCATCAGGGCGAACAGCTAAATATTCCTCCGACTGACGATGAGCGTATTCAACCTTATGTGGCGTATCTGTGCGATTTAGGAGCAACCTATATCAATCATTTTAGCCAGTCCACAGGGATTATGTTTAAGACTAATAAACAGATAGCCTTAGACGAACTCTGGTCGGTGCATAGTTTTGAGGGAGACTATAATCCTATACACGATCACGGCACTAAGACCATTATGGGTATTTCTACAACCACTTGGACCAAAGTACCGCAACAGGTATTAGACCAGCCAACATCGGGTACGCCTGAGTATAGCTTATACAATGCTTCAGGACACAGTGACGGCTGTTTAGCCTTTAGTTATGGCAGAAATAGTCTAATAGATACAGACCGATTATTCCCCCCACAAAGTGCGGTGGTTAAGCCAGAAGTAGGGGTACAGTATATGTTTCCTTCAGGCTTACAGCACATGGTATATCCTTTCTTCGGAGAGGGTGAGAGAAGAACAGTCGCAGCGAATTTGAATTGCTGGGACGTACAGGAACAACAATGAAAGAAGAAGTAATAGTAGACCCAGTAGAAACTACGGAAATAGACGTAGACCCTTTAATAACCACTAAACTAGCCTATGTAGAAAATCTACAAAAAGAACTTGAAGGGATTCAGGAACAGATGGTTTCCTTGCAATATCAAATGGATATTAGAGTAACGGCTTTAACTTTGTACCAGAGTTCATTAGAAGTGGTGGTGGAAGAAGAACCTAAAGAAAATGGTAAGGATAAAGAGGATGAGTCAAACAGTTGACACTTTAGATGTTAAGATCAAAGCTCACGAAGACGTTTGTGCAGTTCGCTATGAGAACATAGAAAAAAGACTGGAAGCAGGAAGCAAACGCTTTGACAAGATAGATAAGTTAATACTTGGCTTATATACAATGTTATTGGGATTAACTGCCTATTTGGAATTTGTGAGATGAGCGACAGAGACCAATCAGGAAGATTTGGTGGAGATATGGACCGCAACGAGGTTGAGATCGACCTCAATAAGTTCATGGAGTTATTGCAGGAAAAATCTACATTAAAAGACAGAATTAGGGAGTTGGAAGATGAGGGTATGAAAAACCCACATCAGAAGTGGATATTCTTAGCCCAAGCTGTAGATAGCTGGCGGATATTCCCTAGAGCCTTTTTAACAGTCTATATTTTTCTACTTTACTATACTGTAATGTGGTTCATGGAATTGCCAGAGCCTAGCTTTGAGCAGTCAGGTTTAATATCTATAGTAGTAGGTGCAGGTGCCGCTTGGTTTGGACTCTACGCAGGAACTTCAGGTAGCTCTAAGAGCTTTAAAGGTGAAGAGAAGAAGTAATGTATGAATATAAGTGTAAGGAAATTAAGAGAGTGGTCGATGGTGACACTGTGGATGTTATTCTTGATCTTGGCTTCAATGTCCTTCATTCTGTTCGTGTTAGGTTGGTTGGCATTGATACCCCTGAAAGCCGTACAAGAGATTTGGATGAAAAGGCGAGGGGGAAACTTGCAAAGAAATTCTTAGAGAATTGGTTAAGCCAAGAACAGGTAAAAGAAAAAAAGAAAATAGTCATTAAGACTTTTAAAAAATCAAAAGGAAAGTTTGGTAGGGCTATAGCAGAAATTTGGGTGAATGATGTGAATGTTAATCAGGATATGATCGAGTGTTATCATGCCGTTCCATACTCAGCCCAGAATAAGAAAGAAGTGGCAGAGCTTCATTTAAAAAACAGAGAAAGACTGATTGAGCAGGGAGTCTTTAAACCATAGGGGAAAACTATGTTAATAATGATTGCATTAATAATAAGTGCAATAGTATTTATTGCGTCAGCAATAGCTGCTATTACACCTACGCCAAAAGATGATAAATGGATAGGAAAACTATACAAGATCGTTGATGTGTGTGCTTTAAATATTGGTAAAGCCAAAGACAAAGCGAAAAAGAAATAACAATTAAGAGGAGCAGAAGGTGAAGATCAATGAAAGCAAAGTGGTTGCTTTTTACAGCTATATGGATATTTGTAGGGCTTCTTGCTTCTGTAGCTTTAAGAGCTGCAGAAAATGAACCTGAAAACCCAGACTGTACGGCTGGTACTGAGTTTTGTGAGCAAAACTCGTTAGACACAACGAACAATACCACCACGAATAATACTAACGTCAATACGAATACCAACACGAACACGAACACCAACACGACAACGACTACTAGCACAGCGACCAATACGAATGCCAATACCAATGCCAACACCAACGTTAATACGAACACAACGACAACGACAGCTACGAACACGAATGCCAATACCAACGTCAATAACAATACAAGCAATAACACTAACGTAAATACCAGCACCGCAACCAATACCACCACCGCAACCAACACGAACAACAATACAACGACTGCGAATAATACTAATGTAAATACTTCAACAGCCACTAATACCAATACGAATGTAAACACCAACACGAACAACAGCACAGTCAACAGCACCGTTAATTCAAATAATACGAGTACCAGCAGTAATACGAATACCAGTACCTCAGATAACACCAATACGAACACCAATACGAACAACAATACCAATACCAGTACCAGTACCTCAGATAATACGAATACCAATACCAATGTGAATCAATCCACATCCGACTCTAAGGTGGAAACAGACAATACCAATACGAATAACAACAACAGTGTCAGCGATAATACGAATCGGAATATTAACGAATCCAATACTACGCAAACGATCAAGCAAGAGATAACCAGTAAGGCTCCTCCTGCGTCTGCGATTGCTCCTTCAATCATGTCTTATTCACAAGACTTATGTACGACTGGAAGGTCAGGTGCTTTTCAAGGCCAGGTCTTTGGTATATCTGGCGGTAGAACCATAAGGGATGAGAACTGTGAAAGGTTAAAGCTGAGTAAATACATCTACGATATGGGCATGAAGGTCGCAGCAGTATCTATTCTTTGCCAAGACGAGAGAGTGTTTCAAGCGATGGAAATGGCAGGAACTCCCTGCCCATACATGGGCAAGATTGGCAAGGAAGCATCAGCAGGTTGGAAAGAAAATAGAACTGACAGACCTGATTACAAGATGAAAAGAAAACAGTTTATTAAAGCGTGTAAAGATACTAAGCATGTTCAAGGAGACTTAGATGGTCTTAGAAGAAGTAGGTGGGATTGCGTAAATGAATGGAATAGAAACGCCACGAACTAAATCTAAAGATAATGGATTGACTTGGTGTTTTGCAGCCAGTTTAATTCTAGCTGGTATTTTTGCGTTAGGTGTTAAT
>Ga0208181_1001264_pt1 | contig 9955 bp, 7 predicted proteins | sample MalvirDeepMed_s6_FD_184244 | JGI IMG/M metagenome (GOLD analysis project Ga0208181, IMG submission 184244) | Marine viral communities from the Global Malaspina Expedition - Malaspina viral metaG DeepMed_s6 (SPAdes) (version 2) | ecosystem: Environmental > Aquatic > Marine > Oceanic | place... | reverse complement strand
TGCCGCCAATAGCCTCTAAAATTTGTTGTTGGCCAGTTCCTATACCACCAAGCTGTGTACCTAAGCCGCCTATCTGTTGGCCGAACCCACCAAGTTGTTCACCGAACCCACCAAGCTGGCGACCCATTTGCTGCCCATAGCCACCTAGTTGCTCACCAAAGCCACCAAGCTGGGTTCCTAATTGCTGGCCATAGCCTCCCAGTTGCGTACCTAGCTGTTGTTCATAACCACCTAACTGTTCACCTAATTGCTGCCCATAGCCGCCTAGCTGTTGGCCGAATCCGCCAAGTTGCTGGCCATAGCCACCTAGCTGTTCGCCCAATTGTTGTCCGTAACCGCCAAGCTGTTGACCGAAGCCACCAAGTTGCGTACCTAACTGCTGACCATACCCACCTAACTGCTCACCAAGTTGTTGGCCATACCCACCTAACTGCTGGCCAAAGCCTCCTAGTTGGCCACCAAAGCCTCCTAGTTGCTCACCCATTTGTTGGCCATAGCCGCCCAATTGTTCACCAAAGCCCCCAAGTTGCTGGCCGTACCCACCCAATTGCTCGCCCATTTGCTGACCATAGCCACCCAATTGTTCACCGAAGCCCCCGAGTTGCTGGCCGTATCCACCCAGCTGTTGACCATACCCACCAAGTTGCTCGCCTAGTCCTGCTTGTGTTTGTTGTAGACCCGTCGCCCATGCAGGGGGATTAGCAGCGACGGGTGAAATAGGGTTTCCATATACGTTCTGCGTTTTTATGGGGTTAAACCCCATGCGTCCTCCATATTGAAACCGTCTAGGTTCTATCAATCCTCCCGCTACATAGCGAGCGGCGTCTATTAAGCCACCAGAAGCAGCGCCTAGCTCAACCCCAAATGGATTCCTGTAATAGTCCCATTCGGGATCAACGCCATGGCGATAGTCATCTGGCGCAGCTTGGAACCCCCTGTCTTGGAGCTTGGCCTCCTGATAGAAGTCATCCTCTTCTTCTGCAATTGAAGGCATCTCTCCCGGTTCCCACGACATACCCTGACCGACCGTGGAACCAATGCCACCAGAAAGAAGTCTGGAAGAAAGGCTTGCGACATCAGGCTTCGCCCCTTCAACAATAGTGGAAACCATATTTTCTGGGCCAGCCCACGGAACATCAGGCGCAGCCGCTCCTCTAACCGCTCCTTTTCCTGCTGGTGCAGAACCCGCTGGAAGTGTTGCGGCCCTTTCCGCCATCATCGCGTCAACTGTTGGTAAAGCCGTCGATCCCGCTGCACCTGTTCCCGCTTTAGCGGCTTCAGCTGCCCCCTTGCCTCCGGGCATCATCTTCCCGGCAACACCACCCAAAATACCGCTGGTTAAACCAGCACTAATTCCTTTGCCTAAATCTCCTGTTTCAGCCCATGTGCCAAGCCCTGAGCCTAGCGCAGCGGCTCCAACGCCACTCTGCAGCATCGGTGCTAAGAAAGGTAGAGCAGTTGACAATCCGGCAGGAAGGGCAGCCGCCATGGTTGGTCCCATGGCACTCATAATGAGTGGCAGTAACATCGAGATAAAGGCTTCGGGCTGGCCGGTCTGAGGATTAATAGGCAATGAGCCGGTCGGAGACAATGCAGCTAAACCCTGCACTTCTGCCGGATTCATGTGCACCATCATACTGTCGCCGTAACGACCTTGAGCCGCAAGGTTCTGGGCCATTGGCTGCATTGGAGCAATCGGACCGCCAGCCTGCATACCCTGTGCTTGAGCACCCATCAGTTCTTCTTCTGGATTACGCTGTGATTCCCGAGCCAACAACTGGGGTAATAGTCCGAGGAGATTATTCTCTCCCAGCATGCCAAGCATGTTCTTATCCATATTGCCCGTAGCCATCGCATACAAGGGGCTGACCGCAGATAAAATATCTTCTTTTGCCATAATCTACTCTCTGCGTTTAAACGCTATGACACCTCAAGGATCGACACAAACACGTCAAAATAATCGGCGGTTGCTGCCGTCATCTTCAGGATGTCGCTTTCGTCCAATACCATCACCTCACCATTTTGCAAAAACGCTTTCCGCGTTACGGCAGCTACCGTTGCCTTATCAAAGGTTGTAGTTGCCGATGCTGATGTGTCTGTAACCTGTACTGTTAGTGCCGCCGCATTCGATGCGTTTGTGTTGTAAACGCTTACCGTTTTCACAATGGCCACTTTGGCTGTCGGTACGGTGTATATCGACGTTGCCGTAGTGGCCGATAAAGACGTAATCGCGTTAACGTAGCTATTCGCCATTACGCCAAAAACCAATCCATCGCTTCAACCGGGTTAGCGGTTTCATTCGATGTCTGTATTGTCGCAAAGTTTAAACGCAATTGGTTGATCAATCTCCTCATGTAATCAGGATCGTAGTCTTCCTTTGGAAGCTCCAACGGAATACGAAAGCCTGCATCCACATCACTCATCGCCTTCCATCCTGTCGTACATCGAGACGTACATCGCCCAAGCGCCACCCATTAGCTAAATCTGAATTCTCTACCCTCACCCGCATCTGACGTCCTCTGGCGCGTACATGCGTCATCTCGGTGGTAGACCCTACACTTGCCGTGCTCGCCGTCACCAGTGTCCCAGAGCCACTAGAGCGCGTCTTTAAGCTATATGTCACTGTGGGGCTATTCGCCGTACCCACAAACAGAATGTCCGGCAACAGCCTACGGATAAAGGAAAAATGGTCCCCATCATCGACATCAAAGTCTGCCGACTCAACATAAGCCTCCATCGCAGAGCCATCGTTGTCGTAACCGACCTCATGGCTATACATATACGTATTTGCTGTGGCAATCGGAGTATCTGCCGATGTTCCGGCATCTAGCCACGAGGTGCGTGCCAATTGCCCTATCGACCAGTTGTTCTCCAAATAATTAAACATGACGTACCGATCAATCTCATCGGACGAACCGGAACAATAGAACCACATGACCTCATTGAAGTTGGCGTTACGTGCTGCAAATACCTTATAGCCTTGCTTTTGATTGAAATCTTCAAAGACATAGGCCCGTACAGTACAAGGCATTGTCTGGATACTTCCGCTATAGATATAGAAGTTGTTCATGTCCATGAAATAGACAACGTTATTGGCATTGATTGCCGCATTGGGCGACACAATGCTGACGCCCTCTACGACAAGATCCACACCAAAGATCAGCGGTGCCCCGATAAAACGCATGCTATAGATAGAAGTATCAGTCCAGATGATGATTTCCTGACGGGTACGCAGGGCGCTAATGATCTGCGATCCAGAAGACAGGCGGATGTCGCCAGACGTATTCGTTGTGGTTGGCACCCAATCACCAGCGTCGGCCTGATCCGACCAGCGAACCTGCATATGATCCGCCGTACTACTGCCATAGGCATTACAACCGAATGCAATCAGATGCCGGTCCTTTTCTGAAACAAGCGCCATGAGTGCTGTGGTGGGTGGGGTGGCAGCTCCCGATAAAGCAGATAAAGCAACGGCCCGTGTGCTAACGCCTGCGCTTTTATCCCAGTAATACACACCACCCAGACGAGGGCTAGCGACCAAATCCTCACCAAAGTTATCTAATGTCCACAGACGTAATTGCGAGGCAAATCCTGTGGTGCTGCCGCCCCAAGCAGATTGGCCAAAGTAACCTGACCCCCACCCAACACCATCCACATAAACATCGAGGCCGATGTTGATCTGGTAGGCACCAACAACACTAGAGCCACCATTACCAGAGTCACTGCTGTTAGCTAATACCTCGTCGCCGGAAGTATCTTTTGCCTCAATGGTATAAACATTGTCACTGGTAATACTGGCTATTTCATATTCTTGATTAAGAACATTGGCAGTAATGTTGCCGCCTAATGTAGCAGCCCCACTGAAGGTAACGTAATCGCCTTTGACAGCACCATGTCCTGTATCGGTTACATTAAGTGTCGCATCATCATTAGCCACTTTAGCAAAAGTGACATCTCCAGCAGAGGTTGTCGCTCTTATCGGAGTGATGTCGTAATAGGTTGTCCCCTGCAAGACATACAACTTTTTGTGTGTCCCAAGAGCTATTAACTTATCGGTATTAAGAGCAACCCACTGATGAATCCTTCTGGATGTCCCAACAAAGGTATTGGTATTACGCTTTTCCCAACCACCTATTTTTTCGGGTCGACCGGATCTAAAGCGAATAAAATTGGCGTCATACCAACCACCTTCGTTGCTATATGCCGTTCCTTCTCTGTTGATTCCCGGCTTAAAGTTATAGCGAGTCAGTGGCATTTAACGTTTAAACACTCTGCCCGTCTTTTTCTATCGGCACGTCTTTGGTGGTGTACGCCTCGTTAACGTTCTCCGTCGTCGGATCATCACCAACAAAACGACCGTCCTCATCACGCGCTCTAACCTCAACCTCTTCGACATTCCGAAACACCCGCTTAAACCAGCGTCTAACTCCCATCGGTCTGCTCCTGCACTTGCAATAGAATCACGCATTGCTGAAACGCGAGCTGGGCAGTCTCCATCTTGTTTGCCAACTCATTGATCTGAGCCTGACAAACATTAATTTCCTGCTGCAACTGCGCCTGTTTCACCTGAACGCGATCTACATTCGGAGGAAGCTCAACCACTTCGGGTTCTTCCTCTTCATGCCGGAGATATTCTTCCCCGGACTCGCCTTCCGCCAACACGTCTTCCTCTCTAATGAGGTCTTCTTCCGCCATCGTCTTCCACCTTCCATACGTTAAGATTTGCCGCCACTGTGCGACGTTCACCGTCGCCCTCGAAAGGATACACCATGTGCTGTAGCCAGCTCGGGAACATCAGGTATTTACCCACCTCGGGCTTAATCACAAAACTCTGCGGGGGCCGTAGCCGCTCCACGTCCAGCAATGAATTGATACCGTAGTTAAAGGCCAGACAGCCGTCGCTATCACCTGAAGCGTTGTAGAGGCTGTACTCAGGACTTCCCGCCGTGGGCTGATCGAGTATCTGTTCGGGCACCTTGGTCCATGAAGTACAGGAGATGCCCATAATGGTCTTGGTGCCATGGTCGTGAATCGGGTTGTAATCGCGTTCGTAGCTATGCACGGACCACAGCTCGTCGATGTCGATATGCCGCTCACCGATGTTGTTGCCGGTGCTACCGAAGTTCTTTAAGTATTCGGTCGCCAGGATGCCGCTCATCTGACAGAAATCATTAAGCCGTGGATCGTTATGATCCATGGTTAACTGCTGCCCATGGCCGATCTGCCCCACCAGCGTACCGGCGTGGGAAGTACGGTCCTCCTGCTCCATCAGCTCGTCCAAGTACGTGTTCAGCCCTGACACCATGGCGTCGGGCATCTGCGCTTCTAGCAGGAACACCGCCGGGAGCGTGTGTACCTGATATTCCTGTTCCATTTAGGACGGAATAGAAAAGCTGTCGTCAGGCTCTGGCGGTACCACGGGACTGGTAATTACCGATTCCACTTGGCTGGCAAATACCGTATCCCAGTGCGTCACTGGACACAGAGCCACGATTTGAGCCTTAGTCCACGAGCCTTTAGCCTTGGGCGTAAAGACCACGTTGCCCTCGGAATCGGTCGCATCGACATGCGTCGAGAAGGTGGACGTGTAGTACGTCGCATCCCCTTCCGAATCGTTCTCGTAGGTATATTCCAAGTCCCATTCCTGAACCTTGCTTGACTTGCTATACGGGATAGCTTTCGTCAACGCTTTAGTCACTGCCATTAGTTTTGCTCCTTTTTGAGTTTTTCAACTTCAGCCGAAAGTTCTTGAATTGCATTCACCAGCATCGGCACAAACTTGTTGTACTTGAGTCCGTACATCTGACCGTCTTCACTGAGGCTGGAGATTAGGTTTTTCTTATCCGATTTGCCGAAGCCCAGTTGCTCTTCTAGTGCATCCACATCCTGTGCAAGAAAGCCTACATCTAACTGGTCTTTCTTGTAGGTGCCATCAGGAAGAATATCCTGCTCATCGCTGTAAAGACTGCGCTGATCCCAACGGTAGGTTTTCGGTTGCAGTTGATTGACAAACTCCAAGCCAACATCTAAATCCTCGATGTCGGTCTTATCCCGTTCATCAGAGGCAATCGTCCAATCGACTTGGATGTGGGCTGCGGTGATATTCTCATCGCCAAGGCAAATGAAATTATCTCCTGTTGTAACAGCGCCCCCGGGACTTCCTGTGCGTCCTGCCTCATAGCCCAAAATTAAATTATTATCACCGCTGGTCACGCTATTACCGGCAAGACTCCCGACAAACGTGTTATTTATGCCCGTGTTTACCGTCCTACCAGAATAATAACCAACAGCAGTATTACTCATATCAACGGCACTAGCTGGCTCTTGGTAATACAAGGCTTGAAAACCAATGGCCGTTGACGTGCTACCATCAATATTAGTAGTCAGAGCCTCATGCCCTAAAGCGACATTGGCCGTACCTACAGTATTAGCCCCCATTGCAGCATAGCCTATGGCGGTATTGTTAGATGCTGTGGTATTAGCATCTAAAGCATTCGTACCCATAGCAACGTTGTTTGCGCCTGTGGTGTTGGCCTCTAAAGCATAAGCACCAATAGCCGTATTATTAGATGCCGTGGTGTTAGCCTCAAGCGCATCTTTACCAAGGGCCGTATTGCTGGCTCCAGTGGTGTTGGCACTAAGAGCACTATAACCAACACCCGTGTTAAAAGAGGCTGTCGTATTTGCATATAAGGAAACACTTCCTACAGCAGTGTTATATGCGCCTGTTGAGTTAACCAGCAGCGCACTACCACCGATGGCCGTATTATTCGAGGCCGTAGTATTAGCACCCAGCGCATTGTCACCAATAGCGGTGTTGACTCCCCCAGTGGTATTGGCGTCTAGGGCGGCAAAACCCACGGCAGTATTGTCTACGCCAGTGGTATTTGCATACAAAGCTGATCTACCAACGGCAACATTACCCGCTGCCGTATTGCTTTGTAATGCTCCAGAACCAACGGCAGTATTATAGTTGGTAGTGGTGCTTGAGGCCCCCGCATAATAACCTATCAGGGTGTTTTCAATTCCCGTAGTAACTGCTGTTCCGGCCAGATAACCCAATATAGCGTTATCTGATCCTGTCGTTGCTGCTGTCAATGCGTTATAGCCAACAGCGGTATTTCTTTGTCCTGTGGTGCTTGTTCCAGAAGCACCATAACCAATGGCTGTGTTGTAGCTTGCAGTGGTATTCGCATCTAAAGCATTGTTTCCTACCGCGACGTTATATGCGCCAGTACTATTGACATACATCGCACCCTGACCCACGGCAGTGTTGTAACTCGCGGTAGTGTTGCCACCAAGAGCACCCTCTCCGAAAGCGGTATTATTTGCCCCTGTGCTATTGGCATCTAAAGCACTAGAACCAACAGCGGTGTTATTAGAAGCCGTGGTATTGGCCGCTAAAGCTGACGTTCCCACAGCGGTATTGGATGCGCCTGTGGTGTTGGTTGTTAAGGCGTCCATTCCAACAGCCACGTTATTACTTGCGGTCGTATTGGCATATAAAGCATCTTTACCAACAGCAACATTCTGTGTGCCCGTAGTGTTAGTAGTCATGGCGTAGTAACCAATAACAGTATTATTATTTGCAGTGGTATTAGCATCTAGTGCATAAGCACCAACAGCGACATTCTGTGTGCCTGTGCTGTTGGCATATAAAGCTTGGAATCCTACGCCCGTATTATTAGAAGCAGTTGTATTGGCAAATAAAGCCTGCGCTCCAACAGCAGTATTACTTGCACCCGTAGAGGTTGTACCAAGAGCGCTATATCCAAGTGCCGTATTGTCGTCTGCTGTTGTTATAGCATCGCCAGCATTACGGCCTATGATTGTATTTTGATCGCCCGTTGTCATAACACTAGCCGCGTGATAACCAATAGCCACATTAGATGCGCCAGTGGTATTAGCGTCTAAGGCCAATGACCCAACAGCTACGTTGTATCCTCCTGTGGTGTTGGCTTCCAGAGCTTTATAACCAACACCCGTATTATCATCGGCTGTGGTATTACCTCCAAGAGCACCACGTCCAAGTGCAGTATTTTGAGCACCTGTGGTATTAGCGTCTAAAGCATAAGTACCGACAGCGACATTATTGGAAGCTGTGGTATTAGCTCCGAGGGCATCATATCCAAGTGCAGTATTCGATCCGCCTGTGGTGTTGGCGTCTAAAGCATAAGCACCTACACCAACATTTTTATCGCCTGTGGTGTTGACAAGCATGGCATCTTTACCAACTGCAACATTGTTATCGGCTGTTGTATTTGCACCCAACGCATTTCTACCAACAGCCACATTGAAGTCACCTGTGGTGTTGGCATCTAAGACTAAATAACCTACCGCCGTGTTACTCGCGCCAGTGGTATTTGCTTGCATACCATAGCTGCCTATAACCGTATTTGCACCACCTGTCGTGGTAGCAGTAAGCGCGTTATAACCAATCCCAGTATTTTGATCTGCTGTCGTATTAGCGTCTAAAGCATAAGAACCTACAGCAGTATTGGATAGGCCTGTGGTGTTTGAATATAAAGCCGTATAACCAACAGCCGTATTATCATGTCCTGTAGTGTTTCTATATAAAGAAGCACGACCCAAAGCCGTACCCCGTGAACCCGATGTATTATCACCTAATGCATTATTACCCACAGCAACATTGTATGAGGATGTTGTAATAGCATCTAAAGCGGCATAGCCCACAGCAACGTTTTCTGTGCCTGTGGTGTTGACAAGCAGTGCATTTCTACCTATAGCAACGTTGTAATCAGCCGTGGTGTTTGCGTCTAAGGAATTAACGCCAATGGCGACATTATTTTCACCCGTGGTATTGGCTCCCAGAGCAGAATAACCAACGCCCGTGTTGCTATCAGCGACGTTGTTTTCTAAAGCATTGTATCCAACAGCGGTGTTGTTATCGTTTGTTGCATTAAGATTTAGTGCCGCATAACCCACAGCGGTGTTAGAGGTTCCGGTGGTGTTGGCCCCAAGCGCCGCATAGCCAACAGCAATGTTATTAGAAGCCGTGGTATTGGCATCTAAAGCAAGCCTGCCAATGGCAATGTTGTAAGCCCCGGTAGTGTTTGCCCCTAGTGCACTGTTACCTATTCCAATATTGTGACTAGCCGTGGTATTTGCACCAAGCGCATCCACCCCAATCGCAACGAGATAGCCTCCCGTGGTATTCGCGTCCAGCGCACGTTTACCTATGGCAGTATTATCAGCACCTGTTGTATTCGCGCTTAAAGCCTCGTTACCAATCGCTGTGGTATTTGAAGCAGTGGTATTAGCATCAAGAGCATAGGCTCCTACAGCAGTATTACCAGCGCCTGTCGTGTTAACGAGTAGCGCAGCACTGCCCACAGCAACATTGCCCGCTGCCGTCGTGTTTGCTCCCAACGCATTGTCACCAATGGCAGTGTTGTCATTACCCGTGGTGTTGGCGTCTAGGGCGTTGGCTCCAACTGCAACATTATCAGTTCCGCTAGTATTAGCTGTTAAAGCCTGATGACCAATGGCTATATTATTCTCTGCCGTTGTCAGGGCATCTAAAGTTAAACCGCCTATGGCGATGTTATATGAGCCTGTCGTAGCAGCCACCAGCGCACTACGACCTACAGCCACGTTATAAGTTCCTGTAGTCCCTACAAGTAAAGCATTCGGACCTACCGCGATATTGTCAGCGCCAGTGGTGATAGCACCTGCGGCATTGTCTCCAACCGCTGTATTACGTGCGCCCGTCGTCACTGCATCCAGCGCGTTCTCACCGATAGCCACGTTATCCGTGCCGGTGGTGAGGGCCGTTCCCATAGCTCCTGAACCAAGGGCAATATTGCCGGTGCCACCTAAGACATCGAGTACGTCCGTAATCGCAGCCCCTGATCCGGCTCCATCGGTTACGACCATGCGGATACCGCCGTTAGGAATGACAACGTTAGCCCCGGTGCCTTGGGTCAACGTAACA
>Ga0208181_1001250_pt1 | contig 10047 bp, 10 predicted proteins | sample MalvirDeepMed_s6_FD_184244 | JGI IMG/M metagenome (GOLD analysis project Ga0208181, IMG submission 184244) | Marine viral communities from the Global Malaspina Expedition - Malaspina viral metaG DeepMed_s6 (SPAdes) (version 2) | ecosystem: Environmental > Aquatic > Marine > Oceanic | place... | reverse complement strand
CGGACGCGAGAACTGCTCGCGACGCTCGACGAAGGACATGTAGGCCGCCGCCGCCTCGAGCAGCTCCGGAAGGTCGCGGGCGCCGACGCTCTCGGCATATTCGGCGAAGCTGTCATCCCCCTCGCCGGCGCTCAGCGCCGCCGGCTCGTCGAAATCGGCAAGGCGCACGCGGCGCGGGCGCGGTGCCTGTGTCTCGGGGTCGACACGCTGCTCGGCCACCAGCTTGAGCGGCGCGGGACGCGCGATCTCGACCGGCCGCTCGGTGTGGGCCGCGGGGGCCTCGGGGCGGCGCGGGCGCACCACGTTGGCGAGATCCTCTCGATAGGGTTCGGCCTGTTCCAGCGCATCGCGCTTGCGGCCCAGAAGCTTGTCGGCGCGGGTCGCGGCCACGGCGGCGCGCAGATGCGCGATGGCGCTGCGGCGGCGATTGCCCTCCGGCTCCTGAAGCTGGGTGTTGGTCTCATCGAGGATGCGCGAGGCGTCGTTGTCCTCGACCCGGCGCTCGGTGAGCATGGCGCGGGCGGGGCTCGACATCTTCACCGCCTTGCGGACCTCCTCATGCGCCGCGCGGCGCATGGCGTCGTCGCGCTCGACCTCGGCCGCGGTGTCCGAGCCGCCCTCAGCCGCGACGTCGGCGTCGTCCTCGTCATCGTCCTCGAAGGCCTCGGAAAACCCGAACGCCCGCGCCCTGTCGTCGCCTTCATCCCAGTTCTCTTGCGGTGCGGCATCAGAGGTGCGCAGGCGCAGCGGGGCCGCGGTTTCGGCGCCCGGTGCGGGGGCGGCTTCGTCCTCGTCGTCCCACTCGTCGTCGTAATCCCAGGCCTCGTCGCTCTCGGTGCGGAACATGGCCGCGCCGACGGCGGCTGCCAGATCGGAGTCGCTGCCAAGTTCGGCGGCCACGTCTCCTGACACCGCGTCATCGTCGACCGCCCCGACGACATCGGCGCTGTCGTCCTCATCGTCCCAGTCGGCTTCGAAATCGTCCTGCAGCTCGGCGCGGACGGCCTCGAGCTCGCGGGCCAGATCATCCTCGTCTTCCGGGCTCAGGCTGCTTGTCGGCGCGGCCGGAGCGACTGAGGCTTCGGCGATCTCTTCGACCAGCCCCTTGCCCGCCGCGGCGTCGAATGCCGCGCGCTTGACCTTCACCACGCGGGCACGCGGACGCAGAGGGGCGCCTTGCGGCTCGGGGGCCGGCGCCTGCGGGACGGGCGCCGCCTCTGCCTGCGTCTCGACGGGCGCGTCTTCCGCGTCGGCGTCGTCCTCGAATGAGTCGTCGAACGCGGCACTGGCGAGCGTATCGGTGAGCAGGGTGTCGCGCAGCGCCTGCACCGAGCCCGGGGTTTCGTCACGCGCCGGTTCCAGCGCTTCCAGCATCGCCGAGACCGAGGCCTCCGACTCCTCCGGCTCGGGCTCCGCGTCGGCTTCGGCCGGCGCTCCCTGTGCCACGACGGCGCGGATGCGGCGCAGCTTCGCCGCCACGCTGTCCGGATCGCTCGGCCCGACGCCGGGCTGCGGCGCGGCCGCGACATCGGCGTCGTCGGCGTCTCCGAAGAGCGCCGCGTCCGCCTCGAGGCTGTCCTCGCCGGTCTCGTCGGCCAGGATCGACGCGATGGTGTCTTCGGCCCGGCGCACTTCTTCGAGATCGTCCTCGCTGCCATCGCCCTGATAGGAGACGGCCACCTTGGGCTCCCCGGTCGAGGGCTCTGCCGCCATCTCGGCCATGTCCTGCGCCGCGGGCCTCTCAGCCGCGCCGGCCGGGATCTGCGACGCCGCGGCGGGCCGCTCGGGCGCATGGCCGGTGGAGACCGGGCTGCCCAGGGTCAGCTTGCCCTGACCCGCTTCGGCGCTGATCTGGGATTGCAGCAACTCGGCCGCGAGCTCGGGGTCGAACTGCGGCGGCTCGGCCCCGAAGAAGCGGTCTTCGCGAACCACGCCGCGGAAGAAATGGGTGGCGTCCTTCACCACCTCCAGCGGATCCTCGAACCCCTCCGCAGTACAGGAGAAGGTGCCGTAGGAGACCGTCAGAATTTTGCTCGAACTCACCATGTGCTGCTCACTCTCAATCGCTTTGCAACAATGTGTTTACCACGTCATACGAGACGAAAGCCGACCGAATCTTTGGTCTCGAGCGTATCATTTCGTGTCTCCATTGTGACCTCTGTCGCCGAAAGCCGTAAATTTGCCATGAATGCTCCCTTTCTGACCTGCGCCGAGCCGATCCTTCTGGTGGGCGGCGGAGACAGCCCCGAAGCGCATCTCGCCCCGCTTCTGGCCCGCTGCGCGACGCGGGCGGCGGCAGATGGCGGCGCGGAGACGTTGCTGCGGGCGGGCGCGGTGCCGGACGCGGTGATTGGCGACCTCGATTCCCTGTCCGAAAGCGCCCGGGCGCAGATCCCGGCGGAGCGCGTGCATCACATCGCCGAGCAGGACAGCACCGATTTCGACAAGTGCTTGCGCAACATCGCGGCGCCGCTGGTCTTCGGCACCGGTTTCCTGGGCCCGCGCGTCGACCACCAGCTTGCGGCGCTGACGGTCCTGACGCGGCGCGCCGACCGGCGCTGCATTCTCGTGGGCGAGGCGGACGCCATCGCGCTGGCACCGCCGCAGATCACACTGTCTCTGCCGGTCGGGCTTCGGTTTTCGCTCTATCCGATGGGGCTCGTGCGCGGCGAGAGCACCGGGCTGCGCTGGCCGCTGGGCGGGCTCGACTTCACCCCGGCAGAGCGCGCGGGCACCTCGAACGAGACCAGCGCCGAGACGGTCTCGTTGAGCGTCGACGCGCCGCTGATGCTGATCATTCTGCCGGTGCCGCAACTTCCGGAACTGGCGCGGGCACTGCTCTCTGCGCCCGATGGATGGCCCGCTCGCGCGCCAGGATGAACAGGCCCGCGGACATGATGATGCAGATCCCAAGCGTCGCCATGGGATTGGGCAGCTCCTGAAAGATCAGGAAACCGAACAGCGTCGCGAAGGGCATCTCGAGATACTGCATCGGCGCCAGTGTGGCGCCCGGCGCGTAGCGCAGAGACCAGGTCATCAGCAGATGCGCGACGGTGCCGAGCAGACCGATCGACAGCAGCAGCGACCAGAGCTCGAGCGACAGCGACGCCCACTGGATCTTTGGGATGCGGCCTTCTGGCAGAAGCACGAGCATCGGCGCGATTACCACCATCGCCATGAGGCCCGAGATCGCCTGCAGCGACACCGCGTCGATATCGCGCGAAATCTGCCGCGTGGTGATCATGAAGAGCGAGAAGTTGAGCGCCACGCCCAGCGGCAGCAGCGCCGGCCAGCCGACATCGCGGAACGCCGGTTGCACCACGAGAAGCGTGCCGGCAAAGCCCACCGCGCAGGCCACGAGGCGGCGCCAGCCGACCTCTTCTCCCATGAAGTAATGGCCGAGGATCAGCAGCATGAAGGGCATGACGAAGGCAATGGCGATGGCATCGGCCAGCGGCAAGTAGCGCAGCGCGGTGACCATCATGCCGATGCCCAGGATATGCATCAGCGTGCGCAGGAACACGATCCCCGCAACCCGCCGGCGCAGACGGAAGCGGCGCCCGGTCAGCAGCATCAGCGGCACCAGCACCGCCGCCTGGACCGCGAAGCGGAAGAACACCAGCTCGGCCAGCGGCACCGTGTCAGCGATCAGCTTTGCCACCGCATCGGCAAGCGGTGCGATCACGCAAAAACCGAGCATCAGAACGATGCCGAGAAGGGGTCTGTCCTGTCTCATGGCGGCGACGGTAGCGAGCGGCCGTCGCGCGGGCAATACACTACCTTAATTATTTTCGCGCCGCATTGATTCAATCAAAAAGAGAATATCGCAAGTCATCTTTCGGCAGCACCTCTTCCTTCGTGTCACCGCCCACCGCCGCGTCGGCGCTGTCCGTAGCGTCAACTTGGCCGCTTTCCAGACAGTCCCATCTCGCGGGTTGCGCCCATCTGCGGCTTCCCCTACATAGCGCGCCAAGACCGCAGGCTTCGGGACCTTCCATGCAGAACGTCATTCTCATCGTCCATCTTCTTCTCGCGCTGTCGCTGATCGGCGCGGTGCTGCTGCAGCGCTCCGAAGGGGGCGGGCTCGGCATGGGTGGTGGCGGTGGCGCCATGAGCCAGCGCGCGGCCGCGACCGCGCTCGGCAAGGTGACATGGATCCTCGCGATCGGCTTCATCGTGACATCGATCACGCTGACGATCCTTGCCGCTCAGGACGCCTCGGGCGTCTCGGTCATGGACCGCCTGGGAGGCTCGGCACCGGCCGCAGAGCAAGGCGAACCGGGCGACATCGACACCGACGCGCTGCTGCCGCCGCCGTCGGCCTCCGACAGCGAGACCGCGCCCGACGCACCGCTGGTTCCGCGCGCAGACTAAGGGCCTCTGGCCAAACCACCATAGATTGAGGGCTGCACCCTGAACCGCAACAGCATCTTGCGGTTCTCTGGACAGTGCAGCCCGAATCCTTTATATATGGACTCCCGTGATGCTGCGGTCCGAAAGGCCCGTGGGTGTCCAGAATTCGATGCAAATCACGGGGTCCTGCCACAATGGCACGTTACATCTTCATCACAGGCGGTGTCGTTTCTTCGCTGGGCAAGGGCCTTGCCAGCGCGGCGCTTGGTGCGCTGCTGCAGGCACGCGGCTTCTCGGTCCGGCTGCGCAAGCTCGACCCCTATCTCAACGTCGATCCGGGCACCATGTCGCCCTTCGAGCACGGCGAGGTCTTCGTGACCGATGACGGCGCCGAGACGGATCTCGATCTCGGCCACTACGAGCGCTTCACCGGTGTGCCGGCGCGCAAGACCGACTCGGTCTCGTCGGGCCGGATCTATACCAACGTGCTCGAGAAGGAGCGCCGCGGCGATTACCTGGGCAAGACCATCCAGGTGATTCCCCACGTCACGGACGAGATCAAGGACTGGCTCTCGATCGGCGAGGACGAGGTCGACTTCATGCTCTGCGAGATCGGCGGCACCGTTGGCGACATCGAGGGCCTGCCCTTCTTCGAGGCGATCCGCCAATACGCCCAGGACAAGCCGCGCGGCCAGTGCATCTTCATGCACCTGACCCTGCTGCCCTGGATCAAGGCCAGCGGCGAGCTCAAGACCAAGCCGACGCAGCACTCGGTCAAGGAACTGCGCTCGATCGGCATCGCGCCCGACATCCTCGTCTGCCGCTCCGAGGGGCCGATCCCGCAGAAGGAGCGCGAGAAACTGGCGCTGTTCTGCAACGTGCGCCCCGACAGCGTGATCGCCGCGCAGGACCTGTCGTCGATCTACGACGCGCCGCTCGCCTATCACCGCGAGGGGCTCGACCAGGCGGTGCTGGATGCGTTCCAGATCACCCCGGCACCGCGCCCCAACCTCGAGAAGTGGGACGATGTCAGCGAGCGCATCCACAACCCCGAGGGCGAGGTCAACGTCGCCATCGTGGGCAAGTACACGCAGCTCGAGGATGCCTACAAATCCATTGCCGAGGCACTGACCCATGGCGGCATGGCGAACCGGGTGAAGGTCAAGGTGAGCTGGGTCGATGCCGAGCTCTTCGACCGCGAGGACGCCGCCCCCTATCTCGAGAACTACGACGCGATCCTCGTGCCCGGCGGCTTCGGCGAGCGCGGCACCGAGGGCAAGATCAAGGCGGCGCAGTTCGCACGCGAGCACAATGTGCCCTATCTGGGCATCTGCCTTGGCATGCAGATGGCCGTCATCGAGGCGGCCCGCAACGTCGCCGGCGTGAGCAAGGCCGGCTCGGAAGAGTTCGACCACGAGGCCGGCGAGAAGCGCTTCGAGCCGGTGGTCTACCACCTCAAGGAATGGGTGCAGGGCAACCAGCGGGTCAACCGCTCGGTGGCCGACGACAAGGGCGGCACCATGCGCCTTGGCGCCTATGACGCCGTGCTGACCAAGGGCTCGAAGGTGGCCGAGGTCTACGGCACCACCACCATCGACGAGCGTCACCGCCACCGCTACGAGGTCGACATCAAGTACCGCAAGCCGCTGGAAGAGGCCGGGATCTGCTTCTCGGGCATGTCGCCCGACGGCCGCCTGCCGGAAATCGTGGAATGGCCGGATCACCCGTGGTTCATCGGCGTGCAGTTCCACCCCGAGCTGAAGTCGAAGCCCTTCGATCCGCATCCGCTGTTCAAGGATTTCGTACGCGCCGCGAAAGAGGTCTCTCGGCTGGTCTGAGACCCCAACGCAGCGATGACATGACAAGGGCGCCGGATCTTCCGGCGCCTTTTGCGTACAGGCCTATGGTGCGGTGCGCGCAGAGCCGTGTGACGCGGTCGGTGCCGTCCTAGGGCGCGGCGCGTGTGGTCCTGAGGTTCGGCGTGTACAGCCTGTAGCGAGGTGCGGGCAGCCCGGATGGCGAGGTGCGTGCGGCCACTAGGCTCGGCGCGTGCCACATGCCCCTGCCCCCGGACATCGCGCTTGACCGGAATCAAGGAAGACACCCCGCGGTCGTCCTATCCTTCACGGCAGGTCCAATCCCTCTCTCAGTCACGGAGACAGTGCCATGCTCAGACTTGCCGGCATCCTCTACGCGCTCATCGGCACCACGCTGGCGGGCAGCGCCGTCATCGCGGCGCTGGTGACCGGCCACGACACGCTGGTGCCGATCGTCGCCTCTGCCGCGGCCGGCGCCGTCATCGCCGTCCCGGTGACCTGGTTCGTTGCCCGCGCGATCTATTCCGAGAGCTGATCCAGAAGCCCGCGCGCGGCGCTCTCGATCAGGTCGAGCGTGCCGTCGAAATCACGGGTGAAATACGGATCGGGCACCTCGTTTGCACCGGTCGCGGCGGCGTAGTCGGTGAAAAGCCGCAGCTCGGCCCCACCCTGCCGGGGCCGCATCGCCTCGAGATTGGCGAGGTTGTCGGCGTCCATCGCCACGATCAGGTCGAAGCGGTCGAAATCCGACCGGCTCACCTGCCGCGCCCGCAAGGCCGAGAGGTCGTAGCCCCGCGCGCTGGCGGCAGCCTGCATCGGCGCATAAGGCGGATCGCCCAGATGCCACGTCCCGGTGCCGGCGCTGTCGAGCTCCAGCGAGATCCCGCGCTCTGCCGCCATGTGCCGCACCACGCCCTCGGCCGAGGGCGAACGGCAGATATTGCCGAGGCAGACGAAGAGGATACTCTGGGTCATGGCGCGCGCTCCTTTTGCGCCAGAGCCTAGCGCGGCAGTCAGGAAGGGAAAAGCATGGCCGACAAGATCGTGATCCTCACCGGGGCCGGCATCTCGGCCGAAAGCGGCCTCGGCACCTTCCGCGACGCGGGCGGGCTCTGGGCCAAGCACCGCATCAAGGACGTGGCCACGCCAGAGGGCTTCGCCCGCGATCCCGCTCTGGTGCATGGCTTCTACAACGCCCGCCGGGTTCAGGCCGCGGCAGCGGTGCCAAACCCGGCCCATGCAGCGCTGGCGCGTCTGCAGCACGACTGGCCCGGTGAGGTGGTGATCGTGACGCAAAACGTCGATGGGCTGCACGAAAGCGCCGGCGCCACTGCGATCCACATGCACGGTGAGCTCTCAGGCGCGCTGTGCGCGGCCTGCGGCCACCGCTGGACCGCCCCGCTTGAGATGTCGCCCGGACATCCCTGCCCGGCCTGCGCCTCCTCCACGGCGCGCCCCGACATCGTCTGGTTCGGCGAGATGCCCTACCACATGGACGAGATCGAGGATCACCTTCTGGGCTGCGACCTCTTCGCCGCGATCGGCACCTCGGGGCAGGTCTACCCGGCGGCAGGCTTCGTGCAGGGGGCGGCCTATGCCGGCGCCCGCACCGTCGAGCTGAACCTCGCCGAGAGCGAAATCTCCCGCGCCTTCGACGACCACCGCATCGGCCCCGCCAGCGAGGTGGTCCCGGCCTGGGTCGCCGAGTTGCTCGACTGAGACCCCGGCACGCAAAAGCCGCGCCCGGGGTCCCTCCCGGACGCGGCCGCATTCGTGACCGAGACCGCGCTCAGTGGCTCACTTGTTTATGTCGCCATGACCGGAATGGTCGGAATGGTCGCCGTGCCCGGAATGGTCGCCATGCCCGGAATGATCGTCGTGGTTCATGCCATGGTCCGGCTGACGCTCGAGATCCACCGGAATCTCGACCTCCATGTCGCCGGCCTTCTCGAAGGTCAGCGTCACGGTGACGGTCTCGTCCTGAACGAAGGGCCCGGTCAGCCCCATGAACATCACGTGGTCGCCGCCCCGCGCCAGCGCGTGCTGGCCATTGGCGGGAATGGTGATACCGTCCTCGACTTCCATCATCTTCATCACGCCGTTGTCGTCGGCCACGTGGGTGTGCAGCTCGACCTTCATCGCGGCGTCCGAGGCGGCCGAGACCAGCCGGTCGTCGCTGTCACCGGTGTTCTCGATCACCATGAAGGCGGCACCGGTCTTGGCGGAGGCCATGGCGCTGCGGGCATAGGCATCGTGCACGGCGATCTCGGCGAGGGCGGGCGTCGAAAGTGCCAGCGCAGCGGCGCCGGCGAGAATCAGGGATTTCATCGTGTTTGTCCTGTGATCTTTGTGGGTTCGTGAGGTCTGTATCTGGAAGGTCAGACCGGAACCGGCGGATCGCGCGCCTGTGCGGTGGGGGCCGGCAGCCCCTTCCCTAGCATTGCCACCACGGTCTGCGGCAGCGACACCCAGTCCAGCAGGCGCGCAGGCGGCACCCAGGCGCCGCCGGCGGAAAGGAACAGCGTCAGGAGGCCGTCGGGGCAGACATGGCTCTGCGCCACCGGGGCGCCCTTGGCATCGATCATCACCGTGGTCAGGCCCAGCCCGGTACAGATCACCATCTGCCCGGCAGGCTGCGGCTGGGCGCGCGCAAACGCCATCTGGAAGCCGGTCAGCGCGACCGCCAGAGCCAGCATGACTGCGACCAGTGGATATCTTTTTCGAACCATCGCCGAAGGTTTAGGCAAGTTGTCCCGAATTGTCATGTGACAAAAGGAAACAGCCCCGATGCGGCTTGCATCGGGGCTGTGGATGATTCTGTGGAATCAAACGGCTCAGGCTTGCGCTGCGCGGGCCTTTGCAATCTCTTTCTTCACCTTCAGCGCGGCTGCGCTGAGTTCGGCGTCCTTGGCCTTGTCCAGGAACTTGTCCAGGCCGCCGCGGTGGTCGACCGAGCGCAGGGCCGAAGCCGAGATGCGCAGCTTCACGCCGCGACCCAGGGTCTCGGACTGCAGCGTCACATCATTCAGGTTCGGCAGAAAACGCCGCTTGGTCTTGTTGTTGGCGTGGCTAACATTGTGACCCGTCATCGGGCCTTTGCCGGTCAGTTCGCATACGCGCGACATGGGTCCATCCTCATCGTCTCGGGGCTTCGGACCGGTGAGAGGCAGCGCCTGCCGATCGTTCGCCAATATGAAAGGGCGCCACCAGGGGCGCCCGGAATCTGGTCGGGCTTCTCTAGCTCCAAGCCCCTCGCGCGTCAACCCCTTCCCCCGGGCTTTGCCGAAACCCGTGAAACGTCTTGTTTCACGCCGATATGACGCCGCTCCGCAGCCCCCCTCGCCCGGCGTTCGAGGCGATGGCCGCGCCCTGCCCGAATCCCCCCTCAGACCTGCGGCACCTCGCCCAGATAGGTCTCGAGCAGCTCCTCTGCCGCGGCGGCGGCGCTGATCTCACCGTCCTCGACCTGATGCGCCAGCGCTGCCATCGCGCCCTTGACCGGCTCGCGCCGCAGCCGCGCCAGCAGCCCCTCGCGCACCTCCGCCTCGAACCAGTAACGCGCCTGCGCCGCCCGGCGGGCCTCGAAATGCCCGGCCGCGCGACGCCAGTCGGTGAGCGTGGTCATCTCGTCCCACGCCCGGTCGAGGCCGTTTTCCTCGACAGCCGAGACCGTCAGGGCCTTGGGGAACCCTTCGGGGTCCTGCACCCGCTTGCGCAGCAGCCGGAGCGCGCCCGCATAGTCGGCGCAGGTCCGCGTCGCGGTGGCCTTGAGGTCGCCATCGGCCTTGTTGATCAGGATGATGTCGGCGGTCTCCATGATGCCGCGCTTCACCCCCTGCAGCTCGTCGCCGCCTGCGGGCGCCAGCAGCAGCAGGAA
>Ga0208181_1001242_pt1 | contig 10085 bp, 9 predicted proteins | sample MalvirDeepMed_s6_FD_184244 | JGI IMG/M metagenome (GOLD analysis project Ga0208181, IMG submission 184244) | Marine viral communities from the Global Malaspina Expedition - Malaspina viral metaG DeepMed_s6 (SPAdes) (version 2) | ecosystem: Environmental > Aquatic > Marine > Oceanic | place... | reverse complement strand
TGTTTTTACAGGAAGAAACCAGCCTGTTTTTACAGGAGTAAACGATCCTAATTTTCAGGTATTTCAGGAAGGTGGTCCGGTTGTAGACACGTCTTTTCCGGTAAAAGATTTTCTACCCGAGCACATTGCTGAAAAATTCATGCAGTATGAAACGGGTACGAAACGCTACAGTGACAGTTCCGGGGAAGGCTTAGAAGTAAGCTATGGCCATCAGGAAGGAACGGGTATGACGCCTCGTGGGACTATTCAAATTATTAAGCAAGATGCTACACGGCCCACGGCCCACGGTCTGGAACATTACTTTCCGCGAAACGCGCAGGGCTATTTTGGGAGCCCTATGGCCGGATGAACGAGCCTATAGAGCAGGGGGTGGGAAGCCTAAAGGTTCGTGGGTTCCCTGACTGGGAAAGATGGAGTATCCCAGGAGCGCTTATTAATCCAGTTGTTCCGTTAGAGTGGGACGTAGTAAAACCGTCTGGGGTTGAATGGGATGATAATCCAAATATTCGCTACGTTCGCCAAACGCCCTTTCGCCGACAAGAGAAGGATCTTGGCTTTAACCCCGAAGGAGAAGTTGTAGGAACGAGAGGTACGTTTAGACCCGGTATATACAAAAATCCGAAGTTTGCTTTACCCCCTGTTATTCAGGCCTTACAAAATCTGCAATCTGCCTATATCAAGCATGTGTTATCACCGGGCCAGTTTGAAAGAGCAGTAAACCTTATTAAAGGCGCTCCGTCTGCTATTGGTAATGCTTTAATAGACCAGTGGGCTGCTATAGGAACGCCGCCGGGAACAGCGGCACTAACACCATCAGGAGAAACTGTTTACAGTACTCCCCCTTTGCCTCCTGTAGGACGGGCCACAGAGGCTTTAAAAGGTGTTTCCAAAGCCTTAACTCCCAGAAAAGCCGAAGAAATGATCACACCGGATGGTATTTCTTTTCCTGTACCGCCCTCACCACCACCTACAACAATGCAGATGACTAAAAAAGGGGACGAACCACCACCACTCCCCTCCGAAAAACTGTTGGCTACGACGCCAGTTAAAGTACCAGAAGCAGTAGCCTCTTGGGTTGTTGCTCCCGGTGTAAAAGGTCTTACAAGAGAAACTTTAATTGAACAAGTGGGTAACAATGCGCGTACGGTTAAAGTTCTTGAAGACAAAGGATATAAAGGAAATACCGTTCCCCTTTATCGGTTAATAGTTAGTCGAGGACAATCTCAACCGGAAGGCTTAATTTCGGCCACACTAGATCCAAAGAAGCTGTCAAAAAACATAGGGTTTTTTCTTGAGGGCAAATTGGATCTTTTGGGTCTGGAGGGAACAGGCGACCCACAAACAGTATCTTTAGCGCGTTATGACGTGCCTAAAGAACACCTTAAATTATATGTTCCTGACACAATAAATAAAATGGACAATCCTGCGATCAACAAGGCGTTAGCTTTTGTTAAAGAGAGACGTGCAGAAGGTTTTGAAGATATAGAAAATCCCGCTGAACATGCGCGTTTTCTTGCAGAAAAGCAAGATGAAATTATTGCGGATGTGTCAGGAATAGACCCAAAAATCTATCCTATATCCCCTCTTTCCATAAACTTTAGAAGTATGGATCGTGAGATATTAGAAGGGAACATACGTTCCCCAGAGGATTTTGGGGACAGTAGGACAGTATTAGACTTCCGTCAATTTAAAGGATCTGAGGATGAGGCTAATGTTGCCGAAACGGCGGCACGGCGTAAGAAGATTAAGGATGTTTTAAACTTTTTTAATTTATCCCCCATAGACGAGGCAAACCGGGATAGAACCGGCGCGTCAGCGGTCCCGGCTAGAACCGCTCGCGCACTTACTGCTGAAGAGTGGTTAAACCGGTTGGGTCAGGAACGGGGCGTACATCCACCACTCCCCTCCGAAAAACTGTTGGCTACGACGCCGGTTAAAGCACCAACAAAACCGCTTTATCATGCGACATTTTCAAAAAACATAGAAAACATTAAAAAGAAAGGCTTTCGTTTATTTAGACCTACTACACTTGTTCCACGGGGACAAGAAAGACAGCCCGGTACTTTTGCTTTTACTGATCCGACCCAGGCTTTAAGGTGGGCGAACCTTTTAAATAGAGAGTATGGGGAGCCTGTGTCTGTTTTTAAACTAAAGGGTGGTGAACGGTGGGTTCCGGATCCTCATCCTGATCCTCTTTTTGGGCCGCAAGCGTCATTTTACACACCAACGGTTGTGCCTCCTGAAGATATCTTAGGTGTACTAGACGTGGGTTCTTTTGATAAAGAGGGACTGGGGGGTGTACTACTTAGCCTCAGTGAACCTGATTTCGGATTAACTGGACAGGAAGATCCTGCTAAGGTTACGCGAGCCTTAGATTTGCTGCAAAAACTGAAGAACATAGAGGGTGAAGCACCGCCGTTGGTTGACCATACAGAATCAGCCAATATAGGGGAATTAGGCTTCATACTAAGGGGGGGAAAAACGTTAGAAACCATTGGGATACCCGGAAGTTCATCCGAAAAGTGGGGGAGTGCCGTGCCTCGTCACATGTATCACTCTCGACGGGGGTCTCAACCGTTTTCTGGGGGGATTGCCGCTTCTCCAATCGCTAAGGAAGGAGAACGTGAGATATTACAAGATTACAAAGACGGTCATCCCGAAGATAAGGTTGTGTGGCTAGGACCAGAGCGCTGGGGTTCACTAGAAGAAACTTATCTGATCGACTTGAGCAAATTAGATGTATCGCAGCTTCGTGCAACCGGACAAGCCGAAGGAAATGTCGTTTATCGCGGAGATATTCCAGCGTCCGCTATAGAGCCGTTGGCTCCGACGCCAGTAGAAACGAAATCCAAAAGCCCAACACTGGAACAGTTTACCAAGACGATATACGCGGGTACTCGTGGCGCACCACAGCAACAGATAGCGCCGTATGGGGAGGCGTTACCGGGAGGCGGAGGAGGAGACAATAGGTTCGGGGGTATATTCGGGTCGGCGGATAGAGAGGTCGCACTATCGCACGGCGACACACTGCAAGAATTTACCCCCGTAAACATGATAGGTGATGCGGATTTTCGGAAGTCGGTGCTGTATGACGATGGGTACTATGCGGCAAAGAACCATGTGCGCGACATCTATCAACAGCACAAAGGGCAGTCGTTGCGGGATGACGAGGCAGATGAGTTGCTGTATTACATATCCGGCGATAAAGACGTTTACGACTCGCCGCAACAATTTGGTGAGATTACAGGGATAGATGTAAATGACCCGGATGCACTAGCCGAAGCAAGTTGGGACTTGCAGGGGATAAAGGGCGAGGTCGCCAGACGCATGGGATACGACGCTGTGGGCATGGCAGATGAACACGGGGAAAGCATGTTGGTGTTGTCAAGCCCTCTACCAATAGATGAGTCGTCCGCTACAGAGCCGTTGGCCTCGACGCCAGTTAAAGCACCAGAAGAACAACTCGGTTTATTTGAGGAAGCCGCCCAAATAAAACCACAGCAACTGACAGCCGGAAGTCTTTTTGATGAAAAAAAGGGACGTAGGTTATTAATCGTAGGCTGTTGTAAAACCAAGAGTAAGGTTGAAGGACGGATACCCGCAAGTGAACGTTATAAGGGTACTTTGTTTGCCACTTTAAATGCGGCGGGTGTACCAAAAGATGTAGATGTTGCTGTTTTATCGGCTAAACACGGATTGATTCGTTTTGATACCCCACTGGAAGATTACAACGTAAAGATGAAGGACGGTCGTAAAGACCTTTTGAAAAGCCCGGAACAGCTTGCACGAATTAATAACACAGTAGACGGATACGGTGAGGTTTTTGTAGCGGGAGGTGAGGACTATCGTAACTTTTTAGACGAGGCGGGTATAGAAGGCAAATATACAACATATAAAGACCTTAAGGCTAACGTCAGGGGTATCGGTGATCAGCGTTCTATTTTAGCGAAGTGGTTAAAGCGCGAAAAAGTTGAAGAACCGAAGCCTGAGAGCAAAAAAGTTGAAGAACTGAGGCCGGGAGAAAGAGTATCTATCAAAGGTAAAGCGGGTGTGTTCTATCTTGACAGACCGCTTCCCAATGGGTGGTTACGGATTCGGGATGATGAACAGCCTAACCCCAGATTTATAAAGGTGCGGAAAGAAGATGTTAGTTCAGCAGGCTATTATTATGCAGGTGGGGGCGGTGTTAATAGTTTGGCTGAAACAGCACGAAACATGACCCGTTATGCCGGTGGTGGTGGAGTTAATTCATTGAGTGGGACTGCACGGTCAATGTTTGTATAATATTCAAAAATTAGGGTATGACTCATGGCTAATGACCCGCGTGTATCGTTGATAGAGCGACGAAACGACAACCCTGATCTCGGGGAAATGGAACTGGATGTTGAAATTGAACAGCCCGGAGCGTTTTTCCCATCTCAAAGGCCTGTTGTAGAGGGTATCTCTATTGAACCGGTAGACGACGGTGGTGTTGTCGTTGATCTTGACCCAAGTGCCTCTCTACAGCAAGGAACCATGGGCTTTTCCGATAATCTGGCGGAGGATTTGGATGATCGGGAACTGGGCGTTATTGCAAATGAACTGACGGCGGAGTTTGAGGCCAATAGAACATCGCGTGGAGACTGGGAAAAAGCCTATGCAGACGGCTTAGAGTTACTAGGCTTCAACTACGAGGAGCGAACACAGCCTTTTCGTGGTGCAACAGGTGTGACACACCCTCTTTTAGCTGAAGCGGCCACGCAGTTTCAAGCGCAGGCTTTTAATGAATTGTTACCTCCTGGCGGACCTGTCAGAACCTCCGTTATGGGGGATTTAACAAAGGAGAAAGAGCAGCAGGCACGGCGTGTTCGCGAATTTATGAATTACTACATCACTAATGTGATGGAGGAATACACGCCCGAGTTTGATCAAATGCTGTTTTACCTGCCTTTGGCGGGATCTACCTTTAAAAAGGTGTATTACGACGAGTCGATGGAACGTGCAGTTAGTAGTTTTGTTCCGGCAGAACAACTTATTGTCCCGTTTGAAGCAAATGACCTTGAAAGCTGCCCAAATATTACGCAGGTTATCAGGATCCCGCTTAATGACCTCCGTAAAAAGCAAATTTCAGGCTTTTATCGAGATATTCCGGTCCACCCAACGCAAGCGGAAAGCTCTGGTATATCCAGAGAGCTGGAACAACTTGAAGGTATGCAACCTTCGACTATCGACTACGATTGCACGTTACTGGAATGCCATGTGAACTTGGACCTGCCTGGTTATGAAGAAATCGGAGAAGATGGAGAGCCCACCGAAATAAAAGTCCCCTACATCGTCACGATCAGTGAGGATAATGGTCAAGTTTTATCCATACGAAGGAATTTTAAGGAAGACGACCCGCAAAAGCGCAAAATACAGTACTTTGTGCATTATAAATTCCTACCGGGGTTTGGTTTTTATGGCTTGGGTCTGATTCATACGATTGGCGGACTGTCACGCACAGCCACTGCTGCATTACGGCAGCTTATCGACGCTGGTACGCTATCGAACCTTCCCGCAGGATTCAAAGCCCGTGGGCTGCGGATCAGGGACAACGAAGACCCATTGCAGCCTGGAGAATTTCGAGATGTAGATGCACCTGGCGGAGCTATCCGAGACAGCTTGATGCCGCTGCCTTTTAAAGGGCCAGATGCCACGTTATTTCAGCTTTTAGGGTTTGTAGTTGAAGCGGGCCAACGATTTGCCACGATTACAGATCTGAAAGTTGGGGACGGCAACCAAGGTGCGGCCGTAGGTACGACAATTGCCATGCTGGAGCAGGGCACTCGTGTAATGAGTGCAGTACATAAGCGGATGCACTACGCCATGAAGCAGGAGTTCAAACTTCTGGCAAAGGTTATGGCGGAATACTTGCCTCCGGAATACCCTTATGCGGTTGAAAATGCCAATCAGTCCATTAAAGCACAGGATTTTGACGATCGGGTTGATGTTATTCCTGTTTCCAACCCAAATGTCTTTTCACAGGCGCAACGAATAACCTTGGCGCAAACGCAGATGCAACTTGCCGCACAGGCTCCGGAAATGCACAACATGTACGAAGTATTTCGACGCATGTATGAGGCATTGGGGGTGCGGGACATTGAAAAAATGCTGAATGCGCCCTCGACAGACGAACCACAGCCCAAGGATCCCGCGCAGGAAAATATTGATGCGCTGGAAAACACAAACATGAAAGCATTTGAGGGACAGGACCACGATGCACACATTATGGCGCATTTGGTTTTTGGTTCGTCAGGCACGGTACAGGCATTGCCCTCAATTGCCATGGAACTTCAAAAACACATTATGGAACATGCCCGAATCAAGGCGCAGGAACAGGCTCCTCTTATGTATGCACAACAGCAGCAACAGCAACAAGCTGCGGGACAGCCTGTAAACGAACAACAGGCTCAGTTTGAAATTGAAGCGTTGACTGCGCAGTTAATTGCACAGGAAATGCAGAATTTGAAAGCTCTAAGTGACCAAATTGCAAATGCAGGTGAGGGAGAAGGTCCTGATCCGTTGATCGCGTTGAAAGAGCAGGAACTGGCGATCAAAGGTCAGAAAAGTCAGGCAGATATTGCACAGGATCAAGCCGAATTGCAGCTTGACAAAACCAAGGAAGTTCGCAAAGGACAGGAATTTCAACAACGTCTCGCGAGTCAGGAGGGCCAAACGAAAGCCCGTATTGATGCTGCGAGAGAACGTGAGATAATGCGTATACAGCAACAAGGTAATAGAGGACAATAATATGGGTGCAGTAAAGATTATCAGTGGTCCGGTAAAAGCGCCAAAACCGCAAAACAAGGCTGTTATTCAAGGTCAGGGTAGTATCCCGTATGCCAAGGCCACCAAAGAAAAAACGCCGAATATAGGAAAAGCTAAAATCACGACAGGTCAAAAGCGTGGTATGGGCGCAGCACAACGCGGTGGCCGCTTCACGATTGCCTAGACATGCCGCTTGATCGGGGTTCCAGTGACAAGACCATCAGTAAGAATATTCGGCAACTGGTAAAGGAAGGCTATCCGAAAGAACAGGCCATAGCTATAGCCACGCGCTATGCTGGAAAAACCCGTAAAAAAAAGAGGCCTAAGAAAAAAAAGTGAACCCAAAAAAGTTGGAAATCGGGAGTAAATTTGCTGAGTATGATTTAGATCAAGATGGCACAGTTACCGATGCCGAAATTGCGCGTTCCAAGGAAATGTTGGAATTGGAACTTAGAGAAGAAAAAAGTGAAGCGCAAAAACGCATGGCTTGGTTATCTATAGCCAGCATGATTATTTTCAGCGCCTGTCTTTTTATGCCTGTTGTACCCGAAAGTCGCGTTAATGCACTTGGCGAAATATTAGGACTCTTTTATATCGCGCAGGCAGGAATTGTTGGTGCGTACATGGGTGTCACAGCTTGGATGAGTCGTAAATAATGCAAACTAATTTTGATAAATGCCTTGGATATGTATTGGAGCATGAGGGTGGCTATGTAGATCATCCTGAAGATCCCGGTGGTCGTACCAATAGGGGTATTACACAAAAAGTTTATGAAAAATACCTGGATAGACCGGTTACCGAAAAAGAAATGAAAGAGCTTCCTTTGGAACATGCCCAGGCTATTTATAAAAAAAACTATTGGGACAAGGTTTGTGGAGATGACCTACCAGACGGCCTAGATTTTAGTGTTTTTGATTGGGCCGTGAACTCCGGGCCGTCAAGAGCGGCTAAAGTTCTGCAAAGACTTGTGAGTGTAACGGCTGATGGCGCTATTGGACCTTTAACACTGGCGGCTGTACGCACGCACTCCACAGGAGAACTGATCGGTGATTTTAGCAAGGAAAGAGAGATGTTTTATCGAAGGTTAAGCACCTTTGGAACGTTTGGTAAGGGTTGGTTGAATCGTTTGGATAAGACGCAAAAAAAATCATATGAACTTCTTTTAGATGTGCCCTTAACGCCTATATAAGGATGGAACATATAGAAGCAGAAGTACTAAGTCCTTTTGGACCGCGTATATTAAAGACTACAGTCCCGTCAGAAACCCTGGCGTTACTTAACTCGTTCTGTGACTTTCTTTTAAAAAGCGATCAACGTGAAGAACAGGATATAGCCAAAGATCTTGTTGGACACGTCCAAGAAGAACTGTCTCACGATCTTGAACACACCCCAGATATTGGAAACATGCTTTTTTCTTTGACAAAGGGCCTTTATGAACATTGTGTGCCAGGGCCTTCCGAAGATATTGAAAAGTTGGTTGTGCATAAAAGCTGGTTTGTTAGAGCTTTTGAAAACGACTATAACCCAACGCATATGCACACAAGCGGGAGTTATTCCTGTGTACTGTATCTAAAGGTTCCAGAAACTATTTCAGACACCAACAGCAAGTATGTCGATAAACAAGCTACCGAAGGCTATTTGGACTTTGTTTATGGGACGTCTTTGGTTTGTTGCCCTGGAAACCTATGCGTACAGCCTAAAGCGGGGGATTTATATGTTTTTCCCGCGTATCTGTTTCATACTGCGTATCCGTTTTATGGAGAGGGAGAAAGACGCTCTTTTTCTGCCAACATGTCCTTGGCGGTGCGGGATAGTGAGAAAGAAGTATGAAATATAAAGACGTTTTGGGCGAAGACTTTAAAACTAAAAAAGAAGCATACCGCCATTTTTGCGCTCTCAGGGATAAGGTGACGGAAGCATCCTGTCTGGGCAGACAACACCTCCTGACTGAAGAAACGATCGTCAAAAAAAGCCAGATGGACAAGCTCTATGCCGACTATTTTCTTTGTAAGGACCCTAATTGGTATAAAAAGAAAATTGGGCGGGGAGTTAAAGATTGGTTTTTTGGGCGCGATAAGGAAGGTGGAGTTTGCTTATGGGTTTTGCAGAAAGAGGATCCAAAAGAAAACGCTGTGGAAGAATCTATCTGGTCACGATTAGCTATTAAAGAAACAGATATGCCTTTTTCCATATCGGCCAAATGGGTGTTTACTTGTTTTGGACCAGGGGTGATGTTGGATAAAAGCCCCCAATTAAAAATAAAAAATGTTTTAAGACATACAGTGAAACCTCAAATACAAAAATTCAGAGACTCCGTAGAAGACAAGTGTCAAAGCTGCGGGAAGCAAAGCTCTGGGTTGGGGTTAGAGGTTGACCATACCCCTAATTTTTCAGACATTGCAGAAAGTTTTCTAAACCGGCATGACCAAAATTTTCTAACGGAAACGGTTATTGATCTCGAAACTAAGCGCGTGGGCGCTAATTACCCCCAAAAATGGCGCTTTAATGATGTAGCCAAGCAGATTAAAAAAGATTGGTGCGAGTACCATGAAAGCCAAGCAGTATTGAGGTTACTTTGTGTGAGTTGCCATAAAAGCAAAACGCATAGCAAAGAAAGTTAATGGATTCTTTCGATATCGTTCAATTTGTCCAAAAAACCATTAAGGAACGTAAGTACATTGTTCTGGACGTACTGGAGAATAATGGTATAAAGTCCATGGAACAATACCGAGAATTGATGGGCGAGTTAAACGCCCTTAATTATATTTTACAGGAACTCTCGGGCCTGCTAGAAAAACAGGAGCAATTGGATGACTGAAGCTGTCCAAGCTGTAGAAAACCTTTATGTTAAAGAAGAGGATCGCGTTTTAGATCCAGCACTTCTTGACAAAACTCTTTTAGAACGAATGCCGCAACCTACCGGTTGGCGTTTGCTTATTCTCCCGTATAAAGGAAAAGGAAAAACGGAGGGAGGTATCCATTTGCCCGATAAGGTAGTAGAGGAAAGTCAGATACAAACTGTTGTGGGATATGTCCTGAAACAAGGACCTTTAGCCTATATGGATAAAGAGAAATTCCCAGAAGGGCCGTGGTGTTCTGAAAAAGACTGGATTGTTTTTCCCCGATATGCAGGTTCTAGGTTCAGAATCGAAGGGGGCGAAGTACGAATTCTTAATGATGATGAAGTATTAGCCACAATCCATGATCCCGATGACGTTATTAATATCTAAGAGAGTATAGCTATGGCAGAAACACAGCAAAAAGCCCATGAGGTCGACGACGGTCAGATTCCTTTGGAG
>Ga0208181_1001228_pt1 | contig 10173 bp, 12 predicted proteins | sample MalvirDeepMed_s6_FD_184244 | JGI IMG/M metagenome (GOLD analysis project Ga0208181, IMG submission 184244) | Marine viral communities from the Global Malaspina Expedition - Malaspina viral metaG DeepMed_s6 (SPAdes) (version 2) | ecosystem: Environmental > Aquatic > Marine > Oceanic | place... | reverse complement strand
GCCATCGTGGATGCCTTGGGGCAGCGCGATGCCGAAGCGGTCGAACGCGCCGTCACCGCGCATACCAACCGCATTTACGAGACGACCAGAGCGTTTCTGAAAGCGAAGATGACCTAGAGGCGAATGCCAACTGAGATTGTAAGCCTATTGAACCTGCTCCGAACCTAAGATCGCAAGCGGCGACATCCGGAGTTCCCCGATGCCACCCAAGGCTAGCATGCAAACGCTCCTGACGTTCCGGGAACCGAGGAGGTGTGAGCAAGTGGCATCCCAGCCTAAATGCTTGAGCGCACTCCGCACGCTTCGGCTCGTGGCCGACAATGCGCCAGCCAGGCTCACACTCTTGGGCAAGTTTGTGCTCGGGGAAGTCGTTGCGCAAGAACCCCGAAGCAATCCGCAGCACCGCAGCGACTGTCGCTCATGGCCCTTTGCGGACCTTCATGCCTGCCTTCGCCAAAGTCAGATCTTTGTCGCGTTTTGGCAAAATCGTTCGTCGGCATTGATGCCGGTCACTTTGCGAGTGAACGCGCGCGCCGCACCGGAGGGCAAAGACAAGACCAGGAGTAAACGAGCGACGAGAGTTCACTCATGCCTTATCGCGAGGAGTTCTTTTCACTCAGAGATCCAAGCGGATCGATAAATCACGTAGGACGGCGGCGAGCAGGTCATCTCGAAGCGGCTTTGTAAGGACTGAAAGAACGTGGTCGGGTGCCTGGTAGTCTTCGACCTGACCGGACACTACGACGGATACAATTCCCATGCCGTGTAGCTCCTCAATCACAGCCGGGCCCGTCCAGCCATCAGCGAGGCCGAGATCGACCAATGCGAGGTCCGGTGCCTCGGCGCGTGCGGCCTCGAGCGCTCTCACTGAAGTCCTCGCGATAGCCACGCATTCGTGTCCGAGATCTTCTATCAGCATCTCGTGCTCCATCGCGATCAACGCATTGTCCTCTACGACGAGAATTTTCATACGCCCTCCTTGTGTCCTTCAACGCGTCCCATGGGGAAGGGTTTCTACGGCAGCAAAACGTGAGGCGTATCTGCATCGTCCCGATCACAGCGCCCCTCGTGCGGAAGGGATGATACTGGCGTTCCCGCTCGGCTTGAGTTTCAGCAGAATATTTCGAATAAACAGAGGGTAGACTGATGCGACCGACCCGCATCCCGTGATTCAAATAGGAGATGCGCATGTCTTTATCGGAGATCGACCCAAGCGACCGGCAGCCGACCGGGATCGATGGCCTCGATGTTGTCCTGAGGGGTGGCTATCCCACAGACCGGATCATGCTGATAGAGGGGGCGCCAGGGACCGGAAAGTCGACCTTGGCCTTGCAGTTTCTCTTGGAGGGGAAGCGTCTCGGAAAGAAGACCCTGTTTATCTCGGTAGCCCAGTCGAAGCCTGAACTCGACATGATCGCCGCGTCGCATGGGATGGATCTCTCTGGCATCGACATCGTAACGCCGGAACTCGGCGAGGGCAGGCGTGATCGCGTCTACTCCGTCGAAAGCGAGGAAGCCGACCTTCAAGAACTCATCGAGAAGGTGATGCAACACGTGGAAGAGAAGAAGCCTGATTTGCTGGTCTTCGACTCCCTACTGGAGCTCAGACTCCTTGCCTCCGGCGCATCGGTCTATCGCAAAGAGCTTCTGTCGCTCCGATCAATGCTTCGAAAAGCCAGCACCACAGCCATTCTGATCGATCACGTCGGCGCCGATGGGGATGACCGCCACGGCGAGGGTATTGTTCACGGGGTCATAAAACTCGAGATGGTGACCCCTGTAATCGGTCCGGCGCGCCGACGCCTGACAGTGATCAAGATGCGTGGCGCCTCCTTCAGTGAAGGTTGGCACGACTTTCGCATTAAAAAGGGTGGGATCGACGTCTTCCCGCGGATCGTGCCTCACGAAGTCGAGCCTGTTAAGCTCGAGAACCGTCTGGTGCCGCCCCACGCCCCCCTCGCAGAGATGCTGGGAGGCGGCGTAGAGTTCGGCACGAGCTTGCTGATAGCGGGGCAAGCGGGCACCGGCAAATCGACGCTGTCGAGCATGTTCGCCATTGCCGCGGCGGATCGAGATGTGCCCGCCGCGATGTTCCTTTTCGAAGAACGGGTGGAGGTGCTGCGCGCGCGATCTGCCGGTGTGGGACTCGACACTGCACCGCACGAGGAGGCGGGCACTCTACGCATCGAGCACATCGACGCTGTCGAGGTGACGCCGGGTGAGTTCTCTTCCGCCGTTCTCGATGCCGTGGACGAGGGCGCTCGCGTTATCGTTATCGACAGTCTGAGCGGCTATCTTGAGGCCTTGCCGGCAGCTGATTCCGACCTGATGCCTCACATCCACTCTCTGCTCCAAGCGCTTGCGCGCCGCGAGGTGCTGGTGATCGTGACCATGTCTCAGCATGGCCTTCTGGGCGAGGCTCCGGTCTCGCGGATGGACACGAGCTTCCTCGCCGACACCGTCATCCTGCTGCGTCAGTATGAATCGGGTGCCGACATCCGCCGGTCCATTGCTGTGCTGAAAAAGCGGCACGGCGAGCACCTACGGCGGTTCGAGGAACTTGTTATCCGCCCGGGGGCGGTTGAGGTTCGCCCTCTTTCCGAGGAAGCGGAGGAACGCACCAAGGGTGCAAATCAACTTGGCTCGGAATAGGTGAAACCCTCGGTCCTGATTCACGCCCCCCTCGGAGACGACGCGGGCGCAATCGCCGCCCAAGTTGAAGCGGCCGACAAGCCCGCTCGGATCTGCGAACGCGCTGAGGATTTGATGCAGGTCTTGATAAACGGCGGCACGGAAGCCGCCCTTTCGTGTATCGTTAGCCAAGAGGGCGCCGGACCAGACACTGGTGAATTTCTCGCCCAAATCTTTGCGGATGAGCCGGACTGGGCACGGCTACCGGTCTTGTTTCTTGTCGCCAACCCTCAAAAGCCGCCGCCCGCCGTTCGGCTACTCAACGACCTGCCGGAGGTTCCGCCGTTCCTTGTGATCGGTCGTCCCTGCCGTCCAGCGGTGCTGCGGCATGCCATCGACGTGCAGGCTGAGGCGCGCCGACGCCAGTTCGAGACGCGCGACTTGCTCGAAAAGCTCGCCAATGAGGAGCAGCGCAGCCGGTTCCTGCTGAGCGAACTGCGCCACCGAACGCGTAACTCGCTTTCAGTCCTCCGTGCATTGTTTAGGATGTCCGCACGCAATGCGCAGAACATTGAGGAACTGAAGAGCTCTTTCGGCGAGCGGCTCGAAAATCTATCCGCCGCGAATGGGCGGTTGTCGGAAGAGGGCTCAGGAAGAGTTAGTCTGTCCGACCTCATAAACGAACACATCCAACCCTATACGATTGCTCCCGATCAGTTGCGCTTGTCCGGGCCGGCAATCTACTTGGACGAGCGCACAGCTTTCGATTTGGCTTTGGTTGTCCACGAATTGGCGACCAACGCCGCGAAGTATGGTGCCTTGTCGCAAGCTGAGGGATGGATTGAGGTCGATTTCGCGCGCGAGCCCGATTCCGAGTTACTCCGTATAACCTGGCGGGAGCGAGGCGGCCCATTGGTGCCAACTCCGACACGGCAGGGGCTGGGAAGTCGACTCATCTCTGGGTTTGCTCCCGGAAATAGAAGCGCGAATGTCGAGTTTGATACAGGAGGACTTGTCTGGACTGGATGGATACCGAGCGCGGGACTGATCGCAATTTGAACCTGCGACCATGCAGTCAGTCGATGCATCGGCTGACTAAAACAGTTGCGTGATCCGTTTGGAATCTGAGCGCGCATCTATGAGGCGCAAAACGCTGGCTTCATACGGGAAGCCGCCTTTCAATTTATTCGCAGCGAACGACGGCTTTCCGCCCGAATCTGACACTTAGCTTTCGCGCAGCCGAGCCATGCCCGACCTACAAGACCTCGGCGGATCTTATGCCGAAAAATTTTCTGCGCTGATCACGCTCATCAATGTCTTCGGCAATGAGCAGCTCGGCTTTGTTTGCGGAGACACTTTGAGCGCGCGACACCCGGAAGCGCAGCGGCAAGTCAGAGGGCTCTGAGCGGCGCGGAGCGGCGCTGAGCGGCTCATAGGGGCATCACGCCACCATTCGCCTACCCCGATAGCATCGACCGGACTCAAGCCGCCCAGAAGCCCGCTGAGAAGCCCCCGGCGGCTCACAAAATTAGCTAGATGTCCTGACCTACGGCGCAGGTCCCGAAAACACCGCCGGGTCGAGAGCAAGGCTGATGATCGCTAGTTCACGCACGAAACCGAGCTCGCCTCATAGGGCGCCTGTCCAAGGATACAGCCGGGGCGCCCGTCCAGCTGGTAGCTAGCAGTCATATAGAGCGCCACACCTCTAGGACTTCATGACACCGGCGCAGTCTCTTCTCGACAGCGGCGGCGGAGTTCGTCGGGCCTGGCCGGCTTGGCCCGTCCCTTTCCCTGCCGCGTAAACCTCTGCCCAAGGATTGGTCGCCGGAGCCCGCTCAAAGCATGGATGAGCACCCGTAGCCACCTCCGACCCTTGGGCCTGACACGGTAGCAGTCTCTGGCAAAGGCTCCCGTTCGACTTCCTGATTGAACAAGCCGCACCCCCTGCTCTATCCGCCGTTGCCATGAGTGAGTTCTTCCCCGTTCAGATCGACTTCTTCAGCCACCGCAGTGAGCCCGTCGGGACGTTCGAAGAGGACATGCTGCATCTTGGCTATCGCCTCACCGAGAGCACGGGGAAGCAACCCCGTCTGAAAGGTCGCCTCGAACTTCGGCCAGAGATCAATCTGGCTGACTATCGCGTCGAGACTGTGTTCGACTGGGTCGATCTCGCCTTCTGCACGACGGGCACTCATCAGGCCAGAAACCTGCAAGCCAAGCTGACGAAGGAGCTGTCTGACCGCAAAGGCAAGGGCGCGTTGTATGTCTACGGCCCCGAGGGTGAGAGCCAATATCAGGGTTCATCATTCATCGTCAGAATTCAGGATGCTGCGCCAGACGACTTGATCGGTGTGTGCCGCACCCTTCGCGAGTCCTACGACGTAAAGAAAGATGTCTCTGGAAATCGCTTCTTCGTGGTTGGCTGGGAGTTGGCAGTGGACTTCTACCCGGAGAAACCCGACGCGTCTGAGGCCAGCCTGATGCTCTGGCGTTGCCGTCTCTCAGAGGTGCTACGCAAACATCTCTGGGTCGCGGACGAATACATACTGGATCACAATCGGCGACCGCGCTTCTATCACGACGGCCTGGAGCAGGCGGAGAGGGTCTTTAGTTCGACCAACCTCAACACCGGCAACTGGAAGAGCACTCGCTTGCTCAAAAGGCTCTCGAAACCAGAACATCACAATAAGCCCCCCATCGACGGCACTTTCTACGTTGGGGATCCAACCCCGAAGCCAGGCGCCCGGACGACCTGCTTCGGATACCGCCTGCAGGACAAGGTCACCGATAGACGAAGCAAGGGGGATGTTCACTTTTTACCCCTGGAGACGCGCCGATCGCGCATCGAGATTTTCTGGATGGTGAATGGGATCCCGCCAGAGGATCCCGCGGCATGCGAGGGATTGCCCTTGTTCGAATTCTTCATGAAGGACTTTGGGGCGCTGCGTAGCCAGCACTTTCAGTTCCAGTTGCCGACAGTCGATCGCTGCGGAAGCCAGGCAAACAGCACGGAGTTAGCGATCTTCGAGCGATCCGGGGTCTACGGCCTATCCTTGTATCACCGCGCGAAGGCCGCGCGCGAGATGGCCGAGTGGAAGGCGTCGCCAAAGGGCGAACGCGGGACGAAGCCCGGGAAGCTTCCGGCTTCATCAGGACACACAGTGAGCTTCGATGAACTCGAGAGACCCATGAAGGATAAGCTCAGGGGGCTTTCCCGTAGGTGGAAGCGGGCCGCGAGACAGACGGATGACATTTGACCACGGCCGCAGTTGGGTTGCTAGCTTCTGCTTCGAATGAGGAAGCTCGCGGGAGTGGTGTTCTAGATAGTCATTAGGCGAAGTCGGCCGAAGTAGCGGGCAGGTTCAGCTCGGAAATGGAACCGGCCTGCGAGGCCACGCGACCTCTAGGACGAGCAGCAGCACTCATCCCGCAGCAGACTAATCGGCCACCCTCGGAAAACTGCCAGTTGGGGCGATCAGGGAGCGAATGGAAGCCATGAGGGCCTTCGGGTCGCATGAGGTCCGAGGATCTGAGCAATCGGCCCGCAGTCGCCGGAGTTGCTCTCTGATCGACAGGCGAACTGGGCTACTCAGCGGCCGCCTGAAGGTTCACAGCCCACTTACAAGGATCGAAAACCCGCGGATTCGCTCGCATTTTGCTTGTAGTCTTCTTGTAGCAAAAGCGGCGCGGACCGATCAGCAACTGCCGCGAGCCCCCCATCTGCGCGCCTGTAGCCAGAAGGTCTCTCTATCTTCCCAGGTCCAGAGTGACGGCTTTCCGCGAACCGCCGCTTGATGGCGTTTCCTGCCAGATTTGCACGACATCACGTCACTGAGCGGACGGCTTGAAACTCCGTCCGAGCGATGCGCCCATGTCCGCGTATTTGTCTCCCGTGACTCGAAGTGGGCGGTCGGGCGCCACGCGCGATGAAGATTGCGCACGTGGCAATGACCGGAACCCCTAATCTTGCAGTCGCCTGAGAGCACGGCTGACGGTCGACACGGTAACCTTCTGACCGCGCGGACTCGTGATACCGCGTTCATTGGCGACCTCCGCGACCTTCTTGTAGGTTGGCGCGATAGACCCGACGGTAAGTTCTTCATATAGCTCAGCAAGTTGGGGAGCATATGCATCTGCAGTTGCGGACCGAACTCTAGATGATTCAAGCCGAGCCTTGCGCGTTTGGCCTTGATTTAGCCACACTTGACCAGGGTCTCGGGGAGGTCGAACTGCAAGAGGCGGCTCCAAAGAATCTCCCGCGAGCAAGACCTCGAGCCTATGTATTGCCAAATAGGCTAGCAATTGCTTTTGCCGCACGCACACAATGCGCGCACGGGTCGACAGCATTTCAACCAAGAGATCCGCCCGATCTTCGCTCGGGACCCTCCTTAGCAGGCGAGAAATATCGTCGATCGCCAGCAGCCCATCCGAATTGGATACTTCAGTAAGGCGTTCTGCCAAAACAGGCAGATCAGCGAGACGCCTAGGTTTTCGAGAATAGCCGGCGAACCACTCAAAGCTAAGACCTTTGAAATGGCCAAAACTCTCTATATTCCTGCGTTGTTGACTTGCCGAACGATGTGCCCACAAAGATCTCCGCGACTTCCTGCCATACGACAGGAAGATGTAACCGACTAACCTTTCCATACGTCATTATAGCATTTGTGTTTGCCAACACAAATGCTAGCGGACTAGGTTGGCAAAATAAGTATCGGGGTCACGAGGGCCGTTCGCTTATCCATTTCATCCCAACGAGCCGATTTGACTTGCTCGAGCCCAGCAAGGCTAACCAACAGGACCACGATTTCCGCTCGGACACATGGGTTCGTGCCCGACAGTCATCGGGTGACGTAGTATAATTTCATCAGATTTTCACTGGAGAACTGATGTGACGAAGACCATCAAAGACGCATGCCAAGCATGGCTCAAGACCTGCGAACGCAACCAGCTCGAGAGCTCGACGTTAAAGGCCTATCGGAGCCACGCCTACGTGCGTATCGAGCCACGGATGGGAAGGAAACTGGTCGCAGAGCTCAGTCGATCCGACGTGCGGGAGTTCATGGATCAGCTCATCGACGATGGGTTGTCCCATGCGCTCACGCGCAAGGTCATGGTCAGCTTGCGGGCGATCCTGGCGGAGGCCGTCGAGCGGGAGTGGATCCAGCACAACGTCGCCACCGACGTGAAGATGCGGCGGCGGCGCCGCACTGAGAGCGACGAGAGGATCATTCCGACGAAGGAAGAGATCCGACTAATCATCGAGAATGCGCCGCGTTCGCACCGCGCCATGTTCATCGCTGCGATCTTCACGGGCATGCGCATCTCGGAGTTGCGGGGCCTCACATGGGATAAGGTCGATTTCGACCGCGGGCTCATTCTGGTCCGACAACGCGCGGACGAGAAGGGCGAGCTCGGCAAGCCGAAGAGCCAGGCGGGCTTCCGCGACATCCCGATGACGCCGATGGTGCGAAACACCTTGAAGGAGTGGCAGAAAGCGAGCCCCAGCTCTTCGCAGAACCTCGTGTTCCCCAACGGACGTGGCAAGATCCAGAACTACGCGAACATCTACAACCGCATCTTCAAGCCAATGCTGATTGCGAACGGCATCGTAGATAGCGGGGGCGCGCCTAAGTTCGGCATCCACGCGCTGCGTCACGCTGCGGCGTCGCTGTTCATTGAGCAGAAGTGGAACCCGAAGAAGATCCAGACGCTGCTCGGCCACGCTTCGATCAACATGACGATGGACGTCTACGGCCATCTTTTCGAGAACGCCGAGGAGGATGTCTCGATGTTTGAGAAGCTGGAGAGCGATCTGCTGGCGGCCTGAGCTAGTCCCCTACCCCAGCCCGCAGGACAGGATTGAAAATCCTCGTGTCGGTGGTTCGATTCCGCCCCCGGGCACCACAAACACCTCCCAAAAACCCAATAAAAAAAGGTACTTAGGGGTAAATTCGGCTTGAAGCTGAACTTGGTCAGATGTGCTATTTTCTTACCCGGTCTGAGCTTTTCACACATCTTTTGCATGGCAAAGACATGGCAAAAACACCTCCCGCCATGGCGACGGGAATCGGGAAAACGGCAAGGGGTACGTGAGCGCCGATTATCAGACACCGATTGATCTAGCGGGCGGCACCATCGATGAAGATGTTTTCACTGATCTTTCCACCTTCGGGGTTCATTCGTACGCCGCTTCCGGGGTTCGCGCGAAGATAGTCAGCTACTTCTGCGAGTGACGCGCACCAAACCGGGGTCTTGTTGTCTCCATCGGGGTGGCACTTGTACTTGCCGTTGGCGTAGAGCTTCGGTCGTCCGACCACTTTCCCATCGATGACCCGTTCAATCTTCACCGATAACTTCCTCTATTCTGATGATCTATCCACGACGTTGCGGGCGTTTAGCGGATCGTCAACGTATGCTCCCCCCTGCTCTACTCGACATTTCGCCGTACCGTTCGCCGCTTTTGCAGCCCTCTCGCGTCCTATCTCGCTCGACCTACTTCTAGCTTTCCGCGACCTACAAGTGATAGAGATACAAGAAAATTTTTTCATGGTGGACGTATGCAGGCGACGGATTTCATCAAGAAATGGGAAGCGGCGGAGCTGAAGGAGCGGAGCGCATCGCAAGCGCACTTCCTCGACCTCTGCGCCCTCCTTGGCATTGAAGACCCCGTGTCCGCCGACCCCAAGGGCGAATGGTTCACCTTCGAACGCGGCGCGTCCAAGACCTCGGGCGGCGAAGGCTGGGCAGACGTCTGGCGCAAGGGCTGCTTCGCGTGGGGGTAGAAGGGCAAGAAGACTTCGACGAGGCCTTTTACCAGCTCCTGAAATACTCCATCGCGCTAGAAATCCCACCGCTCGTGATCATGTCGGACATGACGCGCATCCGGGCTTCCGGTTCGCCGTCCTCTACGCCGCGCTAATGCAGGGAACCATCATCTTTCTCTTTGACACCACGTCGCAACCGAGCCTTTGCGCGGTTTCGGAGTTTTTCTACTTTTTCCGCATAGCTTTTGTGCGCATCGTCAAGCTGGGACGCGGCGGCGTCTAGCTCCCGACGCTCTGCATCGGTCAGGGCTTGGACCCACGGGGAAGTCTTGTCGAATGTCCTCATGGGGGCTTGATATACCTAGTTTATCTGGATACACGCTATCTGACGAACTTAACGGTCTGCTGGCCACCTTTCGATAGAAACTCATTGTAAGGCGTGCTTCCAGTGGAGACAATTGAGAACCCTCGATCCAGACCATCTTGGTTTGCCACACACAACATATTGCGCTAATGAATGTGAATGAGAGCAGGAGAGAAGCATGACGGCATCGAATGATCTGCGCGGATTCTTGGGTAGTGATCGGTTCGCAACCGTGATGGCCGACCCGCCGTGGCGCTTTCAGAATCGCACTGGGAAGATTGCGCCCGAGCACAAGCGATTGGCGCGGTATCCTACGATGACGCTCGAAGAAATATGCGAACTCCCCGTCGGTGAGTTCATGGAAGACCGTGCGCACTGTTACCTCTGGGTGCCGAACGCCCTTCTGCCCGAGGG
>Ga0208181_1001222_pt1 | contig 10196 bp, 20 predicted proteins | sample MalvirDeepMed_s6_FD_184244 | JGI IMG/M metagenome (GOLD analysis project Ga0208181, IMG submission 184244) | Marine viral communities from the Global Malaspina Expedition - Malaspina viral metaG DeepMed_s6 (SPAdes) (version 2) | ecosystem: Environmental > Aquatic > Marine > Oceanic | place... | reverse complement strand
TCACTGATCGGGAGTCCTTCCTCCTCGCAGAAGTCCTCCAGGAGACACCGGAGACACATTCCGCCCGTAGTCTCGTTGGAGGCTGGTTCATGTCGGCAGACCATCAACTCCCCCAATATCCTTTGCAGGCGTAGCATTGATGCTCACCATCATGGGCCAATGCCAGGAGGCAAAGATGGTCGCCATTACCTATTTCGCAGGCGGTTTTACTGGTCGATATATTGGCAAGCGATATGTCGAGCGGCAGGGGCCACGGCGTTGGATCACCTGACGCATCCCGATATGTAACTTTGGTTTCCATCTCTATACCTCCGCTCCCAGGGCGGCGTCGATGTTGGGATATATGCTGAAGCCGGACGACCTGGTGACTATGACCTGTCCCCACTGAGGCGTCAGGTCGGTTACGAACCACCAAGTCGTCCCGTTGGCCTCGGTGTATGCCGCGCCCGACTCCAGCCGCTTCCTGATGCGGTATGCCTTGCGCTTGCGGGTCACCCAGAGCGCGGCCTTCTGGCGTGGTCGGCCCTTCGCTCCGGGGATGGTCGTGGCTAGACCTTGCTCCTGGAGTATCTGGTAGACCCTCCCGCTGGTCACGCCGATGGTCCGGGCTATCTGGGCGGCGTGAGCGTTGGGTTGCTCGGCCCGTATCGCTAAAACTTGATCGCGGGTTGTCATCTAGTTCTCCCTCGTTGATGTTATTTCCCAGCCAGGGTAGACATTAACTCTGGCAAAGGCTTGGCGAAAGTGTTCCCCGCCGTGTCCTTGTTGGGGCGTCGGAATTTGACCTCTTTCTGGTAGATGGACGAGCATCCCCGCTTGGCGCAACGCCAGACAACGGTGACTCCGGGGATGGGGGTTTGGTTGGCCGGCGAGGGCCAAAAGGTTATCTGGGTTTGTACCCATCGATGCTCATGCTGAGTGATCTTGTTCCCGTGTTTGTCGTATTCCGCTTTCGGCATCTCTCTCATCTCCTCCTTGGCTTATCGCCTACTCCCCGGAGGGAGTTTCGGCCCGGAGCCACCGGGCCTCGTCAGGGCGGGTTATTCGTTGATTAGTCCGTCCTTGAGCATTTGCCGTCGCCACATCTCACATCTGGCTTTGGTGTCTTCTGTGTGGATGCCGTTTGGAAACCTCACCTTCCATCGTCTGCCGTCCTTCCAGATGTCTCCGAGTTTGACCGTGATCTGCTCACGCTCTTGGGTCTTGGGGTCGATCCTCCAGATTGTTCCCATCTCGTTTCCTCCTCCTCTCTTGTTTGGCCGGACTTGCCACCGGCTCTTGTGGGTTACGGCCCCGAAGGGCTGGCTCACCCGCTGGGGCTTACCAGTTATTGAACTCGTTGTATTCGCCGTCGCCCTTCATAGCGTCCTCGCAAACCACACAGACATCGGTGGTGGCTCCGTACTCATTGGTGATAACTGCGATAAGGGACTTGACCCATTTGGCGTCCTCGCCCCAATCTCCCCAAGCCACCTCGAATCCTTCGCAAAAGCCGCTCTGGCAAGTCTCGGTGAATGTTTCCGGGTCTGTGATCATCTCGTTTCCTCCTCTCTTGCTTTACTATGTATATTATAAGGGACGCCGCTACAAACTGTCAAGCGTTTTCTATACCAATTCGCAAAACTCGTTGATATTGGATGACGCCAGATAGCAACGACCCCGGCGGGAGGTGGTCTCGCCGGGGCCGCTGCAAAGGAGGTGGAATAGAGATGAAATTCTATCTACGCGTTGGCGTGGTCCTCCAGGTGGTGGATCATCGTCCGTTGTAGTTCTCTGACATCGGACTTGATCTCCCCGACATCGTCCCGGAGGCCGTCCAGCTTGGCGACCACGACCTGGTAGCGGTCCGACTGGCCGTTGCCGTGGCGCCGGCTGATGATAGCCCAGGCCACGACGACGACGAGGACTCCGATGGGTCCGACGATCTCGGCCAGCCCTGCGAGGTTCTCCATCTAGGACTCCTCGTATATCCAGCAACAGACCTCGTCATTTTCATCGACCTCAACGGTCAATGTTTCGATGCGGACATGGGCCGTAACACTGGTATTCTCACCAGTGACCGGGTCGGGCGGACCGTCTATCGTATGCGGTATGCACCGGCTGATCAACTCGCTTAAATCTCCCCCGAAATACGGGTCGCGTTGCCTGTTTCGTATGTGACCGTTACAGTTGCAATGATGAGTAGCAAGGCAAGCGTTGACGGCGTCCATTCGCTCAAGCAAGTCCTCCTCGGTCGTTTCATCTGTCAACTCGGAGAGGTTTTGTAACTCGGTAAACGGTCCCCGTTTCCATCTAGGCATCGATCTGCACTCCATGCGCTGAGATTCGGTCAGTCGTGAGGCGTTTGCGGAGGTACGTCCCGTTATCAATCATCAATGCCATGTTGTAGGGCATGTGCCGAAAGGCATTGGTATTACCGTGAACCAGCGGCGTTTGGACGGCGGCGACCATTATATCCATTTCCAATGCACCGTCATAATGGACGACGTTATCCGTCGAACCTGGTTTCACGATGGCGGAGACTTGTTCCACCACCCCCGACGCCGGTTGTCTGTCCGTTGAAGCGGTCCCCATCATCACCGCAAAGCTATCACCAATAGCCATGTTCCCTCCTTATGTGTCCGTTTGCACGAGACAGATGACTACTTTATTTGCTGACCCGTTTTTCCTGAGATAGACTGCGTTGCCGATTTGTATCGACAAGCTAAACGGCATCAGGTCCGTCGCTCCTGAGTAGTCCTGAGTTTCCCCGGTGCCGATAGCGGCCTCAAAGATATTCAGAGAATTGGTCCCATCAAAGGTCGAAATATCGTTTCCCGCGGTTTGAAGATTTTTGTTAACTGCGCTGATCTCTTCAAATACGCCGGAGGACGGTTGTCTGTTCGATGCGGCTGCGCCTAGAACGGCGACAGTACAATCCCCAATCGCCATGAATCCTCCTAATGACCGAATTTTCTTATTAAACTATAGTCCCGAGCGGTCTGGGCAACCCCACCGCTTGCCGTGCCCCACTTCACACCAGTAGTCTCCCCGGAATCGGCAGTCAAGACCTGGTCATCGTCTCCAACGCCCAACATCTGCGGAGGGCCGGAACCGTCGCCAATCAAGATCTGGCCCTTGGTCGTCTGGGTCACCATCGTGACCGCCGAGGTGCTGTTACCTATGAGGATGGCCCCGGTCGTCAAGCTGGTCTGCCCGGTGCCGCCGTTCCCCACCGGGAGAGTCCCGCTGACTCCGGTCGCCAGCGCGACCTCGTTCCATGCCGGGACGTTGCTGGTCCCGGTGTTGGCGAGGTATTGGGTCGAGGTCGTGGACTTGGCAAGCCTCGCGGGAGTATTGGCTCCCGAAGCGTAGATTATGTCACCCGCCGTTGTCATCACCGCCGGAGCGGTGAGGGAAATATTATCACGGAGGTGGGTGTTCAAATCTGCGGCCAAAACGACGTAGCCGCTGGCCCAGGTCTTTGGTGAAGTCCAAGCCATAATTTTTTATGCTCCTATATCGTGGTCGGTGTTTTCTTGCTTCAAAGCCGCCACGGTCTCCCCTGGCTCCCAGTTCCGGTTGACGGCCTCGGCTGGGTTGCGCCCGTTCCAGGGCCGCTTTAGTAATTCGGCCTCGATGGCCTTCCGGTTGGTCGGGACGGTCACCGCGAACCATTTCCCATCGTTGGCAGCGTTCGCGCATTCTACGCACATGAAGACCGGCTGGGAGAGGTCAACGACGAGGGCGCTGTTGCACCCAGGGCAATCCACCAGCCACCGGCCATGATTTATCCGGGCCGCTACCGTCCCGGAGGTGTTGTCCTCCGTCGGGTCCGGGAGTGGGCCGAATCCCATCCTCATATATGCTCCCCGGACCATCGTAAGATACGGGTCCGGCTGGAGGTCTTGGTGCTGGACGATGTAGTCGTCGGCCATCTCAGTACGCCAGCCTGGTCGAAGTCCCAAGGGCCGAGGTATTCAGCACCCAGAAGTCCGAGAATTGGACGGCGTCCGAGAGGAGGTATGTCACCTGATGGAGCCGGTTCGCGCTGATCTGGTGGCGCACCGCCTCGATGAAGAAGTCCCGGTTGATGCTCAGATCGGCGGTATTGTCAGCCACGACGGTCACCCGTTCCGATATATCCCGGTCGAGCATCTCATTCACGGAGTTGGTGTCCTTGTTTGCGAAATAGGACAACTGGAGGACGGCGGTCGGGTCTTTATAGATCGAGAGGTTGAAGTCCGCCCAGTCCAACGCCTCGCCGGTATCCGGAATAAATTTTGTCTTGCTCGGCCAGGTCCGCTTCCCGAAGGCGGTCTGGGAGGTGGCGTCCTCCTGTTTGATGGACGCCGGGTCGTCCGCCGTGATGGCCGTTCCTCTGGCCTGGAGTTTGGTGATGTAAGCCGTGGCCGAGGTATTATTGGTCAATGTGATCTCCATCGTCTCGCTGGACTTGGAGACCGAGATGCCGATGGATGCCGTCACGTTAGTCCCGGAGCCGTCCGCCGCCGTATTTGCCAGCATGTCGGTGGTTGCCGCCGTGGTCGTCCACAATGCGACTCCCCTGGCATTGTTAGCCGACGCCGAGGTCGGATAACGGGCGATCCATGTCCGGGCTACACCGGGAGCGATGGACGGCGAGCTGGCGCCGGTCTCCGAGAGGGTCCACAAGACGGCCACGCTGGCGGTCGTGTATGTCTGGACTTCGGTCTGGAAAATATTAAATATATGGGGCAATGGATCATCCATGATGAGGCCGGAATATACCCGCGCAGCGTCGGAGGCATCCGAGTAGGTCGCCTGACTCGTAAGTCCCACGCCGGCCAGCCTATGGTGGCGGTTGTCGAATACCACCTTCCCATCTTTTGACTCCCTGACGAACCCTCCCTCGGTTGACTCAATTTCCTGGAGGGCCGGGACGGTATAGGTGGCCGACTTCCAATAACGAGTAATGGTCGTCTTGCCGGTGTCCAGGGTCCGGTAACTGCTACCCGCTCCCCAGCCGGCAGCGTCCAGGATGTCGTCCACGACCTGGTCGGTCCTCTGGGAGGTGACCATTGGGACTTCGATCTGGTCGAGGTTGATCTGGCCCAGCGGCCCGGTGGCCTCAAGGATTGCCGTAGCGTCCCCGCCCAGGAAAACTTGGGGAGTTATCCGGAGGAGGTATCCCTGCCAGATGGCCTGGTCGGACTGGGTGGTCGATGTCCCCAAAAGCCGGACGGGACGGCCTGGGAGGATGTTCCCATAGATGGGCGAGTCGGCATTAAACTGGTTGTAATCCCCGGACCGGTTGTCCAACGTGGCGCGGAGCGTTCCCGCCTTTGAGCGTCCCGTCAGTTGCGATGCCCGGTCCCTCCCGAATGAGCATGTGATCCCGCGGACCCGGCCCATGTCTATCGTCTCCCCGGTCCCATTCCAGTCCCCATCGTTCTCCCAGTCCACCTGTAATTTATAGCTTGCAACGACCATTATGCCCTCGCCAGTACGCCGGAGAAGCCGCCGCCCAGGACGGCATCGCGGACGACTGCGGTTACTTTCGCCTGGAAGTCATCGAAGCCGTTCACATCCCCGTTGATCACAAGGTTGATCGTCATCCCGGCGCCGCGGCCACGCCCCAGCGGGACGACCGCTTCCGGGCCGGACTCGCCCAGCATCGCCAGGGTGGGCCGGTTGACGATGCCGCCCTTGGCTAGACTTGGAATCTCCGGGATGTTAGGCATCCCAACCGAGAATCCCCCGACCCGCCCGACCAGCGGGATGTCTACGCCGGGGACTCTGATCTTGATGGCGTTGATGCTCCGGATGAATCCATTTATGGACCCAATAACGCTATTTATCGCGCCCTTGATCCCGGACACCATGCCGTCCCAGATGGACAGGATGGTCCGCTTTACGCTCCGGAATGTCGATGCCAGGGCATCGCTGACGGTCTTGAATTTGGTCTGGATACCGGTCCATATCTCGTCCCAGTTGTCCCGGAGGAAGAATATGGCCTTGACCAGCGGCCCCGCCGGGAGTAGCCAGCCCAGCTTGGAATGGTAGATGTCGGTTATGGCCGTGAATACCTTCTTGATAATGGACGAGATGAAGTTGAAGACCTTCTCAAAGGTGACCTTCAACGCCAAGACGATCTTGTCGAAGTTCTTGTATATGATGATCCCGGCAACGATGGCCGCGGTGATACCCAATACGACCGCCGTGATGGGTAGCATCGAGAGACTTAGCATCCCGAAGGCGCCGCTGAGTATCCCGATGGACGCCGCCATCGTTGGCAGTAGTAATAATATCGGCCCAACTACCAGGGCCAACGCTCCCAATGCCGCGACCACTATCATCAGGACTTTGGTAAGTTGGGGATGCTCGGTCGAGAAGGCGATGAGCTTGGTCGTTACCTTCTCCAGGATGACCGCCATCGAGGTCAACGCTGGCATCAACGCCTTACCAAACTCTTGTTGGAGGTCGCCCACCCGGTTCTTGAGTTGCACCATCGGGTCCGCTGCCGCCTCGGCCTGACCGCCGAATTTCGCCATGATGGCGGAGATAACCTCAGTGGCCCCGGCGCCCTTCTCCACCTCGATCCCGTAACGCTTCAGCGCGGAGGTGTCCCCGCTGATGGCCCTCGCCACCAGGGTCGAGGCCGCGCCCAGGTCCATCCCTTTACCAGCCGCCAAATCGAGTACCGCCGGCAATGCCGCCATCGCGGACTCGTAGTCCCCGGAGACACTGATCAAACCCATCAGGGCGTCCCGCTGGGCCTCGTCCCCGAAGTTGGTCTTATTCTGTTGGGCGGCGATGACCTTCTCGATGGCCGCGGCCTGGGCATCGTAGGATGTCCCGACGTTCTTGAGGGCAACATCCAACTGGGCGATGCCGATGGCCTCCTCCTGGGCGGACTTGACCGCGGAGACGCCAAGGGCGGTTATCCCGGCGCCGATCGCCGTAAGACCGACACCGATGGCCTTGCGGTGTTTCTTGATGCCGTCCGCCATCTTTCCGAAGGACGACTGGGTCTTCTTGAATCCCGCCTCGGCGTTCTTCGGGTCCGCGGTTATCTGTATCTCGACCTGGTTAGCCATCGCCCTCTGGTTGTCCTTCCTGTACTATCGCCACCATGCGGAGGAGCGTTACGTCCTCGGCCATCAACTGGGATGGAAGGCATGAATACCTCTGGCAGAGGCCGTCTATCAACTCGGCCTCCTCCAGTTCCCAAGGTTTGGTTATCATTCGCCCGTCGCGGTCGATGCCGCCGCCAACGTGCTTAAATCGCCGGATGGCGGTTCTAAAGGGACAGGCACCGCCGACACCGCCTCGATCCAATGCTGGACGATGAGCATCGCCAACGACAAGGGAATCTGGAGCATCCCCTCTCCGGTCGCCGGGACCGGCTCCCCGGATGCGTCCTCCAGGTTCCACTCCATCAAGACCTCGCCGCCGAATAACTCGGCCATCTTGGCCTGGTCGTCTCCCTCGGCGGCTTCTCTCAAAGCGATGTAATGGGCGAAGCTGACATTCAGCTTGACCCATATCTCGGCGCCGTCGTAGTCCGTCCCGCTAAAGGTTATGTGGGCGGTCTGGTCGGGGATGCGGAATCCCTTCTTGGATTTGGCCGTTGTCCCGTTAATAGCGACCATTTACGCCCACGTTGGGACAACGCCGCCGGCAAGGGCGCCGGGAGCCGACCAGGTCAACTCCCCGGATGCCGACCGGCTCAAGGCGTAGTCCGTATAGAACAACTCACCCGGCAAGGTCTGGCCGGAGACTGCCAGGGTTGTCGTCCGCGCCACGCTGGTCGATGAGACCGTCTTGAATACATCGTGGCTCATATTCGACGCATCGTTGAAGACGCCCGAGATCGCCACCGTGAAGTCCGCCAAAAGTAGCAGACGTTCCCTGGCCGACTTGTCCAGCCCGGTGATGTCTTGCTCCTCCCTCGGCGTGGCGATGTCGATGCTCGTTATGTCGTTGGATATAGTCCGGGCCGATCCGCCCGAATCGTCGATGATAACGCTCATCCCTAAACCTGATTCTTTAGCCATGGTTTACACTCCTCCTGTACATATGGTCATTATAGTGATCCATAAACTGCAGCGGTTCGAGTATCCTCGAGTCCTGGGTCATTATCGGGTCACGCTCTAGCGCTACCCGGTGGCCTCCACCTTGGCCGGTGAAGCACTCCTGACCCGCTGCGAAGGTGAATATAATCAATCCATCCTCGCGCTCCTCCCTGAAGCCCATATTCGACCGGCGTATCATTTCAATGTTGGCTATATCGCCCACCGGAAGGATCGTCTTCCATCCATTCGCATAATTGACGCATCCGACCTCCTTGCAACTCACCTCCCGCCAGTGGTCCCGTGGGCGGTCCATCTTGAAATGGATCAGTAGCCCTCGCCCCGTCATTCCTTGTCCTCGTCCGTCCCGGAGTCGATTATCCGGAGGGAGATTCCGCCCAGAAAGCCTATAAATGCCCCGGTCAATCCCGTGATGACTTCCACGGCTTGGAGCTTCCATCCGATCCAGGCCGTGAACGTGCAGAAGATTGTCGCCGCCACGATCGCCGCCAATATCTGCGGACGGAGGGCGGTCATCTTCATAACCGTACCCAGTAAAGCCCGGTGTCCGATTGATACATCGCTTGCTCTCTAACTCGGCAGATGCGGCAGACCCGGACGGACCACTCCTCCGGATGCGGGCGCCACCAGTGCCGGTTGAACCAGCACATCAGCCTTTAACCCAGACCTCTGCCCCATCGGGCTGGAATTTCATCAACTCCCGCCGACCGCATAGGCGGCAACGCCGGACCTCCCAGCGGAGCGGTGACCGATGCCACCAATGGCGAATCAGCCAACACATCGCCGCTTTAACCTAGCAAGGAACCGCCTCGGCCCCTCGTATAACCAGCCCAACATCAGACCGCTCCCGATGATGGTCAACATGCCGGCCAGGACCGGCAGTGCTAGGAGTCGCATAAGACACCCTGTCCGTAAGCCAGACCGACCAGGAAAAGAAGGGCGGCAAAACCAAGCCCGCATATCCCCAGGAAAACATAGCTCCAGTCCAGCGTCACCCCCAAGGTGAAGCCGTCCCGGTCCACTCCGTTATTCAGTTTATTGGTTATCCTCCGTGTCATCGGTTGCCATACCCGCCATAATCCCGGCGCTCCCCGGACGGCAAGACCCCTATCTCTCCCAGCTCCCGGAGTACGTCCGCGAAGCCTTCGTGGTCCCCCATGATCGTCGCCATCTGGTCGTTAGCCAGGACGAGGTCGGTCTCCAGGCCGCTTATCCTGTCCGAGAGTCCATTGGTGATGGTAACCAGGTCTCCCGCCTGGTCGGTGTGGAGGTTCGTCCGGAGCGTCCGCTCGTTCTCCATCCGCTCGTTGATGGCGGCGATCTCCTCCTGGACGGCGGTGATCTGCTTGACCGCGTCGGTAACGTCATTCCGGACGGTCAAGACCCAGCCGATCAGGCCGATGGCTAGTAATACCAACGGGAGGACGGCGCCGATGAGTCCGAGATGCTTCACTACTTCACCGAAATTGGGACATCGACAAGGTTGTCCACGATAGTCCGGGCGCTGATAGTATCGGCCCACGTCGCGCTGGCTACGTCGATTCCCGTAGAATTTCCAAATTCATTCGTGCCGTCGAGGCTCAAACTGCCAGCCTTAACGTAATCCCACGTCCACGAGCCAACCGATGCGTCCACATTGTCGATCTCCAAAACCCCGATACTGGCCCCTTTGGTTGCTCCGTTTATTTGGAGTATCACCCTGTCCACTTTTGAGTCTTGGGCCGTATAGGTGCCTGATCCCCGATCTGAGTCGATGATTATCTGAGTCACGGTTGAGTCCTGTTGTATCTCCTGGCTGTGTCCATCGACCCTGGCGGCGAGTGTGACAGACCCCAGTTCCATATTGCCCCAGGCCAAAGTGGGCGCGCTGCTGTTGGTGATGACGATGTCCCCGATGAATAGATAAGCCTGTGCGCCAGTGACCCCGGTGGTGGCGTTTCTGGTTATCTCAAAGGATTTCGCCAGACCTACCTTGCCCAAATCCAGGTTTTTCAGCACAACGCGATCGACACGCGTCCCGTCCTTAAAACCCACTCGGAGAGTTTGGCTGGCTGTCCCGTCCGGGTAGTCCGGGTTTTTCTTGCCCATAGTTTGCAAGCCGTCGAGGGTCACATCGTATTCGGCTGGCTCCGGCCAGTTGTA
>Ga0208181_1001213_pt1 | contig 10257 bp, 11 predicted proteins | sample MalvirDeepMed_s6_FD_184244 | JGI IMG/M metagenome (GOLD analysis project Ga0208181, IMG submission 184244) | Marine viral communities from the Global Malaspina Expedition - Malaspina viral metaG DeepMed_s6 (SPAdes) (version 2) | ecosystem: Environmental > Aquatic > Marine > Oceanic | place... | reverse complement strand
CGTTCCGATGGCCTGGGACGGGGTAGATTCCGTCCCGCCATCAAAATCGATGCCGACCGCCGATTGGGTGGTATAGGCCATTTAGCCCTCCTACGCCTGGATGACGCCCTGACGAGCGCGGTTCGAGACGGTCATATTCCCCGCCCACGCCACCGGCATCACCAAAGCGTCCTGGTTGACAGAAGCCTTCTCGCCAAGAGGCACAAATTCACGGCCCTGCGCATAACGCAGGAACAGGTAATCCGTGTTGAGCATGTACATCTTGTTCGAGGGGCACTGATCGTCGTAGTACACCGGGGCGTCCATGAACATAAGGTTCATAAAGCCCGCCGACGCCGACTCATCAGAGGTAAACCGCTGGTTCGTCTGAAGCGAAGACCAGTAGAAACCAAAATAATTGGTATCTCCGACGATCACGTCAGGACGATCCGCACCACGAATGCAGGCGAGCCAAAGAGTGTTCATGGCCGTCTGAATCGTGGTAGCGGAAGCAGTTATGCCTTCTGTCGAGAAGTCATAGACCTGATTAGCCCAGAAGGTATAGGTGCCGGAATTGATGCCGCCAACCGTGTTGCCCACGGTCCCCGGAACGATCAATTGCAGGCCACCAAGCTCCTTGGAATCAGTGCCGGTGCCATCTGCGTAGAGTGCGCTCGCCATGTCATTCTTGAGCGACTTTTCGAGATTACGAATACGGCTTTTGAGAAGATTGAAAATCTGCTCGGGGCCGCTGTTCTCGACCTGCTCAAGACCTGAGATAACGACATTACCCGCCAACTGCTTGTAGTTGAACTCGGCGGCGGTGAAGACGTTCGACGTGCTTGTGTCCAAGACCTCATAACCCGAATACCACTTGGTAGTCGAGTTGGCCGCGTACTCAAGCTCCTGAACGATGGTGCGACCCGTCGCGGGAGACTTGTTCCCGTTCTGGTCTATGTGGCGCAACAACGCATTGTTGTTGGTCACGTTGTCGGCCATCGTCTTGGAATAACCGGCGAGCGTCGTGGTCACGATCTCCGTATATGTAGAGTTCGGAGAAGTAGCCATATTGGCTTGCTCCCATCTGGAGCAACAAAAGCTAGCTCACTGTGGCCTCGCCAATCCTCGCGCGTAAAATTGAGTCGAGATCGGTCTCCTTTACGGAACCACTAGGTGGAATTCCGCTGGTATGCCCCGGCGCGGCCTTTTTCGCCTTGTCGACAGCCGCCTTGCGGCGACCTTCTTCCTGGGCGGCAACCGCCTTGCGTTCCGCCTGGATGGTTTGCTTGTACAAATCATTGTCCAGACGTACCGCCATGTCATAGGCAACCTGGAGGTCCGTGGTCTCTCCCGAATTTACCAAGCGCCCCATGCGTTCGCGGACGGCCTCAAAATGCGGGTGCTTGAGATTGCCGTTAGTGTCGGTTTCGGTGGCAAAATTCTCAACCTGACCCGAAATTTGTTGATGTTCACGATCCAGTTGCGCTTGTTTGAAGTGTTGGATTTCGGCGTTCTGCGAGTTTAGCTGCTGTTGCAGTTGCTGAAATTGCGGATCAGGATCATCTGACCAATCCGCACCCGAATCGTTCGACAAGTCGATCCCGTAGTGCTGGGCGAGTTGTTGAATGGCTGCTTGAGGGTTGTACCTAAGCGCGTGGTCATAGCTCATAAGGCGCGAGACGTACTCGGCCTCTGATATGCCATGCGATTTCATCTGCTCGGCGTAAGGCGCGAGCACACCCTCGATGCCTTCAAATTTACGTCGCTGCTCTGCAAGATCAGTTGTCTTACGAGTGAACGCCGCATCGCGCTCCTTTTCCCTCTGGAGCATAAAATTCTGCTGCTCCTCGGGGAGTTCGGCAAACGCCTCGCGGTGTTCAGCGGGCCATGTTTTGGGCGCAGACAGTGCATCGGGCTCTGGCTCCTCTTGGGATTCTAGAATATCCCCTTCAGGAGTGGCCTCTGCGTCAACGTCCTCTTGTTGGCCCTCGGCGGTTCCATCCGATGGGTCGGTATCGACTTCGACTTCTTCCGCGCTGGTGGTCTCCCCGGCGATCGTCTTGGGGTTGATCGGAGTGGGTCCACTTTCGCCGGGCGTGAACTCTCCATTGATAACGCTCTCCAGAACACCATCAAGCGTGATGGCTTCTGATGACGATTCTGATCCTGACGCTGGCCCCGATTCCGGGGTGCTGGTCTCAGCTTCGGCCATTGGTTACCTTGTCCCAGTTATCTGGCCGGGTACTCCCCGACCAATCGTTTCCGATCTGGCGCACGTTATGTCGTTTTTCGTGTTCGCGCAATTGATGTCTACTTCCAATTACACTGCCATCAATCGGACTCAAAAAAGAATCGATCTCGTGAATGATCGTCAATCCACTGCGAAAGGGTTTATCCGCAGCATTTGACAGACCTCGCCTCGACGCTCGGGGCGACCATTTTATCTGTTGGTAGTTCGTTCTATATGTCACGGTTTCGCTCTGCCATCCGCAACTCGGCGTCGAGCATCGCCAAATCTTCCTTCGACCGCACTCGTTCGCTCGATGCGCGGCTTTCCTCTTGGATCTTGGCGGCTTCGGTGCGTTCACGCGATGCAATATCGGTGAGCTTGCCCTCTTGCTTCAGCTTCTCGCGCTCCAGCTCGGCCATGATTTTCTGTTGCTGGACTTGTTCTTCCGGCGAGGGCTGCGGCGGTTGCTGGCGCAGCGCCTGAAGCTGTTGCATGACTTCGCTTTCAGTCTGATCAAGCACGTCCTCGAAATTGCGCCCGATTTTCCATGCGCCGGCAACAAACTTCAATATCTCGAACGCAATCGGCGTGATTTCTGGAGCTGCCTGGGTCGCCTCGACGGCTTTGATTAGATACCCGCCAAGCACGTTGGCGAACTCGACCCGCGTGCGCTTTACTTCTTCCTCGTCGGCGAAAACGGTACTGTCTGTTTCAACGTCGATCTGATACTGGCGCAATTTATCGTTGCGCATGATCTCGATCATCTCGTCCGTCACTTCGATGCCGGTCATGCGCTCCAGAATTTCCGGCTCGTAGTTCTCCGCGATCAGTTCTGCCTTTATGCGGAACAAATCACGAATGTATTTTTGAATATCGTCCTGGCGACGACGCAGCCGCATTGATCCGTACTGCGCCTTGAGTTGCTGCGCGGTCGCGGTCTCCGATGCCCTGGTGCCCCCGCCTCGGATGATGTCCGAGATCCCGGTGACATCGTAGATAACTTGCAGAACCTGCCCGCGCTGGGTGTACAGACCGGCCAAAACCGCCGAAACGACGGATATATCTTCCGTCTGGAACGCTCCTGCCAGTCCACCTTTTTGCGCAAGAGTGGCGAAATTCTCCGATGGCACGAAATCATTGTCGCCAGCGGTCGCAAGGTGAGCCAGTTCTGGAACCGATGCGTCGTAAACGCCGCGACGTTTCAACCCCTCGATTAGATATGTGATCCGGCTGGTAACGCGGTCCAACTCGTCGGCCTGATCCTGATAGAGCGTGAATTCCGGCACGGGAACCGAGGTATTGTTGGTCCGCACCGCGATCAAAGGCGTTGGCGTGGGGAAAAATCCCTCCAACTCATACGGATCATCATCTTGAGCCAGAACGTCCTTGTATCCAGTAGCGACGAAAAGGCGCTTCCGGGTGACCTTGCACCAGATTTCCCAGACCTCGGCGCGGTTGTAGATCTCCGCGAAATCGGCGTCGTCTTCCGAATCCGGCATCCAGTTGAGTGGAATTTCGTGAGCGTCCTTGAATCCGCGTCCGACCAGATCGTCACGGGTGTAAAGGTGCCGGCGGGCTCTCCAGGTCACATCCTCCGGGCGTCGGCTCGGGCTCTCCCGGTAGTCCTGCCAGTGAACATACTCGAACCGACAACGCTGATCGCCAAGCCGCTCGATTTCTTCTTCTTCCTTGATGGAAGTATCGTCGCCCTTGATCTCGATCTTGATTTTTTCCTTGACGATGATGGGCTCGTAGACCACCCACACAACGCCGCGACCGGGCAACAGATAATCCTCCAGCGCCGAGGCGATAGGTCTGCTGGAATCATAAATATCGAGATCGTAGGAAATCGCCCGCTCAAGCAAAATAGCGACCTGACGCGCTGCCGGATTGGGATCGGGGAAACGCCGGCGAACGTCGGGTTGGGCCATGCGCGCGAAAAGCGCGCCCTTCAGGGTTTCCGTGTTCGCCCATAGAATGTTGTAGCGACTGTTCATCGATCCGATAATGGCCGAAGATGCGCCGCGCTCGTCACGATACCGCTCCACAACGCGCATCCCGCGATCACGCCAATCGCGCTCGAACTGGTCCGCCTTTTCCAGTTCGTTTTGCCAGAAAAGCGCCGGGCCTAGGAGTTTTTCCTGTTCCTGCCGTGTTTCGTTTTCAGCCATTGGCTATGCTCGCCCCGTCGATCTTGCCTCGGGCGGAAATACCGAGGTCGTGCATTGCGTCCGTGTTTCCCGTTCGCAGCGGGTGCCACCATTCCAGGTCATCGCCACGGGCCAGTTGCGCATAGGCGCAGCTTTCTGGAAGCCAATCGATCTGACGCACGATTTCAGGCGTCAGCTTGACACAAGCCGCGACCCGCTTATGCCGGTTTTCGTAGTCGGTGCATCGAATGGTCTGACGGTCCAGCAACGAACAGGCAAGGTCCGCGTAGACCAAAGCCCCGGTTTGCGTGTCGCGGAACTTCACCATGCAGCACTTACCGCATCCATCGCACAGCGATTCCCATTCCTTCTGGGTCATCTCCTCCAGCGTTTTGGTTTTCCAAAACGGTTGGTTCATTCAAACATCGCCCCCTAAAAAGCGGGCATTTGATTCATCATGGCCTGCTCGGCGGCTTGTATCCCCAACGACCCGCCGCCCGGCATTGGTTGGGCTCCCGCCCCAGGCATGGCGGGGGGTAAAACCATGCCTGCGTTTCCCGCTCCGGGAGGCAAAGATGGATACGGGTTCAACTCAGCAATACCGGGCGGCATCGTTGCCACCATCATGGGTGCTGGTCCGGGCATCAATGGTGGCGGTGCAACAGAGGGTAACGGAATTTTTTCGACGGTCTTACGTTTCACCGGAACACCGGAGTAGTCCTGCGGCGTCTCGGTTGTTTCGATGGTGACCTTTGCCATCAAGGCATTCGCCATCGCCGGGGCATCGCTTTCGGCGAATGTGTAGTCGGCGACTTCATAATCAATAGCCATCAGATTCGTGGCTCCGCATGATTGCGCTGATCAAATTCGTGCATTTCCCAAAGATCGTCAAGAGTCGGTTTCTTCAACATCTCCTCCTGCCAATCCGTTTCGGGCTCTTTGGGCTTCAGATTACGGTACGCCATGGCCAAATATCTGAACGCATCGGCGGCGTGCGATGCCCAGTTATGCAGCGGAGTCTTGCGGAAGACGCGCTTGGTATCATCCCATTCGCGCTGGTAGGACCGCAGCGCGTTCAAGCCCTGCTCGCAATTCAGTTCGTCAAAATAGCAGTGCTGAAGCAGAAGCCGTCCGGCGTTGATCCCATCTGCAATTTTGTGATTTGGCACGATTCGGGGACGCCGCCCCATGTTCACCAGCGTTTCGGCGCGGGTTCTGCCGGTGCCAAGTTCACGCACCCTGGCGTCATGGGGGAGCCAGTCGTCGCCGTACCAGTAGCCTTTTTCTTCCATGATTTTGACGTAATGGCCCAGCGGCACGTTATTGTGTTCGTAGTAGTCGATGATCCGCACCTCGCCCAAGGTGACCTGGAAGAACCACAGAACGCAGCTATCCGAGATGCCAAGATCCCAGGCGACATGAACCGGAATTGCCGGGTCATGCTCGACGCGGCAGATCCGGCCCTCTTTTTCCGCATCGTCGATGACGCCGCCGTAATAGCTGCCCTTGATCGCAGCGGTCCACGAGCATTCAAATTCCTGTAGAAATTCGTCGTCGCCCATTTCTCGCTTCGCCGCTGCCAGTTCTGCCGGGTCCAGAACCTTGGTTTCCGACGCGCGATAAATGGCGCGATGCCATTCGGGATCGTCGGCGACATCCTCGTACAGTCGCCAGAAATGGTTGCGTCCCTTGGGGGTGCCGATGAATATGGCCGCGCCCTTGCGGTCCACCAAAGCGGGACGAATTATCTCTGACCAGACGCGGGGGCTCATGTCGGCATATTCGTCTAGGACGCACATATCGAGATAAATGCCGCGCAAGGCGTCCGGGTCGTCGCCCGCGCCAGCCAGCCGGATGCGGCTTCCGTTCAAAAGATCGACCCGTAATTCCGACTGATTGATCTTGGTTCCGGGGATGTCGCGCGCGTAGTAACAAAGATAATCCCAGGCGACCTGCTTGGCCTGCCGGTAATAGGGCGCTAGATACATGAATCGCCCGTCACTGCGCTCGGTCTTGATTTCCAGGGCTTGCCGCAGCAATTCGGTGACGGCGTAAACCGACTTGCCCCATCGGCGATGACTTACGCAAATCTTGAAACGCGCAGCATTACGATGAAGCGCAAGCTGCTGGGGCCGTGGCGTATATGGTATTTTGATCTCGACGGAAGTCACGAACCCATGCCGTTTGAGGACGAAAGAGCTGCTTTCCTCCCAGTGAAGTTCTCCCACCGCTGCACGATCACGTCGCAGTACTGCGGCGATAGCTCAAGGCCGTGACACATGCGGCGCGTCATCTCGGCGGCAATGATTGTGGTGCCAGACCCCAAAAACGGGTCATAGACTGCCTGCCCGATGCTTGAGTTATTTTCGATGGGCCGCTTCATGCACTCGACGGGCTTCTGGGTGCCGTGGCCAATGCCGCCATCGTCACGGGCCGGGATGTTCCAAACAGTTGATTGCTTCCTGTCGCCGCCCCAGCTCGCCGTTCCGCGAGCGGCATACCAGCAAGGTTCGTGCTGCCAGTGATAATGCCCGCGGGAGAGAGCAAACCTGTCTTTCGACCAAATAATCTGCGACCTAATCGAAAACCCACACCCCGTTAGGCTTTCGGCGACTGTCCCAGCGTGCAGTCCGCCATGCCAGACATAGGCTACATCGCCGGGAAATAGCGCCCAGGCTTCGCGCCAATCGGCCCTGTCGTCATTTCGCACAACGCCCATCTTTTTCGTGTTTTTATTAACCCCTGCCTCCGCGCGCCACGCAGGGTCGTACTCCACGCCATAAGGCGGGTCCGTCACCATCAGGTGCGGTTCGACGCCATTCAGGCACTTGGCCACGTCGTCCGCGTTCGTGCTGTCGCCGCATAGCAGACGATGCTGCCCCAGTACCCATAAATCACCCGGCTTGGTGACCGGCTCTTCTGGCGGTTCCGGTACTTCATCGGGGTCGGTCTCGCCCTCTTCAAATGGATCGGCCATCAATTCCAGAAGCTCGTCGGAGTCAAATCCGGTCAGATCAAGGGCGAAATCCATGCCCTCCAGCTCGCCCAACTCCAGACGCAGCAACTCCTCGTCCCATTTGGCCTCTTGCCCCACGCGGTTGTCCGCCAGCCGGTATGCTTTGATCTGTTCGGGAGTCAGGCCGGTGGCGATATGGATGGGCACCTCTTCCATACTCAGGGTGCGCGCCGCTTCCAAGCGCGTGTGCCCCGCCACGACCACCATCTGATCGTCGACCACTATCGGCTGACGCCAACCAAATTCTTTAAGGGAGGCCGCTACCTTGGAAATCGCCGCATCATTGCGTCGGGGATTGCGCGCATACGGAATTACAGCGCCAATATCCACAGTGCTAATCTGCATTATCGATTTCTTTGGGTGGCGTTACGTCGATAACTTCCGGTTCGGTTTTGGGCGGATCTAAAGCAAACGTGACCGTGATGTTTTCCGGCAATCCTTCATGCACGTTCTTCACGGTGTCGACCCATCCGGCTCGGGCCTTAAGCCAAAATATCGACGCAATCGTGTCTTTGCCCGAGGTCGCGCGCCCGTAGAGGGATTTCGCCACACTGAGATTGGCTCTCGCGGCTCCAGTGTCCAGCTCTCGCCGGTAGAACTTCCGCAGCGTTTTCGGGTTTATATCCAATAACTTAGCGATAGCGACCTGATCCATCCCCATACCGACCGCTGACAGGACGACCTGACGGGTCTTTTCGGTCGGCTTGTGATAGGGGCGCAGCGCCTTCTTGGGGTTCTCCTCGGGCTCGGGCACCCAATCATCGCCGTCGATGGATAAATTATCATCCATGAGATTTCTATATCCCAAAACACACTGGGCGGGCAATCACTGCGTGATATAGCGACCATATTGTGGTAGCAACAGCATCAGGGTGCGACGACATGACCACTCGCAGAACAGGGCCATCCGATTCCTTTCGGCCATCACGGTTGCGCGAAGACGCCTACATCGTCGGGCGCACGCAGGCTGAAATCATCACAAGTATGCGCAACGCCAAAGGCGAAGCAGCGTATCGAGAGGCCCTGGAAAATTGCCGTGGATGGTTTGAGGACTGCCCGATTGCCGTCGAGGCGCATCGTCTGGGACAGCCCCCGCGCCGAGACACCATCCCCGCCACCAACGCCTCGTCGCTTTACAGCAGCGCGCTTGCATCCAACACGCGCAGGCGATGACCGGCATTTCTTACGCCCGATTGAGTTGGGCCGCACCGATTGTAATCGGGCTATTGTGCGCGCCCGTGGCATTTGCCACCGATACGGTCACGAACTCCACCATCAGCAACACGATCAGTTCGTCATCGAATACGGTTTCCAGCAGCTCGAACACCGTCTCCAGCAGCTCCAACACGGTGGCAACGACCGGGACGAACACGGTTATCGACAAGGCGACGACGGCGGCAACCGCCAGCAGTCCCTCCGTCATCGTGAACAACTCCGACGTATGCGTGACGGGTGTCAGCGGCGCTGTTCAGACATCACTTTTTGGTGTTTCCGGCGGCGGTGCCGTCAGGGACAAGAACTGCGAAATCCTGAAACTGAGCCGCACCTTGTACGGTGCCGGGTTGAAGGTGGCGGCGGTGTCGCTCCTGTGCCAGGACGCACGGGTGTTCGATTCGATGATGTCGGCGGGTACGCCGTGTCCATACGACGGGAAGATCGGCACCGAGGCCAAGAAACTCTGGCTGGAAAATCCCACCGAATCTCCCGAGGGGACCAAGCTGCGGCGAAGCGCACTTGAGAAGGCCAGGGCAGAGCGTCCCTATTCTCCTCCCCTGGAAGCTCCTGACGACAGCCTGGAATATGTGGAATGAACACCATCGAGAAACTTTTTCTGGTTGGTATTCTGCTGCTTGCCGCCCTCGGCAAGATGTACAACTCCGCAGGCGCGGAGGAACTCACGACCAATAATCTTGTGCCGGCGATGTCGGAGTTCACGACATCCGGCAGTACCTCGTTTGGCACCGGTTCAGGGTGCAGTGCTGGAGCATATTGCACGTCCGGCACATCCGGCGGTGGTGGGACTTATACGTCATCGTTCGATGTACCGCTGACCGAGGCCGAATTGCGGCAGGGCTTCACCCTCAATTCCGCCATTACCGTCAACAGCCATCCCAGCAATTCCATGCTCGCGACCTGTGAGAACATCACGCAGGCCAGCGACTGCCGGGATATCTTCAAGCTGTCGATCACGCTCTCGGACGGCAACACGGCGGTGGAGAGTTTCTCGCACGAAGAGGAGTTGGACTTCTCCGGGCTGCGTAACTTCACTTTCTCGGACGTGGTGGCGGCCAACGACTACGGGGTGTTGACCGGGGTTTACGAGCTTTTTGGCATAGACGCAGGGTTTCCGAGCGGGTTCTTTGGCCCGCAGTTCAGCAGCCCGAGCCTGACGATCGATTACCAGACCGCGTTGGTGCAGGAAGAAGTGCTGGCGACAATATCCGATCAGCTTGAGACGGAGACGCAGGACATCATCGCCGAGACCGTGACGCCAGAGGCAGAGACCGTGGCCGTGGCGACATTGGTGGAAACGACGCCCGCCCTTCCAACGCTGACGACTTCCACGCTTACCACTCCGACCGTGGAAGCCCCACCTCCTGCGGTCGCAGTTCCGGTGGTCACGGATACCGCGACTTCAGTTAGCGCCATTCCAGCCCCTTCTGTGGCACCTCCGCCGCCGGAAGCGCCGACGGCTCCAGTTATCGAGCCCATAGCACCGAGTTCCGCTACGCAGCAGGCGGAAGAATTTAGCGCCGAGGCCGAGATCGAGGCTGCGGTGGAGACGCCCATTGAAGCCCCTGTCGAGGCTCCGAGCGAAGTTGCCGTTGAGGCTCCTGCTGAGACGGTAGCAGAGACCCCCACGGAAACCACCTCTTCGCCAC
>Ga0208181_1001212_pt1 | contig 10258 bp, 10 predicted proteins | sample MalvirDeepMed_s6_FD_184244 | JGI IMG/M metagenome (GOLD analysis project Ga0208181, IMG submission 184244) | Marine viral communities from the Global Malaspina Expedition - Malaspina viral metaG DeepMed_s6 (SPAdes) (version 2) | ecosystem: Environmental > Aquatic > Marine > Oceanic | place... | reverse complement strand
GTGGCACTCAGCCCTAGCGCCCCTGCCCCAACGTCAAAGAAGCGGGAAGTGTGGCTAGGCGGCGGTGACGCGGCCGGAGAGCTGGCTGGCATCGCCCGCAAGGCTTTTCACCATGACGCGGGCGGGGTCTTGCGGGCCGGGGAAGATGAGCTGGTGCTTTGGCGTGACGGTAAAGCCGATCTCGCCGAAATAGGCGGGCGCGCCGATCAGGATGGCGGCGGGCCAGCCAGCGGCCTTGCCGGCCTCCAGCGCCTCGCCCGTCACGGTCAGGCCAAGGCGGCTGCCCCGGTGCGACGGGCCAACGGCGACCGGGCCATAGAACAGGGCGCGATCCCGGCTGGGGCCGACTTTGAGTGGCCAGACGCGGCAGACGGCAATCACCTTGCCATCCAGCACCGCGACGCGATTCACCTCCGGCAGGGAATGGGAGTATTCCCGCAACCGCTCGGCTGTCTTGGCAAAATGGCCCGAGCCGAAGGTGCGCGCGAAGAGGTCTTCGATCGCATCGGCATGGAGTTCAGGGGTTTCGGGCACAATCTGGAGCATGGCGAGCGCGTGTACGGCGCATTGCCACCCGGTTCAAGCAACAGTTTCTTCCTGCGCCGATTTGGACGCAGTGGGTTTGCTGTATCCCTCGTCAGTATTTGACAGAGCAGCCATAGGGTTTGGAACTGGCGACTTCGACCGGCTCCCCGGCGGCCACGCTCTGCATGGCGGCGGAGACGTAATTGGTGGCCGTTTCGATATCGGAGACGCGCGCGGATGGCGTGTCGTCAATCGCGCCCTGATAGGCCACCATGCCGTCTTCGGTGATCAGGAACATGTGCGGCGTGGTCTTGGCCTTGTAGAGGCGGCCAATATCGCCGCTCTCGTCGATGATGACATGCTCAGGCGTCGCGCCGCGCCCTTCATTCATGTCGAGGATTTCCGCGCCGGTGCGGTGGCCCTGCTTGCCGGGGGCCGAGGAGATGATGGACAGCCAGACGACATCGCTCTCGGACGCATCCGTCTGGAGGCCCTGCATATTGGCAGGCGGCACGGCATAATGTTTCTGCACGAACGGGCAGCCATCATTGGTCCATTCCAGGACGACCCGCTTGCCGGCATAATCCGACAGGGAGACGGTCTCGCCGGTGGCGGTCGTGCCGGTGAAGTCCGGGGCGATCATGGGCTCGCTTGCATCGGGGGCGGCCTGGGCCGTCGAGGCGATCAGGGCGCCAGCGCTGAGTGCCACAGCGGTGGCCATGCCAGCAGCGAGGGAAAAGTTGCGTCGGCTCATCATGATGCGGGATCCTCCAATATGTCGTGGAGTTGGCATCATGCTCACTCAGACGTGACAAGTCCAATCACAAGCTTTTGAGACAGCACTTCCGGCAGGATTTCCGGCTCGGTCGCCCCGGCGGCATACCAGAGATACATCGGCACGCCCGCCCGCTGGCGCCGTTTCAGCTCCTCGGCAATGACCGGGTCCTTGCGGGTGAAGTCCGCCACGAGAAAAGCCACATCATGCGCGGCAAAAGCGTTCTGGACGGCTTTTGACTTGAGCGTCGTCGCCTTGTTGAGCTGGCAGGTGGCGCACCAGGTTGCGGTGAAGTCCACGAAGACCGGGCGCCCCTCTGCGGTGAGTTCCGCAACGCGCTGCGGGCTCCAGGCTTCGGTTTCATATTTCTCCGCATACTGGGCGTTGCCCTCCCCTGCCGCCACCGACGAGTTCGCCGTCAGCGCGGGATAGACAAGCCCCGCAATCACGGCGATCGCGGCGACTGCCTTGGCGAGCGCGCCCCCGCCGCGTTTGGCCAGCCAGATGCCGAAGGCGATCAGCGTGCCGCCCGCCACGGTCCATGCAACCGCCGCCGGGCCAGAGACCGCACCAAGCGTCCACAGCAGCAGCGCCGCAGTCAGGAACATCGGGAAGGCGAAGAACTGCTTCAATGTCTCCATCCAGCGCCCCGGCTTGGGCAGCAGGCGCGACAGGCCCGGCACGAAGCTGAGCACCAGATAGGGCAATGCCAGGCCAAGCCCCATGGCGAGGAAGACAATCAGGACCGAGATCGCCGGACGATCCAGCACGGCCCCAAGCGCGGCGCCGAGGAAGGGCCCGATACAGGGCGCACCCACCACAGCGGCGAGCACGCCCGTAAAGAAGGCGCCCATCGAGCCACTGCGCGAGGCGAGGCTGCTGCCGGTATTCTGGATCGACGTGCCAAGCTCGAACATGCCAAGCAGCCAGAGGCCGATGACGAACATGATCAGCGTCAGCACGGCCACGGTTGGGCCGTTCTGCAGCTGGAAGCCGAGATTGGCCGTGCCGGTAGCTTCGCGGATCGCGATGATGGCGGCGGCAAGCGCGGCAAAGGAAAGGAGGACGCCGCCCGTATACCAGAGCCCGTGGCTGCGCACTTCGCTTTCATGGCCGGACGCGACCGCATGCACCATGCCCATCGCCTTGATGGAGAGCACCGGAAGGACGCAGGGCATCAGATTCAGGATCAGGCCGCCAATCACCGCCGCCAATGCGAGCGCGATCAGGCTTTTGCCACCTGCGCCGGACGATGCCGACCGGGCGGCGATGCCCGCCGTATTCTCGAAGACACTCCCCTGATCGGCGGCAATCGTATAGCCGGCGCGGTCTCCGTCCGGGGTCTCGACGACGACAATGCCCTCAAGTGCTGCTTCCAGGCTGTCATCGGCAGGCGTGAGGCTGAGCGTGGCCCCATCGCTGCCAAAACTGAGCGGCTGGTCTGCCGGGTGACTGATTTCATGGCCAAAGGGGTAGAACCGGATGTTGGAGCCGGGATCGAAGCCGCCTTCGGTTTTCAGGCTCAGCTTCCAGAGGCTGCTGCTGGCGTCGATACGCGCTTCGCCATCAAAATCACGCGGCGCTTTCGCGATCCATTTGCTGATCAGCATGCCATCTTCGATGTGCGGCTCGCTGGGGCCGACGGGCAAGGTCAGGCTCACTTCGGCGGTTTCGGGAATGCAGATTTCTTCGCAGATCAGATAATCAGCGAGGAGATTGAGCTGCACGCTGCCCATCGCATCGGCGGGAATGGTCAGCGGAAATGGCAGGACAAGGCGGTCATCATAGCCATAATCCATGATCTCCCCTTCCACGACCGGCAGCAGATGAGGAATGGGCCAGACAAAGGGGCCGATGGAGGCTTCGGTAATGTCACTGCCGTCCAGCACATCGACTTGCGGCGGCAGGCCAGCATCCCCGGCATTGCGCCAATAGACATGCCAGCCCGCATCGAGGTCCATCTTGATCGCGGCATAGAATGTTTCACCGGGCTCAACGCGTTCGCGTTCGGTAATCAGCTCGACCATGGCCCGGCCCCCATCGACGGGCTGGGCGTAGGCAACCGGCATCATCGCCATCAGGGCGGCGAGAAACGGCAGGGTGAGAGCTCTGATCATGAGAGGTCCTTTAGGCGGCATATGTACTGGTGTGCCCGTATGCCTGCGATTGGTCGCAGAATGAAGGGCCTCGCTCAAACGTGATGACACAGTGACCATGGCATGGCGCGCAAGAAAAAAGCGGCTCCGGATGGAGCCGCTTTTCCTGTTCGATGGGCGTGAAGCCTAGTTGACGGGCGCTGCGACCGCCTCGGTCGCCTGAATGCGGACCGCGCGCTGGATCACGACCTGCCAGTTCATCAGTGAAATCAGGTGCGCATAGATTGCGCCGAGGGCACCATTGCTGCGCAGTTCGAGGAATTTCTCGGTTGGCAGCGCGTTCAGCTTGTCTTCGGAAACGGCCCAATAGTCAGCGATCTTCTGCTGTTGGCCAACCGGATTGCCCTGATTGTCGCGCGGCTGGAAGGAAACCGTCTTCTGCTCCAGCAGATCCATATCCTTCAGGATGCGACCGAATTCGACGGTGGCCTGACGCTGGCGCTCGAATTCCTTACAGAATTCAATGGCGTCATTGGTGAATTTGCTCGGCTGGCCGTTTTCGAAGAAAGGCACTTCCGGCTGGTTGCTGACCATCGGCGCGGCGCGGTCGACGCACAGGACCAGACGGTCTGAGCCTTCATCAGACGCAAAGACGAATGGATAGCGGCGCACAAAGGCCGGCACGTAATGGTCGTCAGCCACGAATCCGTTATTGTCGACATACAGGTTCTGGCCCTGACGGATGCCCATCACGGCAACTGGTGTGCGTTCTTCGCCGACGAAGATCAGCGGGTAAAAACTCGCCGCTCTTCCGAATTCGGAAACCGTTACCGGTACAGCATGGGACTCTCGCAGGAACGCGAAAGGTTGTTCGATCTGTTTGACGCCAAGGCCAGCATGAGCTTCTGCAGACAGCGGCTGAGGCTGCTTGTAGAACATCACGGTGCCGGAAAGGTTCGGCTGTCCGCCCGCTGGCGGGGTTGCAGGTGTTGTGTTCACGTTGGAGACTCCCGAAATTGTTGCCGGATCGTTACCGGAAATAGCCACAGCCCACAACACCCCAAAGCGTGGGAACTACAGTCAGGAAAAGGTCATATTTCTCCAATGAAACTGCGCTTCCCAGCCTCAATGCGATCTGTTTTCCAAGGCGCTTTCAGCGGACTGGCTGTCCTGTCGCTGGCGGCTGCCTGTACGCCGGCTGTGGACGATGCGGGCACACCCCGCCGGATTGCGCGCCAGGTTGATGATCTGATGGCCTCGATTGCCGCGAATGAACTTGCTGACAATCCGGAAATGGCGACCCGGCTGGGCCTGTCCGAGGACGCCACCGGGTATGATTTCAACGCCTATCTCACCGACCGCTCACAGGCCGCGTTTGAGCGGACACGTGTCAAACGGCTCGAAATCCTGGAAGCCTTGTTGGCCGCGCCGCGCCCGGTCGAAGGCGGGCAACAGGCCCGGCACCTCGACACGGTTATCCAGGCGTATGAGACCGCGGAATCCCTGTTTGTCGCCGGTCATGGCCAGACCGGTCTTGGCCACGCCTACCCCTATGTCGCCGATCATATGCGCGGGGCGTATATTGATGTGCCGGACCTGCTGACCGGCGCGCATCCGTTTGGCACCGCTCAAGATGCGCGCGACTATGTCAGCCGACTGGCGCAGCTTCCCGGCGCGTTGCAGGACGAGCGCCGCCGTCTTCAGGCTGATGCCCGCGCCGGGATCGTGCCGCCCGTATTCGTGCTGGCGCGTATGCAAACACTGGCGGAAACAATCGGCGCAAGGCCCGCCGAGGCACATTTGCTGGTCACGACCTTCAACAATCTCGCCTCAGGCGCGGATGGCCTCAGCCTGCAGGAGCAGACAGAACTCGCCGCCCGCGTCGACGCGCTTGTGCGCAATGACGTGCTGCCTGCCTATGCCGAGTTCGCCGCCGCGCTGGAGGCGCTGATGGACGACGCGCCGGAAGAGCCCGGCGTCTGGCAACTGCCCGGCGGGGATGTCTATTATGACGCCGCCCTGACAGCCTATACGGATGAAGGGATCACCGCCGAAGCCCTGCACGCCCAGGGCTTGGCCGAAGTGGCCCAACTGACCGAAGAATTGATGGCCGCGCTGGAGGCACAGGAATTGGTCGAAGGCACGCTGACCGAACGGCTGGCGGCCCTGTCACTACTCGACGGCCAATTGTATGAAGACACGCCGGAAGGGCGCGAGGCCCTGTTGGCACGCATGCGGACGCATATGGTTCGCGCAGAGACGAACATGGCCGAAATCATGCCCGGCATGCCGCGGACGGGCGTGACGATCCGTGCCGTGCCGGATTTTCTGCAAGCATCTGCCCCATCGGCCTTCTACAGCGCGGCCCCGGCCAATGGCTCGGCCCCGGCCCAGTTCGAAATCAATCTCAGTGATATGACGGACTGGCCGGACTTCATGCTGGCGACGCTGGTCTTCCACGAGACGATTCCGGGGCACCATCTGGAAAGCGCTCTCACCGCAGAGACCGCCAACCTGCCTTTGATCCGTCAGATGATCTGGAATGTAGCCTATGGCGAAGGCTGGGCTGTATATGGCGAAATCCTCGCGCATGATCGCGGCCTGTACACGGACGATCCGCTGGGCCGGATCGGGTTCCTGCAGTCCATGTTGTTCCGCGCTGCACGTCTCGTGGCCGACACGGGCATGCATCGAGACCACTGGACCCGCCAGCAGGCAATCGACTACCTCGCTGAGACGACGGGACAATCGCCAGAGGCCATGGCCCAGGAAGTGGACCGCTATGCCGTCTGGCCCGGACAGGCAGCCGCCTATTGGGTGGGCGCGCAACGCATACTGGATTTGCGCGAACGGTCCCAACGCGTACTCGGCCCCGATTTCGATCTGGCAGAATTCCACGCCGTTGTTCTTGGCGGCGGACCGCGCCCCCTCTCCCTGCTCGAACGAGATGTGGAGCGCTGGTACATTTCGAAAGTCGACCTGTCGAACTAGGCTTTTTGCCACAAACTATCCGGGCTTCGCCTTATTGACGCCATGCGCGGCTTACCATTTTGTCACCTCAAGGACGCAATGAGGAGGGACATCATGCGCATGCGAGGAATGGTTCTGGCCGGAGTGGCCGCCGCCGCAATACTGACAGCTTGTGAAACGAGTGAGACCGGTCAGGCAGGCGACGCGGAGTTGCAAACGGTAACTGTCACGGGCAGCCAGCAGGACTCATCCGCGCCGCCCCCACCGCCCCCTGCTCCGCCACCGCCGCAAATGGTGATGGAATCCCGGGCCATGCTCGGCAAAGCAATGGCCGCACCAGTGATCCTGGCGCCCGCACCCGAATTCCGGGACCAGTATGAGGATGTCGAGCAGAACCCGGTCAAGCTGGTCAGCGAAGAACCGGTCTCGACCTTCTCGATTGATGTCGACACGGCCTCCTATGCCAATGTGCGGCGCTTTCTCGAAGACGGCATCCTGCCGCCCAAGGATGCCGTGCGCATCGAGGAGCTGATCAATTATTTCGACTATACCTATCCCCAGCCCGCCGAAGGCGAGGCCCCCTTCTCGACCCAGGTGAATGTGATGCCCTCACCCTTTGCAGAGGGACGCGAGCTGATGCAGATCGGCATTCAGGGCCGGGACATAGACCGCGATGCCCGCCCGCCCATCAATCTCACCCTGTTGATGGACGTGTCGGGATCCATGTTCTCCGACGACAAGCTGCCGCTGGCCAAGCAGGCCATCAAGCTGATGCTGGAGGAGATGAAGCCAACCGATACGATCGCCATCGTCGTCTATGCGGGCGCCGCCGGGGAAATCCTGGAGCCGACACCGGTCAGCGAGAAGCGCAAGATTGTTGCGGCGCTGGAAGAATTGAAAGCCGGTGGCTCTACCGCGGGCGGTGAAGGCCTGCGCCTTGCCTATTCGCTGGCCGAACAGGGCCTGAAGGAAGATGCCGTCAATCGCGTCATGCTGCTGACCGATGGAGACTTCAATGTCGGCATTTCCGACCCGGAACAGTTGGAGGATTTCGTCTCCCGCAAGCGCGAGACCGGCATTTACCTGTCCGTGCTCGGCTTCGGGCGCGGCAATTACAATGATGCGATGATGCAGAAGATCGCCCAGACCGGAAACGGCACGGCGGCCTATGTCGATACGCTGAGCGAAGCGCGCAAGATTCTGGCCGATGACCTGTCGGGCAATATCTTTCCGATTGCGGATGATGTGAAGATCCAGGTGGAGTTCAATCCGGCGCGCGTCGCCGAGTATCGCCTGATCGGCTACGAGACCCGTATGCTGGACCGGGAAGACTTCAACAATGACAAGGTCGATGCCGGCGATATTGGCGCGGGCACGAGTGTCACCGCGATCTATGAGATCACGCCGGTTGGCTCAGACGCCGCTCAGATCGATCCGCTGCGCTATGGTGACACGGATACGTCGGCCAGCGATCCGTCCGGGGAATATGCGTTTGTGAAACTGCGCTACAAGGCCCCCGGCGCGGAGGACTCCATCCTGCTGGAGCGTCCTGTCACCCTTTCCGACCGTGTGGCCAGCACAGCCGCCGCCCCGCAATGGGCGCGCTTTGCCACGTCGGTGGCAGGCTATGGCGAGATGCTGAAAGGGGGAGAGGCCCTCGGCACCGGTTTCGGCTGGGAGGAAATCCGAAATCTGGCGAATGGCGCCAAGGGCCCGGATGAATTCGGCTATCGCGCGGAATTCGTACAACTGACCCGGCTGGCAGAAACGGCCGAAGCACAGGCCGCCCTGAACAGGCCGGGTCAGGAAATCGAATAGATCAGGCCGCGATGGGTGCGGCGTCGGCCCGGCTGCGATCCGTTACGCAGACCGGGCTGAAGCCGGCCTCGATATCGTTCACGATCAGGCGGCGCGTGCGCGCATCGAATTCCGTGGCGAGGAAGACCGCCCGCGCGCCGTAGCGTTCGGCATCGGCGAGTGCCCAGATTGGCTGGACGTCGTTTGGCTTGCCCGACAATTCAATCGTGCGGATGATGCGCCATCCATATGTGTCCGGAGCGGCAAACAATGCCACGCCTGCCGTGCGCGCCCAAGGCGCATCCAATGGAACGCGTTTGAAATCCCAGGCTTTGCCTGACCGTCCCCGAAATCTTACGTCGATACCCATGTTCATGCTCCGTTCTGATGAGCATGTTCCTATAATGTTCCAGAACGTTCCGCAAGAATTTTTTAGTTAACAGCGTGTTAACGCATTCGATCGAATTTCACTCAATGACGCGGAAACGGCTGCGGTCGAAAACGCGCAGGACTTGCGACAGTTCGCGGCCGCGGCGCAGCACCTGACCGGCCTGTCCGTAGACCACATACTGGCCCTGCATGTTTGCGAGATGGGGCTGTTTCTCGATCCGCCAGGTGGGGTTTTCGGCGTGTCGCCTGAAAATGGCAAAGATCGCGACGTCCTTGTGCATGCCAATGGCATAGTCCCTTGCCTTGCCGGCCATGACCAATCGGCCATAGACGTCGAGAATCGGTTGGAGTTCGGTCTTGTGAAAAGCGATTCGCGGTTCCGGGGGCGTTATCCGGTGCGTGTTTTCAGCCATTTTTCCCTTTCTGGTTTCTCCTGAGACGCGAAAAGGTGGCTGGTAAGCTCGCCTAACCGCGATTTAATGCAAAACGGGGGTAATTGGGGCAGTTTTGCCATGTTTACGCCTTGCGTCCGCCCCCGACGACAATCATCTTCTAATTGTCGGACGGAGGTGTTCAGCAGACACCCCGGACCCATCAGCCCCCCCAGCCCCCTGGGGCGTTTGTTCAGCTTCTGTCCGACAACTTACCCTTCCCTGACAATTAACCTACGCCTTCGTGGACCCATTGGGCCGCGAGACCGGCAATACGTCAAGCAATGGCTTGGCAATTCGCCCGAGATTCCGGCCGATGCCCGAGGCAAGGCTGAGACGCCGGTCGATATAGGTATCGAGCTGTTCATCCGACGGCTGGTCGAGCCAGTACATGATGATCGGCGGGATCACCGCCGCCAGCAGGCCGCGCTTGGAATAGCGATTGTAATCCTCTGATGTATCGCCCGCCTCGTCCCAGACCATGTCTGCGATGCGCCAGGTCCGCTGGACCGCAGAGGCCGCGCCCCAGGGCAGCAGGCCCCGAACGGCGGCGCGGCGGACCGCTTCCCGGTTCGGCTCCAGCGCAGCAAGCCATGCCAGAACACCCGCCTTTACGCGCGCGGGCGTCTTGAGGGCCGATATATCCTGATCCGCAAGCGCCTCGCGAGCCGCCTGCCCCGCCCGGTCAAAGAAAGCGTCAATCAGGTCGGGTACGCCATTTGGCGCCGCCAGCGCCTGTTCGCCCTCGCTGAGGCCTGCCTGTTTCGCGGCCCTGGCCGCTGTGGTCTCTGTCCAGCCATCAAAGGGGACATCCGGCAGCATTGCGTCCAGCCAGCGGAACCTGAGGACTTCGGACGGTGTTTGTGTCATAACTGAACCTGATGGCTTTAGGGGCTTGGCCAATCGGCCAGAGCCGTGATATAGGCCCCGCTTCCGAGGTCTGTAGGCCTCAACCGAATTGAATCGGGGCGACGCCCCTAACGAATGGAGAAGAACAATCGTACAGATCGTCGTCCGCGATAACAATGTCGAGCAAGCTCTGCGCGCGCTGAAGAAGAAAATGCAGCGCGAAGGCCTGTTCCGGGAAATGAAGGCCCGTCAGTACTTCGAAAAGCCATCCGAGAAGAAAGCTCGTCAGCGCGCTGAAGCGGTTCGCCGCGCCCGCAAGCTGGCTCGCAAGCGCGCCCAGCGCGAAGGCATCGTATAGACGCCTCTCCGGATTACCGGTTTCCATAAAAGCCCTGCCAGTTCGCGCTGGCGGGGCTTTTTGCTTT
>Ga0208181_1001206_pt1 | contig 10312 bp, 10 predicted proteins | sample MalvirDeepMed_s6_FD_184244 | JGI IMG/M metagenome (GOLD analysis project Ga0208181, IMG submission 184244) | Marine viral communities from the Global Malaspina Expedition - Malaspina viral metaG DeepMed_s6 (SPAdes) (version 2) | ecosystem: Environmental > Aquatic > Marine > Oceanic | place... | reverse complement strand
TTCCCAAGGGGAAGCAACCTCAGAGCATTACTACGAAGAGCTTACCTCAGGCACTATGCAACTATGGGTATCCATAGAAGGAAAGGAAGTCCTGGCCTGCATGGTGACCCAAATAGCCCCCTACCCAAATAAACAGGTTCTGCGGATCATTGCTCTGGGTGGGGTAGAGATGGAAAAATGGATTCAGTTCCTACCAGACATTGAACACTGGGCGATGAATGTAGGCTGCACGTCTTTAGAAGCATGGGGCAGAAAGGGATGGCTCAGAATATTACAGGATTGGAAATGCTCGTATCACATACTAACAAAAGACCTAACAAATAGGATGCACTGATGGCTAAAAATAAACTTACTTTTAAACAGTGGGTAGATACTTCTACATATCCCGGCACAGATAAAAAAATCAATCCAAAGGATAAGAATAACAAAGCGTATTTTGATAATTATGTTGAAAAGGTTGAAGAGGCCAGTGACGCTCAAGCGGACAGAATAGCGGCAGCACATGGGCAATCATCGACTACCGTTGAAAAAGAAGATAGTGGAGAGCAGCCTACATATACTGAGGGCTTGTTATCTGATATAAGGGAAGCATCTCCGTTTGTAACGGGGACAAGATCAGGCGGGTTGATGGATTACACTGGCGGTACACAATCCGCCAAGGAATACCAAGATTATGTAAACACCTATCCTGATCTAAAAAGGGCTTGGAATGAAATATTAACTAACCCAAATAGTGAGACTGCACGATACTGGCTGCCAAGAATGGGGGTTACAGACCCAAGCCAGATTAAAATTGAAAGATTTGGAATGGCGCATCAGGCTGAAAGTACCAAACTTGCTAGTGGTGATTATGTTGGTGATACGTGGGTATATGAGTCTCAAGAGAATAGAAATAAGTGGCTAGAGGGTAAAGACCCTGCTACTGGACAGCGCGATCCTACTTCTGATTATTGGAAGGGTAAGACTCTTGATCCAAATGAATCAGGAACAGGCACCGGAACAGGCACCGGAACAGGCACAGGCACAGGGACTGGGACTGGCACAGGAACGGGAACGGGTCGAGTAAACTACGCCCCAGGAAATGAATTCCTAACAACCCCCTACACAAGACCAGCCCTACAGGATTGGTCAGCCATTATGCCAGAGGAAGGCTTGTTGAGGTCGCAGGCCCAGAGAGCCATAGTAGCCGATCAAGGCGCTAACTTCCAACCGTGGGCACAAGGTGGTCTGATTGAGTATTCCCCTGCTGGCACAGCAACTTATGTGCCACGAACCTATACACCGTCTGTTACACCGTCTGTATCAACTAGCCCTACTTCTACTGGAGTTGTTAATCAACCTTGGGTTGGCCCCGGCGGGGTAACAGATTTTGCTGCCTATCAACAAGCGGAACATGACAGGATGTACCCCGGTAGGCAGGCTATGGCTAATGTAATGGGTGGTGGCGGATTGAATTTCTTTGGGCAGGGCGGTGCAGATTTTAGGAGTCAGGTTCCAAGTAATAGTGCTGATTGGCTTGCAAGATATGGTCAGCAAGGGCCAGTTTTAGGCGTTGACTACAATGCTACAGGTTTACTGAATCAGGCACCAGCGCTCACAGTGCAGCAGCAATTTGATGCTATCAATGCTCCAATTTATGCTGGTCATCCGGCTGAACGATAAGAGGAAATAATTATGTCAGGCGCATTTACATCACAAGCAACTACAGAACCGTGGAAGCAACAGATACCTCATTTAGAAAAGGCTTTCCAGACGGCTGAAAATTTATATATGCCGGGTGGTCAGCCTACTTTGCCTGGTTATTATTCCGGTGAAACAGTGGCAGGCTTTGACCCTTACCAGACTATGGGTCAGGAATCTATTATAAACTACGCCACAGGCCAAAGACCCGCAGCCCTACAGTCAGCAGCCGAGGTAGCAAATCTTGGTCAGATGGCAGGGCAAACCCCATTCTCTGGACAACAAAGGTCAGACCTCTTAGCAGGAAGAGTAGACAGGGGAGCAGGAACACCTTACGGAGAACTATCAGACGCCTACCAGCAAGCCGTAATAGGAAGGCTCACTGATCCCACAAGTGGAATCCTCCCACAAATAAGAGGCAGCCTCGTGAACTACCAACCAGGAGGAAGCCCTAGAGGAAATATGCTACAACAGCAGGCTATCGCTAATGCGGTAACCCAAGGTATGGCTATGCCTATGGCGCAGATGTATGGTAACGCCTACCAACAGGCGCAAGGACAAAGGCTCCCAATGGCTCAAATGGAACTAGGGCAGCAGGCTGCTGGACTAAGCGCCTACCCCACTATAATGGGAGCGCCTATGGGGATGTATCAAGCCATAGGGGATGTAGGAGCGCAGCGCAGAGGAATGACTCAGGAAGGAATCAACCAAGCAATGATGCGTTATAACTATGAGGCACAGCGTCCTCAGACTGCATTGCAGAATTACCTCTCGTCTATCTCTGGGGCTTATGGAGGTCGTAGCACAGCTACACCTTCAGCTATTTCTTCACTTGGGCAGGTAGGGGCTTTAGTTAGTGGGCTAATGAGATAATGTTTGGGCATAACAGAAAACCAGATAAGCTGGATATTCTTATAGCTAAGTATGAGAATGATCCTGATAAACAGGATATTCTTCCCATTTTGAAGCAAGCTAAAGCAGAACAGGATGCCAACCTTCAGCAAGAGCTTTTTCAGACAGCACAAGGCCAAACACAAGCAACTGCCCCAGGACGAATAGGACAACAGGTAGCCTTCCAACCCCGCACGATGGTGAATCCCTCTAATCTTCCGGGTATTGGTGGAAGCCTCCTACAAATGTCTCCCCCATTTGATCCTTCTGTCAGGCGACAACTACAACAAGGAAACAGAAAGCGAGAAGACGAGTTGTTCGGCACTCGAATGTTTTTCACGTAGGAACACATATGACAACGTTATTTGATTTTATAAAGGACGAAGACGAGCGAAAAAGGTTGCAGGCTATGAACGCTCCCGCTATGGATATTCTTTTTGGTTCATCGGCTCAACCACAGGTTTCTACGGTAGATGTGTCTGCCTCAGATGCTATTGCTAAGAGGACTAATGCTCAAGAATATATGGAGATTATGTCTGCCATATCTGGGAGGGGGTCTGAAGGATCAAGGCTGGCAAATGCTCTTAGAGGAATAACTGGAAGAGGCGGAACTTACACGCCAAGTGCGGGCACTTATGGTTCAGCCTTAAAAAATGCAATGGCTATTGAGGAAAAAGAGTTAGAAGCGGGGATTATAGATTTGCAAAGTAGAGCCGGGCTAACTTCACTTGCAGAACACAGACAATGGTATACAGATATGGGTCTGGACCCTTTCTACTTTGATAAGGCTAGAGATGCTTTTAGAGAATACCTATCCGCTCGGCAAAGTGAGATAACCCATGAGATCTCAGTAGGAAAGGAGGGAGAACGCAGAGTCTATGAGGCACAAAGACCTGCAATGGACAAGGCCTTCATCGAGGCTACCTCTCAGATAAGGCGTAGAACTCCAGGCCCAGTAACGAAAGCAGACACTGGTGAAACACTGAATCAGCTATATGCACGTCTTGCTGTTTTAGGGGCGAAGCCAGCAGATGTGAACAGTTATGGGGCAGCCTTTGAGAAAATACGGACTATTGAAGACAAGCGCCGCAAAGGGGAAATAGATGATGCGGTCGCGGATATTGCGACTGATATTATGGCTAGAGTTGCGTCTGGTGAAATCAAGGGATCAACAGCCTTGGTTGAGTACGATACAAGAACAGAGGGTTACCCATCATCAGATAGAAAAGCAGCCCGTGAGCCACTAGACTCCCTCATTGAGCAAACTGAGGCAGAATTAAAAGAAGTAGATATTGGCGCAAAGAGAAAATTAGAGCTTGCTAAGTTAAGAGAGGACGAAAGACTTGCTGGTCTTGAAGAGGGTAAGTTGACTAGAGCATATGACATCGCCGCTGAGGTGGTAGACAAGGTTAGAGAAGGAAAAATAAATTGGGAGAATGCCAACGAAATATTTAAGGATAGATTACGGGCTGTTAAAGGTAAGGATAAAAGGATAACAGATGTTCAACAAATAAATGCTCTCAGCACCTATCTCACGACTCAACTAGAGCCTCTGAAACCAGAATCCATCCAAGCCTCTGCTCTTTCACGACGCGCAGCAGAGTGGGGTGAACTTGCGTCCAAGAAGGACGGGGTAATTATTCCAGCTAATCTCGCTATGTTAAACTTTCAAGTTAGGTCTTTAACGACAAGTGCTTTCATGGAAAAATTCCCAGAGGCGGGACCAATAACTGGAGCATCTCTTGGGGTATTGTTGGGAAGACAAATTGAAAATATACTGTATATGATTCCAGAAGATGATAGGGAAGATGTATGGAATTACTATAGTGCTAACTTAGTCAATGATGATGAGAGAGTGGGATTCAATAAGGCCACTCCGTCATTCGCCGCTGTTGTTGATTTGGAAAAAGCTGACTCTGTGGCTGCTGCACTACAAGAATTGGAGCTTGATTCAAAAACAATAATCTCGATTATGCGATCACTAGGATTTGAATAGTGTCTAATGGAGAAACCCTAACTTGGGAGCAGATAAAAGCTCTGGAGGAAGAGGATAATAAAACAGATTATCCTACTAAATCCTCTGGAGAGGTTCTTACGTGGGAAGAGATAAAGGCTGGAAAAACCTCTGAGCAAATAGCCGCAGAAAGAAGGGAAAGTGTTGGTGGATTTATAAAGCATTGGGGTGGAAGGACCGCTGAGGCTGTGGGTGATCTAGTTCCAGAACCGGTAAAAGGGGTAGCCTCAGATATATTCGCAGGCGCAGGCTCTGCCGCCATGCGCGTTCTTCCATACTTTGATATCTTCGGCAATCCAGTTCGAGTTGGCCTAGATGAATGGATGAACGCTGAAGAGTGGGCTAAATCTATGGGCTATCAAACCTTAGAGGAGAAACGATCTACTCCCGCTGATCTTATTGGAACATTTTTAACACCAACAACATCCCTTGTTGAGGGATTTCCTCGTGTAGGCACCGCTGATTACGGAGCTAGACTCTTTGCTGAAGGTGTAATTAAAGGATTGAAGGGTGTACTTGATCCCACAGACCCCGAAGGAAGGGTAGTATATTCTCAGGACTGGATGAATCCAGACTACGTAGAGAATCACCCCATTGGAAGTTTCACTGGTGGTTTGGGAATGGATATACTTCTTGATCCATTCACGTATAGCACAATGGGTATTGGACCTGCTGTTCGATTTATGGGACACCTTTTGAACAAAATGGGTAACACCAAGACTGGACAAGCCGTCCTAAGTAATAGTTTGATGCAGGGTCTAAATGTGTATGTGGGTGATCCAGCAAAATTAAAAGCCTTATCTAGAAAACTCTCTAATGAAATAACTGGTGGAGATTATTTCGAGATGTTGGCCTTAGGTAAAAATACCAGGGCTATGGAAGATATGGCTACACAGCTTGGTATGTCTCCTAAAGAGTTGCACTTAGCCATCCTCAGGACTTTGGAGGGGTATCTCCCAGGTCAGGCTATTATAAAAAGAGAAGCGACTATGTTTGACCCAGCCTACAAAGCTGAGGTAGGGGAAGTTGATACCCTTGCTGATGCCTACAAGGATGCTTGGGGTAAATTGCTTGCAGAAGAACTAGAGGCTGGGGTGCCCATTTCAGATTTGATGAAGAACTATGATGCCCTGCAAGCAACCACAGGAGATGTTATGGGTTATGTTCCTCATGTGTTGACTGAGATAGGTAAGCGTGGTGGAGTTGGGAGGATAAAGAGTTTTGCCAACTGGTTTAATCTTAGTAAGCGGAGAACTGGACCGGCGATGCACAGGAAGTCTAGCGGAACTATAGAAGCCCAAAATATTGCTGCAATAAAGTCAGGAAAACTAAGGCCTGGGGAAGAATACAAGCATACCAATCCCGCCTTTCTTAATGCCTACAGGCAGATGTGGCATAACAGAGCAATGGCGACATCAAGATTGCGTGATGGTGTAAAACAATTTGGTTCTGTTTCTGGACATCCAGATAATTGGGTTCCTATAGAGTATAAATACATTACGCCTCAAGGATTAAAAAAGACAACCGAACTAAAGAACGCTGATGGAGATGTATTATATTTTAGCCCAGATGTGGGGGGTGCTTTTACTAGGCAAACAAAACTTCTTACAAGCGCCCCTGAATTAAACAGGTTCTTAAAGGTATGGGATAAAACACAAAATTGGTGGAAATTATATGCGTTAGCAACGCGCCCTGCCTACTACACAAGGAACTTAGGTGGTAACTTTACCAACGCCTACACTATAGCAGGCTTGACTAATCCTCAGCGGTTTGGGGATGCTGCGGCATTGCAGTTCAGAGCTTTTAGGGCGAGGGCTGGAACAGAGTGGGGGGAGTCTACGGTACTCATAGGTGGTAAAAATGCGGGACGACTTCCATCAGAAGAAGTGTGGGAAGCGTTTATAATGCAGGGTCTTCATAACAGAGGACAATATGGATTGCATGGTGATATTAGCGCCAACCTAGATGATCTCATAAGAAGTGCTAGGGATAGGGGTCCATTAGCAAAGAGAATTGGAAAGCTATTTGTCCCATCGTCCGACAATGAATTAGTACAGTTGGCTTTCAGAGCATTTGGAGCAACTCCAGAGAACAACGCAAAGTTGGCAGTCTTCATTGACCAACTTGGTAAAATGGATGCCCATAAATTAACTGGGCAATCAAGACAAGCAGCTTATGACAAGGCCGCAGAGATGGTTAGGAAAAGTTTGTTTGATTATTCTGACGTTTCTCAGTTTGAAAGGGCTTGGGCTAAACGAGCATTTCCATTCTATAAATGGTCTAGGAATAATATTCCAGCGCACTTATTAGCGGTGATGCAGCATCCAGAAAGATACCAGAAACTCAATTTAGCAATACAAAATATACAGTATGGTATAGACATTCCAGCCTCAGAAGATCTCCAAGAGTGGATGCGAGAGAGAGCGCCACTCTATCTTAGCGCAGATGCCTCTGAGGATGTGTACCATGTCATCCCCCTGTTGAATTGGATGCCTTATGCAGACTTGGCGCAACTTGGAACTCCCAAACAGTTTATTGAGCAGATGGCCTCTCCTTTCCTTAAACTTCCTATGGAATATTGGGCTAACTACGACTCATACAGGAAGGGCGACCTCAGAAAATACAAGGGGGAAACGGCAGATTTCCTAGGTGTAGAAATGCCGGTGCATATGCACAGGTTCCTAACCAACTTGGTATTCCTATCTGAACTAGACAGGGCTAATCCTTGGGAGATATTTGGCGCTCAGATACCTGATCCAGAAACTGGTGAGATATCTATAAAGAAAATGGCTTACGAGCCATTCTTCCAGAAACTCCATGATATGGGTATCACGGATGAAAAACTAGAGAGGTTCGATGTTCCAGGTCTTCCTATAAGCATAGGTGGAACTAGGGAAACCAGACTAGACTACCCAGGAAAAACCATTAGTGACTCACGCGGAGGAAGACTCTTGCAGTTCCTTACAGGTCTTCGAGTTTATCAAGGACAGACCTCAGAACAAAAGGCCAGAAGAGCTATGGACTTAGAGAGTGATCTAAAAGAGGCTGAGTATTGGTTGGGACTCGCGTATCAAAAGAACAAAACTAGGAGGGCTGCGGAGTTGATACAATTCATAATCAATAGACAAAAAGAGTATTCCGAAACTGAAGAAAGAATACAGAGCAGGAGAACCCATTGAGAAGACTAATCCTACTGTTGCTATTCCTTCCTCTTGTTGCTTCCTCCCGTATGTTCCCCACAGAATTCCCCATCAAGGCGGTGTGTTGGAATGACGTTGATGAAGCAATCACATATCATCAAGAAGTGTTAGGAGAGTACCCCATTGGAAAGGGGTGGATAGATAACAAACAAGGCCCATCATTTGGAGCCATCATGTATAACCCCAACAAACCTTCTTGGACATTCCTAAGTTTCCATAAGAATGAAGAGGGTGTAATAGTCTGTGCTATTACAGGTGGAAGTGTGTGGGAAATAATACACCTTGGGGAAGAGGAAGGGAAACTACAATTATGACCAACGGAACCCAACTGAATAGGAGCCTATCTGTAGGCCACATAGTAGCCACGGTAGGTTTGATTATCGGTGGGTTCACATTCATCTATGATCTCAGAGAGAGCGTAGCAATACAGTCCTTCCAATTAGAAAATGTTGAGAACAGATTAGAGCGAGTGGTTGCAAGAACAGATGACCAATTCGGGGAGATCATGGATCACCTCATTAGACTAGAGGAAAAGTTAGATGCAATGGTTTTACCCAACCCAGTATTTCAGAAGGCACAATGAGTGGAAAAGGTACGCTCTTAAAGCCTATCTGTGCTGGTCTATTTGTGTAGATACTGCTGCGCTAACTGGTCTGCTCTGGTACATCTTCAGATGAAATGCAATCACTTGGAAATAATTAAGGAGTCTTATGTTCAGCATCTACGCTTTACTGTCTATCTTTGCACTGTACTTTTCGTATTATCTGTTATTGCCTTAGTACATGGGTTATGCCCCTGGATACTAACAGGCACAGTCTCCGATAAGATTAAAAATCTACATGAGGTTCTCTCTAAACGATGAACATAGATGCTAAATTCTTTGGCGCAATTATCTTCCTATTAGCACAGGCTGTCGCTGCTGTGATTTGGGGTGCTTCCTTAAGTGCAGAAGTTTCTAGGTTGGCTGTCCTTCAGGACAAGGCAAATGAAACCGCTTCCATAGATTTAATAGCCTTCAGACTTGATGATCTCACCAAAGAGATAGAGGCCATGCAAGAGATGGACAGGGAAATCATCCTGCAGCACGAGAAGTTATTTGGAATTTTAGGAGGTCAAGCCAGATCAGGTGGTGCTTACGGTGATTACTAATGACGATAATAGTAACGGACTCAGCAAGAAATAAGATTGAATCAATGTGTGAGGAAAATGGTATGGCAGCTATCAGGCCGTTTGTACACGGTACTGGCTGTTCTGGAATGTCGCATAGTCTTACCTTTGCAGATGAAAAGTTAGAACTTGACACAGAGATAGCGCCGTACCTGATTATAGACCCCGTGGCTTACCAGTTTATGGGTGACGCTACAATAGATTACGACACTTCCGGTATCAATCCATCCTTTGTTTTCATTGATGTCTTCAAGGATCAGGGTGGTAGTGGTATGTGTGGTGGTTGCGGCGGAGCAGGATATTGATTACAGTTACACAAGATGCCATAAATCAAATGAACTCCATCCTTAAGAAAAAGGAAGATGCGGTAGTGCGGTACGAACTCCGGGGAGGTGGATGTGGTGGATTGATAGCTGAATGGAAGACAGAACCACATCACAAACCAGAACAGGGAGAAATGACTTGGGACTTGGCCCACGGTAAATTTGTGGTAGATGAGGCCACGACCTCGTTTATAGACGGTGGCGTAGTCAACTATGACCTAACAAATTTTATGCCCAACTTCATTGTTAGTGTGCCAGACAAAGGCCAGTGTGGGTGCGGATCGTCTTTTGTTGTTCCTAAAGGATACACCTTTGGGAAAACTGTATAAACCAGACTAATGGAGAAATTAAATGGACGGATTCAAAAAGCTAGTGGACGAAGTAAGGAGCAAACCATGGATATGGGGAATATTAATTCTCATCGTGGCGCTTGGTATCTTTGGCTGATACTGGCCTGTACGCTAAGTATCGCAGGATGCAGCTTTCCAAAAATAAAGTCGAGCCTGATGACAGGGATAGCTACGAGTACCGCTGTTGGTGTAACGAGTGTAGTCGCTCCGGGTGTACTTGTACCAGCCGCAGTCGGCGGCACAACGGCTGCGATTGCCTCTGCCCTGAGTGCGGAGCGATCTGTTGAGGGGAAGCCTATAGAGGTCACAGCAGAGACTGTGGTACAGGAAGCCCCTGATAACTTCTTTAGTTTAATTCAAAAATTAGTGGAGATGGGAGGATGGCTATTGGGTCTAGTGTTGATAGTACCAATGATTCTGGGATGGATTCTGCCCGGCCCCCTAGAGCGGAAGAAAAAAGGCTCGTCGAAATAACATGGCGAGACATCATCCAATGTTCTGGATGGGAGAAAGCCTCTGATGTGGAAGCCCCTCAGTTTGTATCTGTGGGTTGGCTTGTATCAAGAGACGGAGAACAAGTAAAAATAGCCTCGACCCTAGACTACGCCGATGCTTTTGGCGATGCTAAGGACGAGGCTAAACCTGTACCCTACGGGATCACAGCCTTCCCTGCTGGCTGTGTAGATG
>Ga0208181_1001203_pt1 | contig 10348 bp, 12 predicted proteins | sample MalvirDeepMed_s6_FD_184244 | JGI IMG/M metagenome (GOLD analysis project Ga0208181, IMG submission 184244) | Marine viral communities from the Global Malaspina Expedition - Malaspina viral metaG DeepMed_s6 (SPAdes) (version 2) | ecosystem: Environmental > Aquatic > Marine > Oceanic | place... | reverse complement strand
AGAAGGCGGGCTGATCGACGACCTGCTTGGCGATGGTGGCACGGTCGACTCCCTGCTCACCGGCGATGACATGGCCGACGGAAGCGAGACCCATGGCCTGGTGGACGATCTTCTGAGCGAAGGCGGTACCGTGGACGAGTTGCTTGGCGATGGCGGGACCGTCGACCACGTCCTCACTGGCGATAACCACCCCGACCACAGCGAAACGGATGGCCTCGTGGGCGGTCTGCTGGACGAGGGCGGCACCGTCGATGAGTTGCTTGGCGATGGCGGGACCGTTGACGACATCCTCACTGGCGACACCCACCCCGACCACAGCGAAACGGATGGCCTCGTGGGCGGACTGCTGGACGAGGGCGGCACCGTGGACGAGTTACTTGGCGATGGCGGGACCGTCGACGACGTCCTCACTGGCGACAATCACCCCGACCACAGCGACACCGACGGCCTCGTGGGCGGTCTGCTGGACGAGGGCGGCACGGTGGATGATTTGCTTGGCGATGGTGGGACCGTCGACGACATTCTCACTGGCGACAATCACCCCGACCACAGCGACACGGACGGCCTGCTCGACGCGCTTCTAAGCGATGGCGGCACAGTCGACGAGCTGGCGGGGTCCGACGCTCACGATGTTGGCGACGCGGTGCGTCACCTCCTGGGGGACTGGAGTGGCGAGAGCTCGGGGCATGAGCCGCAGGACGAGAACGACGAAGATCATCACGAGGATGACGGATTGCTGTCGGGCCTGTTTGGCTAAATCACGCTCCCCCGGAAGCAGACGAAGGGGAGCGGCAGCAGGGGATCGGGTCAAAGACCCGGTCCCCGAATACGCCTCCTCGGCGCCCAGAACTCCTCATGTGAAATGTTAGATCAGCTTCGCACGTCATTGACTATAATGCACATTTTATCGACCCAGGAAGAAATACCCGTCCCGGTCGTTTTCGCCGCTTGACCGCAAAGCACGATTTCCTATCCTGCCAGCACGTCAGGGGAGTCCCGCCAGAGGGGACTGAGAGGCTGACACCGGTGCATGGACGCCGGGGTGACGCGACCCTTCGAACCTGACCCAGTTGACGCTGGCGTAGGAAGACCGAAGGGCAGTTCCCCGTCGCACCGCGTGGGCCGCCTTTTCGGGCCGCATGGCCCTGTTGCGCATCGCCGCAACCCGGGCCGTCCGGCCCCTTTCTGCACTACGTTTCGCTTGGGTCTCATCGCGAGAGGAGACCGAAATGAAAGACACCATCCCCACCATCACCACCGGCGCGCTGCCTGCCTCGACCAAGGTTTACGTCCACGGCGAGACCCACGAGCTCCGCGTTCCCCTGCGCGAGATCGCTCTCACCGACGAGGCGCCGCTGCGGGTCTATGACAGCTCCGGCCCCTATACCGATCCGGCGATCGAGATCGACATCGCCAAGGGCTTGCCAGAGGTGCGCGGCGGCTGGCTGCACGCCCGTGGCGACGTCGAGGAATACGAGGGCCGCGGAATCACCGATGCCGATAACGGCTTTGCCAAGGGCGACCGGCTGGTGCCGGGCTTCCCCGAGCAGCGCAAACCCCTGCGCGCCACCGGCGAGCGGGCGGTCACCCAGCTGGCCTATGCGCGCGCCGGCATCGTCACCCCCGAGATGGAATTCGTCGCGATCCGCGAAAACGAGGGCCGGCTTGCCGCCCATACCCGCGACGGCGCGCCGATGGGCGCCAACCTGCCCGACCTCGTGACGCCCGAATTCGTGCGCGACGAGATCGCCGCCGGCCGCGCCATCATCCCCGCCAACATCAACCACCGCGAGCTCGAGCCGATGATCATCGGGCGCAACTTCAAGGTGAAGATCAACGCCAATATCGGCAATTCGGCGGTCACCTCCTCGATGGAGGAAGAGGTCGAAAAGATGGTCTGGGCGATCCGCTGGGGCGGCGACACGGTGATGGATCTCTCGACCGGGCGCAACATCCACAACATCCGCGACTGGATCATCCGCAACGCGCCGGTGCCGATCGGCACGGTGCCGCTCTACCAGGCGCTCGAGAAGGTCGGCGGCATCGCCGAGGACCTGACATGGGAGATCTTCCGCGACACGCTGATCGAGCAGGCCGAGCAAGGCGTCGATTATTTCACCATCCACGCCGGCGTGCGCCTGCACATGATCCCGATGACGGCAAAGCGTGTCACCGGCATCGTCAGCCGCGGTGGCTCGATCATGGCCAAGTGGTGCCTGCATCATCACCGCGAGAGCTTTCTCTACGAGCATTTCGACGAGATCTGCGACATCTGCCGCCGCTACGACGTCTCGTTCAGCTTGGGCGACGGGCTGCGCCCGGGGTCCATCGCCGATGCCAATGACGAGGCACAGTTCGCCGAGCTGCGCACGCTGGGCGAGCTGACCAAGATCGCCTGGGCCAAGGACTGCCAGGTGATGATCGAGGGCCCCGGCCACGTGCCGATGCACAAGATCAAGGAGAACATGGACGAGCAGCTCAAGCACTGCCACGAGGCGCCGTTCTACACGCTCGGGCCGCTCACCACCGACATCGCGCCGGGCTACGATCACATCACCTCGGCCATCGGGGCGGCGATGATCGGCTGGTTCGGCACCGCGATGCTTTGCTACGTGACGCCGAAGGAACATCTCGGCCTGCCCGACCGCGACGACGTGAAGACCGGCGTGATCACCTACAAGCTTGCCGCCCACGCCGCCGATCTGGCCAAGGGACACCCCGGCGCGCAGCTGCGCGACGACGCCATCAGCCGGGCACGGTTCGAGTTCCGCTGGATCGACCAGTTCAACATCGGGCTCGACCCCGACTCCGCGCGCGAGATGCACGACGAGACCATGCCCGCCGAGGCCCACAAGGTGGCGCATTTCTGCTCCATGTGCGGGCCGAAATTCTGCTCCATGAAGATCAGCCACGACATCCGTGCCGAGGCCGAAAAGCAGGAGGGCATGGAGAAGATGGCCGAGAAATTCCGCGAGGGCGGCGCGCTCTACGTGCCCGCCGAACCGTCGGAATGATCTCGGTTCTGGGCACTGGGGTGGCGGGGCTTTGCGCCGCCACCGCGCTGGCCGAGCGCGGGCTGCCGGTCGAGGTGGTCGTGCCTGGGGACGCGCCCGCGCCCGCCTCGCATCTCGCGGGCGGCATGCTGGCGCCGTTCTGCGAGGGCGAGGCCGCGCCTCGGGTGGTGGTCTCGAAAGGTCAGGCATCGCTCGGCTGGTGGCAGGACCGGGTGCCCGGCGTGGTGCGTCGCGGCACGCTGGTCGTGGCGCCCCCGCGCGACGCCGCCGAGCTCGACCGCTTCGCCCGCGCCACGCAGGGCCACCGCGCGGTGTCGCCCGCCGAGCTCGAGCCGGAACTGGCCGGGCGCTTCGTCCGCGGGCTGCACTTCCCGGACGAGGCCCACATGGACCCGCGCGCGGCGCTCGCCGATCTGCGCGAGCGCCTCGTGGCGCAGGGCGTGGCTTTCCGGGAGGGCGAACCGCGCGGCGATATCGTCGATTGCCGGGGGCTTGCCGCCGCCCACCACCTGCCCGACCTACGCGCCGTGCGGGGCGAGATGCTGGAGCTTTGCGCGCCCGACGTGCAGCTCACGCGCCCGGTGCGGCTGCTGCACCCGCGCTTTCCCTGCTACGTGGTGCCGCGCGGCGGCGGTCGCTACATGATCGGCGCCACCATGGTCGAAAGCGCCCGGCCCGGCCCGGTCACCGCGCGCGCGGTGATGGAGCTGCTCTCCGCCGCCTACACGCTGCACCCCGGCTTTGCCGAGGCCGAGGTGATCGCCACCGGCGCGGGCCTGCGCCCCGCCTTTCCCGACAACATCCCGGCGCTGCGCCATGCGCCCGACCGAATCCACCTCAACGGCCTCTACCGGCACGGCTTTCTCATGGCCCCGGTGCTGGCGGAGGAGCTGGCCGAGGCGCTTGCATCGCCCTCTTCAAAGGACCTCACCCATGCGCATTGACCTCAACGGCGCGTCGATCGAGACCCGCGCCCGCACCCTGCAAGACCTGATCGAGGAGCACGGCTTTGCCGACGCTGCTGTCGCCACCGCGGTGAACGGCAGTTTCATCCCCCGCACCGCGCGCGACACCGCGGCGCTCTCCGAGGGCGCGCGGGTCGAGGTGCTGTCACCGATGCAGGGAGGCTGAGCCGATGTTCTACGACACCTTGCTGAACAGCCGCCTGATGCTGGGCACCGCGCAATATTCCTCGCCGCAGGTGCTGCGCGAGGCCATCGCCGCCTCGGGCGCCGAGGTCATCACCGTGTCGCTGCGGCGCGAGGGCAGCGAGGGCGACGCCTTCCGCGAGATCCTGCGCCAGAGCGGCTGCCGCATCCTGCCCAACACCGCCGGGTGCCACTCCGTGCGCGAGGCGGTGACCACGGCGCAGATGGCGCGCGAGCTCTTCGGCACCAGCTGGATCAAGCTCGAGGTGATCGGCCATGCGGACACGCTGCAGCCCGACCCGTTCGCGCTGGTCGAGGCAGCACGCATCCTCACCGAGGACGGCTTCGACGTGTTCCCCTACACCACCGAGGACCTGATCGTCAGCGAGCGGCTCATCGAGGCCGGTTGCCGGGTGCTGATGCCCTGGGGCGCGCCGATCGGCTCCGGTCAGGGGCTGCGCCACCGCGAGGCGCTGCGCAGCATGCGGGCGCATTTTCCCGACATCCCGCTGGTGATCGACGCCGGCATCGGAGCGCCCTCGCAGGCCATGGCGGCGATGGAGATGGGATTTGACGCCGTCCTGCTCAACACCGCGGTGGCCAAGGCGCTCGACCCGGTCGCGATGGCCCGCGCCTTCGGCGCGGCGGTGGCAGCGGGGCGCACCGCGCATGACGCCGGGCTGATGCCCTGCCGCGACATGGCCACGGCCTCGACCCCGGTCTTCGGCATGGCGGAGTTGGCATGATGGGCTGGCTTGACCGTTTCTACCTGATCACCGGCCATGTCGGCCGGCTCGAGCTGTTGGTGCCGCAGGGCGTGCGGCTGGTGCAGCTCCGGCTCAAGGATCTGCCAGAGGCCGAGCTGCGCCGACAGATCGCCCGCGCCCGCGACATCTGCGCCGTGCATGGCGCGCAGCTCGTGGTCAATGACCACTGGCGGCTGGCGCTCGACCTGAATTGCAACTTCGTCCATCTCGGGCAGGAGGATATGGACGGGGCCGATTTCGGCGCGCTACGCCGGGCGGGCGTCCGCATCGGTCTGTCGACCCATGACGAGGCCGAGCTCGACCGCGCGCTGGCCTGCGCTCCGGATTACGTGGCGCTGGGGCCGGTCTATCCGACGCTTCTGAAGAAGATGAAATGGTCGCCGCAGGGGCTCGAGAAGGTCCGGCGCTGGAAGCGTCTGGTGGGAGACACGCCTCTGGTGGGGATCGGCGGGCTGACGCCCGAACGCCTGCCCGGTCTCTTCGAGGCCGGCGCCGACAGCGCGGCGGTGGTGACCGATATCCAGCAGGCGCAAAGCCCCGAGGCCCGCTGTCGCGAGTGGATCGCGGCGACACAGGTGCCCGCATGAGCCGCTACAACCGACAGATGCGCCTGCCCGAGATCGGCTCCGAGGGGCAGGCCCGTCTGGCACAGGCCCGGGTGCTGGTGGCCGGTGCCGGCGGGCTCGGCGCGGCCCTTCTGCCGCTGCTCGCGGGCGCCGGCGTCGGGCGCATCACGCTTTACGATCCCGATACCGTGGCCGAGAGCAACCTGCACCGGCAGACACTCTACCGCATGTCCGATCTCGGCCGCCGCAAGGCCGAGGTCGCGGCCGAGACGCTGGCGGCGCTGAACCCCGATTGCCACGTCCTGCCACGAGCTGCGCCGTTGCTCTCCGACAGCGCGGCAGACGCGGTCTGCGAAGCCGATCTGGTGATCGATGCCGCCGACCGTGTCACCGCGACTTACTCGCTCTCGGACCTTTGCCATGCCGCGAACATGCCCTTCATCAGCGCCGCCGTGACCGGGCGGGCGGGCCATGTCGGCGGGTTCTGCGGCGGCGCGCCAAGCTATCGCGCGGTGTTCCCGGACATGCCGCCCACGCTCACGAGCTGTGATGCTGCCGGCGTGATGGGGCCCGCCGTGGCGACCCTGGGCGCCCTGCAGGCGCAGATGGCGCTCTCGGTGCTGCTTGGGCTGGCACCCTCGCCGCTGGGACAGATGCTGACGCTCGATCTCGCAGGCTGGCGCATCGGCGGCTTCCGGTTTGACGAGGCGCCCGAGCCGGAAACGAACGGCCCCGCGATCCTCGCGGCCTCGCAGCTCTCGCCTGCGGACCTCGTCATCGACCTGCGCTCTCGCGAAGAAGCCCCCGTGCCCGCAACGCCCCGGGCGCAAAGGCTGCCGGAGGGCGGGCTTTCCGAATTGACCGGCGCGACCGGCCAGCGCGTCGTTTTCGCCTGCGCCACCGGTCTGCGGGCCTGGCGCGCGGCGCAGCAGCTTCACGCGACGGGGCGGGTCGTGGCGGTCCTCGCCACATGAGCGCCCGTGTGCTCTGCATCGGCGGGATGGATTCCAGCGGTGGCGCCGGATTGCTGCGCGATGCCGCCACGCTCGCGGCGATGGGTGTGGAGAGCTGCGCCGCGGTCACTGCCGTGACCGCGCAGAGCGATGCCGCCGTGCGGGAGGTACAGGTCGTGCCGCCTGCGCTGGTCGCAAGCCAGATCGCCGCGGCGTGCGAGGGGCCGGTGGATGCGGTGAAGATCGGCATGCTGGGCCACGCCGCCCTTGTCGGGTCCGTCGCGAGCGCCCTGCCCGACCGGCCGATTGTGCTCGACCCGGTGCTGGTTTCGACCTCGGGCCGGTCGCTGCTCGACGCGGACGGCATCGCCGCGTTGCTCGACCGCCTTGTGCCGCACGTCGCGCTGATGACCCCGAACCTGCCGGAGCTCGATGCCCTCGCGGCAGCGCTTGGCGTCTCCTCCGGGCAGGTGATTGGACAGCTACTGGACAGAGGCTGCGGCGCGGTGCTGGTCAAGGGGGGCCACGATGCAACGCCCGAGGGTGCCACCGACCGGCTCTACCGCGCTTCGGCGCCGGTGGCAGAGTTCCACGCCCCCCGCCTTGACGCCGTCCTGCGCGGCACCGGCTGTCAGCTTGCCTCCGCGATCGCGGGAGGTCTCGCGCAAGGCACAAAGCTCGAGCGCTCGGTGCAGCAGGCCAAGCACATGCTCACCACGCGCTTCCGCGCCGCCTGCGACACGCCTTCCGACCCGTCAGAGCCGCCTGCCCCGCGCGGAATTATGCGCCGCGCCTGAGACGGGGGATTCCCATCCAGAATCGCTTGTGCCATAGTGTGTCCAACGCACCCGTCAGAGGTGCCTCCCAAGGCAGAGCAAGAGCGCAGACATGAGCGCAAGGCGCAAACCCGCATTCGGCGTCGTGATCTACACGGCCATCACCCTGAGCCTCTCGGGGTATTTCGTCTTTGCCGCCGTGCAGGGCGATTTCGGCCTGTTCCGCCGCGCCGAGATCGAGGTCGAGGGCGAACGGCTCGCCAGCGAACTTGACTCGCTCGAGGGCGAGGTCGCCCGGATGGAGAACCTCACCCGCCGCCTGTCGGACGATTACCTCGACCTCGACCTGCTGGATCAGCAGGCGCGCGACGTCTTGGGCGTGATGCGTTCGGACGAGATCGTCGTCCGCTGACCCTGCCCTGAGCCCCCGCTTCGGTTACATCCTGCCCGCGTGCAGCGTTGGATCTGCGCGTTTTACGGGCAGCTCATTTTCACGAAACGTTACCGTGAACCGCCCCGCTCGGCGCCTTCGCGTCGATCCTTGCAGAAAACGAGCGAAAGCTCGCCGTTTTGGCAACGCGGCTCTGCACACCCCGAAACACCGCGCTTGAAAACTCTGCCGTCCGCGCTTTCTTATTTACCTACAAGAAAAAAACAATTCGCAGGCAGATTCATGAACAAGAGCAGGAAAGTCAGGACCATCACGATCATTCAGGCCGGGGCGCTCGCGCTGCTGGCCATCTTCGGCGCCTTCGCGGCGCAGGGCCATCCGCAGCCGATCCAGCCAAGCTGCAGCAGCCTCGACATGAGCACGCCCTGCGATCTGTAATCGCAGCCCCTCATCGTCACGGCATCAGGGCGCGGTTCCGGCCGCGCCCGTCCGCATCCCTCAGCGACCAAGCGCCTCGTGGAGTTTCGGCAGGAAGACATCGGTGTAGAGCGTGCCGGCCAGCGGCCCCACATGCTTGTGCAGCACCGTGCCATCGCCTGCGACGATAAAGGTCTCGGGCGGGCCGGTGACCCCCCAGTTGATCGCCGCGCGGCCCTGCGGATCGAAGGGCACGCCGATGAAGGGCGAGCGTTCATCGGTCAGGTAGCCTGCTGCCGCCCCCGCCTTGTCCTTGAAGTTGATGCCGACGATGCGCACGCCCTCGTCCTGCAATTCGAGCAGGCGCGGATGCTCGGCCCGGCATGGCGGACACCACGAGGCCCAGAAGTTCACCACCGTCACGTCGCCTGCGCGCAGGTCCGCATCGCGCACGCCGGGGAACCCCTCGAGCGTGGCCTCGGGCAGGCCCGGTGCGGGCTTGCCGATGAAGGTCGAGGGCAGCGTTGTCGTGTCGCCGCGCTGCATCCCGAAATAGGCCATCACCACGAAGGCCGCGAAGATCAGCGGCGGCAGGATCATCAGCGGCGAGATGCGCCGCTTGCGGGTTTCGGGATTGGTCTCAGCCATGGGGGCGTTTGCTCCGCTCTTCGATCTGTTCCAGCTCGGCGCGCACGCGGCGCGACCGGGCGATGCTGGCGATGACCAGCCCGGCGAGAAGCCCCAGCCCGACGCCGTAGGAGGCGAGCACCGCGAAGGCGTATTTTCCAAGCTCGGGCATCATGCCTGCCGCTCCCGTGCCATGAGCGCGCGGGCGCGGCGCGCGCGAATTTCCGTCTGGGTGCGCAGGAAGACCAGCGCGATGAACAGCAGCACGAAACCCGCGATGCAGACCAGCGCCGGATACCAGAACACGTCGGCCACGTTCTCTTCCTTGTCGAGCGACAGCGACGCGCCCTGGTGCAGGCCCTGGTTCCAGAACAGCACCGCGTAACGCGACAGGATGGCGAAGACCGAGCCCACGAGGCAGAGGATCGAGGTCAGGTCGGCGGCGGTGTCGTCGTTCTCGATCGCCGACCAGAGCGCCATGTAGCCGAGGTAGAACAGGAACAGCACGAGGAACGAGGTCAGCCGCGGATCCCACGCCCACCATGTGCCCCACATGGGCTGGCCCCAGAGCGCGCCGGTGGCCAGTGCGATGAGGGTGAAGGTGGCGCCCACGGGCGCCGCGGCACGGGCAGCGAGCGCCGAGACATGGTGGCGGCGGATGATCCAGACCAGCGAGGCCACGAGCATCATCACCCAGGCATTGATCGCCATCATCGCGGCCGGCACGTGAAGGTAGAAGATCTTGACCGTCGAGCCCTGCCGGAAATCATCCGGGGTGAAGAAGAACCCCCAGACCAGCCCGGTCACGAGGCACAGCACCGCGCCGACCGAGATCCATGGCAGGACCTTGTCGGTGGTGCGGATGAATTTGACAGGGTTGGCGTATTCCCAGATCGACATGGCTCTCCCCGTAGCGCAACTGTCGCAGCGTTTCACCTGAATTTTCCGTCAGGGGCAAGGGCCGTGGCGCCGCAGGGGCTGGCCGGGATCGGCGCGGGCCTCGCTCCGCATGGGATAGGCGCGAGGGCTGATCCATAGGTTGGGATAGTCTAGAAAGCGGGACCGGCCCTCGCTCTCGAGACGCCGGGCGCCGCCGCGCCATCGCTGTCCCGCGGGGTGGCGAACGGCGCCTTGATCCTCTTGTTTTATCTCTGCCAAATCCGAAGGACCTCGACACGTGTTACCGAGACCAGCCAAATCGCCAGCCCGGGGGGCGGGCCGGCGATGGCGCGGCGGCCTGCGGCCTTGATTCCGCGCGGGTACTGCTCGAATGAAACGCAAAAAGCGCTCGCTCGTCCCCGACCTGCGAGCCTCAGCGCAGATTGATCCGCAGCACCGCTGCACTTGCGAAGGGCAGCAGCGCGATCACCCCGGCACTGATCCCCGCCAGCATCAGGAGCGGCGTCTGCACCGCAAGCCCCTCGGCGCCGCGCCGCGCCACCTCGGCGCCGAAGATCAGCGTCGGCACGTAGAGCGGCAGCACCAGAAGCGACAGCAGCAGCCCGCCGCGCTTCAGCCCAACCGTCAGCGCCGCACCGAAGGTTCCGATCACCGACAGCGCCGGCGTGCCCGCGGCAAGCGAGACCAGCACCCAGAGATACCCCCCGAGCGGCAGGCTCAGCAGAACCCCGAGCACCGGCGCCGCCAGCACCAGCGGCAGCCCCGTGGTAAGCCAGTGCGCGAGCGCCT
>Ga0208181_1001200_pt1 | contig 10370 bp, 13 predicted proteins | sample MalvirDeepMed_s6_FD_184244 | JGI IMG/M metagenome (GOLD analysis project Ga0208181, IMG submission 184244) | Marine viral communities from the Global Malaspina Expedition - Malaspina viral metaG DeepMed_s6 (SPAdes) (version 2) | ecosystem: Environmental > Aquatic > Marine > Oceanic | place... | reverse complement strand
GTTCAACGTCGGCGGCGCCCTGCTCATGACACCGCAAGATCCAGCCGGACCCGCGCGCGAGGTCGTCAACTGCCGCTGCGTCGACCTCGAGAAGATGCCCGAGTGGTCGCCGGCGCCGCGCCTTTCGAGATAAAGGCGACAGTTAGGGTTGACAATATGTCATCACCCCTTGTCATATTGTCGCCGTGACCATGCCGATCCCTGAGACCGTGACGCTGTCCGAAGCCGTTACGATGTCGATCCTGGCAGAGGCCGACAGCACGGGCGCCGAGTGGGAGGTCTGCATACTATCCGCCGGCCTGTCGCAGAACGGGAACCTGTACACCGACGACATGCTCCAGGGCGCGGCCGACGTGTTCGAGGGCGTCAAGGTGTTCGCGTATGAGCTCAAGCAAGGGCTGCGCGATCATCTACCGGGCGAGCTGAAGACGCTGTTCGGCGACGGCGGCGGCGCCGCGAAGAACCTCGTGGGCACCGTCGAGGGCGTACACTTCGCAGAGCGCAACGGCCGCGCCGGCCTGTTCGGCACGTTCAAGGTCATCGACGAAGGTCTGCGCTCGCTGATGCGTAACGCCTGGCAGCTCGGCAGCGAAACGGCGCGCCGGCTGTTCGGGTTCAGCATCGACGCTCGAGCCCAGGTCGAAAGCACGGGCGACGGAACCCGCAAGGTCATCTCGTTCGCCCCGAATCCTACGCTTGACGTAGTCAGTCATCCCGCGGCCGGCGGCTCCTTGGAGCGGCTGGTCGCCTCGTTGTCATCCCCAGGAGATCCCACAATGGCCGATCCCACCGCAACCGCACCGGAGCCGACACCGGAACCCGCCATCGAGCCCGCGCCCGTCGTGGACGAGTCGGCGATCATGGCGCGAATCGATCGGAAGATCGCCTGTCGCGAAGCGGTGATCGACAAGATCACGGAGTCGGGCCTGCCGTTGCCAGCACAGCGTCGGCTGCGCGCCGAGCTCAAGCGGGACTTCGACACGGTCGCCGAGGCCGTCAAGGCGACGGACGACGCCATCGCCGCCGAGCGGGACTACCTCGCCGAGGTCGCCCCGTCGCCGAAGGTCACCGACGCAGGCACCACGCGCGAAAGCGCAACGCAGGGCGTCGACTCGCTCGACCGTCTACAGGTCGCCATGGACGGCATGATGGCGAACCGCGACATGAAGCTCGGCGACGAGATCGTGCCGAGGTTCACGAGCCTGCACGAGTCCTACTATCACGCCACCGGCAAGATCCCCGGCATGGACGTCGGCTTCGAGGAGATGCTGCGGCAGGGTATCAGCTACCGCGGGCTGCCCGAGGTGTCGACCTGGGGCACGCGTGAGAGCCGGAACCTGCGACCCGGCCAGCCGTTCCGGCGGGTCACCGAAGCCGTGCAGGCGTCGACCTGGGGCCAGATCCTCGGCGACTCGGTGGCGCGGGCGATGCAGGCCGAGTACGCCCGCCCGGACCTCCAGAGCTGGCGCAAGATCGTCAGCAACATCGAGTCGATCAAGGACTTCAGGACGCAGCGGCGCATGATGCTCGGCGGCTACGAGTCGCTGTCGACGGTCGCCGAGTCGAACAACTACCCGCTGCTGACCTCGCCGGGAGACGACGAGGAAACCTACGCGATCGCGAAGCGGGGCGGGCGCGAGCGGATCACGCTCGAGGCTATCGCCGATGACGACGTCGGCGCCGTGCGGCGCATCCCGCTGAAGCTCGGCGGTGCCGCGGCGAAGACGCTGTTCCAGGCCGTGTTCAACGTGCTGACGACGAACGCCGCGATGTACGACACCGTCGCCCTGTTCAACGCGGGGCACGGCAACTCCGCGGCCCTGGCGCTGAACCCCGAGAACCTTCGGCTGTCGGTCGTCGCCATGATGGATCAGACGCCCTACGGCGATCAGGCGACGGTGCAGCCGTTGTCGACGTCGAACAGGCCGAAGACGATCATCGTCCCGCACGAGCTCATGCACCTGGCGCAGTCGCTGACGCAGGGCTTCCACCAGGGGCTGATCGGTGGCGGCGCCTCGGCGGCGACGCACGCGGCGAACGCCGTGGTCAGCAACCTGCCCGACTTCACCGATCTGGACGTCGTCGTCGTCGGCCACTGGACCGACGTCAACAACTGGTACCTGGCCGCGGACCCGGCGAACACGCCGCTGCTCGAGGTCGGTTTCTGGCAGGGGCGCGAGGAACCGGAGTTGTTCGTGCAGGACGACCCCACGCAGGGAACGCCGTTCAACGCAGACCAGATCGAATACAAGATCCGTCACGTCTACGGCGTCAAGGCCCTCGACTGGCGTGGTCTCTACGGTCAGATCGTCGCCTAACCGGCGGCTGAACCGGGGCCGAGCGCCCCGCACAGTGAGGAGTTGATCCATGGGACTCGAGCCTATCCAGGACGTCGCCGGAACCCGCACGACGACCACAGCGTTCTTCCACGTCGCCGCGACGAACACGCTGTCGATCCCGATCTTCCGGGCTACCGGCGCCTGCGTGATCGAGTCCGTGCGCGTCGTGTACGGGTTCGCCGTCACCGGCCACGGGGCGAACACCAACAATATCAACCTCGACACGCGCACCTCGGCCTACGCAGTCCCCACTGAGATCGCGAACATCGACCACGGCGCCGGCGCCGACGCCGTCGCGAACACGTCGATCGCGTTCACGGGGATCACCGCTGACGAGTCGGCGCTGACCGACGGCATGTACCTGTGCGCCGAGCTGGAGGAGATCGGGGACGGGCTCGCTGCCGGGTTCGGCCCGATATCGTTCGTCGTCGAGTGGCGTCCCGAGGAGTAACCTCAGCGGGGAGTTGATCCTTGTCCACGCTTGCAGACTTCCGCACCTGGCAGGACGAGCGGATCAGGGACGGCGCCGCGTACCTCACGCAAGGCGAACGCGACAACGCGATCGACCAGGCGCGGCGCACCTACTCGAGGCACGTCCCGCGTTCGCTGGTCTACGACCTAACCGGAGATGGTGGCTACGACTACGCCCCGCCGCCTGGGTGGGTGTCGGGGTTCTCGGATCTGCTGTCCGTCGAGGCCGACCCAGCGAACAATCAAGATCCCGCCGACGGCATGCTCGAGGGTAACGAGTTCCAGACTTACGACTCGCCGACCGGCGAGCGGGTGCGGTTCACGGATCGCACGCCGGCGACAACGGACACGCTGCGCCTGTCCTATACCGTGCTGCATACCCTCGACGTAGCGTCCTCGACAATCCCTGCGCTGGACGAGCTCGCCGTCGCTGACCTGGCTGCGGCGGTATCGTTGCGGCAGCTCGGCGCACGGTTCGCCCAGGTCACCGATTCGACCATGGACGCTGACGCCGTCGACTACGGCGAACGGGTCGCGATGTATGCGGCGCTGGCCGATCGCTATCTGCGCCAGTACCGGGACCATATCGGCGTGGGTACGGGCGATGAGGCCGGCGAGGCTGCGGCGGTGGAGTTCCTAGACATTGACTCGTCATTGTCTGCGGGCTCGGCCGGATGGTCTCGACTGTTCCACAGCGGGCCGGCGTACTAATGGACGTGAAGATCGACGTCAGCGAGCTGACCCGGTTCAGCGCGAAGTTCGGCGCCCGCGGCAAGGCGATAGCAGGCGAGGAGGTCGCCCGCTCGATGGATCTCGCCGGTGCGCTGATCAAGCGGTCGGCTGCGCTCAACGCCCCGGTCGGCGTCAGCGGTATACTGCGGCGCTCGATCGGCTGGTCGGGCACGGGCTCCGGGTTCGGCAGGTCCGTCGCAGTCGGCACGCCGATCGAGTACGCGATCCCGATAGAGCTCGGCGTTCGGAAAGGGCGTCATCCTGGGCTATCACGCCGAGGGCTCGAGGCCGTGACGCTGTGGTTCCGCCGCAAGGCCGGCATGGACGACAAGCGCGCGCGCACTGCGGCCGGCGCCTTCAGCAATCGACTCAGGCGCAAGGGGCACGAGAAGCGCCCGTTCCTGACGCCGGCCTTCGACGATAACCTTTCAGCGATCGGCGCGATATTCAACAAGGGTTCAGAGCGAGCGATCAAGCGCATGGCGCAGCTCGGCAGGAGACGATGATATGTGGATACCGCCGATCAAGCATACGCTGCACACGCTGTCGCAGGAGGTCGCCACGGGGCAGACCACGGGCTTCAACCTGACCGGCGCCCGCGTGCGGTTCAAGGAGCGGGTGACCGCGATCGACGCCGGATCGCTGACGCTGTCCTACGAGGAGCAAGACCCGGACGACTCGCAGTGGTACGCCCTCGCCCAGGCCGACACGGTCAACAACGGCGACGAGCCGATGACCCAGGTCACCGAGGTGATCGGCCTGTCCGGTCGCCCGGTGCGCGCGGTGTTTACCCTGGCAGGCGGCGCCTCCGCGATCACGTTCTCGGTGTTCGCCGAGGAGATACACGAAGGCTAATGGGTGTCTCTTTCGACCATCCTCGCGAACGTGCGGACGCAGCTCGCAACCGCGATCGGCGGCGCCGTGATCATTCACGACGGCATCCGGCACGCGCCCGACGATTCGACCTTCCGGTCCTTGTTCCGCGACACCGCGAACAGCAGGCTGAACGCCTGGATGGTGACGCATTCTGCGACCGACGAGGAGTTCGACGGGCTCAACTCGCTGTCGATCCGCACGCACGAGATCGTCTGCGTCGGCCTGTACGCCCTCGACGACCCGGGCGCGGGAACGTCGATGACTTCCGAGATAGCCTTCCGGGCTCAGGTCGAGTCGGTCGCCGCGCAGCTACGGCAAAACTACACGCTCGGCGGGCAGGCGATGAACGCCTCGCCGCCGGATACCGCAGTCTTCGAGCTGCGGATGTTTCACAGCCATCTATGCCACTACGCCGAGGTGCGGTTCGACGCCCTCGAGCGGGTGTCGTACACGGGTCCATGATATGAGCAAGGCCGACAAGACCGCCGACGTCCTCTGGTTGCCAGGCGAAGAAAAGCCGGCGCCGGGTTCGTACACGCACGAAGGCGACGGCGTCTATCGCCTGCTCGGCACGCCCGAACAGGAAGCGGCGCGCAAACCGAAACCGAAGAAGGGGAAGAAGGCCAAGGGGTAACGACTATCCCATGGCCTGGCAGACCCGCAGACAGGACGCAGCCAGGAGTAGCAGATGCCTCTGACAAGGCGAAAGGTCGTACTCGCGAAAGCTGAGGCGACCTACGCAACCGACCCCACGCACGCAGCGGCCGACGCCGTCCTGGTGCATGACTTTGACTTCACGTTCAACGGAGAACGCTACGGGCGCGCCGTCAACTCGGCGTCGCTGGTCGCTCGTCGCGCCTCTGTGCTCGGCAAGCGCAGCGTCTCGATCAGCTTCTGGCAGGAGATGATCGGCGACGCCGCGGACTACGGGGCGGGCGCGCGGTTCCCGAAGTATGACGCCATGATCAAGGCGTGCGGGTTCACTCGCACCGACGACGGCGGCGACCCTCGGGCCTATACCTACCGGCAAGACCGGGACGGGTTCGGCTCGGTGGCGTTCGAGTTCGAGGCCGACGGGATCGTCTGCATCGCCCTCGGCTGTCGCGGGAACGCTCGCTTCGTCCTGACGCCTGGCGAGCGAGCTCGGATCGAGTACACGTTCCAGGGGCTGTTTACGCTGCCGGCCGACCGGGCGCCGATGACGACGCCGAGCTATACCGGCGACGTGGCGCCGCCCATCGTGGCGACAACGGGGTTCCAGCCGTGGACGGAGAACCCGGCCGCGGGCGCCTTCGGGCACGCCCGATCGATGGTCGTCGACTGCCGTAACATCATCGAGCCGCGCGAGTCGCTGACCGCCGGCGCCGAGGGCGTCGCCGCGTTCGAGATCGTCGGGTTCGGATCGGACGACGACCCGGGCTCGCAGGTCGAGCTGGAGTTCGAGCAGAAGGCTGCGGGGAACGGTGACGACTTCTTCACGCGCTGGAACAGCCGCACGCGTTCGGGCTCGTCGTCGGCTGCGCTCGGCAGTGCTGCCGGGAACACTCACACGCTGACCGTCAACGATCTGATCATCGATGACATTCAGTTCGGCGACTTCGGCGGGCGCCTCGGGAACGTGCTCGACTGCCGCGTTGTCGGCGAGGCGGCTGTCCCGGCGGCTGCGGCCGAGGACGGTATCACGCTGGTCGCCACCTGATGGCGGTCTCGTTGCAGTGGAAGCTCGAGGCTATCTCGGCGTCCGACACGACGCTGACGAACCGTCAGATCAACCGCACCCTGACGACGTATTCGGGCACGTCTGGTCTGACGAACGGCGGGCCTAACGTCGTCGTGCTCGCAGCCGGCGCAACGAATATCGCCGTCATCCTGCCGGACCTGACGAATATCCGCTTCCTGATCGTGCTGCCCGAGCGCGATTGCATCATCCGACAGGTAGCGGGCGACACGGGGCACAGGGTCGCGGCGGGCAAGGCGTTCGCCTGTGAGTACAGCTCAACGGGCGCGCCGACTGCGATCCTGCTCACGAACACCGACGGCGCCGCGACGAACGAAGTCACCTACGGAATGGTGGGCACCTGATGCCTGTAGACCTCGATCGGTTCTCCTACGTCCTCGACGATCACAAGGCCGGCGACGACCCGCCGACCTGGCATTATCAGATGCCGACGGTCGACGACGTGCGCGCGGCCCGGAAGCACGCGACCGACACCGACGACGACGGGAAGGAGTCCGTCGACACCGAACGATTCTCGATTGCCCTGGTCGCCCGGTCGCTGCGGCGAGTGGACAACCTGCGCCGGCAAGGCGAGCCCGTGCGGTTCCCGGCCGACGGCGACCTCGAGGAGCGGTGCGCCTTCGTGCGGCGCCTCCCGTTCTCGTGGCTCGGCGAGCTCGGCGGCGCCGTGCAGTCCGAGGGCGACCTCGACGCGGAGGAGGAGCGAGTCGCTGCTGAGGTTCGGGGCGGCGATTCTAACGGATCGCCGCGGGACGTTCGATTGCAGGAAGTGTCCCCGGTTCGTCCAGATTGAGCGCGGCTGTTCCCGCTTCGAGCCGACGCCGGCGCCCGAGCTGCCGCCGTTCGCCCTCGAACTGCCGAGCGGGGAGCGGGTCGAGTTCTACGGTTGTCCGGTCAACGAGGTTCCGGGCCGGACGCGGGACTTCCTGCGGATGTACAGTCATCACCGCAACGGTCATGCCTGGTATAGCGGCGCCGTGTCGCAGTGGCCGAACCGCTACCTGCGCGCCATGGAGATCCTGGGCGACGAGGTCAGCCGGCTCGAGCAGGCGCAGCGCGAACAGCAACGAAGAATGACGGCGCGCTAGGTGGCACGCACCACGACCCGCAACTTGCAGATCGTCCTCAAGGGCGAGGACCGTCTATCGCCTGCGCTGAAGAAGGCGAACAACTCGTCGCGCATGCTCAAGGCGTCGCTTGTCGCGGTCGCTGCGGCGGGCGCCGGCATGCTCGTCTTCACACGCAAAGCGGTCAAGATGTCGCTAGACCAGGCGACGATCAACGAGCGTCTGCGCCTGTCGATCGAGAAGACCGGCCAGGCGTTCTCGGACGTCGCGAAGGACATCGACGACTTCGCAGCAGGGCTGCAAGATACTACGCGCTTCGGTGACGACGAGACGAAGCGCGTACTTACGACGCTGACTTCGCTGACCGGCAGCTACGGCGAGCACACGAAGATCGCGGCGAAGGCTGTCGTCGACTTCGCCGAGGGCTCAGGGAAGGAATTAGCGCCGGCGGCTGCGCTAGTCTCCCAGGCTATCGCCGGCAATATCAGCGCGCTGACCCGCTACATCCCGTCGCTGCGCGGCATGAAGGCCGAGACGTTCGCCGCCCTCGATGTGCAGGAGCGCACGAAGATCGTAGTCGACGCCCTCGGCGGCGCGTTCGGCGGCATGGCAGAAGCGATCGATCCGGCTGCGCTCGCGTTCGCCCGCCTGTCGACGAAGGCCGGCGACGTCATGGAGGCGTTCGGCGATGCGCTGCGCGAGTCGGGATCGCTTAAGACCGGCGTTGACGTGCTCCAGAGCGGGCTCGTCGAGCTCGAGACCTGGGCGCAGAACAACGCCACGACGATCGGCGTGTCGTTCAATACGGCGCTGATCGCGGCTGCAACCCTGATGCGCGGCGCAGCGATCCCGCTCAAGGGTCTGATCCAGATGTTCACCCTGCTGGGCGAGACAGCAGGCCCGGTGATGTCCGCGCTGGGTAAGACACTGGAGGAGCAGAGCGCGGCTAACCTCTTGGCCGGTCCTTTCGCTGGCATGAAGACCCTTTTCGACTTGTCGAAGAACATGACCCTGGAATGGGAAAACCTCGCCGACGGCGTCTCGTCGGCAGACAGAAAGATCGAGGCGATCGAGGGGACGTTCGGAGCGTTCGACGACACACTGTCCGGAGTCGTCGATGGTCTCAACGCCTATACGGTGGCGATGACCGGGGCGTTCAATGCGCCGCGCCCGCGTCCGGATGTGCCTGCCGCCCCGCCCGCGCCTGCCGCCCCGGCTGCGCCTGGCGGCGGCGGCGGTGCCGGTGCCGGTGTCATGGAGTTCGATCCCCTTGACCTGGGCGGGCTCACGGCAGCTCAACGGGCGCGCAACGAGGCGCTGCTCGGCGGCGTGCAAACGCCGATGCAGTTCGAGAGTCCCGAGCTGCAAGACCTCAACGACGACCTGAGCAGCCTCAACGATGCGAGCGCAGCGGCGACGTCCGATACCGACGCCCTGGCGCAGTCGCTCGCGAACGCCGGCGCGGCGATGATCGCCGCCGGTGGCGATATCGACAAGATGGCGGAAGTTGCGATCGGCGCCCTGACGCAGGTCATCGCAACGATGGTGCCTGGCGGCGCCTTCATCGCGCCGTTCGTCGGCGCTATCGGCGGGCTCGCCATGAAGGGATCGACCGTCGGCGGGCGCCGGTCGGGGCGACAGGTAGATCGCAGCGTGCGGACGTCGCAGCGCGCCGGCATGGCGAGGGCATAGCATGGCAGGCGCAGGCACGACCCCACAGTTCCGCTGGCCGGCGGTGCTTACTGCTAGCAATAACGTCCTGGAGTTCGACGAAAACGGACCCAACCTTACCGCGACGCTGGCGGCGGGTAGTCACTTCTGGCGCGGCGCGGGCGCCGCCGACGCGGGCGCGGCTACCGATCTGGCGCATGTTCTGAAGGTCGCCCTCGATGCGGCCGGCGGTCAGGTCTATACCGTCACGCTAGCTGACTCCGGGCTTCTGACGGTTACCGCCGCAGCGGTGTTCGCGCTGCACTGGGGATCGGTTGTTTCTACGGTGACCGACGCCCTGTTCGGCAGCAACGGCGCATCGACCGCGCTGGCAACATCCCATACATCTAACTTCCAGGTCGGCAACGCCTGGCACCCCGAGCAGATATACATCGAGGACTCCGAGGCCGTGCCGTCCTACGCCTCGAGCGTTACGCCGCTGATGAACGGGCGCACCCGCACGCAGCGATGGGGCAGCAGGACGAAGCGGCGTATCCTCGTTGACGTGCTGCCGCCCCGTAAGGTGTTCCAGGCCGAGGAGGTGCGCTCGCAGGAGTCGTTCCAACGGTTCTATGACTCGCTCTCGCAAGGCGTGCGCTTCGAGCTCTGCCCCGACTTCCCGAACACGCGCGGCACCTACTCGACGCTGGTGCCGGACCCGGACGCGCCGCAGTGGATCGAGCAGTGGCCGGCGACGATCCCGCACGCGACCGTCCGGCGCTACAACATCGAGCTGCTCATGCAGTCTTACGTCTCCTGATGTCGGGCACGTTCACGAGCGAGCTCGCCGCCGAGGGCGGGCGATGGTGGGCCTGGATCGAGATCGAGGGCCGAGGGCGTCGCACTGGCGCCACGGTGGCAGCTCACCGGGACGTGCTTCGCGTGTCGACCATCGACCCGAAGGATCACGGCTGGACCGCCGCTGACGGCGACTCGTACTTCGCCGGTCTGCGCCTGCCGCCGACCATCGCGGGCGAGTCAATCGATCTGCGTCGAGGCGTGACGCTGCTCGGCGATCTTCAGTTCGAGGTCGTCGACGGTCCTCGGCGGGACGTCGGAGCCTTCGCCCATGGCTGGGGCGTCGACATGATCACCGACATGCTAGCGACTGACGTTACCGTCAACGCCGCGGCGCCGTGGGATATCGCCGCCGACGTGCCCAGTGCAGCGTCGGGCGCCACGACCCGGATCACGTTCGTGAGTCGTTCCGGCATCGTCGACAATCAAGCCCTGTGGATCGGGGGCGAGGTCTGGATCGTCACCGATCCGGCGCCTGGCGCGGGAGGTCCGCAGGACGTCGACGTCCTGCGCGGCCAGTACAATACGACCGGCGCAGCTCACAAGACCCGCGCCAACGGGGGCGAGGGATTCGTCTACGACCATCCGCGGTTTGTGCGAGGGCTAGACGTCCGGCTATACCTTGCGTTGTTCGACAGC
>Ga0208181_1001189_pt1 | contig 10426 bp, 16 predicted proteins | sample MalvirDeepMed_s6_FD_184244 | JGI IMG/M metagenome (GOLD analysis project Ga0208181, IMG submission 184244) | Marine viral communities from the Global Malaspina Expedition - Malaspina viral metaG DeepMed_s6 (SPAdes) (version 2) | ecosystem: Environmental > Aquatic > Marine > Oceanic | place... | reverse complement strand
TGAGTGGGGCAACCGCTTGAATAGCCGTGAGATAGACCACTTCACTTGCACCTACGACCCGACCAGCAACAGCAACCCATATGCCCAGGCGTATGCAGACCTCAAGACCAAGCTGGCGGCAGGCGGTAGCCCCATCGCATCCAGCATCGCAGACGCATAAGGAGGAGTATGGCTAACCTGACACCGTACCTGACCGAGAAGTACACCAAGATGATTGCGGAGATTACCGCCGACCTGGGGAAGACGGCTGATGACCTTGCCAACGCGCAGAACATCATCCGCGCCCTGAAGAACCCAGACATGATGGTGAACGGCGTGTCCCTCACGCTGGACATGGTGCAGATAATGGAGAACGGAGACATCCGCTTGCTCCCGCCTGTTCCTACGCCCATCACTGAGACTTGCGTGAAGGCACCGGAGCCAGACAAGAACGGCAAGAAAGACTCCAAGGAACTGGTCAATGCAAGTTAGCCAGCAAGTCTACGAGGACGCGCAGTACCAGTCCTCTGATCCCATTGGATACCAGCCACCTATTCCCGCTGGCATCCATGACATCGAGTTGTCGTGGGACCGGAAGCGTGGGTATATGCGGATCATCATTGACGGTAAGACCTGGCACTTCAAGGAGTTTTTGGGACGCGCTCAAATTCTTGGAACGGATAGCAAGCGTGGCCGAATCAACTTGAGGGCTATGGCTAGGATAGACGGTGAAACATTAACTACCTACCGTGATCCATCGGCCCAGCCCCACCCAGAGGTGGAGGGAGAGCGGCGTGAGTCCACGCACAATCGTCTTTGCTATCGCCGTCAGTCCCAGGAATGGAGACTGCGTGACGAGCGGATGCCCTGGAACCACCCAGAGGCTCTGCGGTTTACCAAGAATTATGTTGGGGATCTGAACGCCGAGTGGCACATGGCTGATAGCATCGCCCACATCTATCATAATGGGACGGCGATCATTGACTCTGAAAATGTAGCCCACCTCTATGAGTAATGGCTGAGGAAGAGAAGGAACAGAAACCAGAACGACGGGACGAGAACAGGGTGCAGATGACGAGTCAAGATATCGTCCGACTGATCATAGCGGCACCCGTGATTTTCACCTGGCTATTTCTGGGTTCTCGCATCATTATCTCTGCGACAAACAGCGAGGCAGTTCTAAATAATATAGAGCCTTTATTAACAGTTTTAAGCATCCTAACCATCCCGTGTGTGGGAATTCTACAGTCTTTGTTCTCCAACGGAGGGGATAAGAAATGACCCTATTTGAGAAATTAGCCCATCTAGTAGGGCATCGGAAGGTGCCGATCCCTGCGATGCCAGGGCTTAGTGTGCCCAGAATCTCATTCGGCAGCCGTGCCACACTGAAGGTAATCTTCTTCACAGTCCTAGTGAGCCTGGGCGCAGTAGGCACCGGGATGTATTTCACCATCCGCGATGTCGTCCACTCGTCCTGGAACTGGCCTGATAGCGGGGCGGCCTACTACGCCAGCGAGGACGGACTGGGAACGATGGGCCAGCAGTTGCCGCTTAATGAAGACGGCACCGAGTCACAGACCCTTGAGATACGCATGGCTGACGGCTCTAGGATGGAGTCACTGACCGCCGTACTTGAGATGGGCAAAGCATCAGTGGACTGCATGGCTGTCGAGCGTGCTGCTGGCACAGGCTATCTCTGGGTGGATACGTTCACGATGGATCAGCTAGTGGCACCCACCCTGACTATGAACGCCAGCTTCATACACAAGCTGACACTAAGCGGAAATGTCGATGGGCATCACGTTGGGCCAACACAGAATAGCGCAGGTGCGCCTGACATAACCGTCGAATCGACCCGCGGGGCAGGTATCTACAATGCGGCAGGCACGGTTGACAGACTGCTCATCTCCTTAGCAGGCGATGCCTACATCAAGGACATATCAATCACAGGCCACTGTTCCACGGGGCCGATTGACCTCGACTTCATCAAGGCTGGCAACTTCAACCTGACCAATGTTGAGATAGGTGACGATGGCAATATCAATACCGTGGCAGTGGACATCGGCAGTGATACCGTCATACATACCCTCGCAGATACGTTTGTCGATAAGAGCATCATAGTTAAATGATCAGGCGTAGACCAAATAGATTCCTGCAATGGATACGGTGCCACTTGGGCTCTCACCGTGAAGTCACTTGTGGGTGCGGAACGACTATAATGTGCATATGGTGCTTATATAGCAGGAGGAATAATGGCTAAATATTCGGCATCAGGATCCCAGACTCTAACGACGAGCGCAACAACGTGCCTGGGTATCACATCCAATACCAGCACAGTGCAGCGCAACTGGGTCTATGAGTTGGTGTTCGGTAACATCGGGACACCCGCTGACCATCTCAGTGTCTGGGTCGTACAACGTACTACTGCCCCCGGTACCGCAGGAAGCGCAGTAACTCCCACTAAATTAGACCTTGCTGACCGTGCGGCACAGGCTGTTGCTGGCGAGAACCACTCAAGTGAGCCGACCTACACCAGTGCCCAAGAGGTGATGGAGGTCCCGCTGAACCACCGCGCCACGTATCGGTGGGTAGCCAAGGACGGCAGCGAGATAGTCTGCCCTGCCACGTCAGGTGACGGCATCGGTATCCATTCTCTGCACGCATCAGCTACGACTGACTTCCGTGCGGGGGCGTTTTGGGAAGAATAACCTTGTTGAACGCCGGTGGCTACGGAGTGATCACCGACGTGGAAGGTGGGATAGAGGAACACGACACCTTTACCTGCCCCCACTGTAACGGCGTCCAGATCGTGCGCCCTGGCAGCGGGACCAAGCGTGGTTACTGCCACCTTTGTGACGCCCCTACCTGCGGTAAGAAGAACTGTGTTGAGTGCGTGCCGTTCATGAAGAAGATAGATCGCTACGAGCGTAGGGAAGAACTGCGTAGGGCGATGGATAGAGCCTGATGTATTTCTTAGCTGAAGGTTTAGGATTGCCCTTCCCTATCACACTTCCGGCTGCTTTCAATGCACCTGTGATAATGCCTGAAGCCAACCGTCAGCCTATGGAGTTCACCGAGCCAAAGGTCATCAAGTATTCCCTGCCATTTGTATTCATGCAGTTGGCCCCACCCATATTCCCAGCCAATGCTGAGGCAGTCAGCGCCCCAACCCAGGTGGATCTATTCACCGAAGGAGCGACGAACGTAGAGTATGCCGCCGTCTAAGACTTTCAAGATAAAACAGAATGACACCAAGCCTCCTTTGAGGGTGACCCTGCAAGATAGCGACGGATTGCCAGCCGATGTGACTGGTGCATCAGTTGTATTCAGTATGCGCGTCCAGCCTGCGGGCACTACCAAGGTTGACAAGCAGTCGGTCACCGTCAATGATGCCAGTGCGGGCGACCTACAATATGACTGGGCATCAGCAAATACCAACACAGCCGATGTGTATGAGGGAGAGTTCCAGGTCACCTATGCGGATTCAAGCATCCAGACTTTCCCCAATGACGGGTATATCCTCATTGATGTAAAGGACGATGTGGAGTAATGACTACTACGACCCGTGCAGTTCTACGACAAAGACTCTCGGAGGAGATCGGCGATTATCAGGCGCTTACGACTACGAGTGCAGGCAATAGCGCAGGTACGTCAGTCGTTGACACAGGATTAAAGAACTTGCCGGGCGGGGACCGCGACGCTGCCTTCGATGGGTGGCACATCCTTGTCACATCAGGGGCGAACACAGGCGAGTCGCGTCGAATCAAGGATTACATCTCTAGTAGCACTACCCTTGTGGTGCAGGAAGCCTTCTCGGGTGGCGCAGTTGACACTACGGTGACCTACGAACTCCATCGCTACGACCCCGCACAGAAGCACCAGGCCATTGATAGGGCCATCGAAGAGATCTTTCCGTTCCTGTACCTACCTATACGGGATGAAACGATTGTCGTGGACGACAGGCTTAGTAACTCGGACTTCGAGACTTTCAGTAATGGGTTCACTAGTTGGACAGAGGTGGGATCCCCAACCGTGACCGCCGATACCACCACCATCATACATGGGAGCCAGTCAGCTAAAGTGGTAGGCGATAGTGGTGCGGCTGGGCAGCTGACACAGGCTCCCTCTATAAATATGAACGAGATCACCAACAAGTCCGTCACATTCAAGTGCTGGGTCTGGTGTGCCGCAGCAGACACCGCCAGGATCAGGCTTGATTGGGACGGTAGTGACATCGAGAGTTCCACCTATCACAAAGGACAGAGTGAGTGGGAGTTATTGGATGTGATCGCAAGCGTGCCCACCTCTGCTACACAGGTGAAAGCGGTACTAGAGGTGGTAGCTAGCGGCACCGGGTACTTCGATGCTTCCTGGCTACTAGCTGGAGCCATACAGAAGTACACCATACCTTCGAGTATCGTTGCAGGACCTCATTATCTAACCGAACAAGGTGATGAGATGGACCCGACGGGTGAATACTATCCCATACGGGGAGGCCCAACCTCGGGCCGGCGCCTGCGTTTCGAGGGCATGGGGCTACTAAGCCGACCCTCTAGTGATAGCTCAACCACAGAAGTAGGCGCACCCCAGGTGAATATCATCACCGCATATGCAGGTATGTACTTCTTCCGCACCCAGGGTGCAAACAACGCCATTGATGAACGCTCAGATTATACTGACCTGGCTTCTATATTTAGCAGGGACGCAACACGGATGGCGTCGCAACCCGGGTTACGGATGCCACGATTGGGAGCGCAGAAAGCTGACGACGTATGGCATGTAGAGAAAGATTCTAGCGGGCGTTATATCGTATTCGATCGAGGTAGGATCTAATGCCACGCGCTGGGGTAACACATGACATAACCATCGAGGACGCTGGGGGCACGAACCGACTCGGTTTCATGCTAGCCAGGCAGAATGGTGTGAGACAGTGGGCATCCCAGGACTCCCAGACCATCAGTCCCCGTATCCTGAGCATGGGTGAAGTCACCCACTCAGAACTACCACCTGAACTAGAACTCATATGGTTCCAAGAGGACTGGTCCCTAGGCATCGGTGGTATCAATGACCGGCTAGACCCCAAGCGTCTGGCCTTCACGAACAAGATAGATACCTCTGTACCAGGCGTACTCAAGCCTGCACGAGAGGCAACACTGACCGCCATCAAGAGTGGCGACACGCCCAACAACTACAGGCCGACAGGTTTTGCTGTAGTGCCAATGGTCACGGCGGCCTCATCAATAAATTATGACTTGTGGCTATTCCTTGGGCGTGATGTGTACCAATGGAATACCACAAATGATGAGTGGGACATAAAAACAGAGCCACTTGGTGCAGACGTACAGTACCGTAACGCCGTCATCTTCGGTACGACTGCCGTTGCCCCGTCATGGTATGTAGGCAGCGACGTTTTAGATAGCGCAGCCCAGTATATGTATAAGGCGGCGACGGATACCAACTGGACCTCATCCGACATCACGGCTGGGCGCTTCAAGTACATGACCGTGGGCCGTAACAGCTCCGGCAACGAGATCCTCTGGGGTGCGAACCACGTCTTCAAGACAGCCCGTACTGTCAATGAGACATTCAATAGTTCAGATACCACGCTGACATTGGATGCCGCTGCTTCCGGGCACATAGCCGTGGACGACATCATCCTAATCGGGGCATTAGCCGCCCAGGAAACTCTACTTGTGACTGGGGCTTCCGGCTCCGACCTTACCGTTGTCCGTGGCTACGGCAGCACAGCACGGGCACACAGTTCTGGGGCCATCATCAGTCTCTATCAACCCCACGTCATCAAGTCATCGTCTGACCCGAGCAATGCAGGGTCGTGGTCTACGGCTGTAGAGATAGGTAACGACGACTCGCCTATCACAGGCATCGTGGTGGACGGTGATACCGATACCATACTGGTGACCAAGACCAACGGTATCTACAGCTATACCACTGACGGACAGGTACGGAACCTCACCACCTTGTTCCGGCAGTTCGGCCATGAGAATAATTTCCGTGCGGCATACGTCTGGAACGGGCACATCCTCCTCCCCCTAGGCGGCGGTGGATTGCTCGACTTCAATTATGCCAACGCTACCATCAAAGACATAAGCCTGAGCATCACCACACCTGAGCAGACAGCGCTACACGGCCAGGTCGTAGCCATGCACGGGGATCCTACGCATCTCTTTGCTTTAGTCAGAGACTCTGACTCAAGTGAAGGCTACTACTATGTGATGCAGGCTAACGAGGTAGAGCATGATGGCATGGTAGCTTTCCGTTGGCAGGTACTGGCCAAGCTAGGGGCTGACGGTACGCTGTACCCATCCAGGGTTAGCCTCATGGTGGACACAAGCCGGTCAGATCGCCGTCGATTATGGGTTGGGTATGAGGAAAGTTCGGTATCCTCTATGCCATATTACATAGCCTTCGGGGATACCGGAGATGATGAGGACGATGGCTATACCAACGACACGGACGCATATGCGGATACCGTTCAATGGGATGCTAACCTACCACGGGTTGATAAAAGATACGAGTCAATCGAGTTAGAGACACGCAATCTTGGAGCGGGTGGAAGGCAAATCACCGTTCAATATAAATTAGATAACGCGGATGATTGGTCCACGCTCAACGCCGTGACTGAAAGCCCGCTGCAAGTCTTGAACTTCCCACTAGGCACCACTGGAAAGACATTGGAGCTGCGGTTCACCCCTGCCCTAACGGCTGTAGGTACTACCGCTGCAGAACTACGGTCATTCAGACTCAAGGCACAGTTACGGCCTGATGCTACCAAGCTATATCCTTTGACTATATACTTAGCGGGAAGACAGCAAGCCTTGAACGGTGCCATAGGTGGCAACCCAAGGGCTGACCTTAAACAACTAAGGACATGGGATGCGGCGCCGGCCGATCTAGTATTCGGGACACCGGACGAGCAAGACCCCAAGTCCGTCATCTTCATGCCTGGTTCCTTGAAGGAACAGGAGGCGCACAACGACAAGACCAGAGTCGCAGAATACTACATCCAGTTCACACTAGCGGAGGTGTAATCATGCCTAGACACGGACCCCCAGGTAACCCGCACAACCTACCCAGAAGACCTAGACGCGCTATGCCTGGGCCAGCCAGACCTGTGCGCCGTCGCCGTGTTGGGGCACCTGCCCCATTAGCGCGACCAGTACGCAGGCCCATGCGTCGCCGCTACATCTGATGCCTTATAAAGTCTCCAAGTCTGGGGGGAGATATAAAGTTACCTCCCCTCATGGAACCAAAGCCAAAGGAACCAGTAAGGCCAAGGCCAAGCGGCAGGCCAATCTGTTACGTGCTGTGAAGCATGGATGGAAGCCAAGCCGTGCCTAGAGAATCCGTTCGCGATAAGCTGGAGCGGTTCATTGAGAATGACTTCCATCACCTGGCATTGGAAGTAGCTAACTCGCGGGGCCAGCTGAAAATCCTGCTTATGATAGTGGGCGTGATTGCTGTGGCAACTGTCGGGGAACTTGTTGCCATGCTTGTTCAAGAGGTTGTTAGATGATAGGTAAGATACGTCCCCAGATATTCACAGCTATAGCCCTGCTGGGTGCCATCACTGGCTACGCTATCTATAGCGATATGGTTGAGATAGCAACGGGAACTGTGGGTGGCATGGTGGCATTGGCTATGAAAATCATGGAAGGGGACTAGCGACACGCAAGAAGATAGGGATACACATAGGAACTATCCCATTCCCTAGCGTCTTCAGCTTGGACACTCTATCTATTTGAGTCTCCACTACCCGTGGTAGCCCACGCTCCTCGTCCCACCATATACCCGCGCTCGCCAACTCAAACCATCTGTCCTCATTCCCGCCGGGGAGAGGATCTTGGTTTACCCAACCCTCAGGCAACCCCATCAGCCACTCTGTCCACGCAGCAGATAGCTTCCCTCCTACCTGGTCATTCAGGTTGTTGCTCCTATCGGGGTCATCGTAGCGATCCCTTCCGCCGATCCGGTGGTCCCGTGATTGCGGAGTGGCAAGTGATTCAGGCCAGTGTCCTTGCTTCGCCATCTGTCCGAGGCTATTCACCCCATCCCACATAGTTGTGTTGGCGTTCTTATTAGGTGGCCCACCACCGTCAGGTGCGTCCGACGCCGTGGGTGTGGGCAGCATGTACTTGCGCTTGTGGTTCACGTAATCACGGAGTCCAAAGCCTGTCTCCACATCACTACCATCCGCAGCCTGCGGGGTGGGATACCGCTCTGCCCACTGAGGTAGGGTGACCGAGTGGTTGGTGTCCTCGCTCTGCTGTGTGCTTTCTAGGTTGCCTGTATATAGGTCACTAACCGTCGGACTTGGGATGTGCCAGGCACCACCATCTCCATCTAAGGTGCGGGGCACCAGCGGCTGCTGCGGATATAAGTTGCCACTGTGCGTCATACCCGATGTCGGAAAGCTCCCCGACCACCTTGCCCCCATAAGGTTCCCGTTCTCCATTTCCAAAAAGGAGGCCTGGAACGTTCTCCAACAGGACGTAGGCTGGTGCCACTGTGCTAATGGTTGCGAGGGTATCCGGCCAAAGGTCCCGTGGATCAGCCTCGCCAAGGCGTCGTCCAGCTGTAGAGTGTGGTTGGCACGGGAAGCCTGCAGTGATGAGATCCACCAGGCCGGCCATTGGTCTAAAATCGGCGGCTTTGATGTCCGTGATGATGGGTGCCCAGTCGAGGTGTCCATCTTCTATCCTCTGCTGTATTATCTGTTGGCAGTAGGGGTCTATCTCGACGTATCCTACGTGCTGGGTATCGAGCCCGGCTAGTTTCAAGCCGAGCCCGAATCCCTCATAGCCTGTGAATAAGGACAGCACATTCATGCTGGCAAGCATTTCTCAGGCACACAGCAGTTACGAACATCAACTATAGATTTCTGACAATCTAGGTTTTCGCACGCCCGCTTCCCACACCGCCCGCACTTGGCTGGCAAGATCCTATCATCACCGCCACATATCTGACAGCGGCCTACGTGCGTCCATGTTCTAACTCCCCCTGATGATGATGCCATGTTACTCCTCCTCGCTTATAGTTATGACTGTCTCTGGTGTCTTGGATTCATGCCACCCGTACTGGTAGCGCACATGAAACCTACTATCGTCAGCAACCACCCCTGTAAAAACTATACCGTCTATGAACGGCTTGGTCCTTGCCACGAAGTTATCTGTATCTCGCTTACGTTTATCTTTCACGCCCCATGACACATTGATTAGCGCTAGCTGGATAGGGGGGCTATCCCACCCCACCTCTCTGACTGCGGCTATCGCTTCATCCTTGGCTATGGCAACCGCCTCCCCCTTTGCCCGCCAGTGTACCCGTGAGTTAGGGCTACACTCGGCCGGCGGCAGCCTAGGTATGGTTATGCTAAACGTCATTATTCGTCCCTACCCTGAAGTCAGGTGCATTTAGATACACTTGCTTTACTATGCCCGTGGTATCGTCGAACAACCTAGACGCCACCCGTGTGCCAAGCCCTTCTTCAACTGACGAATAGAGTTCGTTGGTCGATATGACGAGCAACCTTTTGTTCCTATACCGCTCATCTATCAACGCGCCTAGTTGTTCGGACACCCACGCACTAGGTTTCTCTAAACCTATATCATCTAACAACAACAGGTCGGCCTTATACGAAGGGCTTAGTACGCTCTGATCTGCGCCTATGCGTATCGCATCTCGCGCACGTTCCAGAAGATGGGCTGTCATCTCATACCGAACTGTATGTCCCTGAGATAGATACTGCCTACCTATAGCTTCCATCAGATGTGTCTTCCCAGTACCGGTGCCGCCTAGCAGTATCAAGATAGGGGGTGCGTTCCCAACTGTGTAGTCAACTGCGGTGTTGAACGCTTCGTCCACCCCGGGACGATCGGCGAAGTTCTCGAAGGTGCCGTCGAGGAAGACCCTCGGGCCACCACCACGTACAGACTGAGGCAGGTTACTATCACGCTCTCTCTTGAGTACGTCAGATAGGACTTCCGCTGCTTTTTGCTGTATTACTTCATCACACCTACAGTACGGAATGGGCTGAGATATGATCAGCCTCCCTGTTTCTTCGTCGATGTACTGTAGTTGACGTGCGGCAAGGACCTTGTTCACCTGAGGATGGTTGCGCTGTAGTTGACTACAGCTAGAACACACCCCGTCCTCTGGGATATACCGCACCTCCTTCGGTATGTGATCGAACCTATGTAAGTAGCGTTCTAGTATGTCGCCTAGTGCTTCGGCTTCACTCATTTACCCCAGTTCCTCCTTATTTCCGTGGCTTCTTGGGATGCTGGATGTAGTCCTTGAGCCTGGATGTATGCCTCAACTTCGTAAATAGCCCTATCTAATAGCCCTACGGCTATTACGGGTTTCTTACCCTTCTTACTGTTGGTGCCAGTTGGGTTCTTCTCTTGCCTGTTCACCCAGTTCTGAAACGTAG
>Ga0208181_1001186_pt1 | contig 10431 bp, 2 predicted proteins | sample MalvirDeepMed_s6_FD_184244 | JGI IMG/M metagenome (GOLD analysis project Ga0208181, IMG submission 184244) | Marine viral communities from the Global Malaspina Expedition - Malaspina viral metaG DeepMed_s6 (SPAdes) (version 2) | ecosystem: Environmental > Aquatic > Marine > Oceanic | place... | reverse complement strand
CTCTTACTGGTGGTCCTAACATTGCTCCTAGTATGCCTCCCGGTAGAGGGGGGAGCGGGGTGAGGCGTGGGTGGGCCGGGTCCGGTGGACCCATCCTCCAGCAGCAGCCTCCGGGTATGGGCGGTCCTAATATTGCTCCTAGTATGCCCGGCATGGATCAGGCGTATATGCCTTTCGGTGGTCCCAGCTTTCCTCCGCCACCACCTCCGGGTTTCGCTCAACCAGCATCACCCGTGGGCCAGCCTGGGGGGGCTGGTTCTTCGTGGAACGCTGCGCTATCACCTCCAGCAGATACTCCACCTCCAGTAGCTCCTTCGTGGGACGTTGCACCATCTGAACCTGAGACTGAGCCTGAAGATTATGCCTTCACTGAGCCACCCACTATCGATCAAGCAGGTGGTGGCGCAGGTGGTGGCGCAGGTGGACCTCCAACGAGTTGGAAAATGAGCATTGAGCCAATGGCCTATGGCGGCATGATTCCGGGGTATCAAGAAGGTGGGTGGCTAACCAGGCAACGGGATCGGCTCAGTCGGGCGTTCCGCGATTGGGCAGTCCAGGCTGGCGTTGCTCCCGACTCCCCTCATCCCCAGATGGCAGAGCCTCGTACTGGTGGTGAATTTTTATCAAATTTTACACCCGTTGGTGGCTTATCTAAACTTAGAGGTTTAGCCAGTTTATTTGGTCGTGGCCGTAGTGCCGCTAGTGCTGCTGCGCCAATTACAGATGCATCAAGATTGCTTGGGCCTGGAACTGGTACAGCATTAAGAGTCCCTGGTAAAGCATTACAAACTGCGGGCTCAATGTGGGAAAGTTCTATTGCACCATATACAAGTGCAGCTAGTCGAATTTCCCGTCCACTTGCTGGTGTTGGTGCTGCTGCTGCCCTGTTATCTGCAAAACATGCCAGAGACGATAGTGGACTACCCCCTGTGCCATATCGCCGCGACTTGTATGAAACGGACGAGGCAGATCCCGATTACGGAGACGCGGACTATATGCGGGATAGTATGGGCTCTATTTTGGACCAAGCGGTTCCAAAGAGAGACATGTCGGAATCCCTTGTAGACACTTCCATGCTAGATCGTGATATACCGATTGCTGATGTAAGGGCTTTGCGTTCCATAGACCCTATTCGCGGGTTCCCCCGTGACTCTAGGGAATCGGTGTCTGACATACACGCCATCCCCGGTAGGTCGGGAACTCCCTTGAGGCGACATTTTAGGCAGTTTCACGAGGAACAGGCTCAACTAGATGAGCTACGAGACCTCCTTTCTGGACCCGAAGAAGAGTATCCCTTCACGAGATTGGGGCCACGGACTGGGGGATTGTCCGCATTGATTTCGCAACTTGGCTTAGGCGGGAGTCCCTATGGGACGGACGCTATAGGTAGAGGCTTGCGAGGGCCTTTTCGGGTAGAACCAGAGTCTAGCCGTAGCAGAGCTTATGGTGGCATAATCGGGCTACAGGGTGGTGGCTATATACCGATGTATGCAGGTGGGGGGATTCCCGGTTATGGCTTTGGCGGATTCCTTAGAGGATTGGGCAAAGTAGTATCTAAGGTGGCACCTATAGCAATGAATTTCATTCCAGGCGTTAGCGGACTGAGTGGATTGGCTAAGGCAGGAATAGGTGCGCTAACTCAGGGTGCAGGTGATTTAGCTTATGATAGAGGCTTAAACCTACAAAGCATGTTGGGTGGTGCGGGCAGAGCGTATGCGGCCTCAAGTGCTATCGATAGAATGAGGGATATAGGGGGATTAGAGGGTCAAGGCTTATGGGGATCTCTTGGAAAGATCCTGACTGATAAAGATATTGGCAGGGAGGCGATGTCAGCACTTGCCAGCATTCCGTTCGGTGAGGCAGCGGCATTAGGTGTGACCGAAGCTGCCGGGAAACGGGGTGCGGCACAGCAGGCGGGAGGGGCAGGCGGGGCGGCTGGTCTCACTGGAATGGTTAATCCGATGAGCACCGCTGGGCGTGTAATGCCTGGAGCAGGGGTGGCTGGTCCTACCGGGGGTGTTAATCCTACCGCTGGATATGCAAGCCAGATGACCTATGGTAATATCCCAGTCGATTATTCTAATCCAATGCCATCGTCAGATGGCGGATTAATCCCCGAATACAGGTTCGGTGGACGTACATCGAAACGGGCGACAAAGAGAAGCAAGAAAAGAGGGGACAGAAAGAGGAGGGAGCAGTCGGAGGAGATGTACGTTGAACGGGGAGAGGATGATGTGATACTTGGGGGGCCAGACGCAGTATCTACGCCTGCACCTCCTGCTCCTATGTGGCCAGCGGTAATGCCGCCACCGCCTCCAACTGGATTCCCGCCACCGTCTCCGTTTGTTCCACCTATGCCGCCCTCACAGGTAGCTCCGCCACCACCTCCCGGTATCGGTGGTCCGAACATCGGTCCCGGTATGCCCCCTGGTATTGGTGGCCCCAACATCGCTCCCAGTCGTCCCGGTACTGATCAGGCTTATGCTGATCCCATGCCCGTGCCTGTCGCTCAACAGATACAGGAACAAATTCCTCAGACGGCGGCAGCGATGCCCCCATCTCCACCTCCTTCTCCGGTTGCTACTCCAATGCTGCCGCCACCTTCGGGGCTTCCCACGGCACCACAGGTTGCAACTGGGCTCACCCCCGGCACACTTGGAGGAATAGCTCCTCCTTCAAAAGAGATGTTGGCTGCGTGGAGGAAGAGCTTGCAGGATAGGTCCAAGGCTCAAAAGGGGCTGTTGGGTGGGAAAAAGGGTAAAGCGGCTACCGAAGAAGCTCGTGCTCTTGTAGCGGCACTTGGTGGTGGACCCGGACAACCGGATGACCCCAGATTTGGTCCGGGTACTCCTGCGTCCGCTGCTGGAACAGGTTCACGATCTGATCCGTTCCTAAATGATCCAGAAGGACTGGCGCAATTTCGTCAAGAACAAGCTGCTACTCCCCCACCTCCTCCACCCGGTGATCAGATTCGAGCCATTCAAGGTATCTACTCACCTAACACCTCTTCCGGGTTGATGGGGTTATCTCCCTCCAACCGCCCAGGGCAGCTTGGTTCAGCTACTCCCTTATCTGGTTACCAGCCTTATCCAACGTCCCCCGGTAGCACCATGGGGGAACCGCTTTTCGACGGCGTAGATGATCGTTATGACCCGGTTGATTACGGCGGTTTCGGTGACGAGGGTGGTAATGGGGGTGACATTGGTGACGATGTCGGTAGTGGCGAGAGGCGACCGGGTAGCGGTGGCGGCAGATTAGGCCCTGGAATCCCAGAAGAGGTCTTCGACGGCACTGACCCCGAAGAGGTGATTGATGAAACTTATGGGCCAGTCGGTGATGACCCCGCAGATATTCAGCCTCCCGTTATCCAACAAATACAGCAACAAATTCCTCAGACGGCAGCAGCAATGCCACCTCTTTCGGGCGGAAGCCTGGCAGAACAACAAGCAGCGTATCAGCGCGGCGAGCAGTTGCCGTTAAATACGGCGATGCCAACGGCTGGGCGCACAGTGGCACAGGCTCAAGCAGCGTATCAGCGCGGCGAAATATCGGGACCTGCGCCTAGATCACCGGGGGAGAGTGCTGCTGCGAAAAGTTGGAATAAGAATGTGGACAAGGGTTGGGACCCCCGACTAGGTAGTCTCGATGATCCTGCATCGTGGCCCCAAGGTAATCAGCCGCGTACTTATTGGCCTCCTGAAAAGAAGCGAGCCGCGAAGAAGGCCGAACAAAAGCAGAGGGTTAAAGATCGTCGGGCGGCGAACAAAGCGTTAGCGGAACAAGATAGACAGGCACTTCTTCGGGGCGAAACTCCCCCTTCCGAGCTTATCAAGGCTCCGCCACCTGCTGCACCGAAGGGCCAGGCTTACGTTGATTTGGGTGATGGCAGAGGTCCGATTCCAGTCGAACAGACAAGCAAGGCCGAGCGCCAATCCATCGCCGCTGGAGCGAACTACGCGCCCAGGCCGAGTTGCCCACCGGGGAGTGAGCCCTATGACAACAAAGGCACCTGGGAGTGTCGGAAAATGGAGCAATCCGGGGAGGGCGGTAGTTGGGCCTACGGTGAGACTGTTACACCGACTAGCACGACCCCATTGCGGCAGGATTCTCCGTATACGCCACCTCCGATAGTCGAACCGCCGAGGTCGCGGATTGACGCGCAGTTCATGCAGCGTCAGATGCCTACCACGCAACAAACACCTACCACGCAACAGACGCCCATCACGCAACAGACGCCTACGCCTCTAAGTGAACTCCCACAAACCTCCACTGATTTTGCTGCGGCGGGTGATATAGGTGGTGCGAATCTTTTAAGCAGATTGAATGCACCTGCTGCTCCGGTACAGGATTATTTGTCTCCCATGCCTGTGCCAGGAGCGGCAGAGGGTGGTCTTGTTGGCATTGACCAAATTCCTACAGACAGGCTTGAAGGGTTAGCGAAAGCCGCCCAACAAATTGAAAGTCCCGGTTCCCAGCAGATTATAGAGCGAGCCATTGAAGATTTTGGTGTAGAGGTGGTTAATCAGATCGTAACAATAATCCAACAGCAGGGACCAATGATTGCCCCTGATGGTGTTGTCCCAGGATCTGGTATGAATAGAGGTGGTTTGATCAATGGTGGTGGCGGTGATGCCATGGCTGATGACATTCTCGTAAATGCTGAAATGGGCATGAATGGCGAAAGACAGAAAATAGCAGTTTCAGCAGGTGAATACATCGTTCCTGGGGATGTTCTATCACATTTAGGTAGCGGAAACACCGAAGAAGGTGGGGAAGTTATGGACCAGTTCATAGAGGATGTCAGGGTCCAGAGAACTGGTTCACCCGAACAGCCAGGCCCTATTGATTTAAGGGATGTGTTGCCAGGCACATATGGGGAAAGATATGCGTAGACGCTATCCAGAATATCAAGGAGGCGGTATGCCTTCTGATATGCCTACAGATATCCAACGACTTGTCAAAAGAATGTTGGAAGCGAGAACGGATAGGGCGGAGGAAGTGATTCCCGACATGGCTTCCGGTGGTATAGTTGGTCTACAGGATGGTGGCATTATAGGGTTCCAAGCTGGTGGTAATCCCTATCAGCAGAGAATGGTACAATCCTATGTGTCACCTGAAGTGGCACAGCCCTATGCTGATCTAACTGGCAGAATCCAGGCAGCGGGCGCACAACCTTATACCCAATATGGTGGGCAGCGTCTAGCTGGTCCAACCACCGATCAGGCACTCGCACGGGCTGCTTATGGAGCTTACGGGCGTGGTGCTGGTCCGGTTGGTATGCAACAAGCAGCCTCCACGATGGGACAAGCTGGTCAGATGCTTGGTGGTGCCTATCAGGGTATGGCCGGGCTACAGCCGCAATATGCTCAGATGGCTGGACAGTTTGGTAGAGCAGCTTCCGGTGCGTTAGGGCAAGCGCAGTTAGGTGCTGGAGGTATGCAGGATCTTGCCGCTCGCGCACAGTTGCAGGGTCAGCTTGCCGGTGCTGGTATGCGCCAAACTGGGTTTGAGGCACAAGCCCAGCAAGGGGTCTTAGGTCTTGGACAAGCGACTGCTGGTATGGCTGGTCAGCAGCAAATGACTGGGTTGGGTACAGGAATGGGTAGGGCTGGACAGGCTGCATTAGCGGCACAGCAGCGATTTGGTACTGGGATGCAAGGATTTGGTGCTGGTGCGGCAGGACAGGCTGCGGCCCGTGAAGCTCAAGCTGCGGCATTGGGTCAACAAGCTGCTTTAGGAGGTCAAGCTGATCAGGCCCGAATGGCTGGATTGGGTGGGCAAGCGGGGGAGTTGGGTACAGATATTAGGAGTCAATTAGGTGGAACTGGAGGTGAGGCTAGAGATGTAAGCGCAGAAGCTGCACAACGTATGCGAGCCTTGGGCGCACAGGCACCTCAGTTGGGAATGGGAGCAGATCTGTCTCAATATATGTCCCAGTACACCAAGGGTGTCACCGATCCTCAGTTACAGCAGTTGATGGAATTCCAGAGGATGCAAGGTCAGGAACTGGGGTCACAAGCTGCACAGGCTGGTGCATTCGGTGGAAGTCGTGCTGATGTCGAACAAAGAAAGTTAAGAGAGCAGACAGGACAACAAGCTGCTGAGATTATTGGTAAAGGACAGCAGGAAGCATTCCAGAGTGCAGTTGGGAGAGAACGTGAAGATGCTCGTCGTAGAGAGCAGGCCCAACAGATGGGGCTTAGTGCGGAACAGCAAGCTTCACAGGCACAGCAACAAGGGCTGTCCGCTCTACGGCAAGCTCAAGTATCTGGTGGTGGTGCGGCACAACAGGGTATGGGCCAACAATTACAGGCTGCACAGCAGGGTCTGGCCGCAGGCCAGCAAGGCAGAGATGCACAGATGCGGGCTATGCAAATGGGTATTGGTGCTGGTCAGTATGGCACTGATGCCCAGATGAGGGCACAGCAGCAAGCTGCGGCTATGGGACAAGCTGGTGCAGGAGCGTATCAACAGGCTCTCGCAGGACAAGGCGCACTTACTGGGCAGGGCATCGGCATGGGTATGCAAGGACTTGCAGCCCAACAAGCCGCTGCTGCTAGGGGCGCACAGTTTGGTCTACAAGGACAACAGCAGGGGTTCCAAGCCGCACAAGCGGGTACACAGCTTGGGTTGGCTGGCCTACAACAGGCTGGTCAATTGGGTCAGCAGGGTTATGGCACGATGGGCAGATTGCTTGGTCAACAACAAGGTGCTATAGGCGCACAAGGCCAGGCATTTGGCCAGATGGGCCAACTTGGTGGTCAGATGGGCCAACTTGGTGGTCAGCAGAGACAGTTGGGTGCCCAACAACAGCAGCAGCAGTTGCAGAGATTACAGGCGATGGAGCAGGCTGGTGCCCGCACTCAACAAGAACAGCAGCGGGGCCACGATCTCGCCTATCAGGATTTCTTGAGACAGCAGGGATGGAACCAGCAACAGATTGGATGGCAGCTAGGTGCAATGCAGGGGTTGCCGTATCAGAACACACAGGTAATCGGTGACTATGGACAGGAACCGGGCTTTGCATCCGACGTAGCTGGAGCAATTGGTGCCGTTAGTGATTATAGGGCGGGCACTCCTGCGGGTGGCCCTGGCGGGACTGCCCCCGCTCCCGGTTACCCTGGCCCTGGCGGGACCGCCAGTGCCCCCGGTTACCCTGGCCCTGGCGAGACTACCAGTTACGGAAACGAGGAGTATATGGGGGATAGTGCGGGCTCTTACGGAAACACGGACTATATGCAGCAGAGTGCGGGTGGTGCCCGTGGGGGTGGCTATTTATCAAGTAGTGGCATCTTAGCGCCATATCATAAGAAGCTTATAGATGGGTTATATGCAGGTGGGAGGATCAACTACTAATGGGCATTCTTGATGAGAGGCGATATGCAGATAGTATGACCCGTAAGGAAATAGCGGATGCACTGAAGAATGGTCATCCTCTGATTCCGGGTTTTTTGGTGGCTGATGCAGCCAAACAGATGCAGGAGAACGATGCTTTATTGAAGGTTTTGGAACAGCAAGCCGGTCTTCCACAACCCGGTCAAAGCATTACCGATAAGCTAGAAGCATATCTGCGTAACCCGAATGCAGCCCAACAGCAGAGGCCCGGAGGACCACCCGGAGGACCACCCGGAGGGCCACCCGGAGGACCGCCCGGAGGGCCACCCGGAGGGCCGCCCGGAGGGCCACCCGGAGGGCCACGGCCTATGCCACAAGGTGGACCGCCAGGGGCAGGTGGTCCCATGCCTGGGCCTAGAATGCCGGGAGGAGCAGGTGGTCCTATGCCCGGAATGCCGCAAGGCCCACAAGGAGCGGGTGCTCCAATGAGGCGTGGCGGCATAGTCGGTTTCCAAGAAGGCGGGATTGCAGATGAGTTGACCTATGGGGATCAGGATGAGCAAGATTCCTTCGGTATTGGGGATGCACTTAAGTATCCATTTGAGCATCCAATACAGAGTGCATCTGCTCTTGCATTAGCTAAAATATTTGGGCCAAAAGTAGCCAGAGATGCCATGCGCTGGCAAAGTATACCAAGTGCTTGGGGTAAGACGAGTGGTGCGATTGGAAAAGTAACGGAAGGCTTGGGTTCCCTGCTTAGATCGGGTGCCGGAACGGGCAAATATAATCCCGCTCGTTGGGTTTCTGGGGCTTTAACACGACCTTGGTCTAGTACACCATCTAAAAGTACAGCCTGGACAAATATTTCAGACGCAAATCGCGCACTTGGTCGTAGAGGCTTAGGTAGGGGAATACTTGGAGGTCTTGCTGGGATAGGCACCACTTTGGGCTTCTGGCCCTCTGGGGATGAAGATGAAGATGAAGTAGTTTCGCCTGTAGCGGATCAGGATGAGCGTCGAAGAATACCTTCTGGAGAGGGAGCAGGAAGAGGAGGAATGTATCAAGATCTGTTTGAGAAGATAAAGGAATACGAAGAATTGGCTTCTGTCCCGTCAGCATCAGAACTCACCCGATATAAACTAGCTGAGGATCGTGCTAACGAGCTTGGAGATTATCAAGCTGGAATCGCAAGATTGAGACCCACTGAAGAGCAATATGGGCAGTCGCTTAGAGGTGCCTCGTTCAGTAAGTTGAGCCAGTTTCTTGGTAGAACCGGCGATCCCAGCAAGCGTCAGGACTTCGGGCAGATAGGGGAAGCTATTCGTGCTGAGAGAGACAGACAGTTGAGGGAGAAGCTGGGATTTGAAGATAAACTTGCTGGTATCGATACAGACATCTATGGCGTTGAAAGCGGGTCATTAGCAGAAAGAGTCAAACGCGAACGGGCCGGTGATCCGTTCCGGGCAGTTCTTCTAGGGGCGATGCAGTCTGCGGCAGAGTCTAAAGCGGCTCATAGGCGTGCAATGGCTGTAGCTAATGTGGGTGTGGAGCGGGAGAATCAGAAACAGATTGCACGCCTGTATCAGATGCTGATGGAACAGACTCTCCCAGAGTCTGACCAACAGATGATCATAGCCGAGATACAGAGACTGGGTGGGGGTGGGGGACTTTCGGGACTCATGGAGCAAGCACAGGGCGCGAGATAGGGTAAGTATCTATGCCTGATCAGTGGTATCGCCTACCTGATGGTTCGGAAATCAACATACCGGACGATTATACCCCAGCCCAATTATCTTCTGTATTCGACCGGCTTTCCACGGAGTTTCCAAACTCTATCGGGAGAGCATGGTCTACCTACGGCCAAGAGGAAGAGGAAGACGAGGGCAACATCTTCGGGGCACTCTACCAAGCTGTAGAGAACCTCCCCCGTGGAGCCGCTAGTGTACCGCTCATGGGAGCGCAGGGTATCGCCGCGTTGCTCACGCCCCATAAAGACACAGCCATAGAGAAGAAGCTCAGAGGAGCTAAAGATTGGCTGTTTAGCGGTATCGATCCCAAGTATCGCGAGTCCAAGATAGCGGGCATCGGATTGGGAGTGGGCCAGATAGCTCCGATGATGATGGGCGGTGCAGCCTTGGCCTCTCTTGGTGTTGGTGCGGCAGTGCCTGGGATGCTCACTGCCCGTGGGCTATCTATGGCCTCTCCTGCCATGAAGCTCTTGGGTGGCGCACAAGGAGTCCAGAGCATAGCTGCTGGTTCATTGATGAGTATACCTATGCATTGGGGCCAGTATGCTTCAGGGATATCCGATTATGAACAACGTACTGGTCAGGATGTATCTGCACTTAAAGAATTAGCGGGATTCGCACCAGCCGCGTTGTTGGGTATTGGTGAGATGCTTCCGCTTTCCATGATGCCCGGCGCTGGCGCAGCGTCGAGAAAGATTGCAGCGCAGATAGGTGCTGGTTTTGCAGAGAAAGGTGCGTTGAGGTTAGCGAAATCATTTGTAACAGGTGCCGCATCGGAAGCTGTACAGGAATCCACCGCAGAATTGGGGCAGATGGCTATAGCCAGAGCCTTGTACGATGATGAAGCCTTGGCAGACATGGGTTCCAGAATGTGGGATGCCGGGATCATAGGTGGTGGCGCTGGTGGTATCGTCAGTGTTCTCACGAACTTGGCAATACGCGGGTCTACGGGTGGTGCATGGGGCTTTGACGTAGCGGCTGAGGAGGCTCTACAGCGGGAAAACAATCTTCGCAAGGGCGCAGATCCCGACCTTTCGATAGCCCGTGCTAGGGAAGAGGGGATGCCGGTAGCAGAAAGCCAAGAGACGTTAGACGCTAATCGTCGTAAACGGTTTGAGGATGAAGTGGTGGGGGAAGAGGCTACCAGGCTGGAGAAGTTTGAACAAGCACAACAGGATTTAGAAAATCTGATAGAGGAGGTGCAGCGAGCAAGGCTAAGGGCAGAGCGGGGTCCGCCTGTTGAGGGTTCATCTCCGGTGGTCATTACCCCACTTACCGATGGCGGCGTCACGATTGCTGGTTTTCATGGTACACGCACATCTGGGAAAGCAGCGAAAGCGTTTGGTGG
>Ga0208181_1001178_pt1 | contig 10469 bp, 6 predicted proteins | sample MalvirDeepMed_s6_FD_184244 | JGI IMG/M metagenome (GOLD analysis project Ga0208181, IMG submission 184244) | Marine viral communities from the Global Malaspina Expedition - Malaspina viral metaG DeepMed_s6 (SPAdes) (version 2) | ecosystem: Environmental > Aquatic > Marine > Oceanic | place... | reverse complement strand
TGCCACTAGATAAAATGAAATCAATAAATAAACCAACGGTTTGGCGAAAAGGTCTCACTAGACAGGATGGAAATCCTGCCCATTGGGCCGCCAAAGTTACTAACTACATTAAAGCACGCAAAAGGGAATTGCGCCTGCAAGGCCTTGGCCCTATTGCCTGCTGGCACGCTCACGAGGCTTTGCGCCTTGAGGCACACAAAAAGTACAACCTGCGCTTAGCACGGAAATTAGCATGAAAAACCTAGTAATTACTAAGTACAAATCCGGGCGTGCCGATGCTGAGCGTTGGGGCGTATCAATGACTTTCCCACAATGGGAATCGTGCATTGACAATCACTTGGCCTCTTTCGATGCCAAGCTTAATCCGTTCCCGCAAGTAATTACCCTTTATGAAAAGGGCGACAAATTGCCGGAGGGTAAAAAGATCGGCGACAGTAAAGACATAGGGCCTACAAGCGCGCAACAGGCAATAGCTGCTCAGTTGAACGTATATAATACGGCCAAGATCAGCAAGGCGAGCATGGCCGATTGGAGTGAATCGAAAGTTTTGGAGTACTGCTCCAAAAACTTTGTAAAGGTCGCAGCCGAGAATAAATCGACGGCTGAGAAGATCAGCGCGGCGGTTGCAACCGCATCGACATGGTTCGTGGATAAAGCATCGGAGATGGCTGAGCTATTCGTCGCAGGCAAGACTGACGAAGCATTGGCCGTGCAGGCAGAGATCGAAGCACGCAAGCTGAACCCCGCAAACTAAGACAAGGTATCGAAGCATTGGCCGGATATTAACTTATCCGGCCTTTTTTGTGTCTGTTAATAAATGTATGTTAATTTATTTATTAACTGGACGAAGGGAAAAGGGGAAGGGTGAAGGAGAGGAGTCTCTCACGCGTATGTATTTAATATATATATAATATCAATATACATGGAAAAGCTTTTAATCCCTTTTTACTCCCTCCTCTTTTCTCTGTTAATAAATATATCAATTCACGTTTTCTCTCTTTTCGCTTTACTGATTCAACAGTTAGCCCCGGCCTTGGCCAATGGTTGCATACACCTAGTCAACAGATGGGCATTGTAAATTTAAGCTTGATATCCTTTGAGGCATAACCTTGGGCCGCTCTGGCCGGTGCAGATCGGGGAAGCCAAACCTATGATCTAACTCTGTTATAGTATAGTAAGCTATTACATAACCTAAACTAAAAGCAGTAGTAATCGTAACCTAGGAAACAGGGGGTAGGGGCCAGAAAGAATCGCCGTCAGGAACTATAACCCCCTCTGGCAAAATGACCAAAATAACAACTTGACTTAACAGTTAGAAAGGCGCATCAACTGTTGAGCGGGTTGGCACGAAAGGTGCTTTTGCACAGGATTGTGAGTGCAGAAAAAGCTACAAAAGATGTGTTTGAGGGGTTCTCGAAGAGGGCCGAGGAAATTTGTCGGGGTACAGCCTTGATAAGGTATTATTTTAGGAAGCAACACGTATGGCAAAAAGACTAGTACGGCAGTTTAAGACGCAGGCGGCCCCGGCAGAGGCCAGAGGTTATAGACCGCAGTTGGCTGTTCAGCATCCAGTTGATTATGGAGTACCGGCGATGCTGCCGCCCACGGTACAAAGGCCGGAGATGGTACAACAGCCGCCGGTATTTGATCTAAGCCAAATACCAAATATCCCGATGCTTGTTCTGCCGGAAGCACAGCTTCCACCTAGGGCTATGGGTACTCCAGCACCAAGGCATCCCACGAACACTGCATATACGCCCAACCGAATTTGGTCTCCTGATCCGTTTAACCCTTCGCAGCCGCCAGACCCTAGGTTGCAAAGGGTTACAGGCGAGGGAGACTTACCCATGTTTATTCAGCCTACGGCAACAGCAACGAATCTACAGCCCCCGCGAAGACCTGTAGCTCCCCCTGCTTATGGACAACCAAACGTGGGCGTCGATATAACCCCCGAACAATATACCCTCCCCCCGCAGCAGAGTATAGTCCAAGAAATGCCTCCTGTGGTCGATTACGGGCCAATAACGACCCCTATAGCAGCCCCCGTCCAAGAAGAAATGGGCTACATCGAACCTACCGAACCTTACCCTACTACCGGCCCCCAAGTAACGGCCACCGAACAAGCCTTCTACGACCCCCAACCCGTCGAAAGCGCATACGCCGACCCAATCGACGTACCCTACATCCAACCTCAACCTCAACCTCAACCCCTAGACATACCCCAAGACGACATAACAAACCTCATAGACACCATCATACCCGAAACCCTAGAAGCCAAAACCATCGACTTTCCCCAAGAAGACCCCTACACAAACCAAGAACTCATAGACCAAGCTAACTTTACCCAAGCCGACCCCTCCATCTACTCTCCAGAAACAGCCCCCATAACAGTAGATGAGATGACTGAGCTAGCCTATCCCTTTCCCACAGACTATGCCGAACCCATCGCACAAGAAGCTGCTCAACCTACCTACATACCCCCGCCGCAGCCTGTACAACAACCACTGATAACACAAGCACCAGAGTTGCCGATGCCAGATATCCCCGCCCCTGCCGGGGGCGCACGTGCTGAAGATGAGTTTTTCTTGGAAGACTACCACAGAGAATTACCCCATCAACGTATAAACATAGACGAGGCTATCCCCGGTGGCAGCACAGTAGCAGACCCCAACGCACCCATTATCGCAAAGATTCTAGAAGAAAGCACACTAGCACCTGTAAGTGGGCCAGCAGTTACAACAGACGTTACTGGTGATGTGGATACAGGCTATCCGGGTGCGGATAAACCACTACCAACTTACGACAGAGGCGTACCGCCAGTACCCGAAGAGGTAGTTGTGGAAGAATCGGCTGACCAAACTACACCTTATGGGCCAGATGAAGGCGGTTTACCGCAGAAGCCCGAAGCAGGCGTTACTCAGCCTCCTGTTGGTGGTCGTAAATGGTTGCACACGGGGCCACAAGACTTTGCAGAAACACGCTGGCAACTCTTTGGCGCAGGCCAAGGGCCACCTGTTATAACCGACACCCCCTCTGTAGTCGGCCCCCAAGTAAACAGGGAAACTGGCGAAATAACAACGCAACCCCTTACGTGGTGGGCTAATCAGCCAGTAGGTAGTTCAGTAAGTCCTTATGGTGCGGGTACTACAACCACACCCCCAGAAGGCACAGGTACTACAATGGGGGGTGGCGCACTAGGAACAGGCTTTACCGCCGAGCAGGTTATGGAAATGGCAGGCGGCAGCATAACGCCCGTACTAGACCAGCTACATCCGGGTGCGACCAGCGACGGTCAGACAGTAACCTTTGGAGATGTTGGTGATTACGATGCTTGGGTAGACGGAACACTTAGTCTTCGGCCAGACCTCAAAGGCATAGACGACCTAGGCTACCAGAAAAGGGATGCTGAAGGTAATCGCGTAGGCTGGGGAAACCACGCCCTAGACGGCTTCAACCAGCTAACCGGCACAATCAATAGTGTATTCAACTTCATGGGTGATCCGAGTAGAGAGTTTACCGCAGCCGTTCTCGAAGACTTCGGAATGAAAATGCCTGAAGGCGGCTTGAAAAAACTAGCAAGCAACCTCAACAAGTTCCGTAAAGAATCTAGTCAGATGTGGGAAACCAGCCAAGACAAGGCTTGGGGGAGAAAGTGGAATGACTTCACAAAAACCCAAGAGTACGGTGATATGCAGCCTCTCGGTATCTTCGCTTTACTAACAAACCCACCCGCCGCATTGGCAATGACAGCCAACAGTATACTCTACGACATCAAGAATGCTGCAGCGGGAATGTTCAACGACAACCCCAACTACAAAGGAAACATGGCACAAGATATACTCAACGGTGCTTTCCATTTCCTAGGCAAGGCAGCCAAAAGCGTAGGCTCTCTCTTCGGTAAGCTTGGCAAGAAGATTGGAGAGAAATTCAACTTCACAAGCAAGGACATGAAGAACGACCCGATGGAGGTCTCCAGACAGTTACTCTTCAGAAGCAAGAATGAAGATCCTAGAGTGGGAGATATCAGATATAACCTAGTCAAGGTTCTTCTAGAGGGTGGCGTAGACGTAAGATTCCATAACAATGCCGTAACATTCGACAAGGGAATCGCAAAGGCACGTATAGCGGATATAGAAAAGACTATTACTGATATGGGACTCGATGCTTCTATGATAGAGATAATGGCCGGTACAGAAGGTCTTGATGATTTCCCGGAACTTAAAGCATTCTTAGAAGCCTTGGCAAAGCAAAAGCGTGCTATGGCCCAAAGTTAAGCCGTGAAGAACAATGATCTCCAAGCCGTCATGCTTGCTAGACAGGGACTTTCTCCAGTAAAGATCGCAGAGGTTCTGGGCAGGAGCAAGGAGATAGCCTTCAGGCTAAACTTCGACCCAGACTTCAAGGGTTCCATGCAGCGTGCATCACAGAAGCACGAAAAAGATCTAGAGTACAAATCAGAAGAACCAGAGTTCAGCTTCAAGGACGAAGCCAAGAAGCTTGCTCCCCTCGCCATACAAATTTGCAAGGAACTCCTAGAGTACGGAGAGAACGAGGCAGTAAAGGCTAAACTAGCCATGTATCTGGGTGACATAGATCAGGGCAAGGGCGACAAGGGAAACATCTCCTTCAGCGTCAACGACTTCAACCTCCGTCTCGAAAACGCACAGAAACGCGTGGAAGAAAACTTCATAACCGTTGACAGCTACTAAACAGGACAAGAGTATCAAGTTTAAGTCGCCGCTGGAGCTGGTCTCCTTCGTGGACGATGAAATCCTTGACGGCTCGATGAAACTCCACAAGTGGCAGGCGCAGATCATGGTGGACTTTGCCGAACCCACAAGCGACCAAAACCCATATCGCTCGGTGGTACGCGCCGCCAATGGCTCAGGCAAAGACAAATATATAATAGCACCCTGCGCTGTCTGGCTAGGCACGGTCTACGACGACACCCTCTGCATCGTGACCTCTGCCTCCGGCAACCAGTTGGATCGCCAGACAGACCGTTATGTCCAGCAGTTGCTCAACGGGATCAACAGGATATTCGACAAGCAGATATGGAAGCTGAACTACCGGCACTACACGAACCTGCTGAATGGCTCGACCATAGAACTGTTCGCCACGGACGAGCCGGGTAGGGCAGAGGGTTGGCATCCGGCTACAGCCAACGGCCAGTTTGGAGTCTTCGTCTCGGAGGCCAAGTCCATAGGAGACGACATCTTCACAGCCTTGGCTCGTTGCACCGGATTCACCAAGCGTGTGGACGTTAGCTCTCCCGGTGTTCCAGACGGCCACTTCTATAACGCCTGCGTCAGCAACAAGTGGAAGCAGTACCACGTGACGGCGTTCGACTGCCCCCATTTGAGCCGGGAATACATCGAGGACGTAAAGAACTCCTACGGGGAGAACTCCACCCTCTACCGCTCCATGATCTTGGCCGACTTCGGTGGTCTCGAAGAACAGGTCGTCATAAACTTCCAGCAACTTATAGACCTAGACGGTGTTGAGGTTGACCGCATAGAGTCCGAGTACAACATCGCTGGCCTAGACCTCTCAGCCGGTGGCGACGAGCAAGTCCTCGCTATACGCAACGGAAACGAACTCGTCGCCCTTGAGGCTTTCAAGTTCACGGATACCGTGGTTCTTATCGAGCATCTCGAAAAGCTATTCTACAAATACAATCTGGATAACCAGAATGCCATAATCTATGGGGATGCCGGGGGTCTGGGAAAACCCATCCTCGACACGCTACGAGCCAACAAGTGGCCGGTCAGGTACATACTCAACCAAGCCAAGCCTCTGAATGAGCTGGCCTACCTCAACCGTGGTGCGGAGACTTGGTTCAATATGGCCAAACTCGTCGAGAACAAGGAGATAATCATTCCCAAGTATACTACCCTCCGCAGGCAGTTGGCCTCCCGCTACTACACGGTGACTCCCCAGAACAAGCTACAGCTCGAAAGCAAGAAGGTGGCCAAGGCCAAGGGCCGGAAGTCTCCTGACCACGCGGATGCTTTTGTGCTTGCCTTCTGCGATTATCGGCCTACAAAAACGCGGGGTACACGTGTCAAGTACAAACTGAACAAGTGCGAGTTAAAGACAGATTCTAAGGTTTTCACCCTGAATCAAGCACGTAGAAGCCAACGGTTGCGGCATTTGTTACCCAAGCGTGACCCTGTGGCGCAGGAATTTTTACTGGAAGAAATTAAGGCATTACAAAATGGCTAAGATGACATACAACTATATGGACTATGATGACGCGGTTAAGGAAGTCCACCGTCTTAATAGTCATCTACAGACACAGACCTCGAAGGCTGACGAGCATCGGCTGCTAAGACACCCGACGATAGACATAGATGCCGAGCAGCGCAGTGGTCATTTGGCCCCTGATGAACTTTATATCCCGATACATCTTGTGGACATGAACATCCGCAGGGAGCAGGCACGGTACGTTTCTTATATCAGTTCGTCCCGTAGGGTGGCCATCTTCAAGAGTCTGAACGACGTTACCTTCGACTCGACTGTGCTGGAGGAGGACTTCACGGACAAGGCCAGATACACAGGATGGCAAACCTCCGTCTTCAGGATCATAGACTCCATGCAGCTACACGGCTATGGCGTGGCAGAAGTTTCCCTCGACGTAACCAAGCCGGGACACTTCGCGGTGACTGACGTAAACTTCGAAGACCTCGGACTCCCAGAAGACGCCAGAGATATACAAGCCTGCGAGATGATAGCCCACCGTCACTACTTTACAGACCTACAGCTTCGTCGAATGGCAGACTCTGATGATTTCAACAAGGAGCAGATGCAGAACTTGGACTTCGAGAGCCTCTCGGAGAACTACTCCCTGATGGAAGTCCAGAAGGTTCTGTTCAAGAAGGACAACTTGGTCTACGTCGGTTGGACTTGTATAGATCGCTGCAACGATTGGATACGGAAACCTCGCCCGTTGTTCCTAGGCAAGAAAGAGGAGGGCGAAGACCTGTTCGAGACCCAGTATCCCTACGTTATCTTTTCCTACAACATCAACGAGGACACCACCATTGCCCTGATGAAGGGCCGGGCAGAACTGGACGAGTACGCACAGGAGTCAGCAACCTCCCTCCTCTCATCTTTCGTCACGGCGCATCGTAGGGCATCCGGCCTGTACTTCGCCAAAGACAGCAACGACCCGAATAACACGAACGTCCAGACAAGCATATTCTTCACGCCGAACGCCCTCATCGACGCGAACATCAAGCAGTTCCAGCTATCTCCCCCTGACTCATCCATCATGGGGGCTATCCAGACTATCTTGGGCCAGAATATGCAGGAGACCTCCCAAGTGAACTACGCCGCGATGAACCGCAAGGACAGTCGCAAGACCGCAACGGAAGTCCAAGCAGCCACCACAGAGGCCCAATCACTCTCTGCCTCACAGGTCGCACTATTCAGTATAGCCCTAAAGAAAGTCTACGCACAGTGCTGGAATATATACAGGTCTCGTATACTCGAAGGCCTTATACAACCTACGATACCGCCAAACTTTTTCACAGACCACGAATACTCCGTAAGGGCGGCGGGAGACACGGATGTTATAGAACGCCAAGAGAAGATAAACAAGATGATGCAGGCTTGGCCCGTGGTACAGCAGACCGGCGCGGCCTCCCTCTTTCTCAAGCGTTTCGTCTCCATGCTTTTCCCAGAGGACGGCCAAGCTTACGTGCAGGCTATCCAAGACGACAACACCAAGACCCAGCTCCTCACGCAGCTTCAGACGATCTTGCAGGCATTGATTGTAGACCCGGAAACGGGCAAGCTAACAGAGGAAGCACAACCCCATGAACAGCAACTGACCCAGATAATGCAACAGGTACAACAAGTATTAAACCCCGGTGGACAGCAACAGCAACAACCAGCAGGCTGAGTTAGCCTATTTACAGTGGCGCGACTCTACCTGTACGCAGCTTCTCAAGCAGAGGCTTGATGAGTACAAGGAGCAGGTTCTCAACGAGGTCAAGTTTAAGTCTGTGGACGCAGCCGCCCCGGACAATATTATACGGTATAGGGCTGCACAGTTAAAAACAGTAGACGACATATTAAGTATAATCAATGAGCGAGGAAACATTATTCGAGCAGAAGGTAACAGTCCAGGATCAGAAGGCTGGGACAGCAACAGAGGTAGAGCAGGTAGAGTCAGACGCACCCGCTGAAACCTCCGAAGAGAGCCAGTTGGATATGTTTAGCGACGTATTCGACGGTGATCTTGTGGACGACACGGAAGATGGTGAGACACAGGATGTCCCACCGGATGACGAGAAGACTCCCCTGCCAGAAGGGGAGTTGGAGGAAGACCGCGAGGAACCCCAGACTAAGCCGGGGGCTAGAAACTACGATGACTTCGACGAGGCAGAGCGGCCCCTCCTAAAGCAAATGTCCAATGCGGCCTTTGAGAAATACTCCAAGAACCGCAAGGAAATGGTGGAGGCCAAGCAGCAACTCGAAGAACTTCGCGGCAAAGCCCCGGAATCTAAAGCCCCGGAAAACATCCACGAACACCCCGAAGCCTACACCCTCTCCCCCGAATACCGTGAAGCCGCCAACAACTACGGCAAGGCCCAGACCGAGTACAACCATTGGAAGAAACAGTTAATCAACGTACGCAACGGAGAGCCTTGGAGCGGAATAGAGGGTTACGATGCCAACGGGCAGATGGTGTCCAGCAAGCAGGCGTATAAAGCCACGCAGTCGTCGGAGATAGACATAGAGTCTGCGTTGCAGGAGGCCAAGAACTTCATGAATCAGTTCGGCCAGCAGGCCTCGCATATACAGGATAACTACTCACAAATTTACAACAGCGCACAGGATATGTTGTCTGAGGAGCAGAAGAAGTATTTCGAGTGGGAGGTTAATGGTGAGAGGTTGAAGAATGAAGTGGATATTTCTGATGGAAAAAAGGCTACGATAGGTGAAATCAAGAAGGGTTTCTTTGATGCAATGCCGGGGAATTTCCAGAAGCATCCTGTAACCAACTTGGCCTCAAATCTTTACGTGACGTTGCAACTTTACGCTTCTGAGCTTGGAAAGTTGAAAAAACAGCTTGACATATCAGAGACGAACAAGAAAGATTCTCGACGAGTCGAACCTCGTTCTGGGAGAAAGTCCGAGTCAGCTAGTTCTGATGACGAAATCTTCTCTGTGGACGACTTCGAAAAGCTACTAGGGTAAGGGCATACCATTGCTACTATGTGCGAAGGGCATCGCGGCGTAAGGGGGTGCGTTCTAGAACTCCCAATATAACTGGAGTCTACGGACTCTTTAACTTGTAATATAATAAAACATTATGCCTAGTTCAGTCGCTGCTGACAGTGTAAGTCATGTTGCTAATAGCACAACTACACCATATCAGAATGAGTTTAGAAAGCTTTCTTTCTATCTCGCACGTAACGAGGTTGCCCAATTCCCTAAGTGGAATACCTACGATAGCCTTTTTGGTTCTATCAAGTGGCAGCCTAACATGGGTGATACCCTTAACGGCCTGACCGCAATGCCTAGCCCTGTGGAAAGGATAACCTTCGCTCCTAATACTCTGGACTCTTTCCCTGCGAAAGATCAGTTCAAAATTGGTGAGCGTTACGAAATCGCAAAACTTGGAGCGCATCGCTTTGAGAGTCATCGTTTCCGTTTCCTAAGTAACTTTGAGTCTTTCTGGCGTGACCAACTCCAGTACGCGCACAAAGATATTGTTCGTCAGATCGCTTTGGCTAACAACATCTTCACACGTACGTTGATGTGGTATCAGACTCCAGATGTTTATATTTGTAATAGAGGTCTGAGTTCTCAGCTAACTCTTGGTTCTAACATTGAGAAGCGTGTTTTTACTGGCGACGATGTTCGCCTTGTAGACAACGCTGCTGATGCTATCACAACGACAACTTCACACGGAGGCTCTGCTACCGTTACCAATAGTGGTGGTGAAGTTTATCGTAATGAGTTTGCTCACGGTGCAACTAATGTTGCAGCTTCACTAACCTTGAAGGATATCTACAAGGCTATGCTGCATTTGCAGGAAGATGTGCAGGCTCCTACGTTTGATCGTTTGCAGAATCAGCCAAAGAACTCCGAGTTCATTAAAGGCAAATATGTTCTTATTTGCTCTACAGAAGCTTGGTCTTCTTTGATGTGGGACGAAGACCTCAAGGCTGGTGATGATGGCAATGCTCGTTTGGGTTCTGCCAACCTTAACCTTGTCTCTGATGGTTTCGCTGGTGATCTGTTTGGTAAGGTTACTGCTAAGTTTGACCCGTACCCGCTACGGTTTACGGATGATGGCAGTCTATTGGCCCCGCAAACAGTTGATGGAACGTCAGGTAAGGTTACTCCTAACGCTAACTACACTGCCATTTCTAGCACCAGTAGTGATACTAAGGCTAGTTGTGAAATAGCATTCCTTGTTGGAGCAGACGCATTCAAGACGATCTCTGTTGGCC
>Ga0208181_1001173_pt1 | contig 10512 bp, 21 predicted proteins | sample MalvirDeepMed_s6_FD_184244 | JGI IMG/M metagenome (GOLD analysis project Ga0208181, IMG submission 184244) | Marine viral communities from the Global Malaspina Expedition - Malaspina viral metaG DeepMed_s6 (SPAdes) (version 2) | ecosystem: Environmental > Aquatic > Marine > Oceanic | place... | reverse complement strand
GTTGGTGTATTAACAGCTACCTTGAGATTATTGTTAATGTATAATTATGTTGACCAAGATGGGAAAGGTATGATAGAAAGGACATTAAAGATGTTGGAGAAGAATGACCAAGACGTTTAAACACCGTGAGTATTCCAGCATAGATCATATGGAACAAGATATGTCTGGGCTTTTCAAGGTGTTACAACTAAAAGTTAAGAGAAATAAACGAGGATTGTTGGTCAGTACAGAAACGCATAGCTATCAATTGGAGGTTGATAATGGTAATGCAACAGGTAAATTTTAAGTCACATCAGGACATCCCAGATCATATAGCAGATTGGGTTACAAGTGTGGCTGGAGTATCTAGTGTATGGAGCCTTGATCTGGAGGATATAAACTCTCTGGTGAACGGGTATGAGGAATGGTACAAGCAAGAAGGAATGGCATAATGTTTAATCATGACGTAATAGATTTTAATGTGGAGAAGTTTCATCTCAGTACTGAAGAGGGTTATCCAATATCGCCTGAAGTCGGTGTAGGTATAAGACGTAGTGATAATAAGGCCCCTCTTGCCATAGTTTCAGAAGCATACGAACCTGTTCAGTACTTGGATGTCGTAATGGGTGTCGAGGAGGCACTTGATATGTCAGGAGTTGACCTAACAGGGGCTGAGTTTGAAACTAATGTCTTTGCTGATGGAGCTAAGCTTGAGCTACGTGCCAAGTTCCCTGCACATATTATGTATCTTGATCCGCAAGATAAAGTTATACCAGAGTTCTGCTTTCGTACTTCTCATAATAGAACATGGGCCAACAACGGGATGATGGGCCTGTGGCGTAGCCGGTGCTGGAATACATTAGTCTCTGGTGACAAGCTAGCCTATGTCTATGGTCGGCACACCAAGAACTTTAATGTCTCTGCTTTTGCAGGGAAGATTAAGAATGCTGGTAAATACATAGCCAGTGGTGGTATATCTCAGATGAGAGATTGGTATCAGAAGGAGATATCTCGTGATGCTACCATTGATTTGTTTACCAAGACACTTGCAAAAAGAACAGACAATGTAACTCGTAAACCTGTAGCTAACAAGGTTATGCTATCTAATCTCATGAAGATCTTTGATGAAGAGAACCGTCACTTACATGGTCGCTCTCTCTATGAAAAGTATGCTACGAGGAATGATGGCACGTTATGGACTGCCTATCAAGCTGCAACGCACTGGTCAAGTCACGACAAGGTGAATAGCAGTGGTAGACCTTCTCACTCCACCATAACAGGACGAGAAGATAAAGTCAGGAAGATGTTACAGTCTAATGAATGGCTTGCCTTGGCTGCATAAGGAATAAAACTATGAAACAATTTTTAGTACGAGCTAAAGAGAATAAACTTGCTATAGGTTTGTTCTATTCAAACGACCCAGAAAATTTAGCTGATATGATAGATGAATTTTGTGGCTATGATGGTTTGGAATATAAAATATTAGATTATCCTATAAACTTTTTAATGGGTGACTTCACCATACCTGATAACAAAACAGAAGAAGAGTCGGATAACGAAGAACTAGTTCACCAACAAGCAACATTACAAGTTAGTGAATCTTATTGGAACATCTTCTTGGATAAAGATGATGCTGATGAATGGTATGATGTTCCGATTGATAATACATTCTTTAGTAGACTTTATAATAAGGAATAGATACCATGAAGAAATATAAGATAGGACTGTGGTTTATGTTTATGTCTTTCTTCTTTGGGAATGTTAGTGGTATCTTTATATGCAATTGGTTAATGAGGATAGGGTTATGAAAGATCAGAGAGTTATGGGCAAACGCAAAACTAATCCAATTGCCAAACAACTCTCTGATCCTCTTTGGAAACAGAGGATTGTGAAGGATAAGAAATTGTATGACAGGAAAATAAAACATAAGGACATAAGCAATGTGGTGTATCGTCAGAACAGACCCCGAGGATGAGGACTATCCATTGCCTGATGTTCTCATGGATGATGATGGTTCTGTTAAAACTTTCATTGACGAGGGTACGGCATGGCGGTACATGGAATTAATTTGTAAGGAATATAACTTTCCTTCTGATATGTTCTTGAACGACAATAGTATAGGACTAATGAGGATTCATTAATGAGTAAAATAGAGTTACGTAAACGTAAGTTTGATGGTAAGTGGGTGAGATGGGAACTCAAAGATTCTCACACTCTTAATGGGATAGGCCACACGGCAACATGGCCTCGTTACAAGTGGGTGGTCACTGGTGTGTGGGATCATAAACCTAAGACATCTGAACCATCCTTCCATGCATGGTATGAGGGGCAGCCCTATGAAGAAATTGAAGATTGAGAGGTGGAAGGATGGTTGGCAAATTGTTAGAGGGCCTGATCCAATTCAAACATCTGGTGGAATTTTCTTGACATTTCAAGAAGCATATGATACATATAACAAAATGAGGGATGAAGATGAACATAGAAAAAGAATTGAGAAGAAATGTGAGAGAGTTACAGGAACAGCTGGCCCGATCTCACAAAAGAATAAAGACGTTACAAGAAGAACTTCATTCTTTACGAAGGCAAGTCGAGCCACAAGAAAGTTTAAGAAGTGGTGTTTCAGGTTGGGCACTCATGGAAGACCCAAGCATGAGAGATTAACATGAGTAATCGGGTGTATCTGTTTGATGAGTTGATGCATGAGGATGCTTTAACAATTGGACGGTATGCCTTCTTGGAAAAGTATGGTCTTGACAAGGAAGACGTTTATGATTATGTTGTTGGTAAACATATTAGAGAGATTACGAAAAAGTCTTTAGAGGATATTAAAAAGTGGAAGATAAACAATGCGACCAAGGACAATCAAGGAGAGAAAAATCATGGGTAAAGTAAAGGCATGGCTTATGGATATGGAAGAAGATGCTACAGTTCTGTCACGTTCAGAGTGGTTGGGCAAGCATGGATCTAGTCATGAATCTATCTTCAATCGTATCCAGAAAGAGAGAGAAGAAATAGGTCAGGGAGAATTAAATTTATGGAGGGATTCAATTGATGTCTGAGTGTGAAATTATAGATCTTCCTTGGCTATTCAAAGATCCATCAAAGGAAACGGAGGAAGAGATGGAACTCTTTCTTCCTCTGTCCTTGATTAAAAAAATAATTATATCAGGGTATGATCCTACTTCTTTACAAGACATAGAAGAGTATGTACTAAAGTATGCTGACACATCTACTGCAACATACTATGGGCCATCAAGATTGAGGTATGATAACGATGGTTAACAGTATGTTACAACAGGAACGAAAGCAATTGTTTAGGTCCATAACTCGACAATATATACAGGAAGGTTATGACATTAAGGAAGCCAAACGTCTGGCTAAACTGGAAGTTGATGATATCATGAGTGATAAAGAAGCCTTTGTAGATAATTATGTACGAGATGTTTGGGGAGAATATGCTGATGAATAATAATAAAATAGTAATGCTGGAGTGGATTGATTCCGTTGAGTACGAAGATGCTGAATGGAAAACTCAAGAAGATATAGATAAACTTGAGCCAATGAGAATAAAATCTTCTGGTATACTGGTGCATGACGATGCTTATTATATCACGATTGCATCCAGCCTAAATGAAACTGATGCTGAGAACATTACCTATGGAGGCCTGTTAACAATTCCAAAATGTTCTCTCTTGAAAAGAACAGATTTCCCAAGGAGTTTTACCAGTGAGTAAGGTTGATCTTATAGATCACATGGGAGATGATACGACTGTTGTTAATGCTGCAAGAGTTTCCTTTGATAAAAATATAGATGACGTAATGAGTTTCAAAGATGAGAAACTAATAAAGTATTTAGCAGAGCATGGACACTGGTCGCCATTCTCACATGTCTTTGCCACATTTAAAATCAAAGCCTCTATCTTTGTTGCCAGACAACTCCAGAAACATCAAGTAGGGTTGGGATGGAATGAGGTTAGTAGAAGATATGTTGACAACGAGCCTGATTTCTGGTATCCTCTTCTGTGGAGAGAAAGATCCAAGGATAAGAAACAGGGATCAACTCCCCATGAAGTACATGGGAACGAATGGTTTGATAGGAAATATAGGGAAGTTATAAAAATATCAACGGAGGCATACAGAGATATGATAAAGGGTGGAGTTTGTCCTGAACAAGCTAGGGCTATACTACCCCAGAGTATGTACACTTCATGGTATTGGAGTGGTTCTCTGTATGCATTTGCCAGAGTATGCAATCTTAGATTACAAGATGATGCTCAAGCTGAAACACGATTTGTAGCTCAAAGCATAGACTATTATATGAGAAATTTATATCCTGTTTCATGGAAGAATTTAGTTAAGACTGTACCTATAGCAACCAGTACACGTATGAAGGAGATTAACGATGAAACTTGGCCGGGACCGGGGGTGTAAATGTCACAAAAGCAATGGTTAGATAGGGGTTCATGCCCCAAGTGTGGATCTAGTGATGGTAACGTACAACACACGGGAGGATACTCTTGGTGTTTTGCTTGTGAGACTAGGTTTGGAGATAATATAGTATCAATGCCAAAGCAAGAGGTAAAGCCAATGTCTACAACTGGAAATTGGGGAGAGCTTAGTGATCGTAGGATATCTGTAGATACTGCCAAGAAATATAGCACTAAGATTAAAAGTGATGGCAGTATAATAACTCACCACCTTTACGGATACTTTGATGAACTGGGTAATCAGATAGCTACCAAGGTAAGACAGACTAAAGATAAGAAGATGTGGTCAGAGGGTGACATCAGTGATGCCGTCCTGTTTGGTCAGAATATATTCTCACCTAAAGGTAAATACATTACTGTGTGTGAAGGTGAGGTTGATGCCATGTCTGCCTATCAAATGATGGGTTCTAAGTGGCCCTGTATCTCTATTAAAACAGGGGCAGCAGGGGCACTCAGAGATTGCAAGAAAGCTTTCACTTACCTTGACAGTTTTGATACGGTGGTACTGTGCTTTGATATGGATAAGCAGGGACGTAAAGCTACAGAAGAAGTAGCCCAACTGTTTGCCCCTAACAAATGTAAGATTGCCCATCTTGAACATAAAGATGCCTCTGAATATTTGAAGATGGGAAAGGGAAAGGATTTCACTCAGGTATGGTGGAACGCACAGCCATACACTCCTGCCGGTATTATTAACCTCAAGGATATTGGAGGTAGCTTATATGATGAGGAGTATTGTGAGACTTGTCTGTATCCTTGGCCTCAGATGAATGAGAAGACCTATGGCATGAGGACAGGGGAGTTGCTTACCTTTACCTCTGGTGCTGGCATGGGTAAGTCAAGCATCATGAGAGAGTTGATGCATCATCTCCTGAGAAACACAGAAGATAACATAGGTATACTGGCTCTGGAAGAAAGTGTCAAAAATACGGCATGGAATATCATGAGTGTGGAGGCTTCTTCCAGACTGTACATTAAAGAAGTACGAGAGGCTTTCACAAGGGAAGAACTGATGCAATGGCAAGACAAGACAATTAATTCTGGAAGGTTCTTTGCCTTTGATCATTTCGGTAGTATAGGTAACGATGAGATCTTGAGTAGGGTCAGGTTCATGGCTCAGGCTCTGGGTTGTAAGTGGGTTGTCTTGGATCATCTCAGTATATTGGTTTCAGGACAGGAAGAATCATTTGGAGATGAAAGGAAATCAATAGACATGTTAATGACCAAGCTAAGATCACTGGTGGAACAAACAGGGATTGGCTTGCTGTTGGTATCCCACTTACGTAGACCTTCTGGTGACAGAGGGCATGAAGAAGGGAAGGAAGTATCATTGTCTCACTTGAGAGGATCAGCCAGCATTGCACATCTAAGTGATGGTGTGATTGCCTTGGAAAGAAATCAACAAGAAGATGATGAGATACTTTCCAATACTACGACAGTACGTATCTTGAAAAACAGGTACACAGGTGAGACAGGGGTAGCAACCCATTTATTTTATAACAAGAGTACAGGAAGGATGACTGAAATTGATAACCCATTTGACACAGGAGATAATGAATGAGTTCGACTAAGAAATTTAATAGAAAACTATATGCAGAAGCAGATGCCAAAGCAAAGAAAGCTATGCAACCGTGGTTGACAAAACAAGGATATCATGATATAGATTTTACAGAAACAAAAGGAGTGGACTGTTCTTGTATGAAGGAGGATGCCCCGGCTTACTTTGAATTAGAAATAAAATATAGTTGGAGAGGTAACCCCTATCCTTATCATGACTTACGTATACCTTATCGAAAGAAAAAGTATATAGATACATGGGTAAAGAATGGGTCCAACGGAACTCTAACCTTTGTAGTATTTAATAATGATTGTACATGGGGAGCCTTTATTGATGGGGATGTTGTGAAAAATTCTGAGGTTCTGACAGTGGACACTAAGTTCACTAAAGATGAAAAGTTTTTTCATATAGCTGTAGAAGACATACAACAAATAGATATGGGGAGTACAGATATTTCAGAAGCTTTTATGAATACAAAATACCCTTCTTAAATGACTGACAGAGATATCGCCAATAAGATATGGAGAATTATGAAAGGTATCTCTTTACCTACACACTATACTGAGAAGGACGTTGTTGAAATAATCTACAGGTATTGGCATAGAGCAATGGAACGTGATACATGTTAAGAACGGTAACTTTATTGGAGAAAGTATTAAAAACATGGATAACTTTTATCGTATTTATACCAACATTATCTTGGGTGATAATGCTGATGGTATTGATGGCTCTACAAACCCACATGGAATCATTGTGTTTCAACAACGGCTTCTCAATCTGGCTATCTTCTTTAGTTACAGCCTACGGTTTCTTTCTATATAACTTAATGAGAAAGTAATATGTCTTTAATTACAATCACCGATAGTGCAAACAACCACCTATCTGGAATCGTGCAAGACCATGATGCTAAAGGTATTATGCTTGGCGTTAAAGGTGGTGGTTGTGCAGGGTTTACCTATGAGTGGTCTATCCTGCAAGAAGCAATACCAGATAAGTTTAATACAGAAGATAAGTTTGAATTACATTCGGGATACCTGTGTGTCCAACCTGAAGCTATGATGTTTGTATTGAATACGATTATAGATTTTACTAAAGGCATAGCAGGTTCTTATTTAAAAATTGTTAACCCTAATGCTACATCCCAGTGTGGTTGTGGAGAAAGTTTTGGAGTATGAGTGTAATCCTTGACATAGAAACAGATTCTTTAAAGCCTACAAAGGTTCATTGCATTGTAGCTAAAGATCTGGATAACTCTCAGGTACATGTGTGGGATCAAAATAATTTAGATAAATTTAAACCTTGGTCCCACACAGTTGACAAGTTCATAATGCATAATGGAATATCTTTTGATGCCCCGGCTTTAAATAGATTGCTTGGTACTGACATTAAGTTAGGTCAGATAAAAGATACACTGATAATGTCACAGTTGTTTGATCCAGTACGAACGGATGGACACAGCCTATCAGCATGGGGAAAGAGATTAGGTTTCTCTAAGATGGAACAGGAGAATTTTTCTGAGTACACTGAAGATATGTTGGAGTATTGTAAGAATGATGTTCTCTTGACTGAGAAAGTTTATAACCGTTTAAACGATGAGGGTAAGGGATTCTCTTCCTATGCTATTGATTTAGAACATAAAGTCCGGGCCATTATAGATCAACAAGAGAAGAATGGTTTCACTTTGGATATACGTAAAGCCATAACCTTATTGTCCAGACTCTCTGATGAGGCTCATGATTTAACGGAATGGTCTTTGAAAGAATTTCCACCTACTGTAGTGGAGTTAAAGACCAAGCCAAAATATATTCCATTCAATATAGGTTCTCGTAAGCAAATTGCTGAACGTCTAATGGAGAGAAACTGGAAGCCTAAACAATATACAGACAAAGATAATGTTATTATAAATGAAAATGTTCTTGCTCAAATTGATATGGATGAAGCTAAGAAATTTGCAAGGTTCTTTCTTCTACAAAAACGTATTGCTCAAATTCAATCATGGATAGATGCTTACGATGATGACACTGAGAAGGTACATGGACGGGTACTAACATTACGTACCATTACAGGACGTATGGCACACTATGGTCCGAACATGGCTCAGATACCGGCCATACGAAGTCCCTTTGGTTTTGAATGCAGAGATTGTTGGACTGTATCTAATCCTCATACACATAGCCTTGTTGGTACGGATGCCTCTAGTCTTGAACTTAGGTGTTTAGCTCAACTAATGAATAACAAAGCTTATACAGATGAAGTACTGAATGGGGATGTTCATACAGCCAACATGAAGATGGCTGGTTTAACCAACAGAGATCAAGCCAAGACATTTATATATGCTTTTTGTTATGGTGCAGGACCAGAAAAGATTGGTAAAATAGTTGGAGCTGGCTATAAAGAGGGAGAAAAATTAATAAAGAAATTTTTAGAGAACATGCCAGCCTTAAAAAAAGCCAGAGAGAAGATTAGATTAGAATATTTAAAGGAACCTCTACACAAAATAGAGGGAGTAGGTGGTCGAATGTTAAAGATTAGATCACCCCATGCTGCCTTGAATACCTACATACAAGGAGCAGGAGCTGTGGTGTGTAAGGATTGGCTAATAAACATGACGCAAAGAGTTAAACAATCTGGTTTGGATGCCAAGCTGGTAGCCTCCATTCATGATGAGTATCAGTTTGAGGTTGCCAAGAAAGATATAAAGGAGTTTGGTAAGATAACCAAGGAAGCCATTCAATATACAGAGAAAAAATTAGAATTTAATTGTCCTTTAGATAGTACTTGGAAAGAAGGAGAGACATGGGCTAAGACACATTAAAAAAGTTCTTGACATTATATTTAGAGTATGTCATAATGCATTTTAAATTCAACAAAGGAGAAATATAAAATATGTCTGAAGTAAAAAGATCTGTAAGTGTTATTTCTGGAACAGCATTCTGGGCCTCCGTTGTGGCTCCCAATACTACCTTTGATAGTGATGGGGTTTGGTCCATTGATATATGCAATCTGGATGAAGAAAGTCTGGCTACAGTTCAAGCTGATGGTTTGGAAGTTAAGAACAAGAAGGATGAACGTGGTGACTTTGTTACTGTTAAGCGGAAGGTTCGTAACCAAAAGACAGGAGAACTTAATCGTGCTCCTACTCTTGTGGATGCACAAAAACGTACCATTATGAACACGGCTGTTGGGAATGGCTCAACTGTTAATGTACGATACAGGGCTTATCCTTGGGAGTTTGGTGGTCGTAAGGGTATTAGTGGACACTTGTTGGGTGTTCAGGTAATGGAACTTGTTCCTTATGCTTCTGAGGCGGATGGAGAAGACTTTGAGGTTCATTCCAAGGGATACTCTGCCGACGAAACTGATGAAGAAATTTCCCTAGCATCTTAAAGAAAGGAGTATGGGAGGGGGCTTTTTACTCTTTCACCCCTCCCTTTTTATATGAAAACAATAGACACATTAGTACAGGATATCTACAGTTTATTAGGTCCAGAAGGTAATGATCTGGATCAGGATAAAATTGATAAACAGGTTAGTCTATTTGCACAACATGTTACTCGACACGTTAAAGAATTTCTACAGGAGAAACCTGTATACAGGAAGGGACTCCGTTTATCTGGAATAGGAAGACCACCCAGACAACTGTGGTATGATAACCAATGTAGTGATCAGGCAATTCCGTTTGAACCTAGCACACGTATTAAATTTTTATATGGTCACATTCTGGAAGAACTTTTAATTCTTTTCTCTGTCTTGTCTGGACATGAAGTAACAGAAGCACAGAAAGAAATTCATGTGGAAGGAGTTAAAGGCCATCAGGATTGTAAGATTGATGGGGTTCTGGTAGATTGTAAGAGTACATCTCATAGAGGATTTGATAAATTTAAATATGGTACACTGGAAGATGATGATCCCTTTGGGTACATAGAACAAATCTCTGCCTATGCAGAAGGAAACGATGCTAATGAAGCAGCCTTCCTTGTTATTAATAAACAGACAGGGGAGATTTGTCTTACACCTATCCATTCTATGGAGATGATTAATGCAGGAGATAAGATTAAACAGTTAAAGAAAGCTATGGATAGTTCTTCTCCTCCTTCCAAATGTTATTCGGATGTTGCTGATGGAGCTTCTGGTAATCGTAAACTAGCTATTGGTTGTGTGTATTGCAATCATAAAAAACTTTGTTGGCAGGATGCTAATCAAGGGCAAGGATTACGTGTGTTTAAATATGCACATGGGAACAGGTACTTATCAAATGTTTCTAAAACTCCTGAAGTCCCTGAAGTATTTAACTGGTAATGCATTGGAAGGTAAGGGATAAGCGTAAGAGATTTGTTCCTAATTTAAATAAGTTTGGGTTCGTTTATATTATAACCAATAAGAAAACTGGCAAGGCTTACATAGGTTGTAAACAATATCTGTTGGGTAAAGGGAAGAAGAAATCTAAATGGGAAGTTTATATGGGTTCTTCTAAAGCTCTTCTGGAGG
>Ga0208181_1001161_pt1 | contig 10622 bp, 21 predicted proteins | sample MalvirDeepMed_s6_FD_184244 | JGI IMG/M metagenome (GOLD analysis project Ga0208181, IMG submission 184244) | Marine viral communities from the Global Malaspina Expedition - Malaspina viral metaG DeepMed_s6 (SPAdes) (version 2) | ecosystem: Environmental > Aquatic > Marine > Oceanic | place... | reverse complement strand
GAAAGGGCCAAGGCCGACGCCAAGCGCCTGAATACCGAGGCTAACCGCAAGATGGCCGAAATGAGGAATCTGGTAGCTTAAGATGCAAAGGCCGAGGGATTATAAGAAGGAGTACCAGACGTACCACAAGAAGCATCTGAAGGATAACAACGCCCGGCATCGTGTCAGGTACGCCGCCGAGAAGGCTGGAAGGGTCCGGGTAGGGGATGGTAAGGAAATTGACCACGCCAACAATAATCCCCGTGACAATTCGCCAAGTAATACTCGCATCATGTCAAGGAAGGCCAACCGAGGACGCAAGAGAAGGAAAATCTAATGGGTGATGTAAGAAAGCCAGAGCTAAAAAAGAGAACCAGAAAACCCATTTCAGGTAAGACGATCATGAAAGCCTTGAGGCGTAAACCGTTTAAACCGGATGCCCGCACCAAGATCAAACTAGATAAGGAATTTGGTGGCACAGGAATGGGGGAAAACTATGGTCAATTTAAGCCGTGGGGACTCGCGCCCCCTCAAGGGGCCACTCGGATCAGTGATCTTGACAGACGTACGGCAGAATTATTGCGGCGTACTAGAAATATGAATTTGGAAGATCGTGTTCAAAGGCAGGAATTCAGGGGCGGCGGCATGGTTGGGCGCAGAGGAAAGGACAGAAAGTAATGCCTATACGCAAAGACATACCCTACGCGAAGCCCCAGAACAAAAAGAAAAAGAAGAAGAAGGGTTATCAAGGGGGTGGTCTTCTTAGTAGCCTTCGGTTCCCTGGTGTGAGTGCCGGTGGGGGGCAATTTACGGTCAGGGGTGATTTTCTGAGAGGGCTTCTAGATCGTAGTGGGATTAGCCCTGATCTTCTCCAGAACCTTCGTATTCGTGGGTTAGGAAACGCTCCTATACCGGGGCGATTTTCACATCCTACAGTTATTCCTGCTACTAAAGTCCCCAAGGCTAGGGCTGCTAGGAAAGCCGGTAAGGCTGGGGGTATGGTGAGTCGAGGTAATGGTATAGCACGGACCAAGAAAGGTAAGAAGTACGTCTAATGGCCGCGCCAACAACATCAGGGACCGCTAACTTCAAACTGGACATCCTCCAGATTTGCGAGGAAGCCTATGAACGCGCCGGGGGTGAGATGCGGACGGGATATGACCTGCGTTCAGCCCGTAGGGGCCTTGAGTTGTTGGCTCTGGAGTGGGTGAACCGGGGCTTGAACCTCTGGACGGTAAATGAAGCCAGCCTAGCCCTGGTGGTTGGGACAAGTGTCTATAGCCTTGCGGACGACACCATAGATGTCCTTGACGCCGTCATACGGGACGGCAGTGGCGTAACGCAGACGGATTTCTCCCTGACGCGCCTGTCGGTAACCAGCTATGCCCAGACATCCAACAAGAATACCCAAAGCCGCCCGACCAGTATGTATATTGACCGTCAAAACCGGCCCACAGTGACGTTGCATCCTACACCCAATGACGCTGACCAGACGTTTAATTATTGGTATGTCAGGCGCATTGAGGACCTGGGCGACAACACCAACAACAACGATATGCCCGAACGGGCCATTCCGGCTATTGTTTCCGGTCTGGCGTTCAATATCGCCCTCAAACGGCCTGAATTTGAAGCGCGGATACCCATCCTCAAGTCTCATTACGAAGAACAATACGAACTGATGGCCTCAGAGGACCGTTCCAAGGCGTCCCTGATATTTACGCCTTTGCAGGACTTTATTGACGTGGATTTGACATGACCAGTAAACATTTCGCGGCAGGGAAACACGCCTTCGGGTTCTGTGACCGTTGTGGGTTCAGGTATCCATTGGCGCACCTTGTCTGGGAAATGGAGGACAAGCGACGCAATGGACTTCGTGTCTGCAAGGATACGTGCCTTGACCCGGATCACCCGCAACTTCAGTTGGGCCGATTCAAGATTTTCGATCCGCAGACGCTGGACAGCCCACGCCCGGACCTCGCCAAGCTAGACAGCCAGAGCCTGTTTGGCTGGAACCCCGTCGGCGCGTTGAAAAGTACGGCGGCTTCGGGACAGGTGGGGACGGTAACAATTTCAACATCATAGGAGATGAACATGGCCCAATCTGTATTTAAGAGCAAAAAGCGCAAGGCCAAGAAGAAGAAAATAAAGGGTTATAACCAAGGCGGCATGATTACCAAGCGCGGAATCATGCCGACCAACCAGAAAACCGTTCAAGCCACGGGTATGGGCGCGGCTACGAGAGGCGGAAACTTCAAGGTTTAACCATGAACTACACTTCCCTTCTAGCATCCGTACAGGAATACACGCAGAATTCGGAGAGTGTCTTCGTTGCTGAAATCCCCAACATGGTCAAACAGGTTGAGGATCGTATTCAGCATATTGTCCAGCTTCCGGTATTCCGCAAAACGTCTTCGGGGACGGTGACGGCGTCGAACAGGTTTCTGACGACGCCTACGGACTTCGTGGCGGCGTATTCACTGGCGGTGTTGAATGGGTCGTCGGAATATTCGTTCTTGCTGAACAAGGACGTGGATTTTATCCGGGAAGCCTTCGACCAGACTACCGATACCGGGCTTCCAAGGTTTTATGCGTTGTGGGATCACGACACGTTCCTTTTGGCTCCAACGCCAGATAGTGGGTACACGACGCAGTTAAATTATTTTTACAAGCCAGAGAGCATCGTCACGGCAGAGAACACTTGGTTGGGCGACGAGGCCGAATCAGCCATGCTATACGGCACTTTGGTAGAGGCTTATACGTTTATGAAGGGGGAACCAGACCTGATGCAGTTATACGAACAACGCTACAAAGAGGCGTTGGTCAAGCTGAAGGAACTAGGCGACGGCAAACTCCGTCAGGATATGTATAGATCAGGGCAAGTTAGGGTTCCGGTGCAGTAATGCTTATAAACCCGTTTGCAAGCGCAGAGGTGGGGGATGTAATGGTCCACACCACACGCAATAGAGGCCATTCTGCCGAAGAATTGACGGAAATGGCCCTGGAAAAGATCATTCGTGTTAGCGGCGATATGCCAGAACCGATAAGGGCGCAAGTGATGGCTTACAAAGACAACCTTCGTGATATATTGTTGTTCTATATGCGCCAGGCAATGTTGAGCGAACGGGTAACGATCAGGGGCGAAATAGCGGCTGAGATGAAGGAGAACGGGTAGATGGCGATAACACAGGCATTATGCACCAGTTTCAAACAGGAAATCTTGGTTGCAGAACATAATTTTACGACATCTGGGGGTCACACAATAAGGGCCGCGCTTTATACCAGTAGTGCCTCTCTGGGCGCGGCAACCACAGCTTATAGTGCGACGAACGAGGTATCTGGCACCGGTTATGTGGCTAAAGGCAATTCTCTGACGCGAGTAACACCAACCGTGTCGGGAACTACGGCATTAACGGATTTTGCCGACACGACGTGGTCAACGGCGACAATCACGGCGCGAGGTTCGTTGATCTTCAATGACTCCCACGCATCAGATGCGTCAATATTGGTGCTGGACTTTGGTGCGGACAAGACTTCCACGGCGGGGGATTTCACGATCACCTTCCCGGCGGCGGATGCCAGCAACGCGATCATCAGAATTGCATAGGCAGGATAACGTGGAATGGCATGGGGATCAGATACTTGGGGCTTCAGCACTTGGGGCGGCGAAAACGTCTCTATTGCCGTTACCGGGTTTTCCGCTACGTCAGCCATTGGCGACGAAACGATCCTCCTTGTTCTCACTGTTCCCGTCACGTCCACGGGCGCTACCGCATCTGGCATCATTGGTATGGTCACAATGGGCCTCCAGGCAACGACAACGCTTGGTGGGGGGTCTGTTGTTTCTGGTGGCGCTGGCGTCACGGTCACCGGCTTATCGGCAACGGCAACCGCAATGGGAGGGGCGCAAGAACTTGTTTGGAGCGATGTGGTCACAACGCAGACACCAAGTTGGGCCGCGATTGCAGCTTCACAGACGCCCAGTTGGTCCGAAGTCAGCACTGACATAAGTTAGGAAAAACGATGGCAAGCACAGCGTCAGATTTAATTAAATTCGAGAAGATGGCTACGGGCGAAAAGTCCGGTACGTGGGGGACGCTTGCCAATCAGGCCATGTCGCGTATCGAAGAGGCGATTGCGGATATCACTAACATCACGCTGGCGGGGTCCAATTACACCCTGGACGACACTCAGTACCTTGAACACGCTGACAGCACCCCCGCCCAGGAAAGCCATGTCGCCATGATCAAGGCGACGGGAACGCCTGGTGCAACCCGGCAGGTCATCGTTCCTTTGCGGAACAAGCAGTACATCGTCTGGAACGCCACCACGGACGCTTCTGATTTGACGGTTGGCGGGGCTTCGGGGGACACGGTAACGATTACCAACGGCAATCTGGCCCATGTGTTTTGTGACGGCACCAACGTAGAATTTGCTTCGCCAATGTTTACAACGGCGGGCGTCCTCGACATGAAGACGGCTACCGGCCTCGCCGTAACAAATAGTAATTTTATCGTCGGTGACGGAACCACATTCGTGGCCGAAAGCGGGACCACGGCGATGACCTCGCTGGGCGGCATTGTAACTGATACAACACCACAACTCGGCGGTGACCTAGACTGCAACGGCGCACAGGTGCAATGGTCCAAGGGCGCTGATGTAGCGTCTGCCACTGCACTCGCTGTGTTGACAGACGGTAATTATTTCGATGTCACGGGAACGACCACGATAACGAGTATCAACACGACGGGTGGCCCAGGAACGCTTATCAAATTGCATTTCGACGGTGTTGTGACTCTGACTCATCATGCCACTGACTTGATTCTCGCTGGGGCTGCCAACTTCACAACTGAGGCGGGGGATGAACTAGAGTTCGTTGAATATGCATCAGGTGATTACCGCATGACCGGCTGGAGTCTAGCTGGTACGGCCCCCGGAGGTGGCGGCGGTGGAGCCTTCCTTGGTGAAGGTGCTTCAGGGTCGAGTGTAGGCAATAGTGGCGACATCATTCGCGTTAACCAACAGACACTAGATACGTCCCAGAGCATGTCGGCTACTGATAACGGCAGTTGCACAGGCCCGTTTGCCATAGCCAGTGGGGTAACGCTAACCCTCGCCAGTGGCTCAACATTTAAGGTGTTATAAAATGTCAACATTAAAAGCCGACACAGTTACAGCCGCCACGACAAATGGCAATCTGGCTATCTCCAATCAGGGAACAGGCGGCATTGCTATCGACGGGATACCTCACCGTAATTTGATAATTAACGGCGAGATGATGATAGCCGCCAGAGGAGCCTCGTTTACTGGCCTCGGCGGCGTTGGCATTTATACGCTTGATCAGTGGCGGTGGAATGCCGCCGGTGCTGGAGAAGTTACTGTCACACAAGATACGGATGCGCCAACCCCTGCGGAAGCAGGAACAGATTTCAAGTTTTCACTTAAAATTGATGTAACAACGGCGGATGCGAGTCTTGCGGCCACAGATCAATATGCTGTTCACCAAAAAATAGAAGCGTTCAATACCGCACACTTGGGTTTTGGAGCGGCTAATGCCGCAACAATGACATTATCATTTTGGGTTAAGTCTCCAAAGACCGGGGCGCATTCTGTTGCGTTCAACAACTCTGCTTTTGATAAGACTTATTTAGGGTCATATACCGTAGATTCCGCCGATACTTGGGAGAAGAAAACCATCAAGTTTGTGGGAGATACGGGTGGTACATGGATTGGAGCCACTAATGGTATGGGCTTATCGGTGATGTGGACTTTGGCGCAGGGATCGAACTTTGATGGTACTGCGGGGTCTTGGGCCTCTGGTAACTTAAGAGGGGTTAATGGTGGTCCTAATTGCATGGACAACACAGCTAACAACTTCTACCTAACCGGAGTCCAGTTGGAAGTTGGCGCAACCGCCACTGATTTTGAGCATCGGGACATAGCCAGTGAGTTAGCCCGGTGCCAGAGGTACTTTTATCGGCAATCGGGTTCAACGCATCTAGCTACAGGCGTTCTTGTTTCTACCACGAATGCTTACGGACACATGGAATTTCCTGTCACAATGAGGGCTACGCCAACAAATGCATATGCTGTGGATTTGGCTGACTTTCAAATACAATCACCGGGAGTAGCGGCGGCTCCGACAGTTATGGCAATATCATATACGAGTAAGAATAGTGTCGGATTGTCTTGGACTAAGGCGTCAGGCGGCACCGCTGGCTATGCCTGTTCCATGCTTGGCGTCGATGGTACTAATTCGACTTTTGACTTTATTGCGGAGTTATAGGATATGAGTAATATTACAAACGCGATTTACACCAACTCTGACAACAATTCAATCAATGCCGACTTCGATGGTCAACCTCTGAGCATTCCCGTCGATCCAGACAACCGCCACTACGCCGAGATCGTGGAACAGGAAATAGAGATCGCTCCTTATGTCGAACCGGAGCCAACTTGGTACGACCTGATCGCGGCCACCGACAAGGAGATGCCACGCTATATGGAAGATTATCTAGATAGCGTAGGCGCACCGGAGAGTGGCCGGGTGAAGGACAACTATGACGCCAAGAAAATTTTGAGAGGACAACAGCCATGAGTACATTGAAGACAGATGCTATAACGGCTGTCACGGCAGACGCCGATCTCAGCCTAGACGGGCTGGGAACCGGGGGAGTTAGCATTGCTTCAACCCTAAAGATGACAAAGGGCGGTGATATAGCCTCGGCCTCTCCGTTAGTGATTGACGTTGATGGCAACTACTTCGATGTGACCGGAACGACAAACTTTGCCGCCATGACAGTTGAAGCCGGTAACTTCTTCATGTTGCAGTTTGATGGCGCTTTAACCATCACCCACGGCTCTGGGATCGAACTTCCCGGTGCGGCAAACCTGACTACCGCCGCAGGAGATAGGCTCATCTGCTATGCCACGGCGGCTAACACGGTTGAGGTCATGTCTGTGGAGACAGAGGCGGCGGCAAGTGGTGGTGGTGCTGGTAGCGCAAACCTCCTTTCAGAAGTGGCGACAACCTCTGGAACCACGGCTAGTTTTACTATTACCGCTGGCGTCAAAGCCTTTGATTTGTTGTTTGAGGATGTTTCTTTAGATGGCACAGAGAGATTGATGGTATTATTTTCTGATGCTGGTGGTTATGAGACAAGTGGGTATCTCACAGGAACGGCAAGAATTAAAGGAACTAGTGCGACATCTACGTGGAGCGACACAAACCAAGGATTTGTTACTAATCAAAATGTCGCCGCCGATATTGCCAACGGCTTTATGTCTTTCCGGCTTAAAGATTCCGCGACAAATATGTGGGTTTGCTCTTGGTCGATGCAATCCAAGACCCAAGATGGCGCTCAATTTGGCGGCGGTCGCAAAGCGCTATCCGCTGCATTAACAGCAGTTCGCGTTACCTCCACAGGAACCCCAGATGATTTCGATGGTGGTTCAGTAGCTTTAATTGAGATTGGATAAGAACATGGAAAACTTTATAGCAATTGTTAAAAGTACGGACTCTAAGCTAGATAAATACCAAGACTTCAGTATTGAAGCCGATGCCATTAGTCACGTTGCGGCTCATGGTGGCTTCGTTGTCTCTAATCCCGGCGGTGGAACAAGCTACTGGGTAGTCGATGAAGCGGCTGAAACAGTCGTCAACAACCAAGCCCAAGCTAATGCAGATGCTCTTGCAACCAGTTGGGCTTCCCTTCGCACGGAGCGCAATGCGTTGTTAGTTTCCAGCGATTGGACTCAGGCTTCTGATTCACCATTAACAGATGAAGTTAAAGCTACTTGGGCAACGTATCGTCAAGAACTGAGGGACTTCCCAGAAAGTGCAGACCCTGCTAACCCAACGTGGCCTACGCCGCCCGAATAAGGAGAAAATAAGTGTCCGATCTCAAAGTTGACGGAATTATAGCTTCCACTGGCACCAACACGAACCTTACTCTCCAGGGTAAGGGGGCAGGAAAAGTTGCTATCGGTGATGGAGCATTGCTGTTCCCTGACGCCGATGGAAGTGCCGACCAAGTTATTAAGACCGACGGCTCTGGGACGTTAGCGTTTGTTACGCCAGCGGCGGCTGGTTGGAATATTATCGGAACGGAGACGACGAGTGGGTCAGGGACAGCTACCCTTGATGTTACTGGTTTGGATTCTACTTATGACACCTACGCCATTGCATTGAGCGACATTCTTCCCATTACCGATAATGCCATTCCTTACTTACGCCTTGGAGACTCGTCTGGAGTCGATTCAGGCGCGAGTGATTATGCTTGGTATGCGGTTGGTGACAATATTTCAAACACAACTTTTGCCGCTGGCGGTGCCGAGGACAATGCAGATGCTCAGATTCGGATGATGGATGATTCCAACTGGGGGGCGGTAGGCAATGCGGCTGGTGAGGGAATGGGTGGAATGTTTTTTCTCCACCAGCCGGGAGATGGTGTTGTTTATCCCACCATATCTGGTACTTGTATGTTCCTCAGTCCAGATAGCCCAACACGCTTCATCTCCACTCACATGGGCGGCGGCAGACATTCGGCAATTACAACAGATCGTGTCCAGTTCTTGTTCTCCAGTGGTAACATCGAGAGCGGAAGAATGACAGTATGGGGGATTGCTCATGCCTAGATTTATGTGCGTTATGAAACTTGACCCATCCGATAATCGGGTGACTAAGTATTGCGAACATCCCACAAAAGCAGAAGCGGATGCTCATGTCGCAAATCACATTGGCAATTATCCTGATGCATTCGTGCATGAAGACAGTGATGCGGAGCCTATCGTTGATGTGGCGGCTTGGAGGTTTGATCCAGCAACCAAAGCTGTCCTAGACAGAGTAACACGGCCCACTCCTACAAAGGATATGGCGAGACTCCGTGCAAAGCGTAATATCCTGTTAACCGAAACCGATTGGACACAATACAACGACTCGCCGCTAACAGATGAGGCAAAGGCTGAATGGGTTACCTATCGTGAGTCGCTTCGTGATCTCCCTGAAAACACCGACGATCCTGCTAATCCGACTTGGCCTACTCCACCTGGGTGATGACTGATGGCAAAAAAAGTTTCCTCTATCGAATCCAAATTAGCCACGCATGAGGCTGTCTGTGAAGAACGGTTTAAACAGATTTGCGCTAGGCTGAAGCGGCTGGAGACGATTGTAATGTCTACTGCCGGGATGATTATCTTACTGTTGCTTGGCATGGTCTATAGGGGTTGATCGTGGAACTAGGTGCTAGAGAACTCTTAACCTTTGGCACTGTGTTGGCTGGGTTGGCAAGCGGTTACGGGATGATTAAGAGCCAACTTTTAGGGGCGCAGAGAACAATAACTAAATTGTCTAAGCAGCTTCAGGGCATCGAAACACGGATGGATTCCGTCGAGTCGGATAAAAATGTTGTTCAGAACCAATTAGGAACCATAACTGCAATCCTAGCACCAGCCAATTTGAAGAAAATGTCGGAACGGGATGGGGCGATTGAGGAAAGGCTAAAGTCTTTAGAACGCGAGACAGCGGCTCAGAGGAGAATGCACAACGACAGGCACCCACAGGTCGAGAAATGAAGCCCTTAATTATTTTTTGTATATTAGTCTTATCTGGGTGTTCGACCTTAGAAAAACCTGGAGTAGTTAATACATCTACAATCCGTGTTAGCAATTCCCAGTGTGGTCCTACATCATCGGCAAAAGTAGAACTAGAGAGATTAGGAGAAACACTAAAGGCATCCGCCCTGATGAAAGTTACGTCAACCGAGACTGTTATAGTTTCGTTTTACAGTAGTCAGTCGAAGGATAGGGATTGGACGGTGATGATAGATGGCAGGAATGGGATATCTTGTATGATTCTATGGGGTAAACACTGGTTAACAGCGGGACAAGAGAGTTGAAGATAATCTTAATAGGACTTGTTGTTTTGATGGTCGGTGGCTGCGGTCTGCCGCTGGCGTACTTTCGTTATGGCGTGACCGCCTACGATGCACACCAATTCATCACCGAGGATGAAACAATAACGGATGTTACGTTGAGTATGGCGACAGGGATGGATTGCCAGATTTCTAACGCCCTGGAAGATAAAGAGGTGTGTACCAGAAAGGCAGAAGTAAAATGACGGTGAACACTTTGATGCTGGCCGTGGCGGCTATATTGTGTGTACTCGTCTTGAGTAGATAGTGATGATGATTAATTATGATCATTGGTCAGAAGTACCCAGAACATGGTCGGCTTGGCCCTGGCAGTTCTTTTCTCCGAAGGAATGTGCATGTAAGGGTACGGGAAAATTGTCAATCAATGATGGACTTATTGGTAAGCTTGATCTTCTTCGCAGCCATCTTGGTTTTCCTCTTAGTCTATCAAGCGTTTTTCGTAGTCCCTACCATAATGCTAAAGTGGGTGGGGCACCTCGTTCGATGCATCTATTCGGGCTTGCGGCGGATATTCAGATCATTGGTAAGGACAAGAACTTGATTCTAGAACTTGCTAAAGACCTGGGGTTTACTGGTTTTGGGTACTACAGGACGTTTCTACACGTTGACTTAGGTAGAAAGCGAGAGTGGGGGAAGTGGGATGCTTGAATTATTAGGAACGGTTTTAACTGGCGGTGCAACAGGGATTGTAGGTTCAATCATAGGAAAGGCGTT
>Ga0208181_1001156_pt1 | contig 10652 bp, 14 predicted proteins | sample MalvirDeepMed_s6_FD_184244 | JGI IMG/M metagenome (GOLD analysis project Ga0208181, IMG submission 184244) | Marine viral communities from the Global Malaspina Expedition - Malaspina viral metaG DeepMed_s6 (SPAdes) (version 2) | ecosystem: Environmental > Aquatic > Marine > Oceanic | place... | reverse complement strand
GGGGTCTATATGAAATCCCCTAGATATGGCTCTGAATATGACTTAGTTTTAGAAGCCACATATTGGATAAATTCTTTATCATCTAAAAATCTTGCTGTTGTATCTTCTCTTTGTGGAGGTGTTTTTTCTAGCCCTACATTTATATTGAATCTATACTCCATCCCCTTGCCTAACATCATTAAGGCTTCAGAATAGAATATCAATGCTTCATCTTTGTATATATTCTCATCATCCAAGAAGGCATCTCTGAACATCTTGCAGGCTTCCTCGCAGCATTTTATCGATACTTGTGTCGGCATCCCTTTGTTGTTTTCTATCTCATATCTGGAAATATGAACCCAGTCTCTCAGGATAAGGAATTTTCCTAATAGTCTATTTGGATTTTTCTTCCTATCTATTAACATCAAGTCAATATTTCTTTTAAATCTATCTCGTCTTATATCCTCTGTAAGATATCCATTATGGGCGATTTCAACATCGCTTAATATTGTAGATGCTCCGACTCCTTGATTCTCTATCAGCTCCGGGTGTTCGTGTACATGTCCTAGGAATTCTATCCTTCTTTTGTTCCTGAATAATCTTACTGGAAGATCAATTTTTGACACACCTGAATCAGTAGTAAAATGATGTTGTCTTATAGAGTAGCCATTGAAGTGATTGCTGCGGAGATATTTTCTTATATTTATTCCCTTTAATAATTCCTCATCAGCATCAATCCATAAAATCCAATCCCCTTTAGCTTCTTTTATAGATACATTTCTTGCTGTATCAAATCCTATTTTTGTAGCTTTCTCACAAGTCACTATCTTGGCTCCATATTGTTTAGCTATTTCTAGGGTGGAATCTGTACTCCCATTATCGGCTATTATAATTTCTTCAACTAATGGCTTAATAGATTTTAAGCATCTGTGTAATTGGTCTTCTGCGTTTCTTGTTATTAGGCAAGCCGAGATAGTCTGTCTGGGAGACTGTATATTTATCTTCCTTTCTAGGTCTATTTTTCTACAGGGTCTATTGTTTTTTTGATACTTAAATATCCACCATCCTAAAACTTCTTTTTTGTCCTGATTTAATCCACCAGATAACATCTTGATACTTGTGTTTTTTTTGTCTTTTATCATCTCTGCAATATCTTGTCTTTCAAAGTTCCAAAGATGTGCCTTTCTCTTATCATCCCATATTCCATAAGGGACAGTTATTACAATCAATCCCTCATCTTTTAAATTGGCTTCTATTTTGTCTAAAAATTGTTCGGGGTTTTCTTGATGCTCTAATATCTCCCCTAGAAATATTATGTCATAATCCTTAGATAAAGTGTCTGTGGAATCTCCAAGGATTACAGATATATCTGTATTTTTTCCATGCTTTTCTATCATCTTTTTTGCTAATTTATTTTCTTCTGCTGAAATATTTACCGCATCTACTTTCGCATTAAATGATTTAGCCATAATGATTGACTCGTTCCCGATGCCACTGGCAAAGTCTAGGATTTTAGGATTGGCGATTTTCTTATCTTTTAGATATAAATCCATTTCTCCAAATGCTATATCTAATCTGGGGTAGTTTCTTATCTCTAAATTCTTTTCAATCCCTGCATATTCCTTGCCTAAATCTTCATATTTTTTCTTGTATTTTTCTTTAGAGTCTAAATAGGGATATGCCTTTTTTAATCTTGCACTCCATTCAGCGTCACGATCCACTTTATCTATTAGATATTTTAAGGGGATTATATCTTCTCTTTCATAGAGATATTTATATAAGGTCTTTCTGTTTGAAACTTTCTCTTTGAATAGGTCAAAAAATAAATCATTCCATTGTCTAGCCACTTGATCCCAGTCATACTGTTTGACATTTTCAATCCCCGCTACTTGCATCCTTTGATATTTATCCCCATCTTCCATTAATTCAAATACCGCATTGACAAATTTATCTTGGTATTTTTTGCTCTTAGCGTCTCCTTTAAGCAACACCCCTGCATCCTTTGATAAAGTTTCGGGCAATGCTGCGAGGTGAGAAGTCACCATTGGTAGTCCGCACATCTGCGTTTCCATTGCTGTTATGCAACTTATCTCCCAGAATTTAGTTGGATATAGAAATAATTTAGAGCTTTTATATAAGTCATAAAGGTCTTTTTTCTTTAAAGCCCCTACATGTTCGATTTTAAATCCCTGTTGTTGATAGTCTAATATCTTCCTTTGTAAGCTCTCATAGAATGGCTGCATTTGTTCGGTAGTATTATCGTAACCTGCAATGACGATTTCTATATCTTTGTCTTTCTCCCATAGCTTTGGAGCTATATCGAAAAGCAATGTATCCATCCCTCGTTCAGGTCGGTTTGTATATATCAATTGTTTAGGATTTCTCTTAGATAATATCGTATTATCTGGCGGGAGTTTTACCCCGTTTGTAGTCTTAAAAAATAGGCGATCTTCGTCAATCCGCATGATGTCTTTGTATTGATTTATCTGCCACTGGCTCATACAAAAAACTTTGTCTATTTGCCACAATGCACCATGAAATTCTTGTCTCCCTCTTTTAAGGGCCACATCATGTTGCCATAAGATGTTTAATTTTGAGTTTATTGTGCTGTGAAAATGCTCTGGGATTCTCTGAATTATATGAACATCATGGGGACAATTTACTGCATATCCTGAATATAGCTGTAAGGGCATATATTGGACATTTTCTATTTTAATAGGTTGTTTAGTATTGCAGAAAAATAAGACATTATGTCCTAGCTTACCTAATGCGTGAGCCATGCTGATACCAGCAGTCTCACTCCCACCTAATGATTTGTCTTTAAATGTGTTTGGGTCTATTTCCATACCACCGCAGAAGATGGCTATATCTAGGTTGTAACTCATTGGCTATCTCTTTTTTAAAGTAGCATACAAAGATAATAATACAAGGGTAGTGCCAATCTCTTGGCTTTCTTCGTTATCAAAATGTTATTTGAAATCCCCTTAGCCCTTATAACATATAAAAATAGTCAGGGCAAGCATTCATCCTGCCCTAACTAAAAATCGTCTTAGCTTATACTGCCCCTGTCCATAGATAACCAAGTTCTGAAGCTGTTATCTTCTCGTCTTGGTAATATTGAACTCTGACATTTGTATAGCCACCATGGTCTGGGTCATCCCATGTCTCTACTGCGAATGGCGAACCAAATAATGGGTTAGTCCATCTCATCCCGTACATCAATGATGGGTCTCTGCCATCTACCTCTGGTGGAGAAAATCTTGCTACGATACAATTTGTCCCCCATATATCAGAGAAGCTGTCAGTTTGACCTTCTTCTGCTGTATTTTTAACTGCGTTGCCGATAAGCACTTGGTCTACATCGAACAACGAAGCTAACAAGTCCGCAGTTACAACTCCTTTCTGGACATACTTAATCCGATCTAGGATATCTGCATGTTTGATTAAAGAATTATAGACTGTTCTGCCCATGATGATTGTATTTGCATCATAGCCAGTTGAGACTCTTACAGCTTCTTTAGCGGTGTCTATATCGCCAAATGGGTCCGAATTGCCTGCTGTTGCATCACTCCATTTTGAAGAGACTGCCGCGTAACTTCCCAAGTTTGAGCCACTTGTAATTTGGAGAGATACACGATTTTCCATATCTAACATCAATAAGTTATGGATGAATCTTGCAGATTTCTCTTTGATTTTTAGCGGTTCGTCTTGGTTGGCTAATATCTCATAATCGACTTCGTCAACTAACGCGTAATTGTTTGCGTAGTAACTATCGGATGAGACATTAAAATTAGCCACACGTCCTTTCGTCTTTGGAGCTCTGGCAGTTGTAGCAGGAATTCTAAAGAAATCCCCTTTGTCATACTTGAAATATAGGTCACTTTGCTTAGGTACATTATTAATCGGTAAAAAGTTTTGAACTATTGTATTATGTGGTTCAAATCCAACTACCAAATTAGATAATGGTCTATCAATGTGAACATCTCTTGCTGTTATTGCCATTTTGTTTTACCTTCCTTGTTTAAATTTTTTAACTTGATTTATAACCAGAACTTTCGACTAACAATTGGAACAAACTTCCACTAGCAACTCCTGTTATCGCTTTTCCTACGATATAATCACCGCTTGCTGCAGTAGTTCCAGTTCCAGAAGCAGTTACAGAAATCCAGCTTCCAGCAGTAATCGTTGCTCCTGCTGAACATTTGGACAAACCATTCCAAACTATTGTTGCGTGTTCGCCACTTTGAGGTTTATTTTGTACTATCCCCAAAAGTCCAGCCCCAGCTGCTACCCTTAATTTTGTTCCATTGTCGCCATCAACATACACCATTTTATATTGCATGCTTGATAAGTCTTCATTGGCTATCATTGAAATATATTGTCTTTGACTCATTGTCTTTACCTTCCTATTCTATTTATTTTCCGTAATATTCTTTCCTTAATTCTTCGTCTTCATTTAAGACAAGTTGTAAGGCTTCTGAATATTTTTTGGCTTTACCCTTCTTCATAAAGACTTTAGCCCGTCTGTCTATCTCATCTCCAGCTTTATCATAGGGTTGTCTATCAACCACTTCACCTTCTGCAGATATCTCTGCAAAATTGATCATCTTTGGAAACGATTCGACTATCTTCTGTACTAACTCAAATTGGCTTAATTCAACAGCTTTTTCTTCCACAGTATAACTGTATATCTTTTCATCAGTTGCAGATTGCATCAAGACTTCAAGTTCTTTCTCAAAAACAGGGAGTATTTTTCCCGCTTCCTTATGTCCTTGAATGAACTTATTAATCTCATTTGCTTTTTTCTCTTTGCGAGATTCTTCAAGTTTTTCAATCACCTTAGTATTTGACTCTTTTAATTCGATATTGTCATCCTCTAAAATTTTCAATTTATCTTGAAGTTCTTGGTATTCCTTTAAAGTAATACCTTGTCCTTGCTCGTCTATCATAAGGTCACTCTCCTTTGCTTGATAGTGTTTCTTGATAATGCCCTCGCCATCTGCCTTAGCATAGAGACCTTCTATGGCTTCTAAGTTAGTGATAGCTGGGATTTCAGTACCAAGTAATGCAACTGCCTTCAGGACTCTATCGAGTACTTGGTTATTGCTTTTGTAGTTCCAGTAAATTTCTGAACTTACCCGTTTATAATTACCTCGCTTAATTGCTTCATAAATCTTCTTAGGCAATTCTTTTAAATCAGCGATTAATTTACTTCCTTCTAAATATATCTTACCAACATATCCGAGTGCTGGCTCCCCATCCTGCATCTCTGGTTGATCATCATTATGTCCTAATTTAAGAGGTGGTTGGAATCCTGTTTTATCAAAATTTCCTACCATCTTTTCTAGGTCGCTAGTAGTGTATTTATCTCCATTCCAAACACCGGTTGAAAAAATCTCTACACCATCTAGGTTAAATGTCTGACTGATTGCATGTTCTTTAATCTCTGCATTTTCTTTGGCTGGCTCTGGTTTTTCCTCTTCCATTTTAACTTTAGCTTCAAGGTATTCTTCATGTGTTGGAAATGGCATATATCTTATAGCTTCTTCTTCCTCTATTGTCACCATTATTTCGTGTGAGCCCTTACCGCCCATTTCATTAGCTCGGATTTCTGCTTCTTCAGATGTTTCAAAAACATCTTCCTCCTGCATTTCCTCTACTTCTTTGACATCGTCTTCCATGTCTTACTCCTCGCCAATCGCTGGCTCAAATAATATAGGCTTTATCTTTTAGCCATTTTTTTTGCTTGAGTTTCTGTGAACTTCAGATGAGTTGCTTAGAAATTATTAAGATGCCCACATCTGGGACATTTAATCTCCGCTGCTATTAGCCCATATTGATTATATTTTGCCAGTAATTTTTGGCATTGTAAACACCTTGCTTCTGTTTTTATCATAGTAACTATGAAATCTTTAGCTTGATCTATAGTAGTTAGTGATTGCACAGATGTCATTCAGTCATCCCGCTTAGTTGGATTATCTCTTGTAGCTCTGCTTCATTTGTCCATTGCATGGGCAGGTCATCTTTAGTTATAAATATTAATATAGACCTGCAGTTAAAATGTAGGGGTGGAGTTAATTCATTCAATAGCCCCTCATCCTTTGCTCTTATAGTCGGCTCTGTTTCTGCCACTAATTCACATACTTCAGATGTCCTCTCATCTATCATCGCTGACAATTGATATCCTATGATAAATTCTTTTACATCTTTATCTTCTCCCATTTCCCTTCTTCCATAATTATAAGCCCCCAATGTTGCGGTCCTCACAAGGGTGGTCGTCCTATATGCAACGGCTAATGTCCCCGCCTCTGTTATCTCTGTCCCCGCTGCTATGTAAGGATTGAATGCTTTTTCTATTTCTATTACTGTTGCAGGGATTGATTTTCCTTTGACTAAAGAATCTAATAAAACAGTCGATAGATTGTTATTTAATATTGCTGCTATTCTTTTGACATCCAGTCTTGCTTTTGACTTAAAATATCTTTGAAATCCTGTAGTCAATATCCCTGTTCCAATTTTAGTCTTTAAGAATTTTTTAGGCAATGATTCTCTAGCCTGTTCTTTCCCTTCTTTATAAGCATCCTCATAACCAGTTTCAAATACCTTTATCAAATCCCCTTTATATTTTAGGTCGAGGTTGTCTATCGCTGTAAAATCAAACTTATTCTCATCCATCTTATTTGTGATATATGTAGTCACTGCTTCCATCTGCCTTGTCATAGTCTCTATGATATTTTCTAGAAATCTTTGTTCTAATTCGTCTATGGTGTTATTTACCTTCTTAAAATCGACTCTTTTTTCTGCCCTGTTTTTTGGCTTTCTGGGGACTTTGGTCTTATCCTTATCGAATGGTTGGCCAAATGGGTTCTTTTCTTTCATCTCTTGAATGATCTCTTCATCTGGCCTATCTATTATTTCTTTGTCAGGGTCTATTTCTTTAGATGGAAAGCTAAGATGTTCCCTTAATATATTCTCGTCTTCTAGCGTTGGAACGATTACACCTTTCTCGACTGCTGTAATAAACATTGTATTCAATACTTGTTTTTGCTCGTCAGTCATAGGATTGAATTTAAACTTAGGTAATTCTTGCACGTTGGCATAATTAAAAGCTACTAGTCTTTTTATTAACTGCTCTGCCATTACCCCATCCTCTAGGTCTAATCTTAATTTTTGGATTACCCATAGGAACACATCAAAATGAATCTTAGCCTGCGAGTATGCTCCAGTCTCGCCTTCCGCCATTAATCTATCCGGGATTAATATGCTTCTTGCTATCGTCTTATTGTAGAAATTTAGTGCTGTTTGAAAATCCCCTGTCGCATTTCTTGAAGACTCTAAAAGCCCTATGTCAAATTCGTCCATCCTGTGGGTGATCGAAGTCTTGGCGGTCAGATTATCTAATATATTTCTAAGATTATTCCTTGAGGTAGGGTCATTGGATTTATACTTTCCTAATACTGTGGGGTTAGCAAATCTTTCAAGGTAGATATTCCACATCTTGATTAAGACATCTTTGGACCAGTATCCTCTATAGGCAGGTCTTAGGTCAGATGTCCCGTACCAATTGCCAAACTCTTTTTGATAACTAAATATTAGGAATTTATTAAGCGGATATTTGGAGTCTTCCATGCCCTCTGAATATATGATGTTTTGAAGATTGGAAAATTTATCCACTTCAAATCGGTAATTATGGGGTTGTTTTGTTTTAAGGTTTTTAAGCCCTATTTTTCCCTTAAATTCCCCATGTTCAAATGTTTTAAAATTAATCTCAGTTATAGAATAGCCATAATCTAGTGCGGTTAAAATCTCCAATAGACTATCTATTATGTTTCCCTCTACTCTGTTAAAGCTATAGCGGACAAAATCTGCTATCTCTTTGTCCTTCTCATCATTGGATGCTGGGATTATCTGGTAGTTTGGAGCCAGGGTGGCGAATTTCTTAAGTGTAAGACAAGCCTTGACTTGATCGTCTACCCTCATCTGGTCGTATACATAGAATCCCTTCCTGCCGATTAAGGTATCCGGGTTGTAGGGGATGATGTCTTTTTGTCCATATAGGTTAAAGCCAGCACTGGCAAGTTCTCCCATATCTGGTTTAGTATCTGTTTTATAAGATTTTCCTGCCGAATCTACAATAGCCATCAAGAGAAGATTATATATTAAGATATATTTTTAACAATAGGAAAGGGCAGGGAAGCCGTCGGAGAAACTTTTAGGAGATAGGACTTCCCCACCCATTCAAAAGAGGTAGTGAGAATTTTAACATGTTCGGTTTTAAGTGTCCATCATGTCAAGTTCTGTCAAGTTACATGTCCCCCCGCCCATCTTGTATATCTTGTCTGACTTTTTTTGTAGCACTTTCTATGTCCTTAAAGTCAAGGACAAAGACGTTTTTGTCATTCATAAGATTTAACAAAGCTGTGCAAAGGCGAGTCGTACCAGATTCTTGTCCTTGTTTGTAGCTCTTTTCCATGGCAGTTCCTATCAGCTTCTTTATTTTTGAGTCTATATTTCCAGTCTTAACTTGTTTAGCTAACTTCTCCTTAAACTCTTTTTTGTATATTTTCATTTTGTCATCCCACCTTCTGCCATGTTCCAGTTGTATTTCTGTAAAACTAATTCCTGTACATCTTTAGAAATAATTCTTTCTGCTTCTCCTGCCTGTATTTCTTTTAAAGAATTTTTATCCATAATTTCTTTGTCCAGATTCAATTTGGCACAATAGAGAATCCTTGCCCTTTGAAATATGGTGATGTCCAGAGGATGAAATTTTGATAAATAGTCTAGGTGTATGACTATTTCTTTCTTTCTCTTTATAATATACTCTCGTTTCCAGTCTTTCATAATTGTCTCCTTTCTTCTTGTATTTCTTTTAAAGGTCTTTTCTTCCAGAATTTGTCTTTTTCTAATGGCAGATTATTGACTCTCAGATTAAACAGCTCATCTTCTGCAACATATCCTAATTCAGGATAACCTAAATCGCATAATCCAAAAAAGATTCTATTTTCTGAGTTATATTCGGTGAGGTACCAATCCCCCGTTCCATAAGGGTTAAAGACATGGACGATGACTTGGTCTCCATTTTCTGGATGTTGCCTTGCAAGTTGGCTCCATTCTTGTTTAGTAAATTTTAACTTTAACATTTTGTTTCTCCTTGCCAGTTTTTTGTGAGAACTGGCAAACTCAGATTTTTTTCTTAACTTACAACTTACCCGAAATTAAGTCATTGAAGGCTTTGGTAACTAAATTGTCTATTGACTGTTTATTTCTTAACTGCGGGACTTTCGACTTTTTAGCTTTCGACTGTTTAGCTTTTTTAATTTTTTTAGCTTTCAGCCGCTTAACTTCTTTTTGCCAAGAACCATCTTTTGTTGAATACTTCATCTTCGTTTCTCCTTGCCAGTTTTGTTGAGGTCTGGCAACTCAATTTTTCTTAAATAAATGTAAACACTTTATCCAAAATCTCTTGCAGTTGGAATAGTTTCAAGTCTTTTGTCTGTTGTAGCTAAAGACCCAGCATTATTTCCTTCGTCATCTGACATAGGAAATATTTGAACTCCATTATCAAGAATTAAGACTATAGCTTGTTTATACCAACCTAAACCCTCAACCTCAACTTCATCCATATATCTTACTCCAACTATTTTCCTATTTAAGAGGACTTTTTTAATATCCTCATTTCCTTGCCAGTTTTTTGTTTTTATTTTTTTCATGATTTATGCTACCTCCATTTTAAATTTTTAATAATTTTCATTAACCCATTTATTGAGATGATCTATAACATCATCAATATTTGGATATTTTTTAATGATTAATCTAGCTTCATTAATAAAATTTTTATCTTCCATTAAAAAACTAGGATCAATCAAATTAGCTGTTGCTACACTTCCAACAATATATTCACCTTTAGATATTTGCATTGTTTTTATACCTCCATTATTTTTCATTTTAAGCTATTAAACATCTTGCTAAGTGTCTAAAATAGCCTAGAATATTCACTCATCACAATCCTCCAATGCTTTGATTGTACTTTTTTTCTCCAATCACTCGCTAATGATTTTTCTTTAATTGGCGTAAGTTTATCAAACACTTTTTTTTTCATATCATAATAATATGGACCTACACTCTCATCCATTATTTTTATGAATACTTCTTTATTTAAATAGTCATATCTAATTAAACCAATTACAGCTATTATTTCATTCTTATATTTACATGCTGCATATATTGCGTATTCTTTACCCTCAACATGCTCAACGTTAAAGTCAATAATTGGTAATGACATATCCATTTTAAACGCACTAACGACTGATGGTTTTTTATCGTAATAAACTGATATTGTCCCCATTCTTTCATACCTCCATTTTAAATTTTGTTGGAATAGTTTTGAGTTGAAAGCCAAAAGTTGCAGCCAAAGCCCCAGCATCATTACCTTCGTTATCAGACATAGGATATATTCGAACTCCATTATCAAGAACTAAAACTACGGCTGACTTATTCCACGATAAACCCGCAACTTCATTTTTATCCAGATATCTTACTCCGACTATTTTCCTATTTAATAGTATTTTTTTAATATCCTCATTTCCTTGCCAGTTTTTTGTTTTTATTTTTTTCATGATTTATGCTACCTCCATTTTAAATTTTGTTATTTACCATCTATGATGTAAATC
>Ga0208181_1001153_pt1 | contig 10671 bp, 12 predicted proteins | sample MalvirDeepMed_s6_FD_184244 | JGI IMG/M metagenome (GOLD analysis project Ga0208181, IMG submission 184244) | Marine viral communities from the Global Malaspina Expedition - Malaspina viral metaG DeepMed_s6 (SPAdes) (version 2) | ecosystem: Environmental > Aquatic > Marine > Oceanic | place... | reverse complement strand
AACAGTAGATTTACTGCACTGGGCAAGTTCATAGCAAAGGAAAAGCCCCAAGTAATTGTCTGTATAGGAGATATGGCTGATATGCCGAGCCTCTCCTCTTACGACAGGGGCACAAAGGGCTTCGAGGGTAGGAGATATAAGAAGGATGTAAAGGCAGTGATAGACGCACAGGAAAAACTGTTCGCTCCTATTAAAAGAATACGTGGATACAAACCTAAGTTGCACATGTGCTTAGGCAACCATGAAGACAGAATAACAAGGGCTATCAATAATACACCAGAACTAGATGGTGCTATTGGTATAGAGGACTTACAATACGAAAGGTTTGGCTGGAAGATCACACCCTTTAAGAAGTGTGTTACTATTAAGGGCATTACCTTTAGCCATTACTTTACATCAGGTGTAGCGGGGAGGCCAATCAGTTCTGTCCACATAGGCTATGCTTTGATTACAAAGTTACATTGCTCTGCGGTACAGGGCCACTCTCACTTATACAACCATGCTGAACAGACAAAGCCAGACGGTCAAAAGATATTTGGTCTGGCTGCTGGCTGCTATTCACATCCCAAGTATACTGAAACATGGTGCCAGGACACTGAGTACCAGTGGTGGAGAGGCATCATCATGCTTGAGGGATTAGATGGTGAAGGATATTACAATGGGATAAGGGCAATCACTCAAAGAAGTATTATGAAGTAGGTTCTTCGTCAGGACTGTCGCTCTCTGTCGTCGAATCGTTCGTCGGAGGTGGTACAACAGCCACGTTTAATAGCCTAATTTCCTCAACACAGCCAATGGGAAAGGCTGTAATTCCAAAGGGGGTACCTTGTGGATCATCCGCCTTGACCACAAGTGTACCCCCTATTTTTATTTCTTTATCGTCTTTGGATATGAACCATCCAATGCTTTGAAAGGTATGGCAGAACACCTCGCTAGCTGGAGTCCAGTCTGATGTCTGCAATATGTCTCGCCATGTTACAAGGACGAGTTGTTTCTCTTCCATTACTTTTTCTTTTTCCCCTTAAATTGAATTGGCCCTGGCATTAGCCAAGAGAACAGCATCGGAACTATTACTATCAATATTAATGCCCAGCCCCCCATAGATATCAGACGCCCTAGTAGTGTCCAGAAATTATCAGGTGCTTTGTTGACTACAGTATCAGCAGTGACAGAGATGGGTTCTCCTTTAACGGGGCTTTCCGCAGTCAAAGCAGAGGCAGTTGCAGCCGTCAGGCCCGACGCTACCATCGGTACAATCACACCCCCCGGTAAGACACTCGTTGCACCAGCAACTACGGAAGTCGCTGCCCCTGTTATCAGACTGCTCTTTAACTTTGGTAAACTGCATCCTGCGATACTCAGTGAGAAAAAGGCTAGGCAAATATACCGAGCGCAACGATTAAAATTAACACCCCCCATATCCAAGGTTTTGAGCGTACCTCGTCCAACAACTTTTTTAATGCGTCCATTTATTGTCTCCATTAGTCTAATTTATACAGTTTTCCCAAAGGTGTATCCTTTAGGTACAACAAAAGACGAGCCGCACCCACACTGTCCTTTATCTGGCACACTAACAATGAAGTTGGGCATAAAATTTGATAGGTCATAGTTGACTACGCCACCGTCTATAAACGAGGTCGTGGCCTTATCTACTACAAATTTACCGTGGGTCAGTTCCCAAGTCATTTCTCCTTGTTCTGGTTTGTGATGTGGTTCTGTCTTCCATTCGGCTATCAATCCACCACATCCTCCTCCTCGAAGTTCATATCGAACTACTGCATCTTCCTTTTTCTTAAGGATGGAGTTCATTTGATTTATAGCATCTTGTGTAACTGTAATCAATATCCTGCTCCGCCACAACCACCGCACATACCGCTCCCACCCTGATCCTTGAAGACATCAATAAATACAAAGGATGGGTTAATACCGGAGGTGTCGTAATCTATTGTAGCGTCACCCATAAACTGATAAGCTACTGGGTCTATAATAAGATATGGTGCTATCTCTGTATCAAGTTCTAACTTTTCATCTGCAAAAGTAAGGCTATGCGACATTCCAGAACATCCAGTACCGTGTACATACGGCCTGATAGCTGCCATGCCATTTTCCTCACACATTGATTCAATCTTATTTCTTGCTGAGTCCGTTACTGTTATCGTCATTAGTAATCACCGTAAGCCCTAGAGGCGTTACCTGATCTGGCTTGACCTCCTAAAATTCCAAATAACTTCTCGTGCTGCAGGATGATTTCCCTGTCCATCTCTTGCATGGCCTCTATCTCTTTGGTGAGATCATCAAGTCTGAAGGCTATTAAATCTATGGAGGCAGTTTCGTTTGCCTTGTCCTGAAGGACAGCCAACCTAGAAACTTCTGCACTTAAAGAGGCACCCCAGATCACAGCGGCAACAGCCTGTGCTAACAGGAAGATAATTGCACCAAAGAATTTAGCATCTATGTTCATCGTTTAGAGAGAACCTCCTGTATATTTTTAATCTTATCTGAGACTGTGCCTGTAAGAATCCAAGGACACAGCCCATGCACTATGGCAACAACAGATAGTATGAAAAGTACAACACAAAGATAGACAGTAAAGCGTAGATGCTGAACATAAGATTCCCCAACAAAGTTTAAGTGGTGGCATTTCATTTGAAGATGTACCATAGAAGGCCAGTGAGCGCAGCAGTATCTACACAGATAGACCAGCACAGGTAGGCTTTAAGAGCCATCCTCTTCCACTCATTGTGCCTTCTGATATACTGGGTTAGGTAAAACCATTGCATCTAACTTTTCCTCTAGCCTGACGAGGTGATCCATGATCTCCCCGAACTGGTCATCTGTTCTTGCAACCACTCGCTCTAATCTTTTCTCAACACTATCTAATTGAAAAGTCTGTATTGCTACACTTTCCCTTAGATCATATATGAATGTGAAACCACCGATTATCAAACCTACCGTGGCTACTATGTGGCCTACGGATAGGCTCCTATTCAGTTGGTTTCCATTGCTCATAGTTGTAGTTTTCCTTCCTCATCTCCGAGGTGAATTATCTCCCATACACTTCCACCTGTGATGGCGCAGACTATCACACCCTCATCATTTCTATGAAAACTTAGGAATGTCCAAGAGGGTTTATTAGGATTAAACATGATGGCTCCAAATGATGGGCCTTGCTTATTGTCGATCCACCCCTTTCCAATGGGATACTCGCCTAACACTTCTTGATGATATGTAATGGCCTCATCAAGATCGTTCCAGCATACTGCTTTGACGGGGAACTCTGTAGGAAACATCCTTGCTGAACCTACTAACGGAATGACCAGGAGCAATACCAACAATAGTTTCTTCATTAAAGGGTTCCCTCCGTATATCCTTGTCTTTCAATAGCCTCAATAGCCATTAGAAGTTGTCTCGTTCTTCGGTTCTCTCCTCTTGCTTGCGCCCATTTCAGTTTGGTTTTTAGCCTACCTAAGTCACCCTTAACATTCTTGTTCGCGAAATAAACTTGCTTCTGTAGGTTAATATCATATACTCTAGCACCGCTGAAGAATCTCACCCATCTTGCTGCCTCTGAGATATCAGCAGGGTTGCCTTCTCGCCAGGCTCCCCATCCGCCCCAGCCTTTGGTAGTCATCTGTTGTCCTGTTTCAGGGTCAACAGTCTGTTCACCGAATACACCGGCAGGATTCCATCTATTCAGTTCAACAAGAGGCACAAGCAGCTGTGCTAACTTCCACAGCTTAACAGGAAGGGCAACACCAAACAAGTCTTTGCTCTGGTTTTCAAACTCTGTTATCTCACTCTCCCTAAATGTATCATAGTTATTAAGCTGCTCAAAGATTTCCTTTGGGAATGGAGTAGTCATCTCTAAAAGCAATGCCTTAGGATGCCATAGTCTCTGGAACTCTGCAAGAGGAATAGTATTCAACAGGGTGAACGCCTTGACTACTCCCTTTTTCTCTCCACCCAGGAACACAGGGGCACGTTTACCCCAGAAGGCTCCGAGGTCTGACAGTTCTATATCACCACTGTCGTACTCGAACTGTTCCTTGGCTAGTTGTAGTTTCTCTGCCCTCTGTGGGTTGAGAACAAGGTGCTTAAACTGTACAGGAAAGTTCTTTCTCGTCCATGTATAGAAGGGCATAACTCTCTTCATCCAGTTTCTTTCAAACTTAGAGAGGTCAGAGTAATCAAACAAGGCTTCCTTCACTTGATTAGCAGCAACATCAAAGGCTGCATCATCCTTGGTCATTAGCCTACGGACTTGATTGAACTTACCACCAGGCAGTTCCTTCATCTCAGTAGTCCAGAAGACATTATCTCCCTTACCAAACTCTGACATCAGCACCTTTCTGCCATCGGGGGCAACCCATGCAAGGTCGTCGCCTTGCTTTATCCGTCTTAACGTATTAAGAAAGATTGCGTATCTTGCATTACCCTCAATGGTTCCACCAAATGCAAAGCCAAACTTAATAGCAGGGTTCTCCATGCCTATGATTCTCTGTGCTTTCTGGTATTTACCTCTGCCCTGCATATACTCGATGTTCTCCATCTCATCTCGGACAACATCCTTTCTATAGTGACCTGCATTAATACCACGATCAAGGGCTTCATTGGATATCTGGTTCATAGAGTAACCAGTACCAGCAAAGTCATCAGCAACCCATTCAGTATCATCTATCTTGGGCATAGCCTGTACACCCTTGCCACGAATAGGCTTACCAGTTTCCGTCAGCCTTCTATGCAATCCCTTTCGCAGTAATTCTTTACCCTCAAACCTGGCATAATACTGCAGTTTGGCAGCATCACCAAAGGTTTCAATAGCCTTCGGAAGATTGCTGCCCAGCCCTGTAACGATATAGGCATTGAATATATTGCCTATCGCATTACGAGTGTGATAGGCTGGCCTTACTGCGAGTGTCCATGCTTTCCAAGGATTTTGTATAGCATCAAAATACTTAATGAACTTCTGTATTTCCTTGTTGCCAAGGTTAATGGCACCCATCATTTCAAGTTCTTGCTCGATCTGCTTGGCTACCTGCTTGGGAGCCTTGAATACCATGTCGATCTTTCCCTTCTCAGTCAGGAATTTCCTTCTGGCTTCTCGCGCAATAACCATAGCATCCTTGAGCGGCTTGCCCTCTCTTAATGCCACAGCCATAGCAGTTTGCTCTTCTATCTCAGCCCCTTTAGCTAGAGTTTTCTCATCTAAATACTTATCTGGTACTCCTTTGACTGATACCCATTCTGACATATCCTCTGTAATAGGCTTCCATTCAAACTCACCTGCTTCATTAAGGATTCTCTGCTCTACAATAGCAGGGTCATCTGGATTTCTTCTCATCCATCTGCCTACACCAATAAAGGGTTTGATTTCTTTGGTTCCTTTAGCTGTATTAAAGGCTCTACCTGTGTCAGTAACCTCATCAAGAAAGAATTTCTTTTGCATAGAGGCAGCATGATCAACATACCTCTGGCCTATTGCTATCGTAGGATCAGTATGAAAGAATGTATTTTCATAAGGAATATCAGCAGGATTTCTAGTGGCAGTACCACCAAGCCTCTCTACCTTCATCATGTTTTGCTCGTCAAGGGTTCCTTCCCATGTACGAGGATGGCGATAAGGCTCTTTACCAAAAAATAGCAGAGGATCTTCGATATCGCCCGGCCCAGACGGTATGAATTCCTCTGCTAATTTTCCTTTATCTATTGCCTCTCGTCCAGCAGGAGTAGTAAAGCGTGGAAAGTAATGGCGCATAATAAGGCCATGTACAAAGATTCCTGCTGCCTGTTCTTCTTTAAGAAACTGAGTTAGCTTACCTTCCCATGCGTTGGCTTCCCTGATGCCGTCGTCACCTATAACCTTTGAGAGTCTTTTTCTTAGTTCATCTTCTTGCTTTTTTCTCCACCCAGTAGGTGATTTTTTTGAGTGCATGGCAGGTCTATCCATCCAGTTTCTAAAGGCAGACCTTACTACTTCGATAGACTGACCACTTGTTCTGGCTTTGTCTTCCATCCACTTATGGAGTTTGGGAAGTTCTTGCGATAACTCCTTCTCTATACGGTTCTTTTGCTCAGTAGAGAGTCGAGCGATTCCCTTTACCTTCTTGGAGTCACCAAGTGGAATATTCAAATTCCTTGAGATGTCTTGAACTATATCCTTATCTTTAATAGTCTGCAACCAACGCGCTGCCTGTGGTGGCGTGGCTGCTCTGATACCTCTACCTGCCCTATAAAGGGTGCTACCTATCGCACCACCCATAAAGGTCAGTGGATCAGTGGCTACATCACCTACAAACCCTACGATACCCCTATACCATCCTGGCAAACTGGGATCGAGGAAGTCCTGGGTTCGTATCTCTTCCTCGCCCATCCATCCACGCTTGGCTCCAGTAAGAAAGCCCTCGTTCGGTGTAGTATCTATACCGCCAAGAGCCTCGTATATATCACCGCCCAGTTTAGTCTCTTTAAGCCCTACCTTGAGAGCCTGTGCTGGACGCTCAAGCATAGAGAGATAATGAAGGAAACCACCAGGTTCCTTCTTCCTCTCTGCGGTGGTGTCAGTACCAAGACTTGCCTCTAACCTTTTCTTTTGCTCCTCATCTGTGAGTTGAAGAAAGTTGTCAGTAACGTCAGCATCATAGGTTTGACCCTGATAATCGAATTGTATGCTAGGCACTAGCTGCAAGCCCTGGTCTTATACTTGTTACACCTTCAGCATATCCAGCACCACCACCTGCTACACCCTGAAGAAGTCGTCTTGCTTCTTCCATTCTTAAAGTGTTATCTGTATAATCTGGGGCACCACCTAGTCTATTTGTTCCCCATGCTGCAACTAATTCACGGGCAGCAGACTCTATATCATATTGGGCTATGCCTATAATCTTATTCCAAAGTCTTTCTTCCTTGGTCTTGCCAGTTTCCATACCTAACTGATGACCAGATAATACCGCTGCTCTTTCTGGCCCCATAAGTGGAGTCAATCTTTCATATGCTTCTCTTGCACTCTTGGGCATATCTCCTTCTTTATACACAGCCCTGACTGCCTTAGCATATTGTTTATCTTGTGCGTACTGTTCGCTTTGTTCTAACACCCACTTACCTCTCTCAAAGAATTTCTCAGCATTTCCACCTGTTGCTGCAATTAGCATACCATAGTCCATTAGCTTTCTAAAGTTCTGTTCTCCTTCTTCGACCCTTGCTATCTCTGATTCTGCAAAACTCATCATATCTTCAGGTGCAGACCACGGTTCAGTCTCAGTCATAGCCAAAGTAGGATCAATAGGTGGCTCTTCATCTCCACCCCTTAAAAATGGATAAGCTACTAATGCAGTAGGGCCGCCAACGAGTGCTGTTTTTCCAGCAGTCTTCCAAGGATGACGACGAACATATCCTCTAGGATACATTTGAGCAGGAGTCGCAGGATATTTCGCATGTCGAACTTCGCCTGGGGCAAGTCTAGGATCGCGTCCTAAGCGTATAGTCGCTGGTCTGCTGCGAGTACCGCCTGGAAGATGATACGGTTTAAGTGGAGTATATGGAGCATCCTCGGCGGGAATAGCCCTTCTTTTAAGAAACGGATCTTTTGCAAAGAGTCTACGTCTTGCAAGGTTAACACCACGACCAGCCCTTGCTGCCAAGGGTCCAAGTCTCATCAGCCACGGTAACATTAGTACCAGCCTCTATCAAAAGGAGCCATAGTCTGCCCCTCTCTTCTTCTTCGTATATCTTCGAGCATCTTCTTCACTCTATCACCTATAGGATTCCATACGTTCCGCAAGTCTTCCCCTACATTCTCTCTTAAGGCTCTTCCTGTCCAGTCAAAGCCTCCACCCATTTGAACTCTCGGATCACCTGTATTATAAGTTCCAGTATTTCTATCTTGAACCTGTGGGAAATTTCTCCAGTCCACAGGGGGAACAAACCTTGGGGGCGGCATCTGCTGTCTTGGGATAGCTGCTTGCTGTCTATCAATCTCTCTTACTCTGTTCCTGAGGTTTGCTACCTGTGGCATCCCTATTGAGTCTGCGGCACCAATGTCACCTCTCATCCTGGGAACATGCGGCGGCACTCCTATGTTTGCGATTGAAGTCTGTGGTCTGGCTCTTGGTACTCCTGCCCATCCAGGGTCCATTCCCATATCATACCTCTGGGCACCACCAGTAAATCCACCCATACCTCTTGTCCTAAAGCTATCCCTATCAAATGTTGGATATCCTCGTAACTCTCTACCCGGACTCATCACTGGTTCAGGTGGAAGTGCAGTAGCCTTTAACTGTTTCTCTGGTTCCCACTTGGTTACCTTAGTGCTTGATCCATCATCCTTTTCTGTTAATGTTACAGAGGTAGGTGATGAAGGCTGTCTAACCATAAGCCTCTGTCCACCTGGACGATCTTGATATCCGCCCCATGCCTGACTTGCTGCAACCCTGGGTCTGCCTTCAAACAGAGCCTGGTTTCTTGCAGACTCCTCATGTTGTTTTCTTAACCAGTCTATAAATGCCATTATCTTATCCACCAATAAGGTTTTTCTCTTTCCCATGGAGCGAACTGTCGCATCATAGTAGGGAACTCTCTACGTCCACCACCCGCTACCACAGCAGGTGCTTGGCCTATATCTCCACCACGCATATTCGCCATTAGGTCATAAAGAAATAGTTTTTCTAAGTCGCTTCTTGTCTTTTTCTTTTCTTTCTTTTTCTGACTAGCTATAATATTCTCAGCGACATGTGCAGGAGGAGCAAAAACTTCTTCCTCCATCTCAGGCCCGTACTCAGGTAAGATGTCTTCACCAAGCTGACGCTCTTGATACATTTGTGCTGCACCTGCTGGAGTCGCACTAGGATCTTGAGTAGTCCAATAGGCTAGAATATCTTTCCAGCCAGGATCTCTACCTTCCTGAGCAGCGCGTTCCCTAGCCCATTCCATTGCCGCCATAGTATCTGGTTGACCTGGTTGATCGTAGAACTCCTCGGTTCCAACTTCTGGACCTCGGCCATATGGATGCCACCATGTATGTGCCATAATCTATCCTCCTAAATCATCGCGCCAACAAGAGCGGCTATTGCTGTTTCCATGCCACCTGTACCGCCTGGCCCTCTGGATTGTGCCATACCACCATAATCACCAGTAACACCAGCAAGATAACTCTGGAGTGCCTGTTGTGGCTGTGCTGCCTGATACTCATACCTTGCAATATCTCTATTGATAGCAGCCTGATTCAATGCTCTCTGTTGTTCGCCAACCTGTTGGGCTGCGCCAAACATTCCTAGCGGTGCTTGCATTAGACCTGGCATCATACCTGCACCTGCTTGCGCGCCCTGCATACCCTGTAGGCCATAGCCCATTCCAAACTGTTGTGCGCCTATACCCATCTGTGCTGCTGGCATACGTCCTGCCATAGCCTGTTGGTAAGCGCCACCATATAACCCTGCTAGATTCTGTGCTAGAGCCTTCTGACCAGTGGCTGCTGCCTGGGCTGCAAATATATCTCCTCTACTTCCACCACCTGGCTGATAGAGTACCTGTTGCCCTCTTACATTTCCAAGAGCCTGTTGCATCTGGTCTTCAGCCTGTTGACGATATACGTCAGCCATAGCTTCATATGGGCCACCTGCATAATCTACATCACCTCTAAGCATTTGGGCATACTGATCGCCCTCAAATGGAAGAACACCTGCGTAACCTGTTGGGCCTCCACCCATGAGGCTAGAGCCAAGACCTATTCCCATAGCAGTCTGAGAGTAAGGAAGAAAGCCTGGTGCTCCTGCCCCACCCAGCATAGCCTGTTCAGCAGCAGACTGCATAGCTGCGGGTCTATTACCAAGAGCATAAGCAGACGTTAAATCCATTGCCTGTTGCTGCCGTGGAGCAAACCCAGCAAGTCCAGGGGCTACAGTATTTATATCTGATACACCTGGTCCCACTGTTCCTGGTGCACCATAGGCCTGTGGGCTGAAGGCTCCACCTGTATATAGGTCTTCGGCTCTACCGAATCCTCTTTGCAGATACTGCTGCTGTTCCAGCCAAGGTTCTGTCGTAGTTTGAGTTACTTGTGTTCCACCTGCCATAATTATTTCCTCTTAGTATACAAAAGGACCTGTTGGGCCACCCTGTCTATATCTTCCTGATCCAAAGTCCCACGTATAATTTCCACCTGCTGATAAAGCCCAATAATGCCCAAACTGATTAGTGGGGTCCATATACCAACCTTGATATGTATTGTGACCGCTGGGATATTCTGTGTCAGTAGGTATGCCCAGACCTGTATTAATATTTGGATGGATACCTAAAGATGGATCATCCTCTATAGCTTCTTCTACTATTTGCTGTGCCGTTTGATCACCCTGTGTCTGCGTAGTATCATCCCCAGTGTCTGGTATTATCGTATCACTCGGAGTAATCGTCTGTGAACCTCCTGCTGCAGCGATGGCTGTATTCAGAGCATTTAATATCTCAGCATCTTCCTCTGATGCGTCTCCAGGAATATCCCTGAATGGGCCTGGATAATAATAAGCGATATGAGGTGACCTACCTGGATCGCCCCACGGAACTGTAGGTTGCGTAAGGGTTCTTCCCTCGGTCTGACCAATATCGCCCCAATGCTTATATCCATATTCAGCCATAGTTAAAGGTGCGCCATATACGTTCTCTGGTAACGCGCCTGGTTCACCC
>Ga0208181_1001148_pt1 | contig 10710 bp, 12 predicted proteins | sample MalvirDeepMed_s6_FD_184244 | JGI IMG/M metagenome (GOLD analysis project Ga0208181, IMG submission 184244) | Marine viral communities from the Global Malaspina Expedition - Malaspina viral metaG DeepMed_s6 (SPAdes) (version 2) | ecosystem: Environmental > Aquatic > Marine > Oceanic | place... | reverse complement strand
CCCCCAGACACACCGACCGCACGCGGAGAGACTGTCGCGGCGCGACTGCACCAAGGAACGACCATGCTGTCCTACCAGCACCTTTACCATGCCGGAAACCTTGCCGATGTGCAGAAGCACGCGCTGATGGCGTGGATGCTCGACTACCTCACCCAGAAGGACAAGCCGCTCAGCTATATCGAGACCCATGCCGGGCGCGGGCTCTATGATCTTTCCGCCGCCGAAGCGGTGAAGACCGGCGAGGCGGAGCAGGGCATCGGCGCCTTGGCCGCCGCCCTTCCCAAGAGCCACCCCTATGCGCGCGCGCTGGCAAAGATCCGCGCCGAGCATGGGCCAAGCGCCTATCCCGGCTCGCCGCTGATCGCCCGGACCCTGCTGCGCGATCAGGATCGGCTTCACCTCGCAGAGCTGCATCCGCAGGAACACGCCGCCCTGCGCGGCGCCCTTGGCGCCCACAACGTGGCGGTCCACCAGCAGGACGGCTTCGCGCTGGCACAGAGCCTCTGCCCGCCCGAGCCGCGCCGCGGCGTGCTGCTGGTCGATCCCTCCTACGAGGTGAAGCAGGATTACGAGCGCATCCCGAAATTCCTCGCCAAGCTGGCGAAGAAGTGGAATGTCGGCATCCTCGCGCTCTGGTATCCGATCCTGACCTCCAACCTGCACGCCCCGATGCTGACGGCGCTCGAACGCGACCACCCCGATGCGCTGCGCCACGAGCTGCGCTTCCCGCCGATCCGCGAGGGCCATCGCATGGTCGGCTCGGGCATGTTCGTGATCAATCCGCCCTGGGGGATGCAGGAGGAGGCAAAACGGCTCGACCGTCTCTTCCAGAGCGCGAAAAAACACTGACCGAATGCCCGCAAGGGGTGTAGGCTGCGCGTCATGCGATGGCTTATTTGCCTTTCTTGCCCTTCCAGCGCCACCCCGGCGCGCGCCTGCGCGGCCCCTGCCGAAGCGGGGGCGAGGGGTATGAGACATGCAAACGCAGTCGGCGGGACGCCGCTGTCCTTGCGGCAAGCCCCCGCGCAACCGGCGTGGTCGGACCGGCGCCTGTCAACTCACGGGCATTGCCGACTGCGCCCGCGAGCCCCAGTTTGTACTGGCGCGCCATGAGAGAGGAACGCGATGCCACACCTGCCGCCTGCAGCGACAGATCCGAAGCCTCGGGAACGGCCAGCTTGGGACGCAACCTGAGATTCTGGCTCGCCTCGCCCTTCGCGGCGCCGTTCGATCCCGGCGACGCGCCGCTGGCATTGGGCGCGTTGCTGCTGCGCGCGTCGCGCACCGACCACGCCGGTCTGTTCGCCGATCCGAGCACCTTCGAGGCGGTTCTGGCGCTGTGCTACGACCTCACCGCGCGCGAGGCGTCGGAGATGCGCGAGGCCTGCGAACGGGTCGAGGCAGTGGCGCCGGACAGTGCCAGCTTCGCCGAGATCCTGCAGCGCGCCGTGGGGCTCAGCGACCGGCAGCGCTTTGCCCTGAGCCTGCATCAGGTGCTCCTGTCGGCCGGGCCGCCGCAGGACCCGCAGCGCGAGGCGCTCTCGAAGCTGTTTCTCGGCGCTCATTCCGCAACAAACCCGGCGCCGTTGCGCACCGGGTGACGAATCCACTGTTGCGACGCCGGCGGTGCTGTCACACTGCCCCAACGACCACGGAGGCCCCCATGTTCGAGCGACTGAAATCGTTCTTTCATCACCGCGCAGCGCCGGCGAAGCCGCTGCACGAGCTCGACGCCGCCCATGCCATGGGCGCGCTGCTGGTCAAGGTGGCGATGGCCGATCACACCTACCTCTTCGAGGAGGTCGAGCAGATCGACCGCATTCTCGCGGAGGCCTACAATCTCAAACCGTTGCAGGCGGCCAAGATGCGGGCGGAATGCGAGCGGCTGGCCTTCGAGATGCCCGGCATCGAGGAAATGGCGGCCCGCATCCGCGACGGCGTCGACTACGAACACCGCCGTGCCGCGGTCGCGGCGATGTGGAAGCTGGCCGAGATCGATGGCATCAGCGATGCCGACGAGACCGCGCTGGTCGAGCTGATCGAGGATCACCTCGGGCTCGAACGCGCCGATTCAGAGGAGGCCCGCGCCAGCGCCGTCCTTCCCTGACGGCCAAGGCTCACGCGGGCGAGAGCGTCTCTTTCCCGCGGACCACACTGGCGCTATATCCATGCCCATGTTCGCAGATTTCCTGAAGCGGCTCGTCGAGCCCGGCCCGCAAACCCTTCCCGATGCCGACGCGCGGCTGGCACTGACCGCGCTGCTGGTGCGTGTCGCCCGCGCCGACGAAACCTATGACGAGAGCGAGCGCCAGCGCATCGACCGCATCAACGTCGCGCGCTACGGGCTGTCTCCCTTCGAGGCCGCCAAGCTGCGCAGCGACGGCGAGGCGCTCGAGGCCGAGGCGCCCGACACCGTGCGCTTCACCCGCGCCATCAAGGACGCGGTCGATTACGACCACCGCATCGGCGTGATCGAGGCGCTCTGGCAGGTGGTGCTTGCCGACGGCGTGCGCGATGCCGAGGAAGACGCGCTGCTGCGACTGGTGGCGAACCTCTTGGGCATCAACGACCGCGATTCCGCCCTCGCCCGGCAGCGGGTCGACCGCAAAAGCTGAGCAAAGCACACAAAGCTCAACCCTGATAGCCGCTTCCGGCGCATCTTCTGCCCAGATCGACGCCCCGAAACGAGGCATTTGCCGATTGACGCGGCGAAAGCCCCGCCTCTGGCGGCGTTTTGCGCATTGCAAACCGTGGCGGTTTGCGCCCATCCTCCCCCCTGATCGAAACCGCCGCCAGAGGTCAGGCTTGCCAAATCCAACGCCCGTCATCGAGATCCGCAACCTGCACAAGGCCTATGGCAGCCTCGAGGTGCTCAAGGGCGTGGACGTGACCGCCCATCGCGGGGACGTTGTGTCGCTGATCGGATCGTCGGGCTCGGGCAAGTCGACGCTGCTGCGGTGCTGCAACCTGCTCGAGGACAGCCAGCAGGGCGAGATCCTGTTCAAGGGCGAACCGGTGGTCTGGAAGGGCGAGAGCCATCACCGCCGTCCCTCCGATCCCAAGCAGGTGCTGCGCATCCGCACCAACCTGTCGATGGTGTTCCAGCAGTTCAATCTCTGGGCCCACATGACCATCCTGCAAAATGTCATGGAAGCCCCCGTCACGGTGCTGGCGCGCGACCGTGGCTCGGTCGAAAAGGCGGCCCGCGGCTATCTCGAGAAGGTGGGCATCGGCGACAAGTGCGACGCCTACCCGGCGCAGCTTTCGGGCGGCCAGCAACAGCGCGCGGCGATCGCGCGCGCGCTCTGCATGGAACCCGAGGCGCTGCTCTTCGACGAGCCGACCTCGGCGCTCGACCCGGAGCTCGAACAGGAGGTGGTCAAGGTCATCAAGGATCTCGCCTCCGAGGGCCGCACGATGATCATCGTCACCCACGACATGAAGATGGCCCATGATGTGAGCGATCACGTGGTGTTCCTGCATCAGGGCCTGATCGAGGAACAGGGGCCGCCCGAGACGCTGTTCGGCGCCCCCGAATCCGAGCGCCTGCGCGGGTTCCTGAAATCCACGACCCACGCCTGACCGGCGGGGTCCAAAAAACCAACCAAGGGAGCTAACTTATGAAGACCATCCTTCTCGGCACCGCCGCACTGGCCATGACCGCCTCGATGGCGCTGGCACAGGACGTCGTGCGCCTGGGCACCGAGGGCGCCTACCCTCCGTACAACTACATCGACGATGCCGGCGAGGTCGCGGGCTTCGAGCGCGTGCTGGGCGACGAACTGTGCAAGCGCGCCGAGCTGACCTGCGAGTGGGTCACCAACGAGTGGGATTCGATCATTCCCAACCTCGTGTCGGGCAACTACGACGCCATCATCGCCGGCATGTCGATCACGCCCGAGCGTGAGGAGGTCGTGGCCTTCACCCAGAACTACACCCCGCCCTCGCCCTCGGCGTTTGCCTCGATGATGGAAGACGTGGAGCTGGACTCGGCGGTGATCGCGGCGCAGACCGGCACCATCCAGGCGGCGCATGTCGCGAGCATGGAAGGCGCGACCCTCGTGGAATACCCCACCCCCGACGAGACCGTCGCGGCCATGCGGGCCGGCGAGGCGGACGTGGTGCTGTCGGACAAGGACTACCTGATCCCGGTGGTCGAGGAATCCGGCGGCGAGGTGATGTTTGTGGGCGATGACGTGCCGCTCGGCGGCGGCATCGGCATGGCGTTCCGCCAGTCCGATCCGGAGCTGCGCGAGACGTTCGACGCCGCGGTGCAGTCGATGAAGGATGACGGCACGCTCAACGAGCTGATCGTCGAGTACCTCGGCGCGGACAGCCCGAAGTTCTGATCCCCCTTGCCCCGGCCCCTCGGGCCGGGGCGCTTGCCGGAGACCCGCCATCTTTTCCGCCTGCGCCGATCCCTCTGCCCTGTCGGGCCTCAGCTGGCTTGCCTGCTACCTGACCACGGGCAAGCATATTGCGTTCTACGCCTCCTTCGGGACGGTGCTGCTTCTGCTGGCGATCACGGCGCCGGTGGCGCTGGGGATGGGATTCCTCGGGGCGATCGGCGCGCGCTCGCGGATCGCGCCGGTCCGCTGGCTGGGACAGGGCTATATCGCGGTGGTGCGCGGCGTGCCGGACATCGCCTTCTTCCTGTTCTTCGTGATTGCGCTCGACCAGGGCTTCGAGTGGCTGCGCCATCAGGTGAAATGCCCCGACTGGCCGGATGCGATCCGCCAGGGCAACGATTTCGTCGTCTGCCCAGCGGCGAAACTGCCGCTGAGCGCCTCGCCGCAGATCTGGCACGAGATCTACGGCTTCAGCCTCGCCGTTCTGACCTTTGCCATCGTTTTCGGCGCCTTCGCGGCCAACGTGCTTTACGGCGCGATGCGGGCGGTGCCGCATGCGCAGCTCGAGACCGCAGAGGCCTATGGCATGACGCACCGGCAGACCTTCTGGCGCATCCTGATCCCGCAGATGTGGGTCTATGCCCTGCCGGGCCTGTCGAACCTCTGGATGGTGCTGATCAAGGCAACCCCGCTGCTGTTCCTGCTGGGGGTCGAAGACATCGTCTACTGGGCGCGCGAGCTTGGCGGGTCGAAGACGGCGCGCTTCACCGACTACCCGCACGGCGACTGGCGGGTCTGGTATTTCGCGGCCCTGCTGGTGTTCTACCTGTGCTTCACGCGGGTCTCCGAGATCGTTCTGGGCCGGCTGATGACGCGCCTCACCCATGGCCAGGCGACGATGGGCGGCGAAGCGCAGAGGAAGGCCGCGTGATGCGTGTGGCAGATGTTGCAGCGGGGCGCTGCCCCGCACCCCGGGATATTTATGGCCAGAAGAAGGGCCTGCCGGGCGCAGGAGGACAGGCATGAGCTGCTGGGACGTGGTGGCGGATTACGGGCTGCGCTCGCTGGGCATCGGCGAGCGGCTGTTGCCGCGGGACGATTTCACCCTCTGCAAGCAGGTGGTGCTGATCGGGTCGGGGATGATCTGGAATATCTATTTCGGCACGGTGGCGCTGTTGACGGGGTTCTTTCTCGCCACCGCGGTGGCGTTGGGCAAGGCCTCGGACAACCGGGTGCTGCGCAAGGCTTCGGAATGGTTCATCTTCGTGTTCCGGGGCTCGCCGCTGTTCATCCAGTTCTTCTTTGCCTATTTCCTGTTCCTGTCGCTGAAATCCGTCTCGCCGATTTTCGACCCGTTCTCGGCGGCCTGGCTGGGCGCGTTGATCGTGCTGTTTCTCAACACCGCGGCTTATTCCGGAGAGATCTTCTACGGCGCGCTGCTCTCGGTCCCGAAGGGCGACATTGAGGCCGCAGACGCCTACGGGTTCAGCGGCTGGCCGCGCTTCCGGCGCATCGTCTGGCCGACCATGCTGCGGCTGGCATGGCCCGCCTATACCAACGAGGCGATCTTCCTGTTCCACGCCACCACGCTGGTGTTCTTCTCGGGCTTCCCGGCCTGGCAGCAGCGCGGTGACGCGCTCTATTACGCCAGCTACTTTGCCGACAAGACCTTCAACCCCTTCGTGGCCTACCCGATCCTCGCCGGCTATTTCATCGCGCTGACGCTGCTGATCATCGCGCTCTTCGGGGCGGTCAACCGGCGGCTCAACCGGCACCTGCCGAAGGCGCGTCAGTCGAAGGTCAGATACCGTCCCAACCTGCTGCGCTGAGCCAAAGGCGAAAACGCTTGGCCGATGCGCCTGCCCGGTGCAGGATGGGGCTGCGGGCGCGCCCGCAACGACGTGGCGCTCCGCATCCGGGACCGGAGGGACGCAGCCATGCCAACACGTATCACCACAGCCATCTTCCTCGCCATCGCGGCCGAATTCAGCGCCGAGCCCGTCGCCGCACAGCAACCATCGCGCGGGACCGTCGAGCCTGGCGCGGCGCGCGCCACGATCAGCGGCATGCTCGCCGGGCAGGAGGTCATCGCCGCCCGGCCCGGCTTCGCCGCGGGCCAGCCGCCCGAGGCCGGCATCGCGGTCGACGGCACCAATGGCGTCGGCACGATCCATGTCGACATCATGCCTCCCGGCGCGACCCGCGAGGCGATCGTCCTCGCCCAGAGAGAGGCGCGCGTGATGCTGCCCAAGGGCGGCGACGACACCATCCGTGTTCACCTCATGGGCAGTGTTCGCGACGCCGGCAGGACCGTGGGTGTCCGGGTGCCGGTGGCGATCTGCTGAGCAGCGGTTGCCGCCAACGCCACGCCACCGGGTTTTTCCTTGCCAGCCCCCCGTGCGGCGCGCTATCCAGAATTTGATCAAATTCTACGGTGACCCATGAACGACCCCAAAAGCTGGCTGCGCAAGAACCCGCAGGTCCGCACCATCCGTGTGGCCGCAAGCGACCTCAACGGACAACCACGCGGCAAGCGTGTGCCCGCGCGCTTCGCCGACAAGGTGGTCGAGGACGGCACCCGCTTCCCGCTCTCGGTGCTCAATCTCGACATCTGGGGCGAGGATATCGATGAAAGCCCCCTCGTCTTCGAGACCGGCGACCGCGACGGCGTACTCTATCCGACCGAGCGCGGCTTCGTGCCGATGCCTTGGCTCGAAGCGCCCACCGCGCTCTTGCCGATCTGGATGTACCGCGAGGACGGCCGACCCTTCGACGGCGATCCGCGCCACGCGCTCTCGGCGGTGCTCAAGCGCTACCGCAAGCTCGGGCTGACGCCGGTGGTGGCGATCGAGCTCGAGTTCTTCCTCATCGACGACAGCGGCAAGTCGCTTCAGGTGCCGCTCTCGCCGCGCTCGCAGAAGCGCCGCAAGGCTGCCGAGGTGATGTCGATCCGGGCGCTCGACGCCTTCGACATCTTCTTCACCGATCTCTACGACGCCTGCGAGGACATGGACATCCCCGCCGACACGGCGATCTCCGAGGCCGGGCTCGGGCAGTTCGAGCTCAACCTCATGCACCAGCCCGACGCGCTGCGCGCCGCCGACGATGCGTGGTTCTTCAAGATGCTGGTGCGCGGGCTCGCCCGGCGCCACGGCTTTGCCGCCTCGTTCATGGCGAAACCTTACGAGGATTACCCCGGCTCCGGTATGCACGTGCATTTCTCGGTGCTCGACGAGGACGGCAACAACATCTTCGACGATGGCGGCCCCAAGGGCACCGACAAGATGCGCCACGCGGTGGGCGGGCTGATGGATGCGATGCATGACAGCACGCTGATCTTCGCCCCGCACGGCAACAGCTACGACCGGCTGGTGCCCGAGAACCACGCGCCCTGCGGCATCTCGTGGGCCTACGAGAACCGCACCTCGGCGATCCGCATCCCGGGCGGCAGCCCCAAGGGCCGGCGCATCGAGCACCGCGTGGCGGGCGGCGACGTGAACCCCTACCTGCTGCTGGCCACCCTGCTGGGCGCGGCGCTCAACGGCATCGAGGACGGCACCGAGCCGCCGGCGCCGATCACCGGCAACGCCTATGCGCAGGACCTGCCGCTGATCCCGGGAAGCTGGGAAAAGGCCATGGACGCGTTCGAGGCCAGCGAGGTGATGCCGCGCATCCTGCCCGAGGGGCTGATCCGCAACCTGCTGCTGACCAAGCGCCAGGAGCTGCATTTCATGTCCGAGCTGTCACCGCAGGAGCAGGTGGAAATCTATCTCGACACCGTCTGAGGCCCTCTTGCCGCCCACGGGCGGCAGGGCTACCCTCTCGCCATCAACGACATCGGTGCTTCATGAAAATCGGCATTCTGCAACCCGGGCTCGTCCCGGACGTGATCCTCGAAGAGGTCGGGGATTACGACACGCAATTCCACGCCCTGCTCGACGGGCACGGCTTCGAGTTCGAGACCTGGAAGGTGGTCAACGGCGACTTCCCCGAAGGGCCTGACGCCGCCGATGGCTGGCTGATCACCGGCTCGCGCCACGGCGCCTACGAGGATCACCCGTGGATGGCGCCGCTCGAAGAGCTGATCCGCGCGATCCACGCCGCCGGCAAGCCGCTGATCGGGGTCTGCTTCGGCCATCAGGTCATCGCGCAGGCGCTTGGCGGCAAGGTCGAGAAATCCGACAGGGGCTGGGTCATCGGGCCCACGCTCTACAGGTATGCCGACAGCACCCGGCTGGTGAACGCCTGGCACCAGGATCAGGTCACCGAGCTGCCCCCCGGGGCCGAGGTGCTGGCCTCGTCTGAAAAGTGCCGCTACGCCGCGCTCCTCTATCCCGGCCACGCCTACACGGTGCAGCCGCACCCGGAATTCCGCCGCAACTATGTCGACAGCCTGATCGAGCACCGCGCCCCGGGCGTGGTGCCGGCAGAGCTCATCGAGGACGCCAAGGCCAAGCTCGAGATGCCGCTCGACAGCAGCGACCTGGGCGCGCAATTCGCGCGGTTCTTCAAGGAGAAGCGGATATGAGCACCGAGTGGACCGCCAGCCTGCCCGAATCCGCCGCGGCCTATCTCGAGGGGCGCCGCCTCGACGAGGTCGAATGCATCATCTCCGACCTGCCGGGCATCGCCCGCGGCAAGGCGGTGCCGGCGTCGAAATTCGCCCGGCAGGCGTATTTCCACCTGCCCGACTCGATCTTCTTCCAGACCATAACCGGCGAATGGGGCGAGGCCGCGGGCGAAGAGGGCTTCATCGAGCGCGACATGATCCTCAAGCCCGACATGACCACCGCCAGCGCCGCGCCCTGGACCGGCGACTGGACGCTGCAGGTGATCCATGACGCTTTCGACCGGCACGGCGATCCGATCGAATACGCCCCGCGCAACGTGCTCAAGCGCGTGGTGAAGCTCTACGAGGATCAGGGCTGGGCGCCGATCGTGGCACCCGAAATGGAATTTTTCATCGTCGCGCGCAACCTCGACCCGGCCAAGGATATCGAGCCGATGATGGGCCGCTCGGGCCGCCCCGCGGCGGCGCGTCAGGCCTATTCGATGACCGCAGTCGACGAGTTCGGCCCGGTGATCGATGACATCTACGACTTCGCCGAGGCGCAGGGCTTCGAGATCGACGGTATCACCCAGGAAGGCGGGGCCGGCCAGCTCGAGATCAACCTGCTGCACGGCGATCCGGTGAAGCTTGCCGACGAGGTGTTCTACTTCAAGCGGCTGATCCGCGAGGCGGCGCTGCGGCATGACTGCTTCGCCACCTTCATGGCCAAGCCGATCGCCGACGAGCCGGGTTCGGCCATGCATATCCACCACTCGGTGATGGACCGCGAGACCGGGCGCAACATCTTCTCCGGCCCGCAGGGCGGCGAGACCGATGCGTTCTATCACTTCATCGGCGGGCTGCAGACCTACCTGCCGGCGGCGGTGGCGGTGATGGCGCCCTACGTCAATTCCTATCGGCGATACGTGCGCGACCACGCCGCGCCGATCAACCTCGAATGGGGGCGCGACAACCGCACCACCGGCATCCGCATCCCGCTCTCGGGATCTGAGAGCCGGAGGGTCGAGAACCGGCTCGCGGGGATGGACTGCAACCCCTATCTCGGCATCGCCGCCTCGCTGGCCTGCGGCTATCTCGGGCTGATGGAAGAGCGCCGCCCGTCGAAGCAGTTCCGCGGCGACGCCTACGAGGGCGAGGGCGACATCCCGCGCGTTCTGGGCACGGCGCTGGAGCTCTGGGACGAGGCCGAGGCGCTGCACGAGGTGATGGGCAAGGATTTCGCGCGGGTCTACTCGATCGTGAAGCGGGCGGAATACGAGGAATTCCTGTCGGTGATCAGCCCGTGGGAACGGGAGCACCTGCTGCTGAACGTGTGAGCACGTTGGCCGGGGATTGGAGGGGCGCTGCCCCTCTTGGCGCTGCGCGCCAATTCACCCCGGAGTATTTTTGACGAAGAGAAGGGCTGGGTTGTGGACCTGCTGTTTTCCAATGACCGACGCGGGCACTACCCGGAAAGCTGGTATGCCGCGACCGCGACCGATCTCGGGGCCTTCCCGGCACTCGAGGGCGAGGCGCGGGCGGATGTCTGCATCATCGGGGCGGGGTTCACCGGGCTCTCGGCGGCGCTGCACATGGCCGAGGCCGGGCTCGACGTGGTGCTGCTCGAGGCGCACCGGGTGGGGTTCGGCGCCTCGGGACGCAATGGCGGGCAGCTTGGAACTGGGCAGCGGCAGGACCAGCTGACGCTCGAGGAGATGCTCGGGCGCGAGGATGCGCGCAAGTACTGGGATCTGGGCGAGGAGGCCAAGGACCTGGTGCGCGGGCTGATCGCGAAGCACGACATCGACTGTC
>Ga0208181_1001138_pt1 | contig 10739 bp, 20 predicted proteins | sample MalvirDeepMed_s6_FD_184244 | JGI IMG/M metagenome (GOLD analysis project Ga0208181, IMG submission 184244) | Marine viral communities from the Global Malaspina Expedition - Malaspina viral metaG DeepMed_s6 (SPAdes) (version 2) | ecosystem: Environmental > Aquatic > Marine > Oceanic | place... | reverse complement strand
TCATCTCACTTTTTCATTTGCCGAAACTTTGAAAAACCAAACTGAGGCGGCCAAATATGTCGCGGCCGGTTTTAATGCCGCCGTTGTATTCAAAGCAGAAAAGCATAATCTTCCAGCTACTTTCAAAGGTATGCCGGTTATTGATGGTGACATTCACGATATGCGCTTTAAAGACGCGGCCGGCCATTATGTTGGCCTTGCTGCCAAAGGTGCGGCTAAACACGATACAAGCGGTTTTGTACAGGCTGCGTAACTAAATAAATAAATTGGTGGGCCGCGCATACCTAATCACGCGGTAAAGGTAAAACAATGGAATACGAATGCAAATTTTGCGGCGGCGTAACTGGGGACCATTGTCCATATTGCAACGCTTGCGATTACGAAACCGACGAAAGTATCGGGGAATCAATTAATGATTGCAAAAACCAATATTGTGAAGCTGATCTAATCGATTAATTAAAGGGATAAAGGTAAAAACAATGGCCATAGATCTAACAAATAAACCACTTACGCGGACCGAAAAAGCAGCGCTGGAACAAGCGCCAAAGCTACTCAAAAAAGCGCGACAGGAACGCAAGGCAAAGCAGCAAAGAATTAACCTGGCTGAAGTAACTGAGTGGGCCTATTTTGAAAGTGTATTTTTAGGCGCTTAACTTCCATCTGATGATGGCCGGTTAGCTACCGGCCGAAACTCTGCGAATACGAGTCATGGATAGCTAAATTAAACGAATTAATCAAGGGGGAATTATGGATCATAGAACCGGCGCTGCTTTAACGGCAATATGTTTTAAGTATGGACCGCTGGAATATAGCCAGCGGCTAAAGCATAAAGGCGCGTCAGATGAACAGGTATATAAAATACTGGCCCAGAGTCAGGATAATAAAAACCTGGATGAAAAGGCGGACAAAATAAGAGAGAATGCGCGCATAAAGGGGGTGCATTAATGGTAGACATACTATCAATTCAACAATCATGTTCAGATGTATTAGCGCCTAATGAACGTGTCGAAATAACCGATGTAGATTCCAATTTAGGATACAACTACACCGCAACGGTCCGATTTTATATCGCCGATAACGTCGTTGCTGACATTAAAGGCGGCGAGAATATCGGATGGAAATATAAGGATTTATACGGCGATTATTTCGAGGAAATTACCGACGTTTTAAGGGTTCAATATCACAATTGGGGGAAAAAGGTGCATTAATGGAACAGTGTATAAATTGTGACCGAAAATTATTAGTTGGAATTTGCTTAGATTGCAACGTGCCATTTCTATCGCAAGTTTTTGTTAAGACGGTCCGAGAATGGCTAACGGCCGATCAAATCAAACTTGTTAACGCTGGCACAAAACAGCTTAATGAATTTTGTGATTCCGATATGCTGATGTTTGAAATTCTTGATGAAAATTTGGCCGATTACTACGAATCAATGGCCGATGTTCCTGATAGTGAAGCGGAATACACCGCGTTTTTTAAGGCGTATCAAACCGAGGAAGAATACCATAAAAAATGGGGCTTTTACGATGCTACGAATACACCTATTCATACGATTGAAATGTTGGTATTGAACATGGCCCACAATAGAAAGTTTGAAGAGGTGAAGTCGTGAAGAAATTGACATTTAATCAAGAAAGGTACGACAACTTCAGACAACATTTTCTTGATGATATAGAGATGCCTGAAGGCTTTAATAATTCCGCATATAAGAACGATGTCTTTCCATCAATAGAACATGATTCATCTCGTGTACATATCTATTTTGCGGACATAGACGGCTGGCTAGGGGACTTTGGACAACCAGATCCAGACTGGAATAAATACCTGTTTGAAAGTCATCCAACAGAGATGGTTTATGCGATGGGAAATGTGCTGGCTGATGATCCAAAATATGTTTCATTTGAAACCAGCGACTGGAACGAAATCCTGGAGAAAATAGAGGAATGGCGTGCGACTCAAACAGAGTTAGAACAGAAGATATTTAGGATTCACGATGGCGATGCCTCATGCAACATAAACGCACTAGAAATACTCACCAACAATACCGAAGAGGACGAACCGGAATTGTACAAGTTCGCAAGGACTGCAAAGGTCGGAGATTTTTTATCTGGTGCTAACGTCAATGGTCCAGACGTATCAAGGATTCAATAAAGGGGTAATGGTATGGAAATAAAACAATTTACTGACAAATTTATTACTGTCATGACGACGAGCGGCAACCCTGACTTCAACCAGTATGCGCCTATCTCAGAGCCGGCCATACTGGTGGCTGATTCAATGGAAGAACTCAGGGAACAGCTCAGAGATTATAAAAATTTCTGGCAGGTAGGTGGCGGTAACTTCATGAACCCTGCCGTTTTATATAACTTAAAACCTGTAGGACATTTTTCCTACAACGGCAGACTATGGAATAACCGTAACCATGAAGATGCAACTGACGTTGATGAAACTCAGCCCGATTGGTTTAAGACTGCCGAACTGGCATATGACGGCGACTGTATGGCGCACCAACGATGTAAATTACCGTGGCTTTTTTATGCAACCTTCCAAAGTGGCGAAGACTTAAAGGTCTGTTTTGAACATCTGATGGCCGGTCTTTGGATTGAAACGTGGGAAGAACAGAAAAAAGCATTCGACGATGAGTCTGAATATTTTGATGAGGTCAAACGCCAATGGGAAGAATAAACAGGTCGGGAAACTAAGCGGCCTCGGGCGACACCCCGAGGCCTTGCGGACATAAGAGAGGTCCAATGTCCAAACTGATTATACAACTAATAAATAAATTCCGCGGTAAGCGCGAACTAACAACCGATGAGATCATGCTGGGTATGCTGCTGATGAGCCTGACCAAAGGTGATCCGAATAAGAAAATAATTATTGGTGAGGTGATTAACAATGAGTGAATTAATAGAATTGCTCAAGGAAATTAAATCAAATAAAGAGGCTGTTGCGTTCTATCGTGACGAGGCCAACCGCCTTGAATATGAAGCGATCAAAGAACTCCAGGAAATGGGGATTAAGAAGGCGGACCTCGGAGATTCCGAGGCTACGCTTGTGTCATCCAAAGCAGATGTCAATCCTGATATCCTACGGGAACTGCTCGAGCATCCATTGATCGGGGATAAGATAATAGATACCGGCGCTTATATACCGGCCCATCCAAAAGAGATAGAAGTTCCTGAGAAATGGAATCTCACCAAGCTCAACGCGCTGAAACAGTTCGGCGGCGATAAGGTCGGAGAGACAATCGAGAAGGCTACAACACGACGATACAAAATAAGTTTCAAAGATAAAGGTGCATAATGGCAGAACAAATTTTTAACGCACTACAGGCCGCCAAGTATCTCAAATTGAGCCGACGCCAGGTAGACAGGTATCTTGAGGCCGGCACACTCGTTGCCGTGAAAAAAGGTAGGGCTTGGCAGATAACAAAGTCCGCCCTTGATAACCTCCAGCGCCCTCAGAGAGGCGGACACGACCGCGTCATGGTAGGTAAACTCATCCGGTCCCGAAAGAACGCGGAAAAACTGATCGATGACAAGATGGAATCAGACTCCTGGACTGAGGCCGAGCATGAAATCATACGAGGTGAGAGATCGGCATTTGATGAGGTGGCTACCAAGTCAGAGTGGAATAAATAAAGTACGTCTCAGTACAATGCGATATAAATATTCTAGTTTGCTTGACAACTGTGTACAATGGTGTCATACTGAGTGTGTTCATAAAAATATAGATGGGTAGATGGCTGAGTGGTTAAAAGCCCCAGTTTGTAAAACTGGTCTCTTGATTGAGTTCGTGGGTTCGAATCCTACTCTACCCACCACAAAAAATGGAGAACCGAGAAATGCCAGATAAGAAGGATTATGGAAGCGTATACGTTTGTCCGAATGGTTGCCTGGGATCGAAAGTTCCCGCAATTTGTAAAATTTGTAAAGAGCCTATGGAAGAAGTCAAACAGTTAAGCCCGACTATGAAAGGGCCAACATTGGATTGTTCGGAATTTGAGGGTATTGATGGCTCCTTTTTATGGCAATCCGTACGAGAGTTAAATAAAAAGAGGAACTGATATGACAAGTGAAACTAAAGATATTAAAAATCTAAATATCCAGGATGCTGCAAAGTATATAAACCTTGACCGGAGGGCTTTAAGTGTTCGGATAAAACTGGGAGATAACCCAGACCATCCAGATATACTGAAGTTTCCTCACGATCACTTTGGTAATCAGGTCTTGATTCCGTTGCCTCAGCTTGAGGAATACATCAGAGGTAAGTGGGAAGCTAGCGAAAAAGATTGTCCGGATAAGTGGCATCGAGTTTAATAGTCAATAAAAGAGAGGTGCAAAATGACTATGGAATATTTAAATGAACTGGCAACAGCGGTGTTTCCATCGGTGTCAGAGGATGATAAGGAAAGGTTGTCCAGAGAATTCCCAGACGCTGTCTGGACTCATGGTGGGCCTAAAGAAAAGGAGTACGAAGTGGTGGAAATAGTAGTACATCAACAGCACAGTACAAAAACCTTTGAGGGACGAAGAAGTGATACCGATGTGTATGGAGCAATAGCAAGTAGGTTTAACTATGAACTACTCGGCATCGATAAAAATAGGGTGATTGAGATAGGCAAACGCAAATTCTTTACCGATATACACGACTTTCACAACGCCCTCAAAAACGAGGATTACTCGGTATTTAATGCGAACCAATACCTCGATATGGAACCTGAGTTCTATGTCATTCCATTAGGATAAACAAAAGGAAAATATTATGACTTTAACATCAGTACCACAGGCCATTATAGATATAAAAATAGACACTGTCGCTGAAGGATCTATAGGAAACAACCCAGCATGGAAATACAGCTCTGTTGAATATGGAGTGCCGTGGAGCAAATATAAATTTGCGTTTTCTGTTTTTAAGCAAGAAGGGGAAATGTCACCACCGTACAAGCCAGGTGATATCGCCCGATGCCGAGTTGAACGAGGCAAAGAAAAGCGTGACTCTAACTATGATCCTAAAACGAGTTTGCTTGCTTACTGGGTGAACGTAACTTCTATGGGGATAGAGGCAGATACTTATCCCAAAGACCCACAACACGTTACAAGGCATTTAATGTCGGATATTACAGGGACCGAACCTGTATCAGCACCATCTGCTCCAAGGCCACCTGTAGCTGACGACAATTTCTACAATCAGGTCGAAGAAGTCGAAGAACTATTCGATGAATTGCCTGTCGTAGAAAGAGTCTTTGATCCACAGGTTAACTGGGAGTCGATAAAAGATTTTGAAATAGATAAACAGAAGATTTTTATTCGACAGTCAGCTCTTGATAAAGCTGTCCCCTTGATCACAAACATGATGATTGGAGATCCAGAACCCTGGTCTGCGGAAAAAACCCTGAATCATGTCAATATGGTAATCGATGAGTTAGCTCTAATGATATGGGGCCAGTACGTCCCGAAATCTGAAGAGGAATAATTAGTAACCGTAGAGGTGCAACAATAATGGAACCTGACTTGATTAAACGACTGGTTTTCGTACTCGGAATGATGAGGGGTAGGGCAATTAGAATGAAGATAACCGACGGCCCAGTTTCAAGGAAAGGGCCGCCGGTATGGTAATCGAGGACCATACAAATTGTGATGAAACTATAGCAGAACTCAAGCAAACCATATTGGAGCGTGATGAAACTATAGCGGAACTCAATCAAACTATAATAAATCTCAATCAACTTATGTTGTTTCTCAGGAAACGACTCAAGGCGATGATCAAACAACTCGAACTTGAACAGGAAGAATCCACATGGATATTTGCAAAGTATGCAGCACTCCGTATGGGCAGCAGAAATCAGGATGAAACTAGTGGCAGACGACATTAAAATTTTTGGACAGATAGAGCAGGCATTTGACTACACAGATCCCGCAATGCACAACGGTACTATCAATCTAAAGACAATCGACTTTGAGGGAAAGAAATATATAGTCTCAAGACGCTATATCCTTGGAGATGATAGGGATTATTACCTTGATTTTGTTGCCCCTTCAGAGGGTCTAAGGGCAGAGAAAACAGGTGAACACGGGGAGTTGAAACTCTACCTTAACAAAAGGCTGGTAACGAGGGACAACTTCAATTTTCAGAAAGGCACACAGCGCCAGTCATTTGCAGGAATGGCCAATAAACGCACCGTCTTTCAGGGCATATCTGATTACTACAATAGGGAAAAACTTGAGGAAGACCTTGAGACATTTACCGAAGATGCCTACAAAAGAAAAGTTAGGGGCGACGTAATCATCAAGAAGGTACAGGGTGACCCATTCCTTGAAGTAGTCCAATTTGTTGACGGTCTTGTTGTACGAGGTGGCGGAACAATCATTAATGCTTTACCCAAAGAAGGAAAATCGTATACAGCTCTTCTCCTGGCAGTATCGGTTGATGCGGGAACATCACAGATATGGTCTGTGAAACAGGGAGAGGTTCTCTTTGTAAATATAGAGAGACATGAGGACTTAATGATAAGGAGACTGGCAGGAGTGAATACAGCCCTTGGATTGGACCCAGCAAGGGGTCTTTCGATGATAAATATGCAGGGAACCCCTCTTAAATACATCATGGATTCAATTAAATATCACATTGAATCCGAGGATATTAAACTGGTTATCGTTGATTCAATATCGAGGGCAGGGATGGGAAGTTTAACTGACGATAGGGTAGCGGTGGAAATGATGGATGTTCTTAATGGCTGGGTGGAAAACACAGGAAGATCTTGGGTGAGTATTGCTCACAGGGCATGGGAAGGTCAACACGTTTTCGGAAGTGTCCAGTTCTTTGCAGCGTGTGATGTAATGGTTGATCTTGAAAAATCCCACAACGAAACCAGAAACGAAATGGGAGTGAAGGTGAGTGTCTCAGGGGAAAACGATCTTCCACCATCCAAACCTCATGTAGTTGCATTTGGTTTCGATGAGTTTGGACTTAATTCCGTGAGACGAGCAACGGAAGAAGAGTTTCCCGATCTCATGGACGAAAGAGACAACATCAGGGACAGGATTTGGAACCATCTGAGAAGCAATGGAAAGCGGACAACAACTGAGATAGCACAGGATCTGGGCGAGATGAGCAATTCCGTTTACAAGACCCTTGGAAGAATGGAAAAGAAAAATGCCGTCTCAAGGCAAGGCAAACATTGGGAACTGAAGAACAGGTGAGTAATGGCCCAATCATATGTGATAACTGTAGTAGCAAAAGGCTCTTATTTGCAGACGACGCGGAGCTTAAATGCACAATGTGTGGCTGGCGCTTTTATACCCCGCTCGGAAGGATTAAGAAAAGACCATATAAATTCCAGGTTAGATACATAGGAGATACCAGGAGAGATAAAAGGACCCCTATCACCATTGGAATTGACGAAGGTAAGGAAGAGGCAAACAGGGTCATGAAGTACGAGCTGTACTGCAAGGAAATTAATCCCAACTGTGACGAGATAACAGAACAGAAACCAAGAAAAAAAATATACGGAGAGCCGCGAGTGGAAATTCTCATGATATGTGACAAAGGCCACAAGATAATGCTCGTAGAGGCCAGCAATTCGGGTGAGCTATACGGATGGAAGGAAGGGTACGGATGACATCACTAATTTGCATATACGGATACCACAAATCATGCGGGCTAAAGGAATGTGAATGCTTATGCCACCAGAAATAACTGACGACACCATACCAATAGAAGAAGCGATCATGCTTTCCTACAACAGCATGAAGGAAAAGGAATTTCAGTCGATGGTTGAAGATATCGCGGAGCTGCGTGGCTGGACCTTTTACCACACCCGTAACAGCATAGGATCTCAAAAAGGATTTCCTGATCTTGTAATGCTCAGAGGCGAAAGAGAAGTAGTAGCTGAACTCAAGTCACAAAAAGGGAAGATAAGCGAAGAACAGAAAGACTGGCTGGAAAAATATAAATTGGTAGGAGCTGAGGTCTTCCTCTGGAGACCATCGGATATAAGAGACATTGAAGAGATTCTGAGTTGAGAGAATTAAATGTGGATACACGTACCTACAACACTATTAGCATCTGTTCCGGTTACGGCGGAATCGAACTTGGACTCAGAGAAGTTATCCCTGTTAGAACAGTCTGCTATGTGGAAATCGAAGTCAGCGTCGCAGCAATCCTGGCAGCGCGTATGGAAGAGGGATACCTCGATCAGGCGCCTATCTGGACTGACCTCAAAACATTCGATACTGAACCGTGGCGTGGAAAAGTGGACATCCTCACTGGTGGCTTCCCTTGCCAGCCCTTCTCAGTTGCAGGAGAGAAGCTCGGAGAGGACGACCCCAGAAACCTCTGGCCAGATACGGCCAGACTTATACGGGGACTTGGGGTATCAGTCGTCTTTCTGGAAAATGTCAGCGGACCCGAGTTCCTCAGATACTACTACTCTCGAATACGACCTGAACTGGTCGAGATGGATTTTAAAGTTGAGGAGGGATTATTCTCGGCGGCTGAAGTCGGCGCCTCGCACCGAAGGCGTCGAACCTTCATACTGGCCCACTCCAATGCACAGAGACTACAAGGGGATGGATGGCCCTGGAAAAAAGAACGCCCTGAAGGACCCCCGACTGTACCTCTCTATCCCCCAGGTCCCAAGGAAAAACAGGGATGGACACAACTGCTCTCGGTTCTGCCAGAGGCTCAACCCAGTTGGTGCAGAACACTTGATGGGCCTGCCCCTGAAATGGACATACGCCTCAGAGCCATTGGCAACGGAGTCGTACCGGCAGTTTCGGCAAGGGCTTTTATCGTACTTAGCGAGAAGCTGAAGAAGCAGGGAAACTTTTTAGAATAAGGAAAAAAATTAAAGTAGAGGTGCAACATGATCGAAACAGTAAAAGCGTCAGATTTGGTAAGGGACCCAGCGGTATATCCGAGAGAACATACCTCACCGCAGAACGTCCTTGATATCAGAAGAGCCTTAAATCTTGGGAGAATATTAGTACCACCGATAGTCGATAAAAACTCAATGATCATCCTCGATGGCTACCACAGGGTTGAGGCATATCAGAAAGAACTCGGCGACGATGTGGAAATTGAGATTGAGGTCGAGGACCATCCCGACAGGCAATCGATGTTTCTCCGGTCAATTGAACTCAATGTTACTCACGGCCAGAAGCTCTCTCCATATGATCGAGTGCGATCCATTAAGAAAGCCGAGGATCTCGGAATTGAAAGAGTCACTGCTTTCGATGCGCTCTGCGTGGGGCGTGAAGAAGGTGAGCAGTTGGTTGAGAGAAAGACATCTTCTGACGGAACCGTTCTCAAACGGACTCTCGGAAATTTCAGGGGACGGCCCATGACCGCTGCCCAAAAAAGTATGAACAAAAAGGCAAGCGGTCATGCACAACTTTTCCATGTCAACCAACTGATCGGTCTGTTTGAATCAGATTCGATTGATATGGAAAACCTCAATCTCCTGGAGCGTATTGCACATCTGGGAAATTTAATTGATAGCCATCAGTAATTGGCATGGCGTGGCTAGGCACGGTGGGGTTTGGCCGGGCAGGGTGGGGCGAGGCTGGGCTTGGCAAGGCACGGCAGGGTTAAAAAAAAATACAAACAATGAAAAACGGATATAGCGAGTATGCCTATGGAGAAAAGAGGCAAGGCTTGGCCGGGTCGGGCACGGTCTGGTATGGCTAGGTATGGCAAGGCAAGGAATAAAGGAGAAATGCTAATGAATTAATACGTGGCAGGGTTCGGCCTGGCGGGGCAGGGTGGGGCGAGGTGCGGCATGGTGAGGCAAGGTAAGGTAATTAAACAAATAGAAAGGAGAAATAAATTGGCTACCGAAACAATAGAAAGAATTCTAGAAGAAGAAACACAGACTCAATATTTACGCTTTCTTATAGAGGGGAAGACTCCTCTATTGATGCACAACCCCAACGGTTCAATGGCCGTTGAGGACAACAAGCCCAAGAAGGGTAAGGAAGTATATATTCCCGAGGAAGATGCAGAGAAAAGTGCGTATCGATTTCCTGACACTGGAGATCTCTGTATGCCGTCCACGGCAATCAGAAACGCAACGATCAATGGAGCAAAGGGCCTGAGATATCAGAAGAAAGCTGCTGGGCCTTTTATCTCAGGCGCCCTTCTCTTAAATGATGAGTATTTCCCTCTAGTTGACGCTGATGGAAATCCCATAACAGATTATATCATCGACACTCGTCGTGTAGTCATACAAAGGGCTGCAATTATGAGGTCAAGGGCCAGAGTAGATACCCCTTGGTTTCTTGAGGGAACCTTCATCTTCAACCCAACCTGTTCAATCGAACTGATCAGGACTGCAATGGAAGACGCAGGTATGATAGCCGGTATCGGTGATTACCGCATTGAAAAGAAAGGACCATTCGGTTCATTCGTAGTGAGGGAACTGGAAATAATTTAATAAACAAACTGGCTGGGCTGGGTGGGGTGTGGTCGGGCAGGGCGGGGTCCGGTGTGGCTCGGCGAGGCAGGGCAAGGTTACTTAATAAACAAATTGGCGAGGCGAGGTGGGGTCCGGCTTGGCTAGGCGAGGCGAGGCGAGGCAAGGTAAGGAGAAAAATAAAAAAATAATTAATTTAAAATAAAATAGACGACCTAGGACATAGGTCACTCTATTTAAAACGCTCTACGGGCCTCTGAGAGGGGTGCTAGGCATGAATTAAACTGTTAGTTTGTGCCTACGCAGTCTTCTTGGGGGCCTGTAC
>Ga0208181_1001133_pt1 | contig 10769 bp, 10 predicted proteins | sample MalvirDeepMed_s6_FD_184244 | JGI IMG/M metagenome (GOLD analysis project Ga0208181, IMG submission 184244) | Marine viral communities from the Global Malaspina Expedition - Malaspina viral metaG DeepMed_s6 (SPAdes) (version 2) | ecosystem: Environmental > Aquatic > Marine > Oceanic | place... | reverse complement strand
TTATCCGAAGATATCGAGATCGTCGCCCATATCGACGATCCGGCCCGGATGCTGGTCGGACGCTACACCGCGCAGCTGCTCGAGGGGCGCAGCCGTCCGCTTGACCTCGAGCTTGGGCTGCTGGCGGAAGAGAGTTGGTGGGACGCGGCACGCGCCACCCATCCCGCCCCCGACCTGCAAGCCGGACGCTTCTCCGAGGTGCAGGGCGCGGTGCACTGGCTGGATTTCAAGCGCCTACAACAGGAATGGGAGGCGGTGTTCGGTGCGGGCCGCCTGCGCTTCCGCTCGCTCGACCTGCCACGGCTCTATTCCGAGGCCGCCACCGAAGAGATCCGCGCCGCCTTCGGCATCGCCGAGACCATCGGAAAGGCCGAACCAGAGCACCCGCCGGCGCGGCCCTCTGCGGCGTGGATGGCCCGCTGTCGCCAGATGAACGACGTGCTGCTGCGCCTTTTGGCGCAGCGAGAGACCATCCTGCCGCGCCAGCTTTGGCGCAAGATGCTGGGCGAGATCAAGGTGCACGGCGCGCCCATCGACCCGGGCAGCCTGCACGCGGTCTCCGAACGCTTTAAGCACGACCTCGCCACGCTCGCCGCCGCGCATCCGGGCCTTGATCCGGCCCAGATTGCGCCCGCGCCGAAAGCCGCGCCGTGGCAGGAGGCGGACCCGACGCTTGGCTTTCGCGCGACGCAATATCTCATGGCCTTCCGCTGGCGCATCGCGCAGGCCAGCAAGCAGGCGGAGGCCGAAAAGGCCCCCGAGATCGCCGCGATCGCCGAGGCTGCGCCCATGCCTGCACCGCCCCCCGCGCCGCCCGAGCTTTCGCCCTGGGCCGAGCGTTACCTGCCGGATCTGGCCCGGCAAAACGTCGCGAAACTGCAGCGCTCGCCCTTCAAGCCGCACAACCGTCTCGGGTGCGTCAAGGAAGAGGCCGAGCCCGCCCCCTACGCCACGGCCCCACGCCAAAGCCCCGAAGGAGGCACCGGCAATGTCATCGTCGGCTGCATGAAGAACGAGGCGCCCTATATCGTCGAATGGGTCGCCTATCACCGCGCCGTGGGCTTCGATAACTTCCTGATCTACAGCAATGGCTGCGAGGACGGGACGTCTCAGATCCTCGACCGGCTGCAGGCGATGGGCGTGCTGCAGCATCGCGACAACGACGGGTGGCGAGGCAAGTCGCCACAGCAGCACGCGCTCGACCGCTCGCTCAAGGAGCCGGTGCTGCAGAAGGCCGATTGGATCGCGCATATCGATGTCGACGAGTTCGTCAACATCCGCTGCGGCAACGGCACCCTCGCCGACCTTTTCGAGCGCGTGCCCGACGCCAGCAACATCGCCATGACCTGGCGGCTTTTCGGCCATAACGGCGTGACCCGGCTCGAGGACCGCCCGGTGATCGACCAGTTCGACACCTGCGCCCCGAAATTCTGCCCCAAGCCGCACACGGTCTGGGGCTTCAAGACGCTGTTTCGCAACATCGGCGCCTATGGCAAGATCTCGTGCCACCGGCCCAACAAGCTGGCCGAGGGCTTCGAGGACAGGGTGAAATGGGTCAACGGCTCCGGCGCCGACATGACCCGCGAGGCGCTCCGCAACGGCTGGCGCAATTCCAAGAAGACCATTGGCTACGATCTCGTTCAGCTCAACCACTACGCCCTGCGCAGCGCCGAGAGCTTCCTGATCAAGCGCCAGCGCGGGCGGGCGCTGCATGTGGACCGCTCGATCGGGCTGAACTACTGGATCCGCATGGACTGGGGCGGCGCCCGCGACCTGACCATAAAGCGCAACCTGCCGCGGCTGCGGGACGAGATCGCGCGCCTGCTCGCCGATCCCGAGCTCCGGCGCCTGCACGAGGCCGGTTTTGCATGGCACAAGGCCAAGGCGGAAGAGCTGCACGGGACCCCGGAGTTCGAAGAGCTTTACCAGCAGGCCCTCGCCCTGCGCCTGACCGAAACCGAGCGGGTGGCCTATGCCCTCGCGCTCGATCTGGAGAGTTGAGACATGGATGGCGACGGTCCCAAGAACCCCTTCCTGCACTCGCGCGGGCTGAAGATCCCCAAGCATCCGCAGATCACCACCGGCCGGGTGCGCGGCGCGATCCGGGAAGAGACCTACGAGCGCAAGGAATGCGACGCGGTCTCGCGCGTGGTGCACGAGGGCGACCGGGTGCTCGAGCTTGGCGGCGGCATCGGCTACATGTCGACGCTTCTCTCGGTCAAGCGCAAGGTGGCGCGCGTGGTGAGCTACGAGGCCAACCCGGCGCTGATCCCCTATATCGCGCGCGTGCACGAGGCCAACGAGGTGAAGAACGTCGAGGTGCGCAACGCCCTGCTGAGCGCGGAGGGCGGCGATCCGGTGGCGTTCCACGTCCGGCGCAATTTCCTTGCCTCATCGATGGATCGCGAGGCCGACCCCGAGAGCATCACCGAGACGGTGAAGATCGACCAGCATCGGCTTTCGGACGTGCTCGAGGAGGTGCAGCCCGACGTTCTGGTCTGCGACATCGAGGGCGCGGAGGCCGATCTCCTGCCCGCGGGCGACTGGTCCGGTCTGCGCTGCGCCATCATCGAGCTGCACCCGCAATGGATCGGCCAGAGCGGCGTTCAGGCGGTGTTCGACGCCATGCAGCGCGCCGGGCTCACCTATTTCCCGAAGGCCTCTGAGGCAAAGGTCGTGACCTTCCGGAAGGGCTGGTGAGCGCGTGAAGATCACCGCCGTTCTCTGCGTCCGCAACGAGGGCGCCTTCCTGCTCGACTGGCTGGCGCATCACCTGGCCTGCGGCATCACCCAAGTGGTGGCGCTGTCGAACGATTGCGATGACGGCACCGATGCGCTGCTCGACCGGCTCGAGGCGCTCGGCCACGTCACCCACATCCGCAATGACGGCCCCTATGACAAGGGCGGCATCCAGTTCACCGGGCTGAAGCTGGCCGACAAGAGCGCCGCGGTGCGCGAGGCCGACTGGCTGCTGGCGCTCGACGTGGACGAGTTCGTCAATGTCCATGTCGGCGAACGCAGCCTGCCCGACCTGATCGCCGCCCTGCCCGACGCGGATGCCATCACCCTGACCTGGCGGCTTTTCGGCAATGCCGGGGTGATGCGTTACGCCGACCGCCCGGTGCCCGAGCAGTTCACCCGCGCCGCGCCGGTGGCGATGGTCTGGCCGTGGCGCTCGGCGATGTTCAAGACGCTCTACCGCAACGATGGCACCTACCGGAAGCTTGGGGTGCACAGGCCCCGCAACCCCGATCCCGCCCGTGCGCCGGACTCGCGCTGGTTCGATGGCGAGGGCCGCGCGCTCGACGCGCAGTTCCGCACAAGGCGGATCTTTTCCAATTACGGCCGCTCGAACTATGCCTTGGCGCAGCTCAACCACTACCCGCTTGGCGCGATGGAGAGCTTCGTGCTCAAGGCCGATCGCGGGCGGGCGGTGCATTCCGACCACCTGCTGGGCCTCGACTACTGGGTCGAGCGCAACTTCAACGCCGACGAAGACCGAACGATCCTCGCGCTGGCGCCCAAGGTCGCCGAGCGGCGCGCGGCGCTGGCCGGCGATCCCGAGCTGAGCCGCCTGCACGCGGCGGCGGTGGCGTGGCGGCAGGCGCGCTTCGAGGCGCTGATGCTGCAAGAGCCCTACCGGGCGCTGCTCGGGCGGCTTCTGATGACGCCACCAAGCCGGCCCCTGGCGCCGCAGACCGCCTCGGTGCTGCATCATTTCGCGCAGCGCGCCCGGGCGGCCGAGGACGAAACCTAGCCGTCCGCCGCTGTTCAGGCCGCGAAAACGGCGGTTTCGGCAGCGTGGGCGGACAATCTTACCGCGAATTCAGCATAATTTCGCCAAAAACGAAGAACAGAGTTTCCTCCAAGCAGAACACCCGCAACACTGCGGGCTCCACATAGATGGCAGGCACAGATGCAGGATCAGACAGACCTCTCCGCGGTCGATCTCAGCGGACTCGAGCGCAAGCAGTGGCTCCGCCAGATCTCGGAGATTGGCGACAGCGACGGGTTCACCGAACCGCTCGGGGCGCAGCACCACGCGGTCTTTGTCGAGCGCGGCGACACGCTTCTGGTCAGCTTCGAATCTGCTCCCGGCATCGACGCTCTGTCCGAGACCGCAACACCGCTGGGCTGGGAAATGGCGCGCGAATGCGACTGGTCGACGCTCACGGTGCTGTGCACCGCCGACACGTGGTTCCGTGACCCGGCGGTCTACACCTTCTTCGACCAGCTGCTCGATGACGGGTTCTTCGACGATTTCGAATCCGTGCTGTTCTATGGCGCCGGGCCCTGCGGCTATGCCGCCGCGGCCTATTCGGTCACCGCGCCGGGCGCGCGGGTGGTGATGCTGCAGCCGCAGGCCACGCTCGATCCGCGCGTCACCGAATGGGACGAGCGCTTCCCCGAGATGCGGCGCACCGATTTCACCTCGCGCTTCGGCTACGCGCCCGACATGCTCGACGCGGCGCAGCGCGGCTACGTGCTCTACGACCCGCGCGAGCGCTTCGATGCGATGCACTCGGCGCTTTTCGCCCGGCCCAATGTCGACCGCTTCCGCCTGCCCTTCATGGGCAGCGCGCTGCAGGGTGACCTGCTGGATCTCGAGCTTCTGGTGCCGCTGCTCAGCGCCGCCGCCGAAGACCGGCTCGACCGGCTGAGCTTTGCCCGCATGATGCGCGCCCGGCGCGATCACACGCCCTACCTGCGCAAGCTCCTGATGCGGCTCGAGGGTGACGGGCGCATGGCGCTGGCCGAGCGGCTCTGCGAGAACGTCACTCGACGGATGGATGCGCCGCGCTTTCGCCGCCGTCTCAGCGCGCTGCGCGCCATGCGCGCGCAGGCCGATCAGGACGCAGAAGACGAACAGATCGTCGCCGAGGCCTGAGCCGCCTCAGCCCGCGATGGCGCGCAACGCCCTGGCGCGGGCCGGCGGGATCGCCGCCACCTCGACGCCGGTGAAGACATGCAGCGTGTTCATCGCGCGGTCGACCACGGCGTGATCGCTGACCCAGCCGCCCATGCCAAGATACGTCCGCAAGAGCGGCGGCATCAGCGACAGCGCCCGCCGGGCATCGGCGCCCTGCTGCGGAAACCCCACGGTCTCAGCCGCCCGGCGCCCGATCTGCCAGCGCGCCGGCGCCAGATGCCGCGCCGCAAGATGCGCAAAGGCCGGGGCGAAGGGCGCGGGATCGGTGCCGGCAAAGCTCGCGCAGCCGAACAGCAGGCGTGCGTCCCCCGCATCCACCAGCCCGGTGATCGCGCCCCAGGCCAGCCGCAGCACGTCCGGATCGCCGCATCCGGGGCGCAGGCAGAACCGCCCCAGCTCGAGCATCGGCCCGCCGAAGCCCTCGAGCCGCGACAGGTCGTAGGATTGGCCCGAATAGCTCGTGCCGATGGCGGCGCCATCATCGAGCCAGAGATAGCGGAAACAGGCCAGCAGCGTGCCCTCGGCCATGTCCTCGATCAGCACATGCCGGCAGAGCGGGTCGAACGCGTCGACATCGGGAGGGCCGTCCGGACCGAGAAACGCCCACCCGCGCAATGCCTGCGCCCGGGCCAGATCCTCTGCCCCCGCCGCGTGCCGCACACGGTAGCGCCCGCGCTGCAACAGGACGTTGCCGCCATCTTTCGCCGCGCCGCCGCTTTCCCCGGAGGTTGCCACGGCGCCCGCCCGTTACTGCTGGGTGAACTGGTCGAGAGAGATGCCGCCGATATTGCCGAAGAGCTTGCGGATGAAGCTCAGCTCGCCATCGGTGGTCTTGGTGACGCGCCGTGTCAGCGGCACCACGTTGCCATCCTCGAGCCCGTAGCGGGTGATGTTGTCGACCACGCCGTCGGGATCGAAACTGACCGCCAGCACCTCGCGATTGATCTCTTCGGGGGCCTGCCACGCGAAATGCCGCATCTCGGATTCGATGTAGTAGAACCCGCCATCATTGGCCACGCCCGAGGCGGACGGCACACCGATCACGTCTTCCACCGTGCCGCGCGTGTCGACGCCGGGCACGATTTCCTGCAGATCCTCTTCCGAAGGCACGTAGCCATGCGTCCGGTACTGCGCGCTGCACGCGGACAGCCCGAGAACGGCCACCATTGCCACGATCGCCGGAATTGCGGGTTTTGCCATCTGCTGTGCCTTGCCTGTTGTCTTGGCCCTTGCGGGTTTCTATCCCCGATTACATAACCAAGCCAAGCCCTTCAAGCAAAGGAAAGGCAGCCATATGAGCCAATCCGCTTCCACCCCCGAACGGCTGCGCGTGGCCGCGCTGCGCAACAACCAGCCAACCGCGTTCGACCTGAGACCAGACGAGGCGCGCCGCGACGCGCTTGCCGCCGAGCTTGGCCTGCTCGGGTTGAAGAAACTGCGCCTCGCCGGCGAGATCCGGCCCGAGGGGCGCGATGCGTGGCGCCTCGAGGCCACCATCGGCGCCACCGTGACCCAGCCCTGCGTGGTCACCCTCGCCCCGGTGACCACGCGCATCGACGAGCCGGTCTCGCGGTTCTGGCGCCCGGAAGAGGAGTTCGCCGCGATTCCCGAAGGCGCAGAGGTCGAGATGACCGACGACGAGACCGATCCCCTGCCCGATGTCATCGACCTCGGCGCGGTGATGGCCGAGGCGCTGTCGCTGGCGCTGCCGCTCTACCCCCATGCCGAGGGCGCAGAGGCGGCGGCCGAGGCGCTCGAAGAGCAGGCCGCCCCCGGTCCCGAGGACGAACGTCCGAATCCCTTCGCCGCGCTTTCGGGCCTGCGCGACCGGATGGAGCGCGATGCCGATGATGGCGAGGGCGGAGAAAACCGCTAAGCACACCTCTTTGCGCGCGAAATAACGCTTGCGGTTTCGCAGGAAACTCCTATTTTCGCGCCTTCATCGGAATTCTGGGTTGCCATCTCCGGGTCTATGCGACTATGAGGCCGGGCACGCCCGAACGGAACGGGCAACGAATTGCCCCCACACGCGAAAGATCGAGGTTGAGACATGGCTGTCCAACAGAACAAAGTATCCAAATCGCGCCGCAACAACCGCCGGGCGCACGACGCCCTCACTGCGGCGAACCCCAACGAGTGCGACAACTGCGGTGAGCTCAAGCGCCCGCACCATGTCTGCCCGTCCTGCGGCCACTACGGTGAGCGCGAGGTCGTGGCCATGGCCGACGAGATCGAGCTGGACGAAGACGCAGCCTGAAACCGTCTGAAGGCCCGTGCCGCATGACCTCCGAACAGGATAAATCGCAGGCACGCGGACCGATCGTCCTATCCATCGACGCCATGGGCGGAGATCGCGGGCCGGCAACCATTGTTGCCGGCCTCGCCGCCTTTGCGCAGCGGAACAAGCAGGCGAACTTCATCCTGCACGGTCCCGCCGATCAGCTCACCCAGCTGGTCGAGAAGCGCAAGCTGGGCAAGCGGGTCGAGATCCGCGACGCTCAGGGTGTCGTCTCGATGGAGGACAAGCCGAGCCACGTGATGCGCAACGGGCAGGACACCTCGATGTGGTCCACCCTCGATTCGGTGCGCAATGGCGAGGCGACGGTCGCGGTGTCCTGTGGCAATACCGGCGCGCTGATGCTGCTGTCGATGGTGCGCCTGCGCAAGCTGCCCGGCGTCAACCGTCCCGCCATCTCGGTGCTCTGGCCGTCGAAGAACCCTCAGGGGTTCAACGTCATGCTCGACGTGGGCGCGGACATCCGGGCCGATGCGGACGATCTGCTGAAATATGCCCTCATGGGCGCCTCCTACGCCCGCAACGGGCTGTCGCTCGAGCGTCCGCGCGTCGGGTTGCTCAACGTGGGCACCGAGGAGCACAAGGGCCGCCCGGAGCTCAAGCAGGCGCATGAGCTGATCTCCGAAGCCGCCGAGGACAACAACTTCGAGTTCGTCGGCTTCGCCGAAGGTGGCGACATCCCCGGCGATCGCTGCGACGTGATCGTCACCGACGGCTTCACCGGCAATATCGCGCTCAAGACCGGCGAAGGCACCGCCTCGCTGATCGGCCAGTTCCTGCGCGAGGCGTTCGCCTATTCGCCCCTGTCCAGGGTCGCGGCCCTGCTTGCCCTCACCTCGCTCAAACGGCTGCAGGCGCGCATCGATCCGCGCCGCAAGAACGGGGGCGTGTTCCTCGGGCTCAACGGCACCGTTGTGAAGAGTCACGGCGCTGCCGACGCAACCGGTGTGGCAGCCGCGGTCGAACTGGCCTACGATCTGGCGCAATCGGGCTTTGGCGACCGACTCGCCGCCCGCATCGCATCGGCCGCGAGCAGCGCCGAAGAGAGCGCCGCCCAGGCTGACGCCGGGCAGGAAAAAGACGGAACGGATCCATGACCATACGCGCGCAGGTGGCGGGGGTCGGGCATTACCTGCCCGAACGCATTGTCCCCAATGCCGAGTTCGAAAAGACCCTCGACACCTCGGATGAATGGATCCGGACGCGGTCAGGGATCGAGCGCCGCCACTTCGCCGCCGCCGGCCAGACCACCTCGGACCTCGCCAGCCGCGCGGCTGAGGCGGCACTGGCGAGTGCCGGGCTAGACGCCGCCGACATCGACGCGCTGATCGTCGCCACCTCGACGCCGGACCTGACCTTTCCCTCCGTTGCCACCATGGTGCAGGCCAAGCTCGGCATGCAGACCGGGTTTGCCTTCGACGTGCAGGCGGTCTGCGCCGGCTTCGTCTACGCGCTCACCAACGCCAATGCCCTGATTACCTCGGGCACGGCCCGCCGGGTGATGGTGATCGGCGCGGAGACCTTCTCGCGCATCCTCGATTGGGAAGACCGCGCGACCTGCGTGCTTTTCGGCGACGGCGCCGGCGCGCTGATCCTCGAGGCGCAGGAGGCCGCCGGTGGTCCGGACGATCGCGGCATCCTCGCCGTCGACCTGCATTCCGACGGCCGCTACCGCGACCTGCTCTATGTCGACGGCGGCGTCAGCACCAACTCGATCGGGCATCTGCGGATGGAGGGCAAGGAAGTCTTTCGCCACGCGGTGAGCAAGCTTGCCGCCACCGCCGAAGCCGCGCTCGGCAAGGCCGGGCTCGGCGCGTCCGACATCGACTGGGTGGTGCCGCATCAGGCCAACATCCGCATCATCGCCGGCACCGCCAAGAAACTCGGCCTGTCGATGGACAAGGTCGTGGTGACCGTTCAGGACCACGGAAACACCTCTGCCGCCTCGATCCCGCTGGCGCTGTCGGTGGCGAATTCCGAGGGCAAGTTCAAACCGGGCGATCTCTTGATCACCGAGGCGATCGGCGGCGGCCTCGCCTGGGGCGCCGTGGCGCTGCGCTGGTAGAGACGAATTCACGCTCTTTTCACGCCTGACGCCGCGCTTTCAAGTGCTTGATATTGACTCGGAAATTTCCCGCCCCCATGCTTGGGCGAAACCGGGAGGGATGGGTATGAGCGAAAAGACCCTAACGCGCATGGATCTGAGCGAAGCGGTGTTCCGCGAGGTCGGCCTGTCGCGGAACGAGAGCGCCGAGCTTGTGGAATCGGTGCTTCAGCACATGTCCGACGCGCTGGTGCGCGGCGAGCAGGTGAAGATCTCGTCCTTCGGCACCTTCTCGGTGCGGGACAAGGCGGCGCGTGTCGGCCGCAACCCCAAGACCGGCGAAGAGGTGCCGATCCAGCCGCGCCGCGTGCTGACCTTCCGGCCCTCGCACCTGATGAAAGAGCAGGTCGCCGAAGGCAACAAGAGGTAACTCCGCATGAGCAAGTCCCGCGACGCGTTCCGCACCATCAGTGAGGTCGCGGACCTTCTGGACACGCCCGCGCATGTCCTGCGTTTCTGGGAAAGCAAATTCACGCAGGTGAAGCCGGTGAAACGTGCCGGCGGCCGGCGCTATTACCGCCCCGGCGACATCTCGCTGCTCTCGGGCATCAGAACCCTGCTCTATGACGACGGCCTGACCATCAAGGGCGTACAGAAGGTGCTGCGCGAACAGGGCGTGAAACACGTCGCTGCCCTTGCGCCGCTGCAGCTTGACGAGGCCGCCGATGCCGAGGATTCCGAAGTCGAAACCATCGAGGATGCGCCGTTCATCGAGGCCCAGCCCGAAAGTGGCACCGTTCTGCCCTTCGCGCCGATGACGGCCCCGAAGGCGACCGAGACACCGGCGAGTGCGTCCACGCCGGACGAGGCCGCCCCTTCACCGCTCGAAGCGGCCCCTTACGAGACGGATGAGCCACCCGCGGCCAGCGCCGAGGCCATGCCCGACGCCACCGACGCCGCGCTCCCGGACGCACAGGATCCCGACGGCGGAGCGGCTGCAGACCTGCCGCCCGAAGCCGCCCCGGCCGAGGCGCCGAGCGAACCTGCTGCCGTGCTGCACGATGAGGCCGATCGGGCCAGGGAAGCCGGTGACGGCTCGACCATCGCCGAACACGACGGACCGGTGCCCGACTTCCTCGCGCAGTCCCTCGAGGACCGGCAGGACGACGCGGCACCCGAGGCGATGGCGCCCGCGTTGTCCGGGGAGGAGCCGGTCGAAAACCATGAGGCGGCGTCTGCCTTAGAGCCTCTGCCAGAGCAGCCCTACGGCGCGCATCCGGAGCCGGACACCGCCTCCGAGGCGCCGGTGCACGCGCCCGAGGCCACCGAGTCGGCCGCAATGGCAAGCGAGGTGCCCACGGCCTCCGACACACCGCAAGAGGCAGCGCAAGACACGCCGGAAGATACCCCGGGCTCCGATACCCCCCCCCTGGGGGAGCCGCCCCTGCCGGTCAGCCGCGCGCTGCCGGATCTTCCCGATCCCGAAGCCCTGCCCGTCC
>Ga0208181_1001125_pt1 | contig 10822 bp, 5 predicted proteins | sample MalvirDeepMed_s6_FD_184244 | JGI IMG/M metagenome (GOLD analysis project Ga0208181, IMG submission 184244) | Marine viral communities from the Global Malaspina Expedition - Malaspina viral metaG DeepMed_s6 (SPAdes) (version 2) | ecosystem: Environmental > Aquatic > Marine > Oceanic | place... | reverse complement strand
TTCCGAGACGCAGGCCCCATGCCCGACACGACGTTCCCGCCCGCCCCTGCCGTCCGCCTGCTGCTGCACGGCAGCGAGGACACCACCCTCGGCGGGCCCAGCGTGCGGGTGCCGCGCAGCGCCGAGGCGTTGCGCCGGATCGGCCAGCCCGCGCAGGCCAGCAATTTCCGCGATGCGGCAGAGATCGCCGAGGACATGGTGCATCTGTTCAATGTCTGGCCGCCCGAAAGCGCGCTTGAGGCGCTGCGCGCGCTCAAGGCCGCGGGCAAACGGGTGGTGTTCTCTCCGATCTATCTCGATTTTTCCCAGATGCCGCTGTGGGAGCCGCTGCAACAGCCGGGCCTTGCCGCGTCCGACCGCGCCACGCTGCGCCGCCAGCTGCACCGGCGTGGCGCCCACCACGAGATCCTGCCCGGCTTTCACGCCATGATCCGCGAGATGCTGGCGCTGGCCGACCACGTGATCCTGCTCAGCGAGACCGAGCGCAGCGCCTTGGCGCAGATCGGCGCGGCGGCGCCGCCGGAACGCACCAGCCTCGTGCATAACCCGGTCGATGCCGGGATCTGGCAGGACGCCGACCCGGCGCTGTTCCGCGCCGCGCATCTGCCCGCCGGGGCCGGCGATTACCTGGCCTGCATCGGACGGGTCGAGCCGCGCAAGAACCAGCTGACCCTGGCGCGGGCGCTGCACGGGCTGCCACTGCATCTGGCCCTGATCGGCCATGCCGCCGATGCCGCCTATGCCGAGCGCATCCGCGCCGAGCTCGGGCCGCGGCTGATCCGCCCGGGACGGCTCGAGCCGGGGGGCGAGATGCTGCGCTCGGCGCTGGCCGGGGCGCGGGCCTTCGTGCTGCCAAGCTGGGCCGAGGGCGCGTCGCTCGCGGCGCTCGAGGCGGCGGCGGCCGGGGTGCCGCTGGTGCTCTCCGACAGCTCGTCCGAGCGCGAGTATTTCGGCGATCTCGCGCGCTATTGCGATCCCGGCGACCCCGACAGCCTGCGCGCGGCGATCACCGCGACGCTGACTGACCGCGACGCCCCCGCCCGGGCCGCGGAGCTGCGCGCCCATGTCGCCCGCAACCTCGACTGGCACAGCTACGCCACCGCCACCGCCAGGGCCTACTGTCAGGCCGCCAGCGCCCCTGCCGTCGCCGCGCCGGGGCACACCCCAGAGGCCCCGCTGGCCGGCGAGATCCTCGCCGCAGGGCTGGCCGAGGCCCATCCGGCCCCGGCGCTGCGCTTCGGCAGCGGCTGGCTGCCGCCGGAAGAGGACCATCGCCGCATTGCCGGCGAAGGACCCGCCGAGATCCGCCTGCGCGCCGACCGCGCGCTGCGCCCCGGGCAGGCGCAGCTTCTGCTGCACCTGCGCCTGCGCGCGATTGTGGCGATTGAGCCCAAGGCTCCAGAAGACCAGGTGGCGGACCTGCGCGTCAGCGCCGGCGGAGCGACGCTCTATGATGCGCCGGTGGGTGCGGCCAGCCTGAAGACCGGCCTGCCGCGCGATCTGCTGCTGCCGGTGCCCGCCAGCGCCCTCGACGCGGCGGGCGATCTGCCGCTGACGATCGCACTGGACGGCCACCCCGGCTTCGGGCTCGGGCTCGATTTCGCGCGGCTCATCGACACCACGCTCGGCAATCCGCTCTACGGGCTGCACGCGCCGCAGCACTGGGGCGACGGGCAGCAGCCGCAGGAGGTGGATTTCACCCGCCCCGCGCATCGCGCCGCCCTCGCCCCGGACCTGCGGGCGTTTCCGGCCTGGGGTCTCGGCAGCCGCGCCAACCGGCTGGTGCTGTTCCTGCCGCTGCTGCCCGGCGCCCCGGCCCAGAGCCTGCAACTGAGCCTGCGCCCGGTGGCCCGCGACGATGCCCCGAGCGGCGCCCGCATCTTCTGCAACTCCCGGCTGCTGGCCACGCCGCAATGGCATGACAGCACCCCGGTCGAGATCCCCCTGTCCTTGAGCGCCGACGACCTGCAGGCCGGACCCGCGGCGCTGATCCTCGAGCCGCTGTCGCAGGCCAGCCCGGCGGATCTGGGCCTCGGACCGGAGCGCGGGCTGGCCGGGCTCGGCCTGCTCGACCTCAGCCTGACCCCCAGCCGGTAGACGCCATGCACCTGCCCCCCGACAGCCTTTTCGAACAATCGCAGCGCGGCTCGGAGATCCACACCGGCATCCATCTCGGCCGCGGCTGGCATCTCGACAGCCCTGACGGTGACATGCCGGACGCTGCGCCGACGGCGCCGGCATGGCCCCTCTGGAGCCGCAGCCCGCGCGCCACGCTGCATGTCTCGGCGGCGCATTTCCCCGTGCCTGTGCCGTTGCAGCTCAGCCTGCAGGCCTGCGCCGCCAGCCCGGCCCACCCGGTGACGCTGCGCATCGTGAGTTCCGGCCACCCGCCGCTGACCCGGCAGATCACCGGCCCCACCACGCTGCGCCTCGCCACGCCGCGGCACGCCGACGGGACGGCAGGCAGCGCCATCACCTTCGAGCTGAGCGCCTTCGCCAGCCCGCTGCTGCTCGGGCACGGAACGGACCCGCGGCAACTGGGGCTTGGGCTGACCGGCCTCGCGCCGCGCTGGCCGCTGCGCGCCCGGTTGCGCAGCCGTCTGCGCGCGCTCTTTCCGGCGCGCCACGGCTGACCTGCGCCTGCCCACCAGAAGGCGTGTCGTGCATGTAGCACCCGGCGCGCGCCGCAGTCGGTTTGGCCTGTGCGCTTGATCCCCCTCAGGCGGGCCACTATCACGGCGCTGGCCCGGTCCAGCACCGGAGAGACGGCGGCGCATCCCGCCCGGACCAGCGCATTTCCAGAGGCAGGACCTTATGACCACAGCATTCATCACCGGCATCACCGGCCAGGACGGCGCCTATCTCGCCAAGCTTCTGCTCGAGAAGGGCTACGAGGTGCATGGCGGCGTGCGGCGCATCTCGCATTTCGAGACGGTGCGGCTGCAGATGCTGGGCATCGCCGATCAGGTCACGCTGCACGAGTTCGACCTGACCGAGCAGAACAACATCTTCCGCACCATTCAGGCGGTCGAGATGGACGAGTTCTACAATCTCGCCGCTCAGAGCTTCGTCGGCGCCTCGTGGGAGGTGCCGGTCTACACCTCCGACGCCGATGCCATGGGCGTGGTGCGCATCCTCGACACGCTGCGCACCCTGCGCCCCGAGGCCCGCTTCTACCAGGCCTCGACCTCGGAGATGTTCGGCCTGGTGCAGGAGGTGCCACAGCGCGAGACCACGCCGCTCTACCCGCGCTCGCCCTATGGCGTGGCCAAGGTCTACGGCCATTTCATCACCAAGAACTACCGCGAGAGCTTTGGCCTGCACGCCTCCTCGGGGATCCTGTTCAATCACGAGAGCCCGCTGCGCGGCAAGGAGTTCGTCACCCGCAAGATCACCCTCGGCCTCGCGGCGCTGGCCCGCGGCGGCGAGGCGCCGGTGGAGCTCGGCAACATGGACGCGCAGCGCGACTGGGGCTTTGCCGGCGACTATGTCGAGGGCATGTGGCGGATGCTGCAGCAGGACGTGGCCGACGATTACGTGCTGGCCACCGGCGTGACCACCACGATCCGCGAGTTCTTCACCTTTGCGGCCGAAGAGCTGGACATGGATATCGAGTGGTCCGGCGAGGCCGAAGACGAGATCGCGACCGACCGCAAGACCGGCAAGCGGGTGATGCAGGTGAACCCCAAGTTCTACCGCCCCGCCGAGGTCGACCTGCTGATCGGCGACGCCTCCAAGGCGCGCGAGACGCTGGGCTGGGAGGCCAGGACCGACGTGCGCGCGCTGGCCGCGATGATGGCGAAATCCGACTACGACGCGCTCGCCTGAGCCACCCCGGACCATGCGCCCCAGAGACCTCCCGCTGATCGCCAAGCTGCGCGCCACCGCCCGCCGGATGCTGAAAGGCCCGCCGCCGCCGCCCGATGCCCACCAGTATCACGGCGCCTTTCGCGGCAGCGTCGATCCGCTCTCCGAGACCGGCGTGGTGCGCGGCTGGGTGATCCGCCGCGACAGCCAGAAGGGCCGGGTGCCCGTGGCGATCTATGCCGGTGCGCGGCTGCTCGACGCGCGCATCGCCGACGAGATCCGGGAAGACGTGCGCATCGCCACCGGCGGCACCGCCACCTGCGGCTTCCAGTTCGGCCTGTCGGACAGCCAGCGCCAGCAGATTGCCGCCGCCGGCGGCGACCTGCGGGTGCGCACCGAAGGGCCGGACGGGGTCGAACTGGCGCGGCTGCATCTGCCGGGCACCGAGGTCGATCCCGGCCCCGGCGCCGACCTGAAGACACGCTGCCGCGCGGTGCTGCAGGGCGAGCTGGCGGCGCTGCAGGCGCTGCTCGCCGACACGCCGCTGCCCGACGACGACGGTGCCGAGACGCCCCCCCGGCGCGAGCCGGAGTTGCGCCGTCACGCGCGGCTGTTCGACACTGCACCGCTGATCCCCGAGGTGCCCGAGAGCGGCCACCCGGCCTATCTCGACTACATGCGCTTTCGCTATCGGCTCGACAGCGCCTACCCGGTGCAGCCCGGCGACGACAGCCAGGATCAGTTTCTCTACTGGTATCTCACCGCCTATCGCAGCCAGGAGCATCGCCGCACCCCGCTCGCCGCGGCGCAGATCGCCCATCTCAACGCGCCGGTCGTCATGGGCGGGCAGAGCCACAGCCTGACCCGGGCCATGTGGTGGCGCCTGATGGGCCGGCCCGACCTGCTGGCACGGCTCGATCTCAACGATCGCGACGCCTATCTCGACCTGCTGTTCTGGTGGGCGCATCAGGATGTGGCAGCACTCTATTTCGAGGATTGCCTGGTCCCCGAAGCCATGGCGCAGGCGCTGCGCGACCTCCCCGAGGAGACCACCGGAGAAGAGTCTGAGCAAGACAGCGGAGCCTTCCCCGCAAGCCAGTTCGTCCGCCGCTTCCATGCCGAGAACCCGAAGCTGCACTTCCTCGATCTCGCCCGCGACGAGCATCGCCAGACACTGGCGCTGGTGCTGCTGCTGCAGGCGGCGCAGCGCCCCGACCTGCTGCGCTACATGCCGCAGGCGCAGATCGACGCGCTGCTCGCCCCGGATCCGGCCAATGCAGCCGGTGCCTCGGCCTTCGAGGTCTTCGTCGCCGCGCTGACCGGGACGGACACGGACCCGGCGCAATCCCCTGCCCTGCCCCGCGCACGCTATGCCGCGGCGCTGCGCAAGCGCTACTTCGACCTCGACAGCCGCAGCTTTTGCAATTTCGACCGCGCCGGCAACCGGCTCGAGGCCGCCGCCATGGCGCTGCCCGCCCCTGACCGCGAAGAGGTGGACGTGCAGCTCATCGGGCCGCTGGCCAAGACCTCGGGCCTCGGTCAGGCAACCCGGCTCTCGGCCAGCATCCTGCGCCAGACCGGGCTCAGGGTGCGCGGCGTCGATTTCGACCTCGACAACCCGGCGCCCGAGGGCTTCTCGTCGGAGACGATGATCGAGGAGTACGGCCCGGCGAAGATCAACCTGATCCACCTCAACGCCGAATCCACGCCGCTGGCCTTCGCCTATCAGCCTGACGTGTTCTCCAACGCCTACAATATCGGCTATTTCTACTGGGAGCTCGACCGCCCGGCCTATTGCCACTACCTCGGCATGGAGCTGCTCGACGAGATCTGGGTGTCGAGCGCCTACGGGCTGCACGCCTACAAGCCCGACGCCAAGGGCACCCCGGTGGTCAATGTCGGCATGTGCTACGAGGACCATCCCGACATCACCCGCGACGCGGCGCGCGCCTTCGTCAACGCGCGCTTCGGCTTCGACGACAGCCACTTCGTCTGCCTGTTCGCCTTCGACAGCTATTCCTTCGTGCAGCGCAAGAACCCGGTGGCGGTGCTCGAGGCCTTCCAGCAGGCCTTCGAGGGTGTGCCCGAGGCGCGGCTCGTGGTGAAGACGCAGAACCGCGAGGACGTGTTCGACCCGATGCAGGCCGGACTCTGGGCCCGGGTCGACGCGCTGATGCAGAACGATCCGCGCATCGTGGTGCTGAACGAAACGCTGAGCTACCGCGATCTCCTGCAGCTCAAGGCCGGCGCCGATTGCTACGTCTCGCTGCACAAGTCGGAAGGCTGGGGCTTTGGCATGATCGAGGCGATGGCTCTGAAGGTGCCGGTGGTCTGCACCGCCTATTCCGGCAATATGGAGTTCTGCTCGGAAGACACCGCCTGGCTGGTCGACTACGAAGAGACCCCGCTGCGTCAGGGGGATTACATCTTCGTGCGCCCCGGCTCGCTCTGGGCCGAGCCCTCGGTGAGCGATGCCGCGCGCCAGCTGCGCGCCGTCTATGACGACCCGGAGGCGCGCGCCGCCAAGGTCGAGGCGGCCTTTACCCACATCCGGGAGAATTTCTCGACCGCGCCGATCGCCCGGCGCTACGGCGAACGGCTGCGCCAGATCCTCGCCGAGCGGCCCGGGCGCCGCTAGACCCAGCGCCCGACCGCCAGCACCGCGCAGCCGACAGCGGCGCGCGTGCCATCGAGATCCCAGGCCGAGATCTCGGCACTGGCCACGCCCACCGCACCGACCGAGAGCAGCTGCGCCCCGCCAGAGGTGCAGCTGCCGGTCACCACCGGCATGGCGGCGAACGCTGCCGGGTAGCTCCAGCTCACCGCCGCGGCGGCGCTGCTGGTCAGCGCGTGCCAGCAGATCTGCGTACCGTCCGCCAGCCGCAGGTAACCGCCCTGCGCGCCCTGCCCCTGTTCGAGCAGCGCGCCGGTGCTCTCCCCCGCCACCTGCGCCACCGTGCCGACCACGCCCGCGCCGCCGAGCGCCCCGTCGATCCGTGCGCCCTGCGGCAGATGCGCCGCGCCGCTGTCGCCCGCGATGCGCAGCGCGGTGCGCCAGTCGGCACCATCCGCCGAGACCTTCAGCGAAAACGCATCCTCGCCGGCGCAGCCCATCTCGGCCCGCCCCGACCAGCCGGTCTGAAACAGCAAGCTGCCGGTGTCGCCCACCGCCGCCTTGTTGATCTTCAGCTGATGCCCGGCGCCGTCATGGCTGAGCAGGCTGGCCGGCGCGGCCACCGCCAGCCGGTTGGTGGCATCGGGTGCGGCATTGATCCCCAGCCGCCCGGTCTGGCCCTGCGCCGGCAGCGGCATGTCCTGCCAGGCGCCGTCGTGCCAGACCAGCTCGGCCCCCTCGTCGAGCACGAAGACGCGCCAGCCGGCGCCCGGCGCGACGAGCCGCCAGGCCCCGCCATCCCACAGCGCCAGCGCACCGGAGCCCTGCCCAGACCAGGCGCCGCCAGCGCCGGCCGGCAGGATGTAGCGCGCCCCCGGCGCGGGATCGGCCGGCGGTGCGCTCAGCGATCGGCTCTGCACCGCCAGCTGAACCAGCGCATCGAGCAGGCTCAGCGCCTCGTTGTGGGTGACATGTTTCTGCGCCTGCGCCGGTGCCAGATAGGGCAGCGACAAATTGGCCGAAAGCTCGGACATGAACGGGATCTCCCTGCGCCGTGGTGCATCGCGGATGCGTGGTGCAGAGACTGGCCCGCCGGGGTTAACCTAACCTCCCGGAACCGTGCGCCCGGACCGCTCCGGGCGCAACGGCGGCGGTCCGCCGCGGGATGCCCCGCCGCGGACCTTGTTTCAGGGCCCGTCTTTCAGAACCCGTGTTGCAGGGCCTGCCGAGGCCCCGCGTCAGGCCAGCTCCAGCCGCGCCCCGGTCAGCATGTCGAGATCGGTGTCGATCAGCGTCAGCTCGGCATCGCCCTCTGCCAGCACCAGGTCCTCGCCGACCCGCTCGAAGGCGGCGCGCGCCTCGGCCGCGCTGTCGAAACCGAAGCCCTCGAGCCGCAGCGTGTCCCAGGGCTCGAGATCGGCCACCGTGGTGGTGCCGCCGTCCCGCGCGTCAAAGACGAAGACATCCGCATGCAGCCCGCCAACCAGCAGGTTGTCACCGGCGCCGCCATCGAGCACGTCATCGGGGCCCTGCGCCCGCATCCACGCCTCGAAATCGGCGGCGGTGGCGTCGATGAACTCGGAGCTCTGGGCAAAGCCCGTGACCACCTCGGCGCGGCTCATGCCGCCCTCGAGCCGGGCCGTCCAGTTCTCGAGCCCCTGCGCGTCGGGGTCGCGATCGAGCACGTTGTTGTAGAGCAGCGTGACGAACGCCTCGTTGTCCAGCGCGCCATAGGTGCGCTCGAACTCGGCGCTCTGCACGAAGCCGCGCACCACCTCGACATAGTCGGTGCCCCCGGCCAGCCGCTCGCTCCAGTTCTCGAAGCCACCGGCATCGGGGGCGCGATCCAGCGTCGCCTGGTAGAGCCGGAACACATCGTCGCCCCAGCCCGGTGCCATCTCGTCGACCATGTAGGCCGCGCCATAGGCCTCCGCGCCGATTGCCGTCTTGTCGATGAACTCGGCGCTTTGTGAAAAGCCGGTCACCACCTCGGCGCGGCTCATGCCGCCATCAAGCCGGGACGTCCAGTTCGTCAGCCCCTGCGCGTCGGGGTCGCGATCCAGCACGTTGTTGTAGAGCAGCGTGACGAAATCCTCGTTGTCGAGCGCGCCGTACGTGGACTGGAACTCCGACGAGCCGGTGAAGCCATCGGCCACCTGCGTCAGCGTCCAAGAGCCGCTGTCGAGCCGCTCGGACCAGTTGCCATAGCCCTCCATGTTGGGCTTGCGGTCGAGCGTCGCCTGATAGAGCCGGTACACCGCGCCGCCCTCGTCCGGGCCCTCGACGCGCTGCTCGCCAAAGACCCGGTCATCGCCATCGGCGCCGTACAGCGTGTCGGACCCGCCGCCGCCGATCAGCACCTGATCAAAACCGTCGGTGCCGACCAGCATCTCATCCCCGGCTGTGCCGCGCAGCACCGTAGCGGGCTGCCCGTCGGTCATCGCGTCTCCGGCCAGCGCGTCGAGCTTGAGGTTGTCGTCGTCCATGCTCACCATGTGGCGCACAACGCCATCGATGCCGCTGCCGCTGAAGGTGACCTCATACTCCCCTTCCGGCAGTTCCATCTGGTAGCCGCCCGTGCTCCAGCTGGTGGTGGTGAAGCTCCCGGCGGCGCCGACGGCGGTGACGGTGATGCCGCCCAGCCCTTCGCCAATGTCGTAAAACGCATCGCCATCGGCGTCGTCGATCACCACGCCCAGAAGCTGCGTCTGATCGCCCGAGCGGGTGCCGAAATTCTGCGTCACCGCGTATGGCCCGACGCTCAGCCCGCCCGGTGTCTCGAGCATCCCGATGCCGATCTCGGTGACTTCGTCGGACATGATGGCGATGCGGTGCCCGGCCGGGTCCTGCATACCGCCGGGGCCGTCGCCCCAGTCGATGTAAAAGCTCGCATGGGCGTGCAACGGGTCTTCCGCGTAGGCAAACACGTTCTCGTTCAGCCGCGTCCAGCCGGTGTAGCCCGCGGCAACGACGCGGTCGCTCAGCGCCGGCTCGCCCTCCATCCGGTGGCCCTGCGCATCGGCATCGATCATCGCCTGCGTATGGTTTTCCGCAGCCACGGCCAGCGCGCCGTTCCACGCCAACGGCGCCTCCGCGTCATATTCGGTCAGCTGCTCTTCGAAGAGGTCGAGGTCGACGCCGAAATAGTCCAGCGCGGTGGTGATGTTGGCTTGCACGGCGGTGCCGCTTGCCGGATCCGTGATCAGGGCGTCGAACTCGCCCTGCGGGTCGAGCCGGGCGCGGTTGATATATTCCAGCATCTGCTGTTCGAAGGCAGTCGGAGTATGGCTTGTCATGGTGTCCTGTCAGCTTCTTCAAGGTCAGTGATGGGGGCAGTAAAATCGTATTGGTTGTGTAGTTAGGTCGTTCAGGTCGCCAGTCTTGGGCTTTTTTGACCCTCTGGTTGCGTCACCTCTGCGGTATTTCCGCGCGAGTGAGACAGACCATTGCGTCGCGAGCGTGGCAGGTGCCCTCCACCGCGGCTCAGAACACGAACATGTCATCATGAAGATCCAGAGGGTCCGCACCATACAAAACAACGCGGCTGCCCTGATCGGAAAACACCATGGCGTTGTCCTGCTGCACCAGATGCGCGCGCAGATCCGCCGCCGTCTCGTAGCCGAAGCCCTCGAAGGCCAGCACGTCCCAGCGTTCGAGATCCGCCACCTCGTGCCGGCCGCGATCCTCCGCACGGAACACGAAGCGGTCGGCATAGAGACCACCGACCAGCCCATTGCGTCCGCCGCCGCCATCCAGCACGTCCTCGATACCGCGCGCGCGCATCCATTCCAGCAGGTCCGGCGCGCTGGCGGCGATGAACTCGGCGCTCTGGGCAAAGCCCTGCACCACCTGCGCCCGGCTCATGCCCGCCTCGAGCCGGGCGGTCCAGTTCGCCAGCCCCACCGCCTCGCCCTCGCGGCCCAGCACGTTGCGATAGAGCTGCGCCACGAACCCCGAATCGTCGAGCGCGCCATAGCTCTGGCGGAACTCGGCGCTGGCGGTGAAGCCGCGCACCACCTCGAGATAGGGCAGTCCAGAGACGAGCCGGGCGCTCCAGTTCTCCAGCCCCGCCGCATCGGGCGCACGGTCCAGAACCGCGCGATAGAGACGAAACACGTCGTCCAGCTGGTCCTGCTGCTGCGCTTTCCGGGCAAAGCCCGCGGCCCCGGCGGCGCTGGTGGCAATGAACTCGGCACTGTCGGAAAATCCCAGCACCACGCGCTCGCGGCTCATGCCGTCTTCGAGCCTTGCGCTCCAGTTCTCCAGCCCCTGCGCATCCGGCGCCCGGTCCAGCACATTGCGATAAAGCTGCGTCACGAACGCCGCGTCGCTGAGCGCGCCATAGCGCTCGCGGAACTCCTGCGATCGGGTGAAGCCCGCGACCACCGAGAGCAGGTCCTG
>Ga0208181_1001124_pt1 | contig 10828 bp, 9 predicted proteins | sample MalvirDeepMed_s6_FD_184244 | JGI IMG/M metagenome (GOLD analysis project Ga0208181, IMG submission 184244) | Marine viral communities from the Global Malaspina Expedition - Malaspina viral metaG DeepMed_s6 (SPAdes) (version 2) | ecosystem: Environmental > Aquatic > Marine > Oceanic | place... | reverse complement strand
GGTACCTAAAGTTGCACCGCTTGCAGCATCTGGAACAATTGCCGTTTCTGCTGTAATTGTAGCTGTTCTTATATTGGAAGTTCCATTATCAATTGCACCAAAGCCTGAAGTAATAGATCCTGAATCTAATGCGCCTACAGTTAGAATATTGCCATCTCCAGCAGCCGGAGCTGCCGATATATCTGACAATACTTCTGACGCACTTCTTCCCTCTACAGATGTAGTGGCTATACGAAGGAAGTCATTGTCAGCAACGCTTGCTGCAAACTGGGCCACATCATATTGGGATATACCTGTAGCTACCTGTAGTTTATTGCTCGATATTTCAAGGCCACCGTTGGTTACAAGATCAAGCCCAAGAACGGCACTTGAAGCAGCCAATCCATCTCCTGCAAACAGTGTCGCAAGAGCGTCAGTTGTCGTTAACTGCTCGTTAGCATCGTCTGAGTCCAGCGTCCCGAACCAGTCACCACTGGTAGGAACTACAGCACTAAGTTCAGATAAATCAAGCGTTAAAGTTACGCCGCCACTATCTCCACCACCTGACAGGCCAACGCCCGCGGTGACTCCCGATATGTCACCACCTTTAGATGTTCCGGGTAAAAATATGCCCGCCATCTTAATTCATTCCAGGAACTTTGTTGTAGAACTGGAAGTCTATGGTCGCAGCGTTTGAAGCGTTCTCTCTTATGACCTGAAAGCCCGTGACCTCATTCCTTGATCTCAAGGTGATGATGTCTCCTGCTGCCCATTGAGTGCCTTTCGTTGTTGTCGGAGTAGTTCCCTCGCGCGTTTCAACAACAGAGTTTGTTCTAACGTAACCCTCGGCATAATTTGCCTGGTCGGATACTGTCAGAGATGTTGCAGAACTTGTCACCGCGTGGGTAACGAGTGAACTTGCTATTGGAGAAAAGTTATTTTTGGGCATTTTTCGTCCCCTTATTACTTGATTCGCTATCTCTTTCTGCAAGGAGCCTTATGGCCTCGGCAAGATTGTCCTGCCTTGCCCTCTCCCTGAGTCTCTCTTCATCAATTCGCTCACCGTCTATCGTTGCCCATTCACGCCTGTGACGCTTTTGCATATGGACCCTGAGATCATGTGAAGCGGTCAAATTGTCCTTCGTGCAGTACGCAAGTCCCATCCGGTCGTACTCGGCCCTGTTGGGATCTTCCTTGTGAAGAAGACACTTCAGGTGTCCGTACTGCCTTTCAAATTCTGGCTTTGTTGTTGTAAATGCGTATGTGCCATCTTCCCTTCTTTTGCCGAGCTGCTGCTCAAGCATATTCCGGTTAATGACCGAGCGATCTCCCGTCCTGTTATCGTAGACATAGACGTATCCTGCGCTCTGAAGTTCGGCTGCTGTCATTGTCATACCATTGCTGTTTCCAACGACGGCTCCGGGCTTCATATTCCCAGGCTCCTCGGCTATCTCTGCGTCTCTAAGTTGTTCGTGAATAGATTTTTCCTGTGTCAACGGGTTCGCTCCTTCTTATAGTCGGGGCCAAACGTACTCTGACCCTTCATCCACTTGTTTTTTTCTTCCACGTTATCCCAGAAAATCTTCTTCCAGTCTCTGGGTTTAACCTCGGTTTTAGGGGGCGGCGTGAGGTTCATCTCCTGTGCAAGACGAATACCTTCCTCGACGGTGTAAAGAGCCTCTCCTCCGCCTGTGCCATCAGGAACTCCAAGGATTAGTTGGAACTCCTCACCGAAAAGGCGGGCATCGCCAAGGTCTCTCTCAAGTTTGACCCTTTGATCATTCCTGATAACCGTTATCGTCTGGTACCTTCTAACGCCCGAGGAATCAGGAGCCTGCCGGTTTAACTCACTGATATGCCAGCAAGGCTCATGACTCCATATTTCCGCTGTGGCCAGTTCAACAAGTGCAGCCACTAAAAGCTCCTATACAGTCCAGTCTCTATTAGCCTCTACGAGTATGTAGTCACAGTCGAAGATGTTAAGTTGAGTAGTATTGGCGCCAGCAGCTAAAACCACAGCATAGTCTGTAGTTGTCGAGGCTGCGCCCGCTACGGTCTTCTTTAACTCGCCGTCTATATACCATCGGGCTGTGCCGTTAGGCATAACCTCTAGACGAAGAACCTGCCACTCACCAGCTACTGCGTCATCTTCTAAATTAACAGAAGTGGTAGTGGTTGAGTCACTAGCCGACCCACCAGCATTAATAGCGTGCCAATCCTCGTCATCATCAAGTTCATCACTCAGATAGAACCCAACAACGTCTGCCGGTATAGTAATAGCAGAGGATGATGAATTTATCACAATGTCCTCAAGCTGCTCATCAACCGACAGGATGCTTGTCAGACCAAAAAATATTTCTTTAGTATCAAGGTCTGGGAGTTGCACCCTGGTCTCCAACATAATCGGCCCCATCAACCCAACATCAAATGCAATGTGCGTTCCAATAAAGGTCGTGTCTGCGTCAGTGTTGGCAGATGTAAGTGTGACAACGCCAGACAGGGCATCTTTCCCTGCAATTCCAGCATCGGCATCCTCAAATCCTTCACCACCGGCGTAAAAGTCTCCCAACTCGGCGGTGTCAGCCGTTAAAGCTAACGTGTCGCCTACCCCGAAAAAGTCGTTAAACAGGCGTATCTTTCCCTGTCCACTTTGTACTGTTGCCATTTAATTCTCCTCGAGCTTTAGCTCTAGTTTTCTAATTCGCTTCCTGTAGGGAGCGATTACTTTTGATATATCTTCTGTCTTACGAGGGATACATGCCAGATTTTCCAGCCTGTTATCCCCCATATTTCCGTTCATGTTGTGGACAATCCACCCTTTAGGAATGGGTCCACGATTCTCAGTCCACACTGATCTACGAGCATTCACTAGCTCGTTGGTGCAGTAGCGTCAGCCTGTACTTCATACAGCCAGTTGCCTGAAGATCGCTCTCCGTAGGCGTACTCGTCGTAATGATAGAGAGCTGTGGCTCCACCGCCTAGTTCAGGCAGTCTCTTGGTCTCAATATATGGAGACCTGCCCTCGACTAATACCAGTGCCATTTGCGAGAAGACTCCGCCCTTTGCAAGGTTTGAAGTAATCGTGATGTTTCCATCCTCATACAGTCTTGCCCCGGCGATTGTTCCCCGATATCGGTTCTGGTATGCCTCGACAGCAACACCACCGGTCAAAGGAGCGCCTGTGGTCTGGTCAACGCCTGCTGCTATCAATTCGTCATCGATGTCCTTCAGGGAAAATCCGTGGTGGACAGCGTGAATTGGAGCATTGGCAGGAGCTGGCTCAGTTGTGTTTGAGGTAATCCTGTATGCTGCCGCAGCAATTTCACCAGAGTCCAGAGCGTTGGCTCCGCCAAGTGCGGTTGTCGCACCGTCGATAGCCGTCAGTCCGTCCTGGTCTTTCTTTCTCTCAATAGCGTTCTGTGCAAGTGACCCTGTCTGGGCATATGCGTTGGCGCTAATTCTCAGGGCAACCCTGTCGGTGATGACAGTGTGAACTCCAATAACCGTAGGGGTTACCGAGAACAATGTGTCTTCCATCTGCTGGGGGTTGTCGAGTTCTGTATTTTCGGTGACGGCCTGAGCTGATAGCTTCGACATCGAAACTTCATTCCAGACTGTTCCTGTGTTTTCGTCGAGTCTTTGCCTATCGACGAGGTTAGGCATTACACCAGCGAACTCTCTCACAATTCTTGCCGAGGCAATCATCGTGGGAATAGAGTCGGCTAATGAATCTGTTATCGTATTTCCAACAGCCATTTCTTAATCTCCCAATTAAAAGCGGATACCGAGTTTTGCCATCTGTTCCGCTGCTTGTGCTATTTCATCTCTAGATACCGACGAACCTGTATCGCCAAGGCGCGTAAGAAGAGAGTTGCCGTTCATCGCCGAAGGAATTCCCACTCCCGAATCGAGATCGTTAATTCCAAGTTCTTCGTTTTCCCGGGTTCTCTGTTCTTGAGCTGCGTTCTGGGCGCTCGTAAGGTCCGACTCACGCTTGTCCCTTTCCAGACGGCGTGCCGTCTTCAGGAAGTCTGCGTAAGCGTCGTATAATCCTGCGAGATCGGATGCCTGATAAGATGGTGTCCATTTCTCCCTGAAGGTTCGGAGTTCTTCCGAGCGTTCAAGGTCAAGGCCCAGTTCTTCGACAATATCCTGGATCTCACGAATCATGTCGGCGGAAGCGTTTGTAAAAGACCGGTTGGTAGTGCGGCTTTGCGTATCTGCCTGTACCTTCTCAAGTTCCTCTGCAAGCACCTGTTCGTCCTGCGTCGCATTATGGCGAAGCAAGGCTTGTACTACTCCTGTTAGAGATACCTGTGAGTCGGCTATTTCATCGAGCGTTGACTTCTCTTCGACGGCACGCTTGTAGCGTCCGTTAAGTGAATTAAAGTCGTTTCTTGATTTCTCAAGCTCCGCCTGCGTGTCTTCAAACTGCTTCTCCATTTCGGCCATTCTGGCCTGAAGTGAATCTATGGTGGGAGGTTGACCAGGGTTCTGGGCCGGTTGCGCTTCTGCGGGCGCGGCCTCTGTCTCTGGTGCAAGGCTGCCAGTTACATTCACTGCTTCTTCTGGCGGGTTATCAAAACCTGCCGTCTGATTTTGTAATGTCATGCACTACCCCTTAAAATAAAAAAGCCGCCGAGAGAATGAATCTCTGGCGACTGAACCGCGCTCTTACTATATGTTTGAGTTAGCGTCTAGTTTAGTTTTTTTCCCATTCCTTTGTCAAAGTTAAAGTACAGGTCCGCCTTACATTTAATGCAGCGTAACCACATTTTACCGACTAATTTCTCGGCTACCTTTCTCCCACAATGCGGACATCTTATTCCTGTCTTACTAGCGGTAGTCATGGAGCTACGGCCCCTGCCATGAGGGCATCGACATATTTCTCGATCTGGCCCCTATCGGTTGCCCTTCCGTCCTGGTCTTTCATTAATTGTTTTATCGCCCTGTATTTTAACCTTGGATGCACCGCATTATCGTAATATTCCCACTTCCACAGAAGGGTATCAGCTTCAAGGTTCTTTCTGCGGTACTTATTTTTCGCAGTCTCGATGTTGGAAAGCAACTTGCGGAGCTTACGCCTGTCGCTTACGGACCAGTCCTTGTTGGTATCTATTGTGAGCTGAGTCTTATTAAGCCTGCTCTGCTTCAGATAGTATTCGTACTCCTCGGTGAAGCCCATCTTCTCCGCTTCGTCTGCACCAATATCCCAGAACGGCCTTAATTTCTCCCTGTCTCCCTGAAGTTCCTGCACAATTGGAGGGCTATTTGGATTGTCTTTGATGTCAGCAATAAGCCTGTCATAGAAAGGTTTGGTAATCGGATTCTCGCGCAGGCTTTCAAGTCTCCTCTCGCGCTCATTAAAGTTAAACTCTCGCGTCACCGGGTCTTCCAGCAAGATGATATTTCCCTTGTCGATATCTTCCTTGGAATCGGTCATAACACGCCAGTATTCGTCCTTGGCTGCGTTGTAGGGATGTTCGGTTGCCTCAAGATTATCGAGACTATCGACAAGTTCTTTATATTTTTTGTCGATCCCTTCTGACTCAAGCCCGTGAATCTGGTATTCATTGGAAATGTAATCCCTGAGTGCTTTTCCTGTACCGAGTTTTTCAGCTTCGCTATTAATATTGGAGTTTGTCCTATCCCGAAGTACCTGTTTTTCCGTTTCATACTCGGCATACTCGCTTCCTTTGCCAAGCTGCCTTTCAATATTTTGCTGTCGGGCTATTCCAATTTCAGGATTTTCCTTTTCAAATTTTTCCCTGAGTTCAGAGTTCAAATTGGTCTTCCAGTTACTTCCTCTCGGAAAAGAGTCTTGGGTTGATATTGAAAGAGATTTTAAATCAACCTGTAAAGGCCACATATTTTTCTCATGGCCGAAATCTGCAAGCTCTTCATCGGACATGGCATAGAAGGCATCCTTGACGAGACCTTTCTCAATGTCTGCTGGCGTTGCGGGATTGCTTCTAAAGCCAGTCGCTCCAACGACCCACCCAAGAGCGGTGTCTCCTTCCATCATTCCCTGAGCTACGAATGGAAGTGAACTTTCAAAAAGATGCGGTGCAATATCTTTGGGACCTTCAACCTCATCAAAGGTAAGAGTGTTCAAATCGGTTGTCCCTTCAACCACGGTTTTGGCCCACTCCTGACCAACCGCTCCTCTATTGGCAAGGAATCTTATAATGGGATTATCCCTGCTGTTCATTGCTATAAGGTTTTGTATGGGGTCACCGCCCGGTGCCAAGGCAGATGTTATTCCTGTCAGAACCTGCGTTAATGCTCGTACCTGTCCGCCAACTCCGAAATATTGACCGTCTATTTCAAAGCTAAGATATTTACCACCACTTAACGGGTTCATTCCCACCATCAAATCATTTGCGATTCTTTCTTTGCTATGCCCTTTGGCATAACCAAGCCCTACTGCCGATGTGGCATATAGAAGATGGACTCCTCCCAGAAGTTGGCCGAGAGAACGTGCTGCTTCTTTTTGCCTAACTGTACCCCCTGAACCCTTGCCAACATATTTCATTCCCTCTGCCGGGACAAACCGTAAGGCATCTGATACGAGGGCAATCGTTGAACGAAGTAGCCTCGGCGAGAAAGCGATCCATGAGCTTTCTATTTCCCTCTGGGTTGCACCAACGCCGAGTGCCTTTGAGTCCAAACCTCCTGTCATATTACGAATATATGCTCCGAGTTCGGCGAGTGTGTTTCCTTCTCTACCGCTTTGAGTCCAAGATCCTTTCATTCCCTGCCACATTTCAAGCCTAGCTCTTGCGAGGAACATTCCATAGGAAGCCTGGAACCTACCAAGAGTCCTTTGTTGGAATTCCCTTGCACCTGCCCTGCCTGTGGCCATTTTTCTTGCAGTTCCAAGAGCAGCATCGCTCATCGGCATACCAAGAAATTTTGACCCCTCATCGGTTGGAAGAAAGCTCATGATCTTACCAATAGGAAGTCCCCTGCCTTGTTCCATTGCCGCAAAGAACTCAACATCGCCCACGGGTACTCCGTATTGAGCCATCTCCTGAAAACCGCCAAGGTTCTGTCTTACAAAACGTCCCTGAACTGCCGGGTCTGCAAACGCGGCAAAGCTCGTTAACGTGGCTTTTGACCATTTAAGTGGATTTCTACCGAGTAGGGGAAGTCCCTGGATGAACGGTGCGCCAAAGTCTGCGTTTGCCATCAGGTATCTTTGAGCATCCGTAACCCTGGCAAAATTCTTGCTGAAGCTACTGGCATCCCCGGAAAGATTACCAACCGCCTCACGCAGGGCGCCGACGTCCTCTGCCCGATACATTCGATTCCGCCAGACCTCAACCTTGATATCTCCCGTACCGACATCTCCAAAAATCTGTCCCGGTGCTACCTTTGCATTTCTTATTTTCTCCAATGCCTTGGCCCGTGTTGATCTTGCTTTTAAAAATTCTCCCCGTGCTTTTTGATACGATGTTCTCGCCTCGTCAACCTGGGCCTGTATTTTCTTTCTTGCTGCTGTTTGGAACGGTGCAGCTCCCTGTTCAATGGCCCATAACCTTTTTGAAATACCTGGTGGCGGTGTTGTTGACGTAACACTTCCGGGAGTCTTTTCAAGTTCCGCCTGTAATTGCTTGGTCAGTCTTTTCAGTTTTGCCTTTTCTCGGGCGAGAGCCTTAATTGAATCAGTGTGTCGTTTCGCAATTTTTGGCGAGGCACTTTCAAGAGCCTCCGATATCGTTAAAGAACGTATGGTATCTGAACTTGAAAGAAAGCCACTTAACTGTTCGTCGAGTATTTCATGATAGGCAGCCTGAAGGTGATTCTTCAGTGTTGCCCTTGGATCAACGTCATAACGAATTTCATTTAATACAAGTTTTTCTGTGGCCGTTACTTCATGTCTTGCCAGATGAGCCTTTGAGGTTCCAATAAAATCAATGTCACCTTTTCCTTTTGCCTGGTGGGGAATATAAAACCAGCCATCTCTATCTTTCGATAGTGGATCAAGTCCCTCCTGAACCCTGAGCTTTTCCATCTCGTCAATTATTTTTCTATAATCATTGATGTACTCTAATGCCTCGTCGCTAATTACCTTTGAGCTGAAGGTTTTCCTTAAATTTGGCATTGAGAAAACGTCCTGCCAGAGCATATCTGTCCCTTCGACAAATCCGTCCGCGGTAATTTTTATAGGAGATTTAATAGCTCCCAACCAACCTTTACGCTTCATTCTGGAATCAAGACCTGCCTGGAGTGCAACCTCAACGAGTTCATTGATACTGCTGTTCTGCCTTGCGTATGCAATCACGGATTTTTGAACATCGGTCTTAGCTAGAAGCGATGGGTTAATTCCTGTCTTTGCCGCAAGTTGGCCGATGATTGGGTTCTCCGCGGCCACGACCTCTGAGACAATATCGTCTATCGGCCTGAGACTTTTAATAAAGAAGTTTCCATCCGATGCGCCTTCCATACCGATTTTTCTTCCGTAATTCTGGAGTATCTCAATTGCCTCTGGTGAACCACTATGGATAGCCTTGGTAACAATCCCTGTCTTTGATCTTTTAACGAGGCCGAGATCCTCAAGTCTCTTGTATGCGTCCTCAATATCCTGATTTTTAAATACCGATGCAAGTTCATCAGAACCCTTGGAGAGATCGATAGCTGCATCTGCTGGCATATCAATCCAGAGTCTGAGATCACCTTCAAACAATGAACCTTCGGGAAGTCCCTTTATTTTGATCTCTGGGTTCATGACCTTATCTATCAGCTCTCTGTTCGCTGCCTTGAACTGGTCGGCTTGTTTCGAGTTTCGGCCAACAATTGCAGGAACGGATTCGATGATCTGTTTAAATATGCTCGGGTTATCGGTCGCCCTAAACCCTGCTTTCACAAAAGTGGTGGCTGTTTTTGCTGGGCCTACGCCAATTGCGCTGGTTGGAGACATCAGTCCCATAACAACCTGTTCATGCCAGGGTCTTTCCTCCTGTTTTTTGGCCAGCATCTTAAGAGTGTCCTCTATTCCAAGTTCGCCTTTACCCGTCACTATGCCTTTGAGAATATCTTTTGTTTCCTTGGAAGGTTTACCGTAATTAAAGAAATCCTGTCCCCACTTCATAGCATTAACGATTGGTACTGCGTTGGTGATTACCTCGGGAGTCATATCAAGGATTGCCCCCGCAACTTCAGCTTCCGCAGATAGTAATTGAAAAGGGGTAATGCCAGGTGCAGGAATCTCTCGTACCCCTTTAACTTTAAATGGCTCCGAAGGTTCTGCCTCTAGGTAAAGGGCTTTTCTCTGCATCTCTCTTATAGCTTCAAGCTGTTTCTCTGCTTTAAAAGGCTCCGCTAAAGGGTCAAACGTGTAGTCCATAGCGTCAACCCGTTTTTGTTCTGCCTCTTCCTCTGCCTGTTTCTTTCTTAAATCTCTTAAACCCTTCCCCTTCTTTCTTACGTCAAGAATTTCTTCCTCGGTTAACTTCCCGAAACCGGGCAAACCCGTTACAGCACCTGCTCCTAAAAAGGGTCTTTTTAGCCGTTCACGGGTTGCTCTCTCGGCCATCAGTCTGGAGTGTTCCTGTGCTTGTTTAAGAGTGGGATCAGCCATTATGCTCTACCTCTTGTGACTACGGTTCTGCCTCGGCCACCGCCAGACCTCAACCTACGTCTTCTCTGGGTTTCGTATTCTCTCTGCTTTTGTTCTGCTTCTCGTTCTGCAACTCCTTCCTTTCTCTGCTGTTCTAGCCTGAAGAAAGGACTTTCCTTGTACCGTTCTTCAAATCCTGGAAGTTTCGATTCAAAGAATTGTGCGCTCGTCTTGCCGGGAGTTGTCTGTCTTCTTCTTTCCTCGTCCCTGAATTCCGTGGTTGTAAAGAATTTTGAGGGAGCTGCCGCTTTTTGCATACCGGCAATTCCTACATCAAGGGCGCTTGCCTTTTGTTCTTGCGCCTCAATTGCTGCCTGCATACTCGCTAATTGAGTATCAGTAATCTCTTCACCCGCAATATCAATATCGGCCTTCTGTGCTGTTTCAAGTTCCCTTCGCATTCTTGCTGCCTCTGCCTGAAGAGCTGCCTGCTTGGCTTTTTCACCGGCGATTGCCTCTTGATACGGTGCGGCCTGCTCAAGAAAACTTTTGATAAATTCACCTTTTTGAAGTTGTTCTTCTGGAAGCCCTTCTTCACCTGCTGCCCGTAACGCTTCATCTCTAGCGACAGCTTTCTGGTAGTCTTCTTCCATAGCCTTCTCGATTCGCGCCCGCTCTTCGGGACTTTGGCCTCCCCCAGTACCTATTTCCCTTGCGTATTGCTTCCTTGCGTCAGCTACTCTTTTCTCTGCTGCGACTCGCTCTTCATCGGTTAAACCTTCTCTGGCAAGTGTTGCCTCGTAGCTTGCCTCCATCTCGGCAAGCCTGCGCTCTTGCTGTTCAAATGCTTCTTGGCCAACGATACCTAAAGTAGCCGATGCGACAGCCGCCTGATCGAGTTGTTCAGCGCCTTCGCGTCTCCATTCCTCGGCGAAACCGGGAAGTCCCATCTGCTGCTGAACAAAGCGTGCGTATTCGGGCCTGTCTATCTGTAGATTCATGAGATCATCTGTTACCGATTCCAGTGCAAAAGGCGGAGCTTCGGCTTTCGTGTATCTGCTCACCTGTAATCCAGGAATTGGAGGTGGGGTATCCGGGTCCATCTGCCTTGTATAATCAGCTTCGTTGAGGTCATACGCAGGAAGATCATCGAGCATTGCCGTGATCTGTTCCTCGGTATCGACGCCTCCACCCAAAAGAGCCTGCTGACTGAGTTTGGGAAATACATTTTTAACAAGGTGATTTAGGAATTCAGGCGATGTATCCTCGGTGATCATCCCCCTTGAC